>WOYI010657181.1_pt1 | contig 17360 bp, 20 predicted proteins | sample 6423411 | NCBI WGS metagenome assembly WOYI01 (sample SAMN13441803, study PRJNA592873) | oil field metagenome | biome: oil field; feature: oil-well bore; material: oil-contaminated soil; isolation source: oil-contaminated soil from oil-well borehole | place: Germany: Wietze | collected 2016-10-18 ...
GCCGAGGCGCTGGAAGGCGCGGTGTTGACAGCCGAGGCCAATCTTGCTGTCCGGCAGGCGACGCTTGCCCAGATCCGCAGTGCCATGGCGGCAAGCCGGGCCGAAGCGCAGGCAACCCTCGATCAGGCGCGCGCCACTGCACGAGAGGCCGCGACCACGCGCGCGCGCACCGAAGAGCTGGCCGCGCGCGGTGTCGCCACCAGCGCCACGCTCGATGCCGCCCGCACCGCAGCCAGCGAATCCGCACTTGCGGTTGCACGCGCCGAGGCGACGCTTACCCGTTTCGCCACCGGCGCGCTCGACGATCAGCCCGATGTCGTCGTCGCCGCCCGCAACGTTGCCGCGGCAGAGGCGGAATTGACACGCGCACGGATGGACATGGCCCGTGCCGAGGTGCGCGCGCCCATCGACGGCACGATCCTGAACATTCACGCCACACCCGGACAACGCCCGCCCATCGAGGGCATCATGGAGATGGGCGATACCGACGTGATGATGGCAGAGGTCGAAATATGGCAGGATCGCATCAGCGCCGTCGCCATCGGCCAACCGGTCGAACTGGCAGCACCCGCGCTTGGCCAATCGCTGCGCGGCACGGTGGCAAGCATCGGCCTGACCGTCGGGCGACAGGGTTTGATCTCGGATGATGCAGCCGCCAATTCCGATGCGCGGGTGATCCGGATTTTGGTCGCGCTCGACGCCGCCTCTGCCCGTGTTGCCGCGCGGTTTGTCGGCCTCGAGGCGGTTGCGCGCGTCGACACCGCGGCGGGCACGCGGGCCGCTGAATGAGTCGGCTTCTGCAATGGATCTTTGGTCGCCTGCCGATAGGCTGGATGCAACTGACCCATAAACGCGGGCGTTTTTTCGCGGCACTTTCCGGGGTGGCCTTTGCCAATGTGCTGGTGTTCGTCCAGCTTGGCATCATGAATTCAATGGCGACGGCGACGCTGCGCCCTTACGAATTTTTCAATGCCGACATCATGATCTCGGCGACCGATGCAAACGCGCTCTCGGAAGGCGGCAATGTCGCGCGGCAATGGATGCTGCAAGCCCTCGCCGACCCGGATGTGACAGCCGGACTGGGCCTTTTCGTCGGCGATGTGCCCTGGGACCGGGGCGAAAGAGACATCACTTTCACGACGTTCGGTATCGATCCGGGGCAGCGGGAGTTTATCGCGCGCGAAATCGCGACCGATAGCGCGCTGTTGCAGATGCAGGATGCTGCACTGCTCGACAGGCTCGCGCGCGGCATGTCGCGCGATGAGGCGGCGGCGATCCGACCGCAGACGCCCTTGTCGTTCGAGACAAAGGGGCGAACGCTGACCGCGCTCGACACATTCGCCGGTGGTGGCGGCTTTGGCGGGGATGGCTTTATGCTGGTCTCGGACCAGACATTTCTTTCGCTGTTTCCCGACCGCAGTTCGGCGGCCCCGGACCATATCCTGCTGCGCCTGCGCCCCGGTGCCAATGTCGAGGCTGTGGCAAACAACCTGCACGAGCTAATCACTGACAAGACCCTGCGCATCCGCAGCTTTGCCGACGCCGCGCAGGAGGATCTGCGCTATCAACAGACACAGCGTCCGACAGGTGTGATCTTTGGCTTTGGCGTTCTGATCGGCGTTCTCGTCGGGCTGGTCATCGTCTATCAGGTGCTGTCCGCGGATGTGGCCGACCATCTGCGGGAATATGCCACGTTCAAGGCCATGGGCTATGGCCACCGCTTCTTCCTTGGTATCGTCGTCGAAGAGGCGCTGATTCTGGGCATTCTGGGGTTCGTGCCGGGGGTCGCGATCGGCACGGCGATCCTGACACTGATGGGCAAGGTGACGACGCTGCCTCTTGCCATGACACCTTCGATGGCGATCACGGTGTTCGTGGGGACGGTGGTATTTTCCGCCCTCTCCGGTGTGATCGCGACGCGTCGGCTGGCCGCCGCAGACCCGGCGGACCTGTTCTGATGGAGACGCGCAATGGCTGGTGACATGATTGTCGAGGCGCGCGGCATGAACCATTGGTTCGGCACCGGCGAGGCGCGCAAGCAGGCGCTGTTCGACATCGACCTTGCGCTGCCGCGCGGCAGCCTGACCGTTTTGATGGGGCCATCCGGGTCGGGCAAGACCACGGTGCTGACCCTGCTGGGCTGCCTGCGCGGGGTTCAGGACGGATCGGTGAACCTGATGGGGCATGAATTGAACGGCGCGACCGAGGCCGAACTGACCGCGCTGCGGCGGCAGCTCGGCTTCATCTTTCAATCGCACAACCTGCATGAAAGCCTGACGGCGCGGCAGAATGTGATGATCGGCGTGCAGGTCCGTCCCGGCGTGAATGACGATCTGACCCGCCGCGCCGCCGCACATGCGCTTGACCTCGTCGGGCTGTCCGATCGCATCGATTACCTGCCTGCCAACCTGTCGGGCGGGCAGAAACAGCGCGTCGCCGTGGCCCGTGCCCTTGTCGGCAATCCGCAGATGGTTCTGGCCGACGAGCCGACCGCAGCACTCGACCGCGACAGCGCAAGCGATGTGGTCGACCTGCTCAAGCGGTTGGGTGCGGCCCGTGGCACCACCACGCTACTTGTCACCCACGATAACCGTATCCTTGATCGCGCTGACCGTATACTGACGCTGGAGGATGGCCGGATCGTTACCAACACGGGTGGTGCGCGTGGCAATGATGCCAAGATGCATTCTCGGGCTCCTAAGATATAACCCAGATGCCACGACGTGGGTATGTGTTCAACGCGGCGCTATCGACCTCGTAGGGGTAAGACAGGAACGTTGGAAAAGCTACCCGCCACTTCCGAAACCGCGCCTTACCGGTCACCTCGCGGATCAAACCCAGCGTTTCCATCTAGGCGAAGTTGCGCTGGACGGCGGCTCTGTTCGCCCGGTCAAGGCCTCGGCCATCGGGGCGGTGTCGCTTAGCCCTTTGAATGCGCCATCACTCTTTCCCTCCGTCCTTTCGTCGTGTCGTCACCCAGAGCAAGGGCAAGCCGGTCACGAGGCCAAGGCCAAGAACGGCCCATGTCGTCCGCCCGGTGTCCCCGCTGACCGCCTCGCCTCCGAAATGCGCGAGCAGGAAGCTTGCCGGGATGATGCCGGCCAGTGTCGCCAGCGTGAACCGCCAGACATGCAGACGGCTGAGCACGGCGGCATAGCTGATCATGTCGAAGGATACGAAGGGCATCAGGCGGGACGCAAAGACCTTCGCCGTCAACGCGGCTTGCGACCCCAGCAGCCCGGGATCGACCGAAGTGCCGAACACCCGTCGCAGGGCATCATGTCCCAGAACCCGCGCCAGACCGAAGGTAATCAGCGCCCCAAGTTCGGCGCCGATTACGACCTGCACCGTCCCCCAGACATGCCCATAGGCTGCCCCCGCCGCCAAAGCAATCGGGGCGCTCGGGATCGGGCTGGCAACGACGGCAATGGTCATGAGCGTGATGATCAGAACGGGCCCCCAGACCCCGGCCCGCACCACCAGCAGCTCAAGGCGTGCCCCATCCAGCAAGCTGCGGGCCTCGGTCAGTACCGAAGGCGCGAAAAGCCAGATACCCAGCATAGCGAGTCCCAAAATGGCCAGGCCCGTGAGTATGGAGGCGCGCAGGTTCATCTCACATCGCCTCCCGGGCGTTCACCAGATCGGTACAGTGCCCGTCCACGCCAGACCTCTTTCATTCGACCCTGGTCGTCAGGGGCGATCCAAGGTGATCATCCCTTCGATCCGTGTCATTTCAACCCGGTGACGGTCAGCTTGCCATTCAAGCGCGCGACGGTAAACTCGATCTCCTTGCCCGGTGCAAGCCTGTCGAACATCGCGTCGTCGGCCACGCGAAACACCATGGTCATCGCGGGCATTTCGAGATCGACAAGCTCGTCATGGATGATGGTCACCTTGCCCTCTTCGGGTTTGACGGTCTTGACCACGCCTTTCGTGTAGGTGGGTTCGGCCCATGCGCCCACGACGGTGAAAATGACGGCGAAAACTGCGCCGAGGGCTGTCTTGATCGGTTTCATTGCGTTCTCCTTTTTCAGTGTGTTCAATTGCCCTGGACGTGGATCGGCCCGTGCATGCCGGCTTCCATGTGGCCGGGGATCAGGCAGGCGAACTGGAATTTTCCGGCATTCGCAAAGCTCCAGACAATTTCACCTGTTTCCCCCGGCGCAAGACGGATCGCGTTGGGGTCGTCATGCTCCATTTCCGGAAATTTCTGCATCAGTTCGCGATGTTCCTCATTGTTCTCATGGGTATCCATGACGAACTCATGCTCCACCTCTCCGGCGTTGTGGATGCGGAAGCGGACCGTTTCGCCGGGCTGGAAATTAAGCTCGCCGGGCTCGAAGAGCATCTCGCCATCACTGGTCTCGCGCATCGTGATCCCGATTGTCCGGCTTGCCTCATCCGGGGCGGCGGGCCTGCCGACCTGCATCATGTCGGCGTGGCCATGCCCCGCCATATGCCCGTCATCATGGCCGTGCCCACCATCATGAGTGCCTGCGGCCATGGCCGCGCCCGTGCCAAGAAGGAAGGCTGTGGTGAGTGCTGTCAATTTCATGGATATACTCCTCTTTCGTGTCATTGCATCAGCCCCGGCTCGGGGTGAGCTTGGTCCGTGCGTTGTCATTGCGGGTGAAATCCGGCAGCTCGCCGGTCCATTCCCAGGCTTCGGTGCCGGGCGGATTCTCATACCAGCCGGGATCGGAATAATCGCCCGGTGCGATACCGTCGCGCACCTTCACCACCGAGAACATGCCGCCCATTTCAATCGGCCCGTGCGGGCCCCAGCCGGTCATCATCGGCACCGTGTTGTCGGGGATCTCCATCGACATCATGCCCATCTCGGCCATTCCGTTGGAACCCATCGGCATGAATTCCGGCTGATGCTTGCGGATCATGTCCGTCACCCGCCGCTTGTCCGCGCCGATGAAGTTGGGCACGTCATGGCCCATGGCGTTCATCGTGTGGTGCGATTTGTGACAGTGGATCGCCCAGTCGCCGGGGTGGATGGCGTCGAATTCATAGGCGCGCATTGCCCCAACGGGAATGTCGATGCTGACCTCGGGCCAGCGTGCCGCCTTGGGCACCCAGCCGCCATCGGTGCAGGTGACCTCGAAATCATAACCGTGCATGTGGATGGGATGGTTGGTCATCGTGAGGTTGCCGACGCGGACGCGCACCCGATCCCCCAGCCCCACCACCAACGGGTCGATGTCCGGAAACAGTCGGCTGTTCCAGCACCAGAGGTTGAAATCCGTCATCGTCATCACCCGCGGCGTATAGCTGCCGGGCACGATGTCGAATGCATTGAGCATGATGCAGAAATCACGATCCACGGGCATGAAGGTGGGGTCTTTGGGATGCACGATGAACATGCCCATCATCCCCATGGCCATCTGCACCATCTCGTCGGCGTGAGGGTGGTACATGAAGGTGCCGGATTTCACCAGGTCGAACTCGTAGACATAGGTCTTGCCGGGCGGGATCGCCTTGTGGGAAAGGCCGCCCACCCCATCCATGCCAGAGGGCAGGGTCATGCCGTGCCAGTGGACCGAGGTGTGCTCGGGCAGCTTGTTGGTCACAAAGATGCGCACCCGGTCGCCTTCGACCGCCTCGATCGTCGGGCCGGTCGATTGACCGTTATACCCCCAGAGATTGGCGATCATGCCTTCGGCCATTTCACGCCCCACCGGTTCGGCCACGAGGTGGAATTCCTTGACGTTGCCATTCATGCGAAACGGCAGGGTCCACCCGTTCAGCGTGACCACGGGGTTGTAATCCGGCCCGGTGGTGGGGCGCGGGGTGATCTGTGTGGCCGCAGTCTCCATCGCGGCCGCCTCGGGCAGGCCCATGTTCTGCGCCCGGGCGGCGGCACCGGTCACCATGAGGCCAGCACCGATGGTGAGCATTTGACGTCGGTTCATCATCTCTTGTCTCCCTGTTCTCAATGTCCTGCTCCGGCATCACCGGCGATGTTCGCGCCGCCACCGCCACCGCCGGACGCAGCCCCGCCGCCATGCACTGCGGCCAGAAGATTGGCATCGGCCAGCCAGAAATCGCGCCGGGCCTGGGCCTCGGTCAGGTTGGCGCTCATCCGCGCGCGGGTATCGGCCAACAGCTCGAACGTGGTGGTAATCATGCCGTTGTAGCTAAGTAGCGCTTCCTCCTCGATGGTCTTGCGCAGCGGCAGCACGGCATCGCGGTAGTGCCGCGCGATCCGGTGACTGCCAACATGCGCCGAATGCGCCGAGCGCGCCTCGGACCGCACGTTGACCGCGCGTTGCGCCAGATCATGCGCCGCGATCATGTAGCTCGCTTCGGCCTTCTTCATCCGGGCCTTGCCGCTGTCGAAGATCGGAATCGCGAATTCCACCTCAAGCTGCGGTGTGGTTTCGGACTCGACCCCACCGCCGTCATTCTCGCGTTCCGTTTCAGCCCCCACGATCAATTCGAGATCGCTCACGAAACGCGTGGCGTTGGTCATCCCGCGCGCCTGTGCCAGGGCTTGCAGATCAAGCCTGGCGATGGCCAGATCAACGCGGTTTCGAAGCGCTTGCGACTCGATGTCGGATCGATCAGGCAGGCGCGCGGGCAACTGCGGCAGGGCGTTGGGGACGTAGTAATCCACGTCGCTGCCCCACAGGCCAAGTTGACGTGTCAGCGCCTCCTTGGTCAGTTGTGCATCTAACCGGGCCTTGGCACGTTGCCCCGAAAGCTCTGCGTGGAACGCATGCTCGCGGGCCTGCTCGGCCCTATTGAGATACCCGGTATCGCCAAGACGCGCCGCCAGTTCGGACCCGGCATCGGCGGTTTCCTGCGCCTGCCGTATCAGGCCCCCGGTCTCGAAGGCCGACACCGCCTCGATCCAGGCGCGCCGTGTTTCCACCGCGACGCGGAGCGTTTCTTCAACCGCCTCAAGCTGGGTCTGCGTAAAGCGCAGTTCGGCCTGCCTCGTGCGAGCGGGTTGCGTGAAGACCGCCAGAAGGTTGAATGCGATCATCCCCTCGATAGAACCGTATCCGTTCAGACCATCGGCCCCGATCTGGAATACCCCCAGTGACGCGACGGGATTGGGCTGCATGATGCTCTGCCAGACATCGGCAGAGGATACACCAAGCCGGGCATAGGCCGATTGCAGGCCGCGATTGTTGAGCAGCGCCACCTGAACGGCGGTATCAGCGTCAATTGTGCGCTCATGAACCAGAGCATGCACGCCTTGGGCATTGGCCTCGATCTCGGATGCGGACATGAGCATCACGGCATCCTTGTTCAGGATTGCGCGCGCCGGGGTGCTGACCGCTGAAAACCCTGCTTTCGGATCGGACAGGCGGGCCACCTGATCGGGCGGCGTGCATGCCGCAAGCGCCAGGGGGATCAGAATTGCGAGACCGGGTTTCGATATGCGCAGCATCAGTGCCCCTCCCCTGCAGCGGGGGATTGCTGGCGGTTCAATGCGCGCCAGTCTTCAGGCCCTTTGACGGGACGGGACGTGTAGCCTGCAAGAACATCGGTAAATGTTGCTGCGCGTGTCTCAATATCAGTTCGCGCTGCAGGTGCGAGCATATCCTGCGTCGGCAGGTCGGGGGCATTTACACAGGCAAAAAGCGCTGTGGAAATACCCAGCAAAAGTATGGTTTTCAATGGAAACTCCAGATCCGTTTTAGACTGCGGTATACGGGCCACATCGTAGCCCGGTGCATTCCAAGGCGCCCGCTATGCGGGCCGGATCAGGATCTCGGGGGTTTTTGCAGGTCGTCTGTGTGGGCAGGCCAGTTCAGTGAATCCTCAGGCCAAACCAAAGCGCTCCGCAATACATCGAGCGGCTCGAGAACCCCACTCATCTCGGATGAAAGTGCCGGACAGGCGTGGATCGTGCAAGCTTCATGATCATGGTCGGGCATTGAATTTCGCGCCGGGATATCCCCGTGATCAATTACGCGGCCATCGTTCGCGGCCACGTCTCGCACGTTATCGCTGGTGGCGTGGATGTCATGCTTTTGATGCTCGATTTCGTTCGAGGCCATTGCAATACTGCTCGCGCCCGTCATGATAACGAGTGCCGTCATGAGCAGCACAACCATCTGGCGCTCATTTCCATACCACTGACATACCTTTTGTGCCGTTATCGAACAAGTGCTTTACACGGGGTTCCATCGTGGCAAGCGGGGACACGCGCATTCCGTCTTTCAGGCATGACGCAACCTGCCTTACGGCAGGGCCCTTGGCCAGACATGACCGACCAGTCGCGCACAGGAGCCGTCGCACGCACCCGATTCTGGCTGATGTCAATAGCCGCGCCCAGGATTGAAGTTTCCGCTTGCGGCGACGCAACTCTTCTTCATCGGCACCTGCAAGACCCAAACCGCGCGGCTGTCCGCCGCCATCACCGCCCTGATCGGCGAATGCCTGGCCATTACCGCGACGTGCCTGAATCTGACTGGCGCTGGCCCAGCTCCTCGCCCGCCGAGATCGCCTCGCGCGGTGAGGGCGCGATCAGGATCAACAGCGACGCCATGGACAAGCTGCAGGCGCTCCGCGACCGGCTGGGCAAGCCGCTGATCGTCCGCTCGGCCTATCGCAGCCCGGAGCACAACCGCGCTGTCGGCGGCGCGCCTGCCTCCAAACACATGCAGGGCACGGCGTTTGATATTGCCATGTCCAACCACGACCCCGGTGCGTTCGAGGCGGCGGCGCGCGCCGTGGGGTTTCTCGGCTTCGGCTATTATCCCCGCTCGGGTTTCATGCATATCGACCTCGGGCCCGCGCGGTCATGGGGCGAGCCCTTCCCGCCCCGCGCCACGCCCTTCGTGCCGGAAATCCCGCCTGCCCGCGAAGTGCTGGCCGACAGCCGCACCCTGAAAGGCGGTGGGGCGGCCGGGGTTGTCACCGTTGGGGCCGCCGGTGTCGAGGTCGCACAACAGGTGCTGACCGAAACCCAATCTGCGATCCTGCCCTTGGTGCCCTACCTCGACACCCTGCGCTGGGCCTTTATCGCCGTGGCACTGATCGGCATCGCCGTCGCCATCCACGCCCGGATTGATGACTGGAAGAAGGGTCAGCGGTGATGGCCTGGATCACCGCCATCCTCGCCAGCGGCCCGGCGCGCAAAGCGCTGGGCCTGCTGCTGGCCGCAATCACCATCGCCCTGTTCCTGTTGAACCTCCGCCGTGCCGGGGAACGCGCCGGGCGGCTGGCGGAACGCCTTTCAACATCGGAGAAAACCCATGACATTCAACGCAAGATGCTCGAAGCCGCCAGCCGCCGTCCCGCTGATCGCGATGCTCTGGCTGAGCGCCTGCGCGATGGGCGGTTCTGACGGTCAGGCGCCCTGCCCGCCTGTGGTGGACTACACGAGCGCCGAGCAGGCGCGCGCGGCCGCCGAGGTGGGTGCGCTGCCCGAGGGCGCGATGATCGTCCGGATGCTCGGCGATTACGCCGTCCTGCGTGACCAGGCGCGGGCGTGCCGGTGATCCGCCCCGCTTCAGTGGATTGGCCCTGAGCCGCAGCACTTCTTGAACTTTCGCCCTGATCCGCAGGGACAGGGATCGTTGCGTCCGACTTTCGCGCGTGCAACTGGCGCACCCGGCAAATTGGCCGGCCCCGGCGCACGCCCCTGCGCCTTCACCCACGCATTCAGGTTGATGACCAGGTCGGGGATCAGGTCAGGCGCCATCGCATCCAGTTCCGTGATCGCGGCTTCATCCAGGTCCGATCCGCCCTCTGCGATGTCGTGCAAGGCGAAGATCATCGGAATGCTGAAGGCAACTTCTTCGTCGCGGCTGTCGACGCTGGCCTCCCAGGCATCGGGGCGCAACTGCATCGCGCGCTCAAAGCCGGTGATCCACAGTTCCCACATCAGATCGCCCGACAGGGGATCATTGTCATAGACGGCTTCATACGTGGGCTGACTTTTCGCCAGTCCGCGCGCAACGCGATTGTAATGCGCCATCACGGCGTCCAGCGTCGCGGAGGCCTGATCCATGCCGGCAAAATGCGGCACGATTTCCTCACCCCAGACCACAGGCAGCCATTCGCCGGGCAGGATCATCTCGGGGCAGACCAGGATGCCCGCGACAAAGCCGTCAAACTCGCTCAGCAGCATCCCGTCATTCTCAGGCGGCAAGGCAATCAGGCGTTCGGCAAGCTGCGTGAGCTGTTTTTGGGTGTGGCTCATCGCCCGGTCATCCTTCTTGTCTGCGTGCGCGGCTGCGCATGGCCCAATCCGCGCCGCCGTAGCTGACAGCGTAAACAAGCACTTCGGCGGCGTCATCGTCAACAACGAAGGCAATGACGGCTTTGCGACCCGCCGGGATGGCACGCAGGCCGGGGGCGATTTCATCGCGGAGACTGCCCTTGTGGGGCGTGGCCTTCAGCGTGGCGAGGACCGCCTCAATCTCGGCCAGCTTGCGGGCGGCCGCATCGGGACCGGCATAATCGAGAATCCAATGCGCGATGGCATCAAGATCACGCGCGACAAGTGGGTGGAAACGAATGCGGTAGGTCACGCGCCGCGGGCCGCCCCGACAATGCGGCGGGCAGTGGCGAAGGCGTCGTCCTGGTCGATGAACTCTTCGCGCGGCGCTTCCATGCGCGCGCGGATTTCCTGCGCGAGTGCGGACAGCGCCACCCCGCGTTCCTGTTCATCCTGCATCATCTGTTCCAGCGCGGCCGCGACGGCAGCGCTCTGGGTCGCGAACACGCCCTGCCCGACCTTTTCAGAAAGGAACTGGTGGTGGCGATCCGTAAAGCTGAGGGTGGTTTTGACGGTCATCCGCGCCTCCATGGTATGACTGAGTCATATACTGGATCGGTGCGATGGGTTCAACCGCAGCGGACGCAGCGCCGTTGTTGAACATCCCCAAACGCAAAAAGCCCCCTGGTTTTCAGAGGGACTCTTCAAACGTTGATGTGGCGTTGAGGTAAAACGCGCAGCGCTATACACAAATGTTTTTATCGGATTCCAACCCTTTGGAAAGGTTGAAGAATTTGGTTGCGGGGGTTGGATTTGAACCAACGACCTTCAGGTTATGAGCCAGATTACCCACAACATCTAGACCCTTGATTGTTGACCCATTTTCCGGCCTAGTCTCCTAGACGGCTGTTTTATTGTGGCTATCCGGCGCGACCGCCTGTTACTCGCCGCCAGTGAACGACAAAATCAGCCATATGATGTGTTGACACAGTGTTGACACGGGGAGGCTGGAATGACCGAGAAACTGACCGAAGCCGCCGCCCGGAAGGCCCTGCCGCCGGTCCGCGGGCAGAGCATGCTGTGGGACGCGGAGGTGAAGGGGTTCGCCCTGCGCATCACGCCAGGCGGGGCCAAGTCCTTCATCCTGGACTACCGCGCCGAGGGACGGCAGCGGCGGATCACCATCGGCGCCTGGCCCGACTGGACGGTGGCCGCCGCGCGCCAGACCGCGAAGGACATGAAGCGCGAGGTCGATCTCGGCCACGACCCGATGGGCGAGCGGCAGGCGCAGCGCGAGGCGCCGACCGTGCAGGAGATGTGGGAACGCTATGCCCGCGAGCACCTGCCCAAGAAGGCCGAGCGCAGTCAGGCCGACGAGCGCATGATGTGGGAGAAGATCATACTGCCCCGCTTCGGCAAGGTGAAGGTCGCCCAGATCAGCCATGACGATGTGGACGCGCTCCACCGCGACATCACCGAGATCCGCGGCACACCGGTCCGCGCCAACCGCACCGTCGAGGTGCTGCGCAAGGCGTTCAACCTCGCGATCCGCTGGAAATGGCGCGACGACAATCCGGCCTCGGGCGTGCGCCGCAATCAGGAGGAGAAACGGAACCGCTATCTGAACCGCACCGAGATCGCAGCACTGGCGCAGGCGCTGAACGAGCATTCCGAGCCGATGTCCGCGAACGCGATCAAGCTCCTGATGCTGACCGGCGCGCGGCGCGGCGAGGCGCTGGGCGCGACATGGGAGAGGTTCGACCTCGAGAACGGCGTCTGGACCAAGCCCTCGGCCCACACAAAGCAGCGGAAGCTGCACCGCGTCCCGCTCTCGAGCCCGGCCGTGCAGCTGCTCGTGGAGATGAAGGCTGCCGCCAAGGCGAAGGCCGAGGCCGACGGCACGCCGCCCAGCCCCTATGTCTTCCCCGGCCCGACCGGCAAGCCGCTCACCGAGATCAAGCGGACATGGGTCTCGGTCTGCCGCAGGGCGGGACTCGGCGCGGAGGTCCCGGTGCTGGACGCGAAGGGCAAGCCGGTCCTCGACCGCAAGGGCAACCCGAAGACCGAGTTCAAGCCGAATGTCCGGATCCACGACATCCGCCATTCCTTCGCCAGCATCCTCGTGTCGGCGGGCGCGTCGCTGCCCTTGATCGGCCAGATGCTCGGCCACACGCAGGTTCAGACCACCCAGCGATACGCCCATCTGTTCGACGATCCCTTGCGCAAGGCCGCCGAGACGGTGGGCGCCTTCGTGTTGCAGACTCCAGCGGAACAAATCATAAACAAGGAAAACGCGGAGGCTGACGATGCCCGTTCTTGACTATGGACACCTTCTGGCACCCGGCGGCCTATACCGCGCCCAGATCGCCGTGCGCACCGTCATGGCATGGCCCGACATTGCCGACGAGCAATCCCGCCGAGAGTATGTCGCCACGCTCATGTCGATCCATCTGGCCGACCTCAAGGCCAAGCGCGACGCCCTTCCGGACCCTGCGGCGGCAGACGGGTGGGAGGACACGATCCTCGCCATCGAGCAGCACGAGGCGTGGATGGCGTCGCACGAGGAGTTCGAGGCATGGTTCGATGAGGCTGGCGGACATGCCACTGTCAGCATGGCGCCCGGCTTCCGGTTCTTCGAGAAGGACATGGAGAAGCGCGTCGGCGGCTGGTTCGCGGCCGGTCTCATCCTCGCGCTGGTGCGGCGCATGGCCATGCATCATGCCGACCTGCCGGGCGGGGCGAGCGTCAACAAGGCCGTGTTCATTCTCGAACGGGTCAAGCTGCCCAACGTCCCGCGCAACAGCCACGACCTGCGCAAGGCGTGGAAGACCTACAAGCCCGTCGCGCATTTCTGCGCCGTGCTGTTCGACTGGTTCATGATCGCCTTCACGCACAACGAGACGCCCGAGGAAGTCGGCGCCGCGATGGAGGGCGAGCTCAACGAGAACTTTATGATGTTCCTGTCCGAGGCGGAAGCGTATCTCGAATTCGGCCTTGCCCATCAGCCCCTGCGCGCGAAGGCACAGACGCTGCTGGATCCCGACGAGACATGGATCCTGCCGCAGTATCGGCCATGGCCGGGATCGCCTTTCAAGCCGCAGCCGCTGTCCGGCGCCCTGCTGGAGGCCGCGCTGGACTACCGCGCCCCGCTGCCCAGCGTCTGACTACTGAGCCGATGTGGCTCACTAGATAACGCTCCCCCCTCACCAATAACGGACCATCGGGAACGTCGGCATCTCTCGGGCATCGGCGGCGCGTTGCGTCGCCTGGCACGAAGGAGACGCCGATGACCCAACCGCTTGCATCCGGAGGCGCCGAGAGGGCCGCCACCGTCGCCCCGCCGACCGATTTCCTCGACGGTTTCATCTCGGAGGAGGAATACGCCGCCCGCCGCGGGGTGGCCCTGCGCACCTGTCAGCGCGACCGCCAGCTGCGCCAGTCCCCGCCCTTCGTCGTGATCGGCCGGCGCGTCTACTACCGCATCGAGGCGGTGCGCGACTGGCTCCTCTCCCGCGAGCAGGCCGCCGATCGCAAGCCGAGCGCCCCGCGCGCCGGGAGGGGCCGATGACCGCGCCCGCCACGCTCGCGCCCGACATGATGATCGGCGCCGCCGAGATCGCCCGCTTCCTCTTCGACTCCGACGAGTTCCGCTTCCAGCGCCGCGTCTACTACCTCTGCACGCGCTCGAAGCGCCCGCTGCCGCATTTCCGGCTGGGCAGCCGCATCGCCACGCGCCGCTCCACGCTGATGGACTGGATCGCCCTGCAGGAGGGCTTCGCGAATGCCTGACACGCCCATCCAGTTCACCGGCTCGATCCTCGAACAGCTGGAAGCCAAGGTCGCTGCGGAGGCCGCACACCTGCTGCCCATCGTCCACGCGATCCGCGATCACGGCGTCGGCTTCCTGGTGATCCCCCAGCGCGCGACCGGGCTCCACCGCGGCATCAAGCTGCTGCAGCGGCCCTTCATCGTCATGGTGGGCGACGACACCGACTGCGCGCTCGGCCCCGATCAGTACGACGGCAAGGCGCTCGATCGGCTGATCGGCATGGCCGACGGCGTCGCCATCGTCTCCTGCGCCCCGCCGCCCGAGGCCTATTCGAGCATCGCCCTGATGGCCACGGCGCAGCGCAACGGGCTGATCATCGAGACCCGGCCCGAGCAGGAGATCGCCTGGACCAACCGCGTGCAGGCCGTGTGCCCCGAAATGCCGATCCTGCTCTGCACCGTGAAAGGGCCGCGGCAATGACGGTGCAGGGCGACCCTCTCGACTTCAACGGCATGCCACCCGGCGGTCGAGCCCATGCCGCCACCCGCATGTCCGTCGCGCAACTGGCCGACATGCTGGAGGACCGCATCGCGGACCTGGCCCGCGAGTTGCTGGGCGAGCCGAACCGGGAACTTTCCAGCGCGCAGACCCTGCGCTTCGGCACCAAGGGCAGCGTCGCCGTGGAAATCGACGGCGCGAACAAGGGCCGCTGGTTCGACCATGAACATGGCGCCGGGGGCGCGGGGCTGGAACTGATCGGCTATCGCCTGTGCCTGGACGACAAGGCCGCTTCGGACTGGGCGCGTAACTGGTTGGGGGAACCCGAGGCCGGTCCGTCCTGGACGGCGACTCCGCCCGAGTCGCCCGCGCGTTCCGCCTCGGGCTCGGCCCAGCCCAAGGAACCGACGCCCGAGGAGCGCGCCGAGAAGGTGGCCGAGATCGTGCGCCGCAGCGAGAGCCTCGTCTCGACGCCGGTGCTCGCTTACCTGCGCCACCGCGGCATCACCGCCACGCCTCCCGACTGCATCCGCTATCGCCAATATGCCTACCGCCAGTTCGGGGCCATGGTCGCGCTCGCCACCGACGAGGCGGGCGAGGTGCTTGCGCTGCAGCAGGTCTATCTGACCGCCGAGGGGCGGAAGGCCCCGGTGAAGGTGGTCAAGCGCACCAACAAGGCCGTCGAAGGCTGGGCGGAACGCGCCGCCGTGCGCCTGCCCGGCCGCGAACCGCTGATCCTCTGCGAGGGTGTCGAGACCGCGCTATCGGTCTGGCAGGCGACGGGACAGGAGGTCTGGGCCTGCCTCGGCATCTCGAACATCGGCCGCGCACCGGTGCCCGCGAACGCCACCGTGGTCATCGCACGCGATGGCGACCTGCCCGGCAGCAAGGCCGAGGGCCAGATGGCCCGCGCCGCGAGCCAGCTCGCGCACCGCGGCATGACCGTGCTGATCGCCACCCCGCCCGAGGAGCAGGACTTCAACGATGTGCTGGTCCGCGAGGGCGAGGCGGCCGTGCGCAACCGCATCGCCGCCGCCGAACCCTTCCGCGTCGAGGAGGCCGACACCGGGCGCAAGCGGCTCTTCATCGGCTCGGACGTGGAGATCGCGAAACGGGTCCGCGAGGATCTGACCGAGCGCCATGGCCGCATCGTCCATGTCGATGGCGAATTCTGGCGCTATGGCGGCACCCATTGGGAGGCGATCCCGGACCACGAACTGCGCCTGCCGGTCCACGCCTATGACGGCGCCGGGTTCGAGACCCCCGCAGGCGAGCCCTCGAACGTCAAGCTGACCAAGACCCGCGTCAATTCAGTGCTCAACGAATGCGCCGCGCTCTGCGCCGAGCCGGGATATTTCGACGCCCCGCCTGCGGGCATCAACTGCACCTCGGGCTTCATCCGCTTCGACGCGGAGGGAACGCCGCACCTCGAACCCCATCATCGACAGCATCGCTGCCGCCACACCCTGCCCGGCCGCTGGCAACCCGCTGCCATCGGGACGCCGCCCGCAGGCTCGCTGCTCGCCAGGCTGCTGACCGGCAGCTTCAAGGGCGACCCCGAGGCCGAGGCGAAATGCGCGCTGCTCGCGGAGGTCTGCGGCGCGGCGGCGCTGGGCTACGCCACCCGGCTGATGCAGCCGCGCGCGGTGGTCCTGCACGGCAAGACCGCCGAGAACGGCAAGAGCCAGGTGCTCGAACTGGCGCGCGGCCTCCTGCCCGCCAGCGCCATCTGCTCGGTCCCCGCCTCGAAGATGGGCGACGAGCGGCATGTGATCGGACTGGTGGGCAAGCTGCTGAACGCCTCCGACGAGCTCTCGCCCGAGGCAATCGCCTCCGACACCTTCAAGGCCGTGGTCACCGGCGATCCCATCGAGGGGCGCGACGTCTACAAGAGCCGGGTCGAGTTCCGCTCGGTCGCACAGAACCTCTTCGCCGCGAACCAGCTCCCCAGCTTCAAGGGCGGCGTGGACCGGGGCGTGCAGCGCCGCCTGCTGCTGATCCCCTTCACCCGCTCGATCCCGCTGGAGGAGCGCATCGAGGACATCGGCAAGCGAATCGCCGCCGAGGAACCGGACTTGCTGCTGGCATGGGCGGTGGAGGGCGCTTCGCGGCTGATCCGCCAGCGCAACTTCGCCATCCCGCAGGGCTGTCACGAGGCGCTCCTCGAATGGGTGCTCAGCGAGGATCCCATCGCCGCCTGGATCGACGCCTGCGTGTCGGTCGTCCCCATCGTGAACGGCGGGCCGATGCTGGCGACGCGCGACGCCCACCTGCGGTTCCAGAACTGGGCGCTGGGCGAGGGCTACAAACCCGAGAAGCTGCCCGCCATCAACGGCTTCGTCCAGCGCGTGCAGGCCCGCGTCGCGGGGATCCAGCACAAGCGGACCAAGGAAGGGCGGTTCTTCATCGGCCTCGCGGTGACGCACTGGTGACGCACCAAACCGGCTATTTGGCCCCTAACCCATTGAAAGTGTTGAGATGACGCACTTTGGCTCAGATATTTCGATAAGGGGGGAAACTCTCTCCCCAACAACCATCACTTCCCCCCTATATGAAAAGGTTGCCGGGGCAAGTGCGTCATCTCAACACTTTCAACGGCTTAAGCGTGAAATCGCGTCATCCTTGCGTCACCGGTGCGTCATCCGAGGCGGCGGGCGCGCCCGCCCGAGGCGGGGTCAAGCCGGAAGGATCGGGAAAGCGGCGGTTCCTCCTGGGCACATTCGTATGTGGGGACCCGCAGCGCATTGGCCCGCCAGCGTCAGGGGGCGCAAATGACTAAACTCGACAGCTACGAGAACAAGACCGCCTTCGCCGCCCGCGTCGGCCTGACCAAGGGCCGCATTTCGCAACTGGTGGCCGAGGGGCTGCCGGTGCGCGCGGACGGGCGGATCGACGTGGCGGTGG
>WOYI011045415.1_pt1 | contig 17356 bp, 20 predicted proteins | sample 6423411 | NCBI WGS metagenome assembly WOYI01 (sample SAMN13441803, study PRJNA592873) | oil field metagenome | biome: oil field; feature: oil-well bore; material: oil-contaminated soil; isolation source: oil-contaminated soil from oil-well borehole | place: Germany: Wietze | collected 2016-10-18 ...
ACGCTGTGCCGGGGATCGTGCTGCGGCTGAACGACGCGATCCTCGACCACGCCCCGCTGATCGGGCCGGCCGTCGCGAGCGCGGCGAGCTGGTGGCCGAATCCGGTGCATGACCAGCACCTGGCAGGCGACTTCCTCTGGTTCATCGCCGAGATCGCCGACGTGCCGATCCTGGTGCTGCTCTTCGTACGCTGGACGCGCTCCGAGAAGCGCGAGGAGAAGAAGTTCGACGATCTCAGCGACGAGCAGCTCGAGGAACTGACGCGGCAGCATCTGGCTAACCCACGCGGTTAGCGGCGGCGGCTCGGAGGGTGAGTGCCCGATTCCACGGCCGAGCGGGCGACCATGCGGGCGCGCTCCTCGGCCTCGATCTTGGCGTAGCTTCTGCGCTCGTTGCGATCCGAGTGCAGCACTGCGCGCATGATGAACCAGAACAGCAGGCCGATCACGATCGTGGGCGCGACGGACCACGCGATCCCGCCCCACAGATCCGTCGGCATGGCTCAACACTACGCCGGGCTCAGTGCGCGTTCGCCACGAAGACGACGGCGATGGCGACCAGGATGATGACCAGGCCGGCGATGGCCACGATCCGCGAGCTGCGCCGGTCCATCTCAGCCCTTCGCCAGAATTCCGACGACCCCGGACACCACGAGGGCGATGCCGATCGCAGCCACCACGACCCAGATGACGATACGCATGGCCGTGAGCTTCGCGCGATCGCGCGGCTCCGGCGCCCTCGGCCCTGGCGCGCCCGTCATTTCACCAGCGGGAACAGGATGGTCTCCCGGATCCCCAAACCCGTGATCGCCATGAGCAGGCGGTCGATGCCCATCCCCATGCCCCCGGTGGGCGGCATCCCGTGTTCGAGCGCTCGCAGGAACTCCTCATCGAGCCTCATCGCCTCATCGTCGCCGCGGGCGGCCTGGGCCGCCTGCTCGACGAAGCGCGCGCGCTGGATGACGGGGTCGACCAGTTCCGAGTAGCCGGTGGCGAGTTCGAAGCCGCGGACGTAGAGGTCCCACTTCTCGACGACGCCGGCGATCGAGCGGTGGTCGCGCACGAGAGGACTGGTGTCGACCGGGAAGTCCATGACGAAGGTCGGGCGCACCAGATCCTTCTTGACGAAATGCTCCCAGAGCTCCTCGACGTACTTGCCGTGGGTCGCCAGCGCCACCTCGAGGCCGTTCGCGTCTGCGAGCGCCTTCAACTCGGGCAGCGCCGTCTGCGGGGTGATCGCGACGCCGGATGCCGCGCTCAGCGACTCGTACATGCTGAGGCGGTCCCATCGGCCGCCGAGATCGTACTCGGTGCCGTCCGCCCAGATGACGGTGTGCGATCCGGACACCGCCAGCGCGGCATCCTGGACCAGCTCCTGCGTCAGCTCGGCCATCTGCTCGTAGTCGCCGTATGCCTGGTATGCCTCCAGCATCGCGAACTCGGGGCTGTGCGTGGAGTCTGCGCCCTCGTTGCGGAAGTTGCGGTTGATCTCGAACACCCGCTCGATGCCTCCGACCACTGCCCGCTTGAGGAACAGCTCCGGCGCGATCCGCAGGAACAGCTCGGTGTCGAAGGCGTTCGAGTGGGTGATGAACGGCCGGGCCGTCGCGCCACCGTGAATGGTCTGCAGCATCGGCGTCTCGACCTCGAGGTACCCGTGATCGGCGAAGGTGGCGCGCAGCGAGGCGACGGCCGCGGCACGGGCCCGCACGGTCGCGCGCGCCTGCTCGCGCGTGATCAGGTCGAGGTAGCGCTGGCGCACCCGCGTCTCGTCGCTCAGTTCGCTGTAGAGGTTCGGCAGCGGCAGGATCGCCTTCGATGCGATCTGCCACTCGGTCACCAGGATGCTCAACTCGCCCCGCCGCGAGGAGATGACCTCGCCGCTGACGAAGACGTGGTCGCCCAGGTCGACATCCTCCTTCCAGCGCTCGAGGGATTCCTCGCCCACCTCCGCGAGCGACACCATCGCCTGGATGCGCTGGCCGTCACCGGACTGCAGCGTCGCGAAGCAGAGCTTGCCGGTGTTGCGGAAGAAGACCACGCGGCCGGCCAGGCCGACCGTGACACCGGTCGTGTCGTCCGCCACCAGCTCGCCGAACTCGGCGCGCACGGCGGGGATCGTCGTGGTGATCGGCAGCGACACGGGATACGCGCCCGCCCCGGCGGCGATCAGCCGCTCCCGCTTCGCCAGCCGGACGGCCTTCTGCTCGGCGATGTCCTCGGCGCCGCTCTCGTCGGGCTCGGGGGTCTCGTCGCTCATGCGCGTGCTCAGTTCAGGTAGATGGCATCGTTGTCGATCAGCCGCGCGGCGCCGACCTGCGCCGCGATCAGCACCCGGGCGGGGCCGCGGTAGCCGTCGTCGACGGGCAGGAAGGTGCGCGGATTCACGACCTTGAGGTACTCCAGCCTAACCAGCCGCTCGTCCATGAAGACGGCCTGCGCCGCGGCGAGCACGCTGTCGATCCCCCGATCCGCGGCGGATGCGGCGGCCTCCAGCGCCCTGCTGATCGCCGCCGCCGCGTGACGCTCCTCCGCGTTGAGGTAGCGGTTGCGGCTGCTCAGCGCGAGTCCGTCGTCCGCCCGGACGGTCTCCACCACCTCGACCCGGGTGGCGAAGTTCAGATCGGCGACCATGCGCTGCACGAGGAAGACCTGCTGCGCATCCTTCTGGCCGAAGAGCACGAAATCCGGGCGCGCGATGCCGAGCAGCTTGGCGACGACCGTGAGGACGCCGTCGAAGTGCCCGGGGCGCGAGCGCCCCTCGAAGAGCTCGCCGACCTCGCCCCCGGTCACCTTCACCTGCGTGACCCCGTCGGGATACATCTCGGCGACGGTCGGCGCGAAGACGAAGGCGACGCCGTGCTGCGAGAGCGCCTCGAGGTCCGCGCTGAGATCGCGCGGGTACTCCTCCAGGTCCTCATCGGGGCCGAACTGCAGGGGGTTGACGAAGATGGAGACGACGACCGTGCCGGCGAGTTCCCGCGCACGGTCGATGAGAGCGAGATGGCCCTGATGCAGCGCCCCCATCGTCGGGACCAGGGCGATGGTGCGGCCGCGCAGCTTCTCGCGCAGGGAGTCGATCGTTTCGACCACTTCTGGACGGCCCTCGACGTCGAGCAGGGGCGCGGGGGTGTTCACGGTGCCTCCTCGGCACCCTCCTCCGCGAACGGCGCCAGATCGATCGTAGTCTGCGGCGCGGGGTCGGAATCGGCGCCGGCGAGCGCGTTCTCCACGCTGGAGCGCACCAGGGCGCCGAGCAGCACCCCCGGACGCTCGACCCCGATCTCGCGCAGCATCCCGGCGGCCTGGCCGACGATCGCCGCCGAGAATCCGCGCGCAGTCGCGATCGCCTCCGCATAGGCGGGCCGGTCGGCCTCGGAGATCACGATCGGCTCTGCGCCCATCTCCACGACGAGCGCCTGCGCGATCGGCAGCACGGGGGTGGGCGCGGTCACCGCGCACCATGCGTCGCGCAGCCGAACCAGGTCGACGCTCGTGCCCGTGAAATCCATTGCGGGGTGGATGGCCAGCGGGATGGCGCCTGCCGCCAGCGCGGGTGCCAGCACGCCGGCACCGACACCGGGCGCGGTGTGCGCGACCAGCTGCCCGGGCTGCCAGGCGCCCGTCGCCGCGAGGCCGGAGACCAGGGCCGCGAGCTCGGATTCCGGCACAGCGAGCAGCACGAGTTCGCTGCGCTCCACCACCTCGGGCACGGCGAGGATGGGAACGCCCGGCAGCAGCGCATCTGCGCGCTCGCGGCCGCTCTCGGAGAGGGTGGCGATGCCGACGATCGCATGGCCGGCGCCGCCGAGCGCCGCGCCGAGGACCGCCCCGACCCGGCCCGCGCCGATGATCCCGATGCCGAGACGGCCGTCGCGGTTCGGGGCACGGCCTCCGACCGCCTCGCTCATGGCCGGCCCATTCCCTGCCACCTGGCGCCCTTCACGAGGTGCGCGGCGCTTTCGCGGCGCGCCGCGGCGACCCCGCTCGCGGCGACGTCGCGGAAGAATCCAGCGGCGACCACGGCGTCGAGATCGTCGAGCGTCGCGCGGATCGGCCCCGGCACCGTGTGGACGTGGACGTCGGCGAGCCGCAGCAGCCGCAGCAGCGGGCCCTGGTGCAGCGCGACGCTCTGCATGCGCGCCGCCGGCACGACGACGAGCTGGCGCCAGATCGCGCCGCGGCGCAGCAGCACCGCGTCCTGTTCGAGTGCGAAACCGTTGCGGTGCCACGAGAACCACCGCAGGACCGCAGCCCGGCGCGGCGACCCTGTGTATCCGTCACCGGAGCGGGCAGGAGCGAGCCCCGCCTCGAGCAGCGGGCGGGACGCCTCCTCCACGACGCCGGGGAGCACGAGGGCGAGCACCCGGAACACCTCGGCGCGCGTGCCAACCGGGAGGATCGTGGTGGTGCGGCGGCCGCCCTCCTGCCGGTCGGAATGGGATGCGAGGTTGATCCTCACCTCCCACCAGTCGGCGGGGCGCCACAGCAGCGGCTGGCGGATCTCGACCGAATGGATGCGGCCGGGCGGCAGCGTCTCGTTGCTGGTGGAGAGCAGCCCGTAGCCGACCCTCACCCCGTCGGGCGTCGCCGCGATCGAGTAGCGCAGCGAGCGCGAGAAGCGCCGAACGATCTGCGAGCCGACGCCGAGCAGCAACGGCACGATGCCGAACAGCACGAAGAAGGCGTGGGCGGCGCTCGCCAGCACGACGGCCGCGATCACCAGCAGCACGAAGACCACCGTGCGGTCGTGCAGCAGCGTCGAGCCGAGCAGGCGTCCGGGATGCATCTGCACGACGGCTGCAGGGGGTGCGAGCCGCGGGTCCCGCTCCGGGGCCATGAACTCGCGGGCCCGCTGCGCCACGATTCCGCTCAGGGAGCCGTCGTGCTCGGGCGCCGCTCCCCCGGCCGCGCGCTGCTCCGCTGCAGCCGCCGACGGCGAGCCGGCCGACAGCGCGCCAGATGCGAGCTGCAGGATCACCTGGCGCAGGGCATCCGCGTTGCGGCCGGAGAGGTAGGCGAGCTGCACGTTCGCGTCGTGGCCGGCGACATCGATGTCGAGCCGCGCAGCGCCGAACAGCCTCGCGAACAGCGGCCTGCTGACGTTGATGCCCTGAATGCGGTCCAGCCGCCCGCGCCGGTTGGTGCGGAACAGGATGCCGCTGCGCACCTCCACCACCTCCTCGGTGATCCGGAAGCTGCGCACCCGCCAGCTCAGCCAGAAGGCCACGATGATCACGATCAGCACGACGAGCACCACCAGCAGCGCGGCCGGGATCAGGCCGCGCCGCACGATGAGGTCGATCGGGTCGCCGGGCGGCGCGTCCCCTGGACCGGCCCCGAGGAACAGTCCGAGGATGCGCTCGCGCAGATTGGCGAGCACGAAGCCCGCGATCGCCACGAAGGCGAAACCGCCTCGCAGCAGCGGGGTGGCGGGATGCAGCCGGTGCCATTCCCCGTCGGCGAGGTCGATGGCGGCCGGCGGGATCTCCGGCCCCCGCGAGCCGGGAACCGGCCCGCTCACAGGCCCGCCCGGCGTGTCTCCGCCAGTTCCACGAGCCGATCGCGGAACTCCTCGGCCTCGGCCATCGGCAGTCCGGGCACGGTCACGCTGCTCGCGGCTGCGGCCGTCACCAGCTTGACCTCTGCCAGGCCGAGCGCGCGATCCAGCGGACCGCGGTTGATGTCGACCAGCTGCATGCGCCCGTACGGCACGGCGACGAAGCGCTGGAACATGATCCCCCGCCGGACCAGCAGGTCGTCATCGCGCAGCCGGTAGCCGATGGCGCGCACCCGGCGCGGGGTGAACGCGGCGACGACCACCGCGATGACCAGCACGACCACGGGGATCGCGAGCAGTCCGGGCAGTCGGGCGAGCAGGAACGGCACAGAGGAGGCGGCCGTCAGGACCAGCCCCGAGATGATGCTGCCCACCAGATCGACCCACAGGTAGCGCGACGAGACGCGGCGCCACTCGCCCGGCACCGGATCCAGCCCGCCCCTCGGGGTGAGGGGCAGGGCGGCGCGAGGCTCCGGATGCTGCGTCACGGGATCCACGCTGCTCACAGGTGCACGCGCTCCGGCCCGTGGTCGGGATGGTCGTCATCGTCGTCCCGTGGCGGAACCCGGCAGAGGAACTCGCCGATGAGCCCGCCGGCCAGCAGCAGCACGGCTCCGCCCAGGGTCGCGAGCACCCGGAGGAGCGAGTCCGGGGTGACGGTTCCTGCGTGGATCAGCAACTCGATCACGAGGCCGAGGCCGAGGCCGGTCAGAAGCGCCCCTGCCAGCGCCGATGCCTTGCCGAGCACGACGACCCTGGTCGCGTAGAACGAGTCGACCCGCTGCCGGAGCGCGCCATGCGTCGCCCGGTACACGGGGACCGCCAGGATGACGACCACGACGCCGATCAGGGCGAGCGTGGCTCCGAAGGTGTACTCGGGGCGGAACTTCGGCAGGCTCGCAGCGGCCAGGCCGATCTGCACGAGAAAGCCGACGACCGTGCCGATCACGGCCAGGGGCACGAGGGTGGCGGGTCCGGTGCGTTTCACGGGGCTCCGTTCAGGCCTGCAACGAGCTCGGCGACCCGACCGCGGCCGGGGAGCACGGCGTCCGGGTCGACCTCGAGCCATGGCACGAGCACGAAGTCGCGCTCGAAGGCGCGCGGATGCGGCAGCGTGAGCCGGGGCGAGGTGCTGACGATGCCCGCGAAGTCCACGATGTCGAGATCGAGGGTGCGGTCGCCCCATCGCTCGGCCCGGACGCGGCCGTGCGCCCGCTCGATCCCGTTCAGCACTGCGAGCAGGGCATCCGGGGTGAGGGTCGTGGTGATCAGCGCGACGGCGTTCAGGTAGGCGGGCGCGTCGTGGTCCACGCCGGACGGCTTCAGAGCCGGCGTCTCGATCACCGAGGAGATCGCGGTGAGTTCGACGCCGTCGGTGTCCGCGAGCTCGCGGGTCGCCGCGAGCATGGTGGCCCGGCGGTCGCCGAGGTTGGCTCCGATGGCGATGACGGCGGGAGCCCTGATCAGCCGCTTCGTCACGCTCATGCCCCGCGCCCCCGGATGATGGTGACGCTCACGTCGTCGAAGGGCACCGCGATCGGCGCGTTCGGCTTGTGCACGACGACCTCGACGAGCAGCGCCGGCGGATGCTCGAGCACCACCGCGGCGACGCGCTCTGCCACCGTCTCGATCAGGTCGACCGGATCCCTCTCGACGGCGCGCACGATCTGCTCGGCCAGCTCGCCGTAGTCGATCGTCGCGGCCAGCTCGTCGCCGGTGCCCGCCTCGCGCAACGAGAGGTGCACGGTCACGTCGATCAGGAAGAACTGCCCGTTGGCCCTCTCGTGCTCGAGCACGCCGTGGAAGGCCCAGGCGCGCAGCCCGGTGAGGGTGATCGCGTCGACGCGGTTCGGGTCGGCGCGGTCCATGCCGGCGCGGTTCATGTCGCGGCTCCCGCCTGCCAGCGCTCGACGACGCTGAGCGCGAGACGGGTGGACGGCACATCATGCACCCGCACGGCCCACACGCCGGACCGTGCGGCCAGCGCGCTGATCACGGCGGTCGGAGCATCCCGCTGCTCCATCGGCGCGCCCTTGGGCAGCAGCTTGCCGAGGAAGCGCTTGCGCGATGCGCCGATCAGCAGCCGGTGGCCAAGAGAGCCGAACTCCTCGATGCGGCCGAGCAGCTGCCAGTTGTGCTCCGACTTCTTGGCGAATCCGAGACCGGGGTCGAGCACCAGCTGCGCGGGCTGCACGCCCTGCACGATCAGGGTGGCGATGCGGTTCTTCAACTCGTTGCGCACCTCGGCGACGACATCGCGGTAGTCGGCCTCGGCATCCGCCCCGCCCTCGCGCCAGTGCATCACGATGTAGGGCACCCCGGTTTCGGCGATCACCCTGCCCATGCCCTCGTCGCCGAGCCCGCCGGTCACATCGTTGACCAGCAGCGCGCCGGCATCGATCGCCGAGAGCGCGACCTCGGCGTGCCGGGTGTCGATGCTGACCGGGACGCCGCGCGCCACCAGCTCGCGCACCACCGGCAGCACCCGGGCGCGTTCGGTCTTCACGTCGACGGGGGAAGCACCCGGGCGCGTGGACTCGCCGCCCACGTCGACGATGCTCGCGCCCTGCGCCACCAGTTCGACGCCGTGCGCGACCGCGGCGTCCACGCTCTCGAAGGCGCCGCCGTCGCTGAACGAGTCGGGCGTGACATTGAGGATGCCCATGATCTGGGGAAGGTCGGTCATCAGGGCTCTACATTCCCACGGATGCGGCTGGGCCCGCGGATGCGGCACCGATGAGAGCCATCACCTCGCCGCGGGCGGCCGGCTCTCGCAACCGGCCCCGGCTCGCGACGGTCACCGTGGAGCTGCCGGCCTGCCGGGAGCCGCGTGCGCTCACGCAGGAGTGCCGCGCGTCGAGGACGACGAGCACCCCGCGAGCGCCCAGCCCCTCCTCCAGCGCGGAGGCGATCTCCTCGCCGAGCCGCTCCTGCAGTTGCGGCCGCGCGCTCAGGATCTCCACCACCTGCGGCAATCGGCCCAGCCCCACGATCCGATCGCCGGGCAGGTAGGCGAGGTGGGCGACGCCCGTGAACGGCAGCAGATGGTGCTCGCAGATCGAGCGGAAGGCGATGTCGCGCAGCAGGACGAGCTCGCCGAGCTGCCGGGCTCCGGCCGAGAACTCGGCCGCGGTCTCGGCGCGGTCCGTCTCGGAACCCTCGCGCAGGGGCTGCAGCGGATCCTGCCCGATGCCGGCGAAGAACTCGGCGTACGCCTCGGCGACGCGCCTCGGAGTCGCCGCAAGACCGGGCCGGGACGCGTCCTCCCCGATGGCGGCGAGAAGTTCGGCCACGGCCGCCTCGATGCGTCCGGAGTCGATCACGGCCCTCCTAGGCGGTCGCGATTCCGGGGGTCTTGCGCGGACGCGTCGTGCGCTTCGGGCGCGACGGGGTCGAGTCGACCCCACCATCCACGACGCCCTCGTCGACGGCCGCTTTCGCGGCGATCTTGATCGGGGGCAGGTCGCTGATCGGCCGCTTCGTGCTGGACAGCCATTGCGGGCGCTCCGGCAGGCGCTTCACCTGGGCGAAGATCGCGGCGAGCTGGTCATGATCCAGCGTCTCCTTCTCCATCAGCTCCTTGGCGAGGTTGTCCAGGATGTCGCGGTTCTCGTTGAGCACCTGCCAGGCCTCATCGTGGGCCTGCTCGATCAGCTGGCGGACCTCGAGGTCGACCTTCTCGGCGATCTCCTCCGAGTAGTCGCGCTGGTGACCCATGTCCCGGCCGAGGAAGACCTCGCCCTGCGACTGGCCGAGCTTGACCGAGCCGATGGCCGCGCTCATCCCGTATTCGGTGACCATCTTGCGGGCGATGCTGGTCGCCTTCTCGATGTCGTTGCTCGCGCCGGTGGTCGGATCGTGGAAGACGATCTCCTCGGCGACGCGGCCGCCCATGGCGTAGGCCAGCTGGTCGAGCAGCTCGTTGCGGGTCACCGAGTACTTGTCTTCGAGGGGGAGCACCATCGTGTAGCCGAGGGCGCGGCCGCGCGGCAGGATCGTCACCTTGGTCACCGGGTCGGTGTGCCGCATCGAGGCCGCCGCGAGCGCGTGCCCTCCCTCGTGGTACGCCGTGATGAGCTTCTCCTTGTCGTTCATCAGGCGGGTGCGGCGCTGCGGGCCGGCCATGACGCGGTCGACCGCCTCGTCCAGCGCGCGGTTGTCGATCAGCTGCGCATTGCTGCGCGCGGTGAGCAGTGCCGCCTCGTTGAGCACATTGGCCAGGTCCGCTCCGGTGAAGCCAGGCGTCTTGCGGGCCAGCACCTCCAGGTTGACGCCCTTCGCCATCGGCTTGCCCTTGGCGTGCACGGTCAGGATCTTCTCACGGCCCCTCAGGTCGGGGGCGTCGACGCCGATCTGGCGGTCGAAGCGGCCCGGGCGCAGCAGCGCGGGGTCGAGGATGTCGGGGCGGTTGGTGGCCGCGATCAGGATGACGTTGGTCTTGACGTCGAATCCGTCCATCTCCACCAGCAGCTGGTTCAGCGTCTGCTCGCGCTCGTCGTGCCCGCCGCCGAGGCCGGCTCCGCGGTGGCGGCCGACCGCGTCGATCTCGTCGACGAAGATGATCGCGGGGGAGTTCTGCTTGGCCTGCTCGAAGAGGTCGCGGACCCGGCTCGCGCCGACCCCGACGAACATCTCGACGAAGTCCGAGCCCGAGATCGCGTAGAACGGCACGCCCGCCTCGCCGGCGACCGCGCGGGCCAGCAGGGTCTTGCCCGTCCCGGGAGGGCCGTACAGCAGCACGCCCTTCGGGATGCGGGCCCCGACCGCCTGGAAGCGCGAAGGGTCCTTGAGGAAGTCCTTGATCTCCTCGAGCTCCTCGACGGCCTCGTCGGACCCCGCGACGTCCGCGAAGGTGACCTTCGGGGTCTCCTTGGACACCAGCTTCGCCTTCGACTTGCCGAACTGCATGACGCGGTTGCCGCCGCCCTGCATGCTCGAGAGCAGGAACCAGGCGAACAATCCGACCAGCAGGATCGGAGCGAGGATGCCGAGCAGGCTCAGGAACCAGTTGTTCGACGGCGGGACATCGTCGTACTTGGCCTTGCTGGCATCCACCGCCGCGACCACGTCGGCGCCGCGGGCTGCGACATAGTTGAACTGCACCGTCGTGCCGAGGTTCGACCCGGACGGGTCGGTGTACGCCTTGCTCAGGGTGAGGTCGACGCGCTGATCGCTGTCGAGGATCTTCGCCGTCTTGACCGTGCTGCCGTCGAGCAGCTGCAGGCCCTCCTCGGTGGTGATCTGGCGCGAGCCCGTTCCGCTCAGCAGATTGAACCCGATCAGGAGCGCGGCCACACCGAGCAGGATGTAGATCAGCGGGCCGCGAAGAATGCGTTTGAAGTCCATAAGTCGTCGGGCGCCGCCCGATCCTCCCTCAGAAGCGTGACTGTCAGGGTACCGCGCCGCGCCTCGGCGCCCTCTGAGTGTTCGCCGCAGGAGTAACCGGCAGGAGTAACCGTCAGGAGTACACGTGCGGCGCCAGCACGGCCACCGCGCGCAGGTTGCGGTAGCGCTCGGCGTAGTCGAGGCCGTAGCCGACGACGAAGGCGTTCGGGATGTCGAAGCCCACGTACTTCGCGTCGATGTGCACCTTCTCGGCTTCCGGCTTGCGCAGCAGCGCGCAGATCTCGAGGGATGCCGGATTCCGGCTCGCGAGATTGGCTCTCAGCCACGACAAGGTCAGGCCGGAGTCGACGATGTCCTCCACGATCAGCACATTCCGGCCCTGGAGCTCGGTGTCGAGGTCCTTCACGATGCGCACCACGCCGCTGGACTCGGTGCTGCTCCCGTACGAGCTCACCGCCATCCAGTCCATCTCGACGTCGCGGCAGAGTTCGCGCGCCAGGTCGGCCATCACCATGACCGCGCCGCGCAGCACCCCGACGAGCAGCAGGTCGCGGCCCTCGTAGTCGGCCTCGATGCGGCGGCACAGCTGCGCGATCCTGGCCTGCAGCTGCTGCTCGGTGTAGAGCACCTCGCTGAGGTCCCCCTCGACGTCACGCGGTTCCATCGCTGCCTCTCGTCTCACTGCCTCTGCTGAGGAAATACAGCCGTCCGTCTCGCCGAACCACCCTAACGCCCGGCAGATCGACCCCCGCCTGCCCGTGCCAATCGGTCACCAGCCGGCTCGCCTCCAGGGTCTGCTGCCTGCTGAGCGCCACCCCGAACTCGCTCGACACGGCGAGCCGGATCAGGCGCTGCCGGAGCGCCGGCGGGTTCGCGGCCAGCGCAGGGACGTCGAGCGAGATGCCCGCCTCCGCGTGCTCCGCCAGGTCCTCCGCCAGTTCCTCCGCGAAGGAATCGAGAGCGTCCTCGTCCTCGCGCAGCTGCTCCGCGGTGCGGGCGAGGGCTTCGGCGACGCCCGGTCCGAGCTCCGCCTCGAGCAGGGGCAGCACGGTCTGCCGCACGCGCACCCGGGTGAAGGCGGGGTCGGCGTTCTGCGGGTCGGTCCATGGCTGGAGCCCGGCATCCGCGCAGGCCTGCACCGTCGTCGATCGACGGATGCCGAGCAGCGGCCGCCGATACCGCCCGCGTTCGCGCGGCATCCCCTGCAGGCTCGCGGCGCCGCTGCCGCGCGCCAGGCCGAGCAGCACGGTCTCCGCCTGGTCGTCGAGGGTGTGGGCGAGCAGCACGGCGGCCGCCCCCAGCTCGGATGCCGCGCGCTCGAGAGCCGCATAGCGCGCGGTGCGAGCGGCAGCCTCCGGGCCCGCGCCCTGCGCTCCGCGGCCGGCGCCGACCTCCACGCGCTCCACCCGGACCGGCGCGAGGCCGAGCCCGGACGCCTGGGCAGCGGCTCGAGCCGCGACATCCGCCGATCCGGCCTGCAGCCCGTGGTCGACGATCACGGCGCCCGCGCGCACGCCCGCCCGCGGCGCCTCGAAACCGGTGGCTGCTGCCAGCGCCAGCGAGTCGGGCCCTCCGCTGAGGGCGACGAGCGCGAGCGCGCCGGGCGCCAGCCCCTCGAGCGCGCCGCGCACCGCGCGCCGCACATCGGCGATCGCGGGTGTCAGTCGGGGGCGATCAGGCATCGGCTAACGTTATTGCGTCATCCGACCACGCCAGTGAGGAACCCGAGGAGAAGCCGCCATGGCCGACTACGCCGCCATCATCGAGATCCCGAAGGGCAGCCGCAACAAGTACGAGGTCGACCACGAGACCGGTCGCGTCTTCCTCGACCGCGTGCTGTACACGAGCTTCGTGTACCCGACCGATTACGGCTTCTTCGAGAACACGCTCGGGCTCGACGGCGACCCGGTGGACGTCCTGGTGCTGCTCGACTTTCCGCTCTTCCCCGGCGTCGGCCTGAAGGTGCGCCCGGTGGGCGTGTTCAACATGACGGATGACGGCGGCAGCGACGCCAAGGTGATCGCGGTCCCGGCGAAGGACCCGCGCTGGGACTGGATCCAGGATGTCGACGACATCCCGGAGTACACCCGCAAGGAGATCGAGCACTTCTTCGAGCACTACAAGGACCTCGAACCCGGCAAGTGGGTCAGGACCGAGGGCTGGGGAGACGCCGCAGAGGCCGAAGCCGTGATCGCAGCGGGACTCGCCGCCTACGTTCCTCCCGCCGGGCACTAGCCCCTCGGAGCCCGGAGCCGGGGTTGTGCGAGTCACGCTGAAAGCGGTCATCGCCCCGGACTCGTTCAAAGGATCGCTGGATGCCGCGGCCGCGGCCGCGGCGATCGGCAGCGGCTGGCGCGCCGTGCGCCCGCTCGACGAGGTGGTGCTGCTGCCGCAGGCCGACGGCGGGGAGGGGACCCTCGACGCGATCGCGACCGCGGTTCCCGGCTCTCGGCTGCGCGATGCCGGCCCGGTGACGGGTCCGGACGGCCGCCCTGTCGAGGGGCACTGGCTGGAGCTGCCCGACGGAACGGCGGTCGTGGAGCTGGCGCTCAGCTCCGGCCTGCCGCTCATGGGCGTGCCAGACCCGCTGGGTGCCACCACCCGCGGACTCGGCGAGGTGATCGCGGCGGCCCTCGACGCGGGTGCGGCCGCCCTCGTGATCGGTCTGGGCGGCTCGGCCTCGACCGACGGCGGCACGGGAGCGCTCCGGGCGCTGGGTCTCGAACTGCTCGATGCCGCGGGATCCCCGCTCGCCGACGGCGGCGGCGCGCTCGGGCGGCTGGCCCGGGTGGATGTCTCCCGCCTCCGACCACCACCGCCCCTCGGGGTCCGGCTGCTCGGCGACGTCACCGCGCCCCTGCTCGGCCCGGCCGGTGCTGCCGCGGTCTTCGCCCCGCAGAAGGGCGCGTCCGCCGCCGAGGTGGCAGCGCTCGAAGCCGGCCTCACCCGCTTCGCCGATGTCCTCCGCGGCACGCCGGTGGCGGCGGCCCGTCCGCCGCAACCGGAGCGGATCCCGGGTGCGGGGGCGGCCGGCGGCACGGGGTTCGGCTTCCTGGCCCTGTGGGGTGCCGTGGTCGAGGCGGGATCGGCGGCGATCGCCGAGCTGACCGGGCTCGCGGCGGCAGCGGCATCCGCGGATGCCGTGCTCACCGGCGAGGGCCGCTACGACGCCACCTCCAGCACCGGCAAGGTCGTGGGCAGCACCCTGTCGCTCGTCGACCGCGCCGTCGCCGCCGGGGCGAGCGCCCGCGCCGGGGTCATCGCCGGCAGCTTCGCCTCGACACCCGTCACCCCGGCGGGCCGCGCGGTCTGGAGCGCGAGCCTGGTCGAGCTCGCAGGGTCTCTGGAGGCGGCGCTCGACGACCCGGCCCGGTGGCTCTACGCCGCCGGCATCGCGGCGGCGAGCGCCTGGGGAAGCACAGACCCGGACGGGGACTCGGGCGGGGACTAGCCGGTCGGCCGCCCGACGTACGGCATCAGGTCGCCGTAGCGGATCGCCACGATGCGCACCGGGACGCCGGGTCGTGGCGCCTCGATCATCCGCCCGCCTCCGAGCGCCATCGCCACGTGGTACATGTCGCCGCCGCCGTCCGTGTAGAACAGCAGATCCCCCGGCGCCACCTGGCTGAAGTTCACCAGCTTGCCCTCGGAGCGCATGGTGTTGTACTGGTTGGTCGCCGAGTGCGTCCCGATGTACACGCCGACCGCGCGGTACGACATGAGCGTCAGCCCTGAGCAGTCCCAGTAGGTGGGGCCCGCGCCGCCGAGCGCGTACGGCTTGCCGAGTTGCGCTTCGGCGAAGGAGATCGCTCCCGCCACGGCGGCGGCGACCGGCTGCCCGGGGTTCGGGTTGATGATGGGCGCGCTCGGCGGGGTCTTGACGGCGTTCTGCCGCGCCTCCTCCTCGAGCCCGAGCTGGTACTGGGCCTCGGTCGCCGCCGTGGTGTTCTTCAGCGCGGCGAGCTGCGCGTACATGGTCGTGGCGGCGGTCTGCTGTTCCGCGAGCTGCGCCGTCGCGGCATCCGATGCCTTCTTCGCGGCGTCATCCGCGGCCTGGGCGTCGGCGGCGAGCGATCTGCGCTTCGTCTCCGCGGTCTTCGCGTCGGCTGTCAGCGAGGAGAGGGCGTTCTTGTCGAACTGCGCCTGCTTGAGGATCTGCTCCGATGACTGGCTCAGCCTGCTGGCGGTGCCGAGGGTCGCGAGCAGCTGGTCCGTGTTCTTGGCGGAGCCGAAGAGCACCCCCAGCGAGATGCTGCCGCCCCCGGTCTGCGCGAGCTGGGCGATGAGGGCCGAGGCGCGCGCGGACGACTTGGCAGCCTTGGTCTGCGCGGCATCCACCTGCCCCTGCAGCATGGCCGTCTTCTCGGCGGCCGCGTCGAGCGCATTGCGCGCCTGGTTGTAGAGCTCGGCCTTCTGCGCGGCCACCTTGCCCAGTGCGTCCGCCTGCACCGACAGTTGGTTCAGGATGCCCTGGATCCTGGTCACTTCGGCCTGCTTCGAAGCCTGGTTGGCCTGGGCCTTCTGCACGTCGCCCCAGCTCGGGTAGTCGACGGTGGGCGCGACGGCGACGGCGGGCGCTGCACCGACGGCAGGCGCTGCACCGACGACCGGAGCGGCCTGGGCGGACGATGCCGAGGGCACGACGAGGGCGAACCCCGCCATGACGGCGATTCCTGCGGACACGGCAGCAGCCGCCGCCCCCACGGGGCGTCTGCGCACGAGCATCAGCGATCCGTGCCGTCCGGTCGGCGCAGCGGCCGATGATGAGAGGTGTTACGAGCCAAGAGTGATCCCCCGATCACGCATGAACGGCAGCGGGTCGGTCAATGCCCCGTTGATCCGCACCATGAAGTGGAGGTGGCATCCGGTCGACCCCCCGGTCGACCCCACCTTCGCGATCTGCTGACCGGGAGCGACGTGCTGCCCGATCCTCACCAGGATACCGCCTGCGATGATGTGGCCATAGCCCGTCGTGACCCCGCCGCCGTTGTCCAACTGGATGAAGTTCCCCAGGTCGCCGTTCGGTCCGGCGTAGATGACGGTGCCGGAGTGCGCTGCGTAGATGGGGGCGCCGCAGCCGGTGCCCGAGATGTCCTGCCCGCTGTGCAGCTTCCAGATGAGGTAGATCGGGTGGAAGCGCATGCCGAAGCGGTCGCCGAGGTAACCGTTCGCCGGGTTCGCCCAGCCGGATGCGCTGACCACGCCGGCCGCGCCGGGACCCCACTTCGCCACCAGGGCGGCGTTGTAGTCGGCGAGGGTCGCGTCCCGGTGCTGGGTGAGCACCGACAGCTTGGCCTCGAGCTGCGCCTCGGCGTCCTGCTGCGCCTGGAGCGCGGCTGCCGCGGCGTCGGCGGCTGCCTGCGCGGCGGCGAAGGCCGCCTGCGCCGCGTCTTTCAGCTTCGCGAGGATCTGCTTGGCGGCATCCGCCTGGTCGGTGAGGGCCTGCGCGCTCTTCTGCAGCTGCAGAGCCTTCGCGTACACCTGCTTCGAGCGGTCGCTGATCTGGCTCATGTAGCTCAGGCGCGAGAGCAGGGAGTCGGCCTGGCCGGCGTCGCCGAGCAGGCTGGCGGTGAGGGAGTCGCTTCCGGCGGTCTTGCTGACCTTGGCCAGCAGCTGGCCTGCGGTCTTCTTGGCGCTGTCCGCCTGCTTCTGCGCGGTGTCGGCCTGCGCCTGCAGATTCTCGGTGGTGTACTGCTGAGCGTCATAGGCGTCCTGCGCCTTGCCGTAGCTGACGCCCTTCGCATCGGCGTCGGCCTGCGTCCGGTCGACGTCGGCCTGCAGTGATGCGAGCTGCGCCTTGAGTTTCGCGACGAGGCCCGCTGTCGCATCGACACTGGCCTGCGCCGCCGCGACGTCGTCCCAGGTGACGTCGGGGGGCGGGTCGGCGGTGACCGCCGTCGGCGCGAGACTCGTGGCGGATGCCGCGTAGCTGGGCGCCACGACGCCTCCTGCCAGCACGGGCAGGAGGGCGAATGCGGCGATCGCGGCCGTGACGCGGGTGCGCGCCATCCGGGCACGGCCCCCGCTCGGCGCCGTCCCCTGAGGCGCCGTCCCCTGAGGCGCCGTCGTGCGCACACGAGTGCGCCCCCACCGACTGGTCATGATCTCCCCGCATCCTGCGCCGTCACGGCCGAACCGCTCGAGTCACACAGATAACATTGTCAACACTAGCAACACCCCTGGGATCGTTCCAGGGGTGGGATCGCCGCACGCTGGAGCCGGGTGCGCGGACAACCCTCGACAACGGGTTGAACCTAACCCGCTCAGGGTCGCCAGCCCGGTTGATTCGGCCGTTTCGACGGTTCCGGGCGACGGCGCGGCCGTCGACGCGTGATTGGCATTTCGGACCCGCCGCCCGTATGCTTGACCCTCGGTTGCTCTGCGGTTCATCCGGCACGGCCCCATCGTTTAGTGGCCTAGGACACCGCCCTTTCACGGCGGCAGCACGGGT
>WOYI010547418.1_pt1 | contig 17348 bp, 15 predicted proteins | sample 6423411 | NCBI WGS metagenome assembly WOYI01 (sample SAMN13441803, study PRJNA592873) | oil field metagenome | biome: oil field; feature: oil-well bore; material: oil-contaminated soil; isolation source: oil-contaminated soil from oil-well borehole | place: Germany: Wietze | collected 2016-10-18 ...
TCGTCATCGCCTTCGACCACGACATCGCAGCGGTCCCATTCCTTTTCCCAGGCTTGCGCGTTGGCGGTAAAAGCGGCTTCCCAGGGATCATTCGCCAGGTTTGCCAGCCCTGTAAGCGCCTCGCTTTTCGGGTCGTCACAATCGCGGGAGGTATAAAGTGAGGTGAATTTCTCGAAGCAAAGTGTCTGCCCGACTTCCGCCTTGCAGGTCGCAGAAATGGAGGGCATTTTGACAATATCGGGTGTGGCAATTTCAGCCTCTGTGCCCCCCTTGAAGAGTACTTTTTGAGCCATTGCTGCTTCGATATTGGTGGCTAAAGTCCGCAGATTCAACCAGATTAAACCATTTTCGACGCCTTGATCCAACCAGCGCCACTGCTGGTAGCGCATGGTGTCAGTACCGGCATCCATCCGGCTGACAACCTGGATTTTACCTGAATAGTTTTCAGGGGTAATAAAGACCCTCTGACACATCAGGTGTTGGTCGGCAAGGCTGGCAAAGCGAGAAAATTCAAGTTTGGTAATGAGACCATGGGGGCTTTCCCAGCGCAACGAGCGGGTAAGCAAGCCGTTCCGCAAATTCAGCTCGCGGTAGTAATCGAGCGGCGTGCCTTCTGCAAGGCTAAAGCGCTCACCAGCCAGGGTGATATCCAGCGCGGTCCAATCAGGAAAGTTCACGAGATGCGTGAAGACGACCGGGACATCATCAAAAACCCCATGGACAAAGGTGGTACGCTGTTCCCCCGGGTAGTACTCATCAAATGTTGCACGTGTTCCCAAATAGCCGTTGCCTTGAGTGAGGGTTGTCTCGAAGTGACGCAGACGTTTCGGCTCAAATGAGGTCTCGGTGATATTCCACAAGTCAGTCATAGTTCTCCTAAAAATGGCAGGATTAATCGTTCAAAGCAAATTCGAGCAGGTCGTCCAACCGGGCGGTCGCCAGCCCGACCACGTGGTCTGCAGCGCCGTAGTATACATAAACTTCGTTGTTTACAATAACATTTGCACCAGAAAAGACCACATTTGGCACGTCGCCGCGCAGCTCCCAAATTTCGCGGGGCTCAAAGATAAAGTCTCTGGGACGTCTGATGACCTTGGTGGGGTCTTCCAGGTCCAGCAAACAGACACCCAGGCGGTAGACATGCGAATTGTCATAGGCATGGTAGATCAAGAGCCAGCCGTGCTGGGTTTTAATCGGCACACCGCCGCTGCCAACCCTTTTGGAGTCCCAGGGGTTATCGGGTCGCGGACCGAAAATGGGCTGCATATCTGCTTCAGGCCAGGATAACAGGTCTTCCGAGCGCGCCAGCCAAACCTGCGGAGGACGGCGGTGCAAGCACACGAACTTGCCGCCGATTTTTTCTGGGAAGAGGACGTGGTCTTTATTATCCTCGCCTACCACCAGCGGACCAATGCGTTCCCAGTCGCGCAGGTTGGTGCTTTTAGCGAACATGGGGGTAACGCTGCCGCCCAGGTGGGTGGGAGGAAAGCCAGGCTGGGGTCTGTTGCCGTAGGCGGTGTAGGTCATGTAGAAAACCCCATCGATCTCAGAAATGCGGGGATCTTCAATACCTCTGGCGTCAAAATCATCGTGTGGGGAGAAGACCGGTTTAGCATCGCGGGTAAAGTGGATGCCATCGGTCGAACGGGCATAACCAAGCCGGCTGACCCAATCGAGCCCTTGGGCCCGGTAAAGCATGTGGAACTCACCCTGGTGGCAAACCACGGCTGGATTAAAAACATTGTAGGTCTCCCAGGTTGAAGTGGGGTCAGGCAAAAGGACAGGATTAGTTGAGTATCTGATCAATTCCATTAAATAATTACTTTCAATTTATAAGTCAGGCGTGGGAGGGATATTTCTACCAGCTCTGATCGGTTCCAGCAGGTCATTGACCGCGAAATTGCCAGCCAATGCCAGGAATACTGCGCCAAACATGATTCCCAGCGCAAAGGTCAGGGTTGCAAGTGCCAGGAAAACCAAGAGGGATAGACCAAACAAGAAGGAGAAACGGAGATTTCTGCCGATCATCAAAGCGCTATTGCGCAAAGCCTGGGAGACCTTCATCTGCTCTTGTTCAAACAGGAAGGGCAGCGCAAAGAATTGCAGCATGAACCAGGCCAGCCCGACGGCAATGTAGAGTCCTTGTAGATAGGATCCCAGGTTCACATCCAGCGCGTTACTGACGAGGTAATAATTGATCGCCAGCAAGCTAACCCCTGCCAGGTTGACCGCACCCCAGCGCCAGCCCACCCCCCAGGAGCGTTTGAACGCCTGCCATACGTCGCTGAGATCGGTCACTTCGTTGTGGACGATGCGGTTTGCGTAAGCCTGCAGCGCAATCGTCGCAGGAGGACCTGGGATGACCAGCAGGTTGGCGATTATCCAGAGAGAATTCACTACCAGCATGGTCCACAGGTCCTCCCAAATTTCCCTGAGGGAACGGCGATAGATGGAAGGTATCTTTTTTATCACCGTAAGACCCAATTTATCCCTTGATCCCTGCGTATGCAACACCTTCAATGTAATACCTGCTGAAGATGAAGAACAGGATCAAGATTGGGATAGCGTTGAACATAGCGCCGACGAGCGTTAAGTTCCATTGTGATTTATATTGCTGTTGAAAGATGCTCAAGGCAACGTTCAACACATATTTATCCGGTGAATTCAAGTAGAGCAAAGGCTGCAAAAACGAATTCCACATCGACTGGAACTGCAGGATCAAAACCGTCAGGATAGCCGGTCTTGCCAGCGGCAAAATCACCGTCCTGAAAATCTGCATGTGGGTGGCACCATCGATAACAGCGGCTTCTTCCAGGTCAACTGGAATGGACCGGAAGAATGACGTGAGGGTAAAAATGCTGCCTGCGCTGACCAGGCCGGGTAAGATCAACGACCAGAAGGTGTTGATCAACTGAAGCTTGGTCATCAGAACGTAAGCCGGAATGAGCGTGACTGCCCCAGGGATCATCATGGTTGCCAGCATGAAATTGAAGACGATATCCCGGCCCGCGAATTTCAGCCGTGAGAAGGCATAGGCAGCCATCGAGCCGAACGCCGCCTGGGAAACCGCCACGGTCACTGACAGGAAGGCGGTGTTAAAGAGCCACCGCGGGAAGGTGCCGCCTGCGCCGAGATCGGTATTCCAGACTCGAGCCCAGTTTTCCCAGTGCCAGACCTCTGGCAAGAACTTGGGCGGATAAGCCAGGATCTCCTGGTCGGTTTTGACCGTGCCCAGGAACGCCATGATGAATGGCAAAAGCATAATCACTCCGATCACAATCAGGAGCAAATATCGGAAAAAGGTTCTGATGACGTTCTCCGTTACTGCCTGCCGGTGGGATTTGTACTGTGGAGACGTAATTTTTTCTTGCGTTGTTACGGTCATGTCAGTCCTCCTAGTACATCTCGGTACCCTGGGTGAGGATACGCCGCTGCACGAATGTGAGCGCGAAGATAATCACCGCCAGGATGAACGCTAAAGCAGAGGCATAACCCATGGTGATGGGTCCGTTCACGCCCAGGGCTTCCGTGAAAATCAGGAAGACCGGAGTCAATGAAGTCTTTAGCGGTCCACCTGAGGTTGCCAGGTAAACCTGATCAAAGACTTGGAGCGTACCGATTGTCCCCAATACCACGATCATCATCGTAATTGGCCTCAGCAGCGGCCTGGTGATCTGCTTGAACACCTGCCGCTTGTTGGCACCTTCGATGGATGCCGCTTCATAGAGCGCCGGGTTGATGTCTTGCAGGGCAGCCAGGTACATGATCATGAAAGTCGGCACGGTGGTGAAAATGTTTTGGAACATAATCGCCATCCAGGCGATACTGGGTCCACGGAAGTACCACTGTGTCGAGGGGATTTTCCCTCCGAATGCTTCAACAATCAACTGGATCAACCCTCTCGGGTCTCCCAACCAGGCAATTGGATTGAAATCGATCCCAACCCATCCCAAGATCGTCTGAAGGAAGAAGTTCAAGTAGCCATTCTTCAGATACAGCCAAATGAAGATCAAGGTGATCACCACAGACGAGGTGACGCTGGGAGCGTAGAAGACTGTGCGGAAAAACTGCTTAAACTTGACGGGGGCGTTCAACAGCATCGCCATGCGCAGCGCCAGGATGGTCTGGACAGGTACAACGATGGCAGCGTACCAGAGCACGTTGTAGAGTGCCTGCAAAAAGTCACGTTTTGTAGCGTCTGTGAATCCCGCAAAGGCTTCTTTATAGTTAGCCAGACCAATCCATTCAGGTCTGGTGAAGATGTCGTACTTGGTAAATGAGATATATAGAGCGAACAAAATGACGCCGACTGTAAAGGTAAGCGTGACAATTAAGTAAGGCGCAAGAAATGCATACCCGGTCAGGAATTCTTTTCGCTTTCGTACATTAGGCCAGACTTTTTTGACTTCCCTCGCAATGAAAAAACCAGCGATCATGGCGACGAGTACAGCAAAAATCATAAAAGGCACAGCAGTTGCCCGGACTTCTGAAAAATATGTTTGCGCAGATGACATCACCCTTGCCCCACCCATAGTTGGAGCATTCAGTAAGGCAATGACGAAGATGACCAGGACCACGCCAACAAAAGCGATAATCGCGGGGACAGTTCCTTGCTGATTGGAGTTTGTTTGTTTGTTTTCCATGCCACTCCTCGTTTTCCCAGGAACATTGCGAACAACTGTGCCTGGGTTTCACGTTACCCGTGAAACCCAGGTCTTATTCTATAAAGATTTTTCTCCCCCTTCAAGGCAGAGATGACTTTTTACTCGCTCAGAACAGTCTGAGCTTCAGTTTGAGCCTGTGCGAAGGCTTCTTCTACGGTTTGATCACCGAGGAAGATGCGTTCCAAAGCCTGCGAAACAGCATCGTTTACTTTACCAGTGTTAGGACCCCAATAGGCAACCACAGAATCGGGCAGCAGACCGCCCTGGGCAATCGCCTTGTCATTCGGATCAACAATCAGGTCAGCCTGTTCGGGATGGGTGCTGTAGGCAAAACCGGTCTTTACGATTTCAGCCTGGTTTTCATAGCCAGTCACGTAGAATAGAAATGCAGCTGCGGCACGGGGATATTGGGTAGCGGCATTGATACCGATACCATTGACAAAGATCACGTCAGCTTTCTTGACAGGTCCAGCAGGGATTTCGACAGCTTTCCATTCCACATCCGGATAGGTGTTTTTCATGGTATTAACCATCCAGCCACCTTCGGTGGTCATGGCAACAGCTTTCAAGCCAATGGCCTCACCGCACCAGCCAGTGCTGAGGTCAACCGGGCGAACCAGGCTGCCTTCTTCAAACATACCTGCTACAAAGGAAGCAGCTTCGAGCACTTCAGGGCTGTCCAACAAAGCGGTGGTGTGGTCACTGCTGGTGTAACTGCCGCCATAGGAGAGCACAAATGGCAGGAAGCGAGCCCAATCAGCGCCCATGCAGAAGCCGCCGTAATTGCCTTTTTCAGCAATGGTTTTGGCAGCTGCGCGCATGTCTTCCCAGGTCCAGTCAGCGGTCGGTTCTTCAATACCTGCATCCGCAAAAGCTTCGGGGAGATATACTAAACCAAGTGTGCCCCAGTCCTTCGGAAGCGCATAGGTCTTACCATTCAGCTGATAAATCGGCATCAGGCTGCTGATAAAATCATCAGTGCTCACGCCAGCTTCAGCCATCAGGTCATCCAGGGGCATGATCTGCTCGGAGGGAGCGAAAGCAGTCATCAACTGATCGTCAACATAGAATACATCAGGGGCAGATCCGCCAGCCATCTGGGCTTTCATTTTGGTCTGGAAGTCAGAAGGAACGGGGGTATAGTTCACGGTCACAGTCGGGCAGACGCTCTTGAAACGTTCAATACTATCGCGATAGACCTTCTGCTCGGATTCATCACCCCAGCCAGAGAACGTGATCACTGCACCGTCTTCTACAGTCAAGGGGCAAGTTCCTTGAGTAACAGGTTCTTCCACGACTGGTTCTTCAGCAGTGGGTTCCTCAACAACAGGTACTTCAGCGGTGGGTTCTTCAACAATAGGTGTTTGAGTGGCTTCTGGCGTTGCGGTTCCACAAGCTGCCAGGATCATCGATACGATGATCAGTAACGAAACTAAACTGATTTTGGTTTTCATCTTTCTCCTCTTTCGAAAATGTTTTTTTGGTCATTTCTGACCGGTTCAATAGTCGACAAAAAATCTGAGATATTCTCAATTTCAGCACATAGAATTTGTCTGATTTTCTCCATTCACTCCTTTCAAATTCGCCCTTTAGCCGGCACATAGCCTGCGGTTGATTCTCGGATCTCAAGGCTGGGAGCGACCAGCTCACATCTTGGTTCTGGATAACTACCGCTTTCAAGGTATTCAATTAGGCGCTTCATCAGGTTTTCACCGATGGCAGGGATAGGCTGACTAATACTGGTTAAAGGCGGGGTTAGATAACGAGCGGTTGGAGTGTCATCAAAGCCCGTCACTCCGATGTCCCTGCCCGGTTGAAGACCCGCCGTTTGTATTGCCTGCATGGCACCGATTGCCATCATGTCGTTCATACAAACGATCGCCGTTGGTCGAATATCTGCTGGCAAGCCTAACAGGTAAGTGGTTGCTTCAAAACCCACTGCCGAAGTACCTTCACCCCTTACGATCAGATTGGGATCGCTCATTAAACCAGCTTTAGCTAACCCTCTGAAATATCCTTCCAGGCGGTTATTACCAACACGGGAATCTTCCGGCCACGCTAAGGCAGCGATTCTTCTATGCCCGAGACTGACGAGGTGATCCACGGCCTGAGCAACGCCCTGACCGCCATCCACGTCAATATACGGAAACGATTGGTCCTGGTCATCCAGCCGACCGAAAGCTACAAACGGGATCTTGTTCTCCAGTAAAAAGGGCACAGACGCTTCCCCATAGTTTAAGCGTGAAAGGACAAACCCATCCACCCTGCCAGTGTTGTACAACTGGTGATAGACCTTGAGCATCCTGACGTCATCAGCATGAAAGGGAAAACAAAGCAGGTAGTAACCCTCTTCTTCCGCTGCCCGGAACATACTTTGTAGAAATGCATCAAGAATGGGGTTGGCCTGATCGGCAGGAGAGGGTTCCCAAGTGTACCCGATGGTATTGCTTCGCTGGCGCCGGAGACTGCGGCCGTTGTAATTAGGCGTGTAATTTAATTCGGCGATAACACCCCAGATTCTTTTTTCAGTTTCTGGCGAGACACTGGCCTTATTATTGACCACTTTGGAGACAGTTTGATAGCTGACCCCAGCCTTGGCCGCAACTTCTTTTAGAGTAACAGACTTGGACATAATTCCTCAGTACTTCTCTCTAAGCGAACGTTCGCCTTAAGAATACAACTTTAAATACCAAATGTCAAGAACTAACTAACAATTTGTTAAGTGGAGGAGCTATTTTCCTTCACGAAGCCTGTAAGGTTGGTTCCGCTCCTGCCCTGCATTTATACAGAGTTGAAGCCAACAAACCTTAGCCTGCAGAACCACTGCCATTTTGATCGTAAATACCAAAACCGCCCAAGACCATATATTTTCTATGCCCCCCTAAACCACACCCACCTATAATAAAGAGCATAAACTGTTTCTTTCAAAACAGGTAAAGAGGAAAAATGGAAGATAAACGAAAAGTCCCTATCCTTCTATGGCCCTTTTGGGCGATATTTCAGCTCACATTGTGGATCCTTAGGTTCACTGGCAGACTCGTTGGTGCGATCTTGGGGCTGGTTATTCTGTTCGTGGGCGTGCTGCTCTCGATAACCCTCATCGGCGCTATCATTGGTGTTCCCTTAATTTTGCTTGGTGTAATGCTAATGATTAAAGCTATCTTTGGCTAATCAAGTAGATTCCAGATGGAATAAGCAACGCCTTACGGATTTTCACCGATGGGAGATAATTTGCGGAAAGGGAATGGCTATCATCATCGGCCAAAAAATCTCCATAACCCGGTGACTGCTTGATGTACCAATGCTCACAACTGCCCGCATAATGAGTGTTTGGTCTCACTCCTTTCCCGAGTGAGACTACCTTAAAGCAAAAAAAATGGCTTCCTCAACGGAAGCCATTCTGTCTGTACTGCAGATTTCAGAATTATTGTTTGGGTTCAACTATTTTTTTCTGTTCTCTGCCGCTGATTGCGATTCTCTTTGGCTGAGTCTCGGGTTTCTTGGGCAGGTGAATCACCAGGATACCGTTATCCGTCTCTGCGCTGATTTTATCAGGGTCGATCACACCAGGCATTGAAATGCTGCGATAGAAACTGCCGTAACTGCGTTCACGGATGTGATACTTGCCTTCTTCGGATTCCTTGTTTTCTTCCTCAACTTCGCCCTTAATGGACAGAGTATTGTCCTCATAGGTGATCTCAATCTTCTCGGGATCGAAGCCCGGAGCGCTCGCCTTCACAACATATTCCTGATCATTCTCGATTACATCGAGGGGGAAGCTTGAAGGAAGCTGTTCGGTATCCAAGTCGAAAAAGCGGTTTATTGCTCTTTCAAGGTCGTATTGGTTCCTCCAGTAAGGAGTTGGTCTCATCATGTATGCCATATCTACCTCCGTTTTGTTACTGCTAATTCGTTTTGTTACTGCTTATTTACGCCTCCAATTTAAGTTCTTTATATTAGAGATTGGTCAAAACTATGTATATAATCTGTATGAATCTGCCTGGTAGACGGAATTTATTACACAACCTCGGTTTTCAGGATGATTTCAGGGTACAATCCATCATATAAATAAGAAAAAAATTTCCCGGCATCAGCCGGTTTATTATGTTAGGTAAAGAATTATGAGTAAAAAAACATTACGTATTATCCCCCTCGGAGGTCTGGGCGAGGTGGGCAAAAACATGACAGTCTATGAATACAATCAACAAATCCTGATTGTGGATGCTGGCATGATGTTCCCGGATAACGACATGATCGGCATTGATTACATCATTCCCGATTTTGAATATGTCAAACAGCGCGCCAACCAGGTGAAAGGCATCGTCATCACCCACGGTCACGAAGACCATACCGGCGCCATAGGTCACCTGCTTGAATATGTGAACGCGCCAGTCTATGCCACGCCCCTCACCAATGGCTTGATTAAAAACAAGCTAAATCGGCGCGGGATGAAAGTTGAACCCAAGTTAATCGACGTCCAGGCAGGCGAATCGGTGCAAATCGGCCCATTCAAGGTCGACTTTTTCCATGTCTGCCACTCCATTCCCGATGGCGTCGGCTTGGGAATCGATACCCCTGCCGGTCTCATCGTTCACACCGGCGACTACAAGTTCGACCATACCCCCATTGACGGTCGCCCCACCGACTACAGTAAGCTGGCAGAGTTTGCTCGCAGAGGCGTGCTCGCGCTGCTGGCTGATTCCACCAACGCTGAACGCTCCGGATGGACAGCTTCGGAGCGCGTGATCAATGACGCCTTCGACAAGGTTTTCTACCAGGCTAAGGGTCGGATTATCATTGCGACCTTCGCATCCCTGATTTCGCGCATGCAGCAGGTATTGGATACCGCGAAAAGACATGATCGCAAGGTCAGTTTTGTAGGTCTCAGCATGACCGATAACGTCCGGATTGCCAAAGAACTTGGCTATCTGAATTATGACGAGAAACTTGTTGTTTCCACAGATCAGGCGCTTTCCATGCCAGACGGAAAAGTGGTACTGCTGGTAACCGGGTCCCAGGGCGAGCCGACTTCCATACTTGGTCGGCTGGCTAATGGCACCAACCACCGCTTCGGCGTCAAAGAAAGCGACACGATCGTGCTTTCCTCGCACCCCATCCCGGGCAACGAAGAGCTCGTCTACCGCGCCATCAACCGCCTGATGGAGCAAGGCGCAGAGGTGGTTTATGAAGCAATTATGCCTGTGCACGTCTCAGGACATGCCAGCCAGGAAGAAATGAAACTGCTGCTGCATCTTGTAAAGCCGCGCTACCTTATCCCCGTCCACGGGGAAATGCGCATGCTCAAGCAGCACAAACGCCTGGCACTCGAAGTGGGCATGGAAGAGGAACAAATCGCACTGGTCGAGAATGGACGAATTATTGAATTTACACACGGTGAGATGAGCCTCGGCGAACGTATCCCTGGCGGTTACGTCTTCGTGGACGGCATCGGTGTGGGTGATGTGGATCGTTCCACCATGCGCGACCGCGAACTGCTTAGCCAGGACGGCGTCGTGCTGCTCAACCTTGAGCTGGATAAAAACAAAGGCACGTTCAAAGACCTGGAAATCATCAGCCGCGGTTTCATCGCGCAGGAAGAGTCCCAGGAGTTGTTTGGTGAACTACGCAAGCGAGTGGTAAAGCTGACCCAATTCCCGGCAAACAACCTGCAAAAGGAAATCCAGAGCGTCGCGACCTCCTATATCGACGAGGAGACCAAGCGCCGCCCGCTGATATTTGTGACGATATCAAAAATTTAATACGCTGGTGACTGACGCGCATAATGATCTTATGCGCGTCAGTCGGATAGCTGAATAGTTAAGAATTTTTCATAATGACCGAGCCGATGGTATCTGCGACATGCTCACACTCATCGCAAATCTTCTCAAATCGGTCAAAAAGCCGCAGCCAGATCATGACATGGATGGGGTCTTTTTCTTTGGTGAAAAGCTCACGCACGGTTTTGAAGTAAAGTGAATCGGCAATCTCTTCGATTACATTTACCTCGACGATTTTCTTGGCGATGAGATCTGACTTTCGGAAATACTCGAATTCATCAAAGCATGCTTTCATCGCCTCCGTAGCTCGCACGATCAGATCCACAAAATCTATAGCCTCCGCGCGCATTTCTTTCACGTTGAACATGAAGAACATCTGATAGACCTCTTCAATATCGTCCAATACGTTATCCAGCATGTAAGATAACGTTGCGATGTCTTCGCGCTCAATCGGAGTAATAAACTCGGCGACGAGCATCTTCATCATTTCATGTTTTTTCAGGTCTGCCCCATGCTCAATCTCATGCATGGTTTTGTTAAGCTTCTCGATTTTGTCAGGGTTATAGTTCTTAACTGTTTTTTCGAGTTGGTGTGCAGCGATAATTGCGTCACCGGCGATATCACTGAACATGTTGAAGTAGTTATTATCTTTTTTAGCCATAGAGGTTCCTTAAACGAATAGGTAAATCAACAAACGAGTCACAAGATAACCGAGCAGACCGCAGCCCGGGAAGGTCAGCACCCACGCCAGCACCATCTCCCGCACCACTCCCCAGTTCACTGAGCGGATGCGCCTGGCGGCGCCTACCCCCATGATGGCAGTTGTTTTGGTGTGCGTGGTAGACATAGGCAAACCTCTGATCAAGGAAGCTGCCAGCAGTGAAAGCGCTGCCGCCAGGTCTGCGCTGAAACCCTGGTAGGTCTCGAGCTTTACCATGTCCATTCCAACCGCCTTGATAATCCGATAACCGCCGATCGATGTGCCAAGGGCCATGACAACCGAGCAAAACAACATCAGCCAGATCGGGATATCAAAGGTTTCTGGCACAGCTTGCCCCTTTGCCAGCGCCATTCCGATCAGGAACACCCCGATAAACTTTTGCCCGTCTTGTGCCCCATGCATAAACGCCATTGCAGCTGCTCCGCCCACCTGGGCATTTCGGAAAATTTTATTGGTTCTTCGCCTGTCCTGGTGTTTGAAGAGTAGCTCAAGGAGTTTGGCGATACCCCAGCCCAGAAAGAAGCCGCCAAAGGTGGAAAGGAGTAAGCCAAACACTACTTTCATCCATTCCGCACCATTTATCCCCTGGAAGCTGTTGTAATACGCCACCGCGGCGCCGGTCAGACCGGCAATCAGGGCATGGCTCTCAGAGGTTGGGATGCCAAAATACCAGGCGGCAGTTGCCCAAATGACAATCGATGCCAGGGCACCGCTCAGGGCAATCGAACTGGCGCGTGTATCCGTGCCGAAGTCCACCATGTTGCTGATGGTCATGGCGACACTCTTATTGATCAGTGTCATCACAAACACACCAAGAAAGTTGAAGACAGCTGCCATCAAAATGGCATTTTTGGGTTTGATTGCGCGTGTAGATATACACGTTGCGATCGCATTTGGCGCGTCAGTCCAGCCATTGACCAGGATTACGCATATGGTCAGAATAACGGTCACCAATAATGCGGGATTTGCGAGAATATCCTGAATAAACTCCAAGGGTTCCGCCTTTTACAATGTTAAAGGAATTATATCCGTTAACATTACTTTCGGGGAGAAGCTGAAGCCGCTGGCTTTTTCTACTGGCAATAGCTTGTGAAATCCCGCTGTGGCGGTTGGATTTCAAACAATTACAATGGCTTCGCGTGTTCCTCATTCAGGATGGCTTGCAGCTTTGGGAAGATGACCGGGTTGGCCGCCAGGATGTCTATGCTGCCTTTCAGAAGATGCCCTTCTCCATGGAGCGTGCTGACGATTCCGCCAGCCTCGCGGATCAACAGGATACCTGCGGCTACATCCCATGGGCTAAGATCGATCTCCCAAAAGCCTTCCACGCGACCACAAGCAACATACGCCAGGTCCAGCGCGGCAGAACCCAGGCGCCGGACGGATTGCACTTCTTGCGACAGACGGATGAAGTTGTTGATATTTGAGCGCGGTGTGTCGAGAAGATGATAGCGAAAGCCCGTGATGAGCATGGAGTCGATCAACTCGTGTGTTTCCGAGACGCGGATGGGTTTGCCATTCAGCCAGGACCCTTTGCCAGCTTCGGCGTAGAAGTATTCTTGCATCGGCGGATTGGCGATCACACCGAGCTTGAGTTCACCTTTGCAGGCATAAGCAACCGAGATGGCATACTGGGGTAATCCGTGGGCATAATTGAGCGTGCCGTCGATTGGGTCGATGAACCATTCATGTTCCTGATCGCCATCATGCTGCCCACTTTCCTCGGCATTGATGCTGTGGTTAGGGAAATTGGTGTGGATTTTGTCTATCAGAAAGGCTTCAATGGCTGTATCCGCTTCCGTGACGAGATCCGCCTTGCTCTTGTGGCGTACCTGTAAATCCTCCTGGCGCATCTGCCGAGCCATACTTGCAGCTTCCTTCACCCAGCTAATTACCTGCTCTAATGTTGGTTCCATGTTCACCTCAGCGTCCAATTCTACTCCAACCTCTTCGCAGGGCAGCAGGTTGTTTTCTGTTCGGCTGTACTTTTGTGGAAAACTTGTGGATAAACGCCCTCAGATTTGTGGAATTACTGGATATAATTGTGAATAACCCAACTTATCCTGTGGAAATGAGACTATGGAAACTTCAAAGGATCTTCCCAAGTTTGCCGTGCTTCAACTCTCCGGATGCTCAGGCTGTGAAGTTTCGCTGTTGAATTCGGATGAATGGATCAGCAATTTTCAACTGGTGTACATGCCCCTGGTGGTCACTTCGAATAAAATCCCCGACGACGTGGAAGTCCTGCTGGTAACAGGCGGCGTGCGCACGGATGAAGACATCCATAATCTGCGCAAAGGGCGCTCCCGCACCAAAAAATTGATCGCTGTGGGCACCTGCGCGCTCTCCGGCGGGGTTGCCCAGTTCAAGGGCAATCACATAGCCCGAGAGTCCTTTCTGAAAGCCTCCCATCGCTTGCGTATGCCGGATATGCTCCCAAATGCTTATCCGATCGACCGCTTCGTAGACGTTGATCTCTATCTGCCAGGCTGTCCTCCCACACCCCAACTTTTCATGACCGCCTTGAAAGATCCTGAAAACGCCAAAATCGCAGCCATCGTCTGCCAGGAATGCGGGCGACAAAAACTTAACGACATGCGCCCCACCTCCATTACCGGCCCACGCAGCGGAGTGGTCCTGCCGGATATTTGCCTGGTCAACCAGGGTTATATCTGTGTTGGCACCTCCACCCGCGGCGGCTGCGGCGCGCTTTGCACGCGTCCCGGGCATGCCTGTGTGGGCTGCCGCGGACCTGCCAACCCCTATTTGAACAAAGAGCCCAAGTTTGTGCTCGACAACCTGCGGCGTGTCTTCGCCCGCATGACGGATATCCCCGCTGAAGAGATTGATGCCGTCCTCGAATCTCCCTGGCTATCTCTTTTTCTCGGTCAATTCACCGACTACACCCAGGAAGCTGACCTCCCCCTGCGGACAAAGGAGAAGATGCTCTGATGACTACTATCACCTACCCCCTCAGCCGAATTGAAGGGCATGCCCGTGTCGTGATCGACGTTTACGATAACGAAGTCTTCAGGGCAGATTTTCAGGCAATGGAAATGCGCGGCTTTAGTCATTACGTGCGCGGTGTGCCTGCCGAACAGATCACCGTCATCGTACCGCGCATCTGTGGCGTGTGTTCCACTGCCCACCAGGTTGCCTCGGTCAAAGCCCTGGAAGACGTCTTCGATATCACTCCCCCTCCCTTGGCTAATGATATCCGCGAAGTGCTGCTGCTCGGTCAGCTCATCCAGAATCAGGCAACCTCCCTTTTCATCTTCACCATGCCCGATCGCACCAACGCCAGTTCGTTGTTTGAACTCTCCCAGAGTGAGGCGGGCAAAGCCCGTGAATTCTCGCTGGCGCAGATGGCGCTGAAGATCCGCAAGATCGGCACCGACCTGATCAGCCTTGCAGGCGGTCAATTCATCCATCCGATCAAAACCGTGATTGGCGGGGTTTCCAGCGGCATAAAAAGGGAGAAAGCGGACCAGATGATCCTCACTATCCAGGAGCTTCTGCCGGTTGCGACTGAATTGGTAGACATCTACTGGGAGATGTCGATGGAAATGGGAGACCGAATCGGCTCCTGGGGCGATGACGAACCAACCCACTACCTGGCGTCCACCGAGGCGAACAATTACCGCCTGAACAGCCAGCGCTTGCGCGTGATGCAGCCTGATGGCACCGAAGCGCCCAGTTTTGACCCGCATGATTTTGAGGCCTACCTGCAGATTGCCGAAAGCGAATACTCTTACGCAGGCGTCAGCAGCTACATGGGGCAGATCCTGCGCGCAAACAGCCTGGCGCGCATCAATCTGACGGAATCACTCGGCACTCCCAGGGCAGACGCTTACTTAAGACGCTTCGTTCAGACCTTTGGCAAGCCGGCGCACGCCATCATGTTCTTTGACCTCTGCCGTGGGATCGAACTGGTCTATGCCCTCGAAAAAGCGCAGCAAATGCTGGAATGTGACCTGGAACATGGCGAGACTGAAGTTGGCTACGCCCCCAAGGATGGAACTGGCTTTGGTTTGGTCGAAGCGCCGCGAGGACCGTTGATCCACCGCTATGAGGTCGAGAATGGCTTGATCAAGACCGCTGACTTTGTCATTCCCACTGTCCACAACATGCTTGCCATTCGCCGCGCCCTGATGGTTGCAGCAAAACGATATGTAGGCCCGGAAGGCATTAATGCGGAGTTGGAACGGGCAGTCGGGCGCGTTGTGCGCGCCTTTGACCCCTGTATTGCCTGCGCGACGAAGTAGGTGTCTGGTCACAAACGATAATAAAGCCGCCCGAAACTCAGGCGGCTTTATTAATTTTAAGAATTTACTTGGTTCGGAAGAAAATTGGATCAACCGGTTCAGTGTTGATCGATTCAGATAAAGTTTTAGCATATCTGGCAATACTGACATCATCCAGGAAGAAATTGCTGTTTACAGAAAAATCAGTCATGACATAAAACATAATTTCCTGAGTCGTCCCTGAATAAGCCGAAAGATCGATGCCTTTGTAGACATAGCCATTGGTATTATGTTCTGAACACAACCAATCAGAGAGAACTATATTCCCTCCGATTTGAACTCTGTAGTAATCGTACTGACATCCTGATTCATCTGACGCTATCCAATAATAAAACTCGAGGGCGTTGGCACCCGATGGAATTTTTACTACCTGGGATATAGCAGAAAACTCGTCATAATCGCCTCCAAGCCATGCAAACCACTCCCCTTGGTGGGCTCGGGTAGGATCATTCCAGATCACATCCCATCCATGCGATGAATACTGGTCCCAAACCGCTGGCCCCATCTCGAAGTCACCGTTTAGCAGGACCTGAGGCTTGGTTATCAATGGAAGATAAACATTTCTGGTCGTCACTTGATTTTGGATAGGTAACACGACTGATACAGATTGCATCGGCATGCCTTCATAGCTCCCGCCCCAGGTTATCGTAGGTCGATAACTGGGATCTGAGGACCACGTGTCCCGAATATAGATGGTTGATCCGCTATAGGCATAGCCAACCACACTATGACCTGCCAGGTTGATCAGGATGGGATAACCCAGATCGATATAGCTCTGGAACATGGCGAGGGTGAACCCCCCGGCATTGTTATCCGTCTTTTGGTTATAACAATGACCAACTTGATACCCACGGGCTTGATAGAAATCACGAATTCCTACTGAGCCATCATCCTGAATATTATTGGCAACGATTTGATCACAAGTAAGTTGGTCCGGTAAATCTGTCCAGGTGTAAAAAGAAGTAGCGCCGTCAATATTGGAGTAAAGCGAACGACTGGTTTTCATATAGTCCCCCACGGCATCACCCCATTGATGTTGCACCCAGCCGTTGGTGATATAAGGATCATTTGCACTGCTATCCAGCATAACCCAGTAGTCTTCGATTGAACCCCGGACATTTCGTCCATCAACGCCATTTCTGGTAGCCACAAGTGGATTGTTGCGATATACATCATACCCGTCCGTCCACAACCCCCAATCCGAATCTGTAAGCGGATAAATCCCGCCATTTGTTGGACCAGTATACATGGAGGAAAACCAAGTGTTATCGTAATAAGTTGCTATCATTCCAGCCGACACCGCTGAGCAGCCATACATCCAGCTAAATGAGGGAAAATCCAGTAGTGCGATTGCATTGGCATCAAGTTCGCTTGACTGGCCATGGTCATCGCCCACAGGTGGTTTTGAAGGCCCGTTGATAATGTTCCGATCAATGGCGGAGCCATTATCCAGGACCAAATGTTCGACTGTGTAGTAGGGATTCACCACTTCAACATCCCGGGTAAGAACTTGCGGACCGTTATCTTGTGCGAACGCTTTTTCAGTCGGCACGTTAAACGCGGAAAGGAGCAAAATACAAGCCAAAATTGAACTGAATACTTTAACTGCCAGTGATTTACTTAGCATTGACAACCTCCTGTTAGTTGAAAGACAATTGTTGATAAGCACTACGCTCAAACAATCCACAATTTAGAAAGACCAATGGATACTAACTGTAATTTTACTCGAATTTACCAGATTTCCATGTAAAATTCCGCAGTATCCTTTCTTCAAACCATCCAAAATTTCCAGGAACATAATTGGAAAGATGGTACGAGTTTCAGCCGCGATCCATTTAGGAATTACATGATCATACCGGTCTCCGGACCGAGCACGGCAATT
>WOYI011195880.1_pt1 | contig 17338 bp, 6 predicted proteins | sample 6423411 | NCBI WGS metagenome assembly WOYI01 (sample SAMN13441803, study PRJNA592873) | oil field metagenome | biome: oil field; feature: oil-well bore; material: oil-contaminated soil; isolation source: oil-contaminated soil from oil-well borehole | place: Germany: Wietze | collected 2016-10-18 ...
ACTATTACTAGTTCTGCTGATTGGAGTTTAGGTCAACTGACTAATTTAGAAACTCGGACTAAAGAAGGAGAATTAAGACTTGAAGCAACAGGTATTTGGGGGGCACAGAGCTGGAAAACTCCCAATAAAAGTATTACTGTTGGTAGTGCTTTTGCTACAGATGACAACTATCTTTATGTTTTTCGAGGGTTAGGTGATACGGTGTTTTGGCGCTATCAGCCTAGTAGTGATAGTTGGGTTGATTTGGCCAAAGCACCGCGAGGTGCTTATTACGGGGCTGATTTACAATTCCACAATGGGGACATTTATGCCATTTTTGGCGGTTATCAGAAAGATTTTGCTAAATATTCAATTGCTGACAACAGGTGGGAACTTTTAACTGAAATTCCCAGTTTTACCTATCAGGGTGCGTCTTTAACTAGTAATGGTACTTATATTTATGCAATTGTAGGTAATAGTACTCAAGAGTTTTATCGTTATGATCCTGGTACAGATAGCTGGACTCCTTTAGCACCCACTCCACAAACAGTAAGGGCTGGCGCTGACTTAACTTATGTCGATGTTGATATCAATGTCAATGGCGATGAATATATTTATACCCCTCGTGGTTTGAATACTACGACTTTTTGGCGCTACGAAATCGCAAGTAACACTTGGTTTGATTTAGTTAATCTACCATTACCAGTTAATGATGATATAGATACGACTACCGATGGAACTCATATTTTTGTGGCTAGACAACAGGGGACTACTGATTTTATGCGTTATGACATCGCTAGCGGTAATTGGACCACTTTAGCACCTGCGCCTTATGCATCTCGCTATGCTGGAGTGCAATATTTTGCCGGAGACCCCGGAACCGAGGATGACAATTATGTTTATTTTTTCCGCGGTAATGGTCAACAGCATTTTTGGAAATATGATGTTGAATTAAATGAATTTGTTGGTCCAGCCGATGCTCCTTCTACACTTTATACCGGTTCCGACATGGTCTATTACAATGAGAAATTTTATGTGCCTCGTGGCTATAATACCACCACTTTTTATGAATTTGATCCGGGAGCAAATTTATGGACTGAGTTGGCACCTATACCCAATGACGATCGTTTTTATGATGATGTAAGAGGGACGGCAGCGGGGGAATATTTATATTTCTTTAGAGGTTATGGAACCAAGACTTTTTATCGTTATTATCCAGCCGAAAATACTTGGGATCAATTGCCTGACGCACCAGATATAGTGCGCTATGGCGGTGCCTTGGCTTATCCAGGCAGTGGAGATTACATTTATGCTACGAGAGGAGGCAATACTAGCACTTTTTGGCGCTATGGTATTACTGACCATACTTGGTCTAATTTACCAGACATTCCTGATTCTACTTTAGCTTCTTATGGAACAGATTTAGTATCTGATGGCACCAATCTCTATGTGATTGCTGGTCGAGGTTTTAAACAAATGTATAAATTTAGTATTTCAGGTGCTCCTGAGCCATGGGAACGATTAGCCGATTTACCTTTTGCACCTTATTATGGAACAGATTTGGCCTATGCTGATGGTCGAATTTTGGCGACGGCTGGCTGGTATAAAAATAATGTTTATGAATACGATATAGCTACTGATCATTGGCGAGAACTAAAACCTTTTTCTGGTTATGGAGCTGATGAAAGAGGTGCTTATGCCGGGGCTTCAATTGCTTATGATCAATTTAAGCATGTTTTCTATCTGAATCGAGGTGGCGCCAGGGCAGAAATGTTGGCATATAGTCAGCCGACTGAGAAATATGAAGCAGAAGGAACTTGGATATCAGACAGTATTGATCTTCATTATGTTGCCAGTTGGAGCAGCCTGAGTGTTGAGGCTGATCTGCCAGAAGGTTCAAGTCTTCATGTGTACACCAGAAGTAGTGCTGACGGCAATTCTTGGTCAGACCCTGAAGAAGTAATAGCTGGAGCGATTTTTTCAGCTCCATCCAGATATTTGCAAGTCGAAATTTCTTTAATTTCTACTAGTGATTTCAGCGACACTCCTGTAGTTAAAAGTTTAAGCTTGGATTATGTTGGCGATAATCAAGCTCCAAGTAATCCAAACAATATTACTGCTTATTCTCACGAAATTGGTGGGGAAGGAATCAATAGTGGCGATGCTTATCGTTATTTGAATCCCTTTTTCTCTTGGACAGGTGCCAGTGATAACGAAACTCAAGTCGAGGGTTATTATGTTTATTTTGGTCCAGAAGAAAACGCAGATGCTGTTAGCGACGGGTTTTTTCAAACAGCTAGTGTTTATGAGGTACAAACGCCAATTACTAGTGGAGCGAATTATTTAAGAATTGCGACCAAAGACCTTTTAGGGAATATTTCGGAGACTACTACATTATTTGTATATATTTATGAAGGCATTAGTCCTGCTTTAAGTTGGGAAATTGCTGAGAGTAGTTTTTCAGGGAGTTTTACTAACTCCAACCTGGTTAACAATCACTTACAATTAACTAATCAAACTGGAGGGTTATGGCTAGAACAGGGTTTGCGACCAGCTCCTGCCACTATTCAATACACCGGGAAAAATGCTGCCTATGTAGAAAGACATGAAGAGGGGGGTGAAATTAGTAAAAAGCTTTATCTTTTTCGAGGAGTAAACGACACCACTTTTTATGAATATGATGTTATCACTAACACTTGGAAAGAATTAGCACCTGCGCCAGCTACAGTCCGCTTTGGTGGAGCAGTGGTTGAGGGACCAGAGCGATCTCTCTATGCAACTCGAGGCAATAATACGACTGACTTTTGGCATTATGACATTGATAACAACAAATGGAAGCCCAAAGCAAGTGTGCCACTAACAGTGAGCTATGGTGGAGCAATGGTTTATGATGGCGATCAGTACATTTATGCAACTCGAGGCAATAATACCAATACTTTTTGGCGCTACGACACCTTTAATGACGAATGGAGTGTAGAAAGTTCGGTGGAATTTGGTGCTCCTTCTTCTAATTATACTAACAATATCCATCAAGGAGGGAGTTTAGTTATCGATCGAAAAAATCAATTAATTTATGCTACTCAGGGTAATTATAATCCTGGCTTTAGTGTTTTTGATATTAATACCGCGAGTTGGACTGTTTTACCCAATACCCCGATGTTAATTTATCGAGGTTCGGGTTTGGCTTATGACCCCGAAACAGAGGCGGTTTATTGTACGGCTGGTGAAGACAAAACTAATTTATATCGTTATGACCCAGATCTGGAAAACCCTGCTTCGGGAAAATGGACTGAGCTAAGTTCAGCTCCTGGCATGTTTGGTTATGGTGGAGGTATTCATCGGGTAGAAGATTATTTAATTGGGATTCGAGGTGGCAATTCCACCACAATTTACAAATATGATATTGCCAAAGACAGTTGGTTGGTGCCCAGCACTGGTTTATTTGGTCATTATTTTGAAGGTATTAGTTTAACCAATTTTTATTATGGTTCAGATTTGGTCAAGGGGGATGGAGATAATTTTTATATGTTAAGAGGTAATTATAGTGATGACTTTGTGCGATGGAATCAAACCACAGGGGAAATCACTCCTATGGCTGAAGCGCCAGTGGGGGGTTATTATGATGCTTCTTTGGTTTACGTCGAAGATAAGAATCGAATTTATCTAAGTCCAGGTTTATACGCTACTAATTTTTATTATTATGATATTGGTACTGATACTTGGTTTGAAGAAACTGATGATCCCACTCTTTACACTTCTACCAATGGTTCGTCGATGATTTATGATGGTCAGAGGTATATTTATTGGTCAAGAGGTGGTGGCACAATATTTGCCCGTTTTGATACTCAGTCAGCAGTAGCCGGGAGTAAGTGGGAATCTTTAACTAATAGTCCAGTTTATTTGGGTTGGGGCTCAGAATTAGCTATTCAAGGAAGCTATTTATATGCTTTGAGGGGAAATAATACTTCACCAAATGATTTAGTGCGCTATGATTTGACTGGTGGAACTGGTTGGACCACTTTAACCAGTCTTCCAGGTCAGGTTTCCTATGGTAGTTTTTTAGCCAATGGTAATGATGGCTATTTGTATGCTCCGACAGGCAATAATACTTATGGATTTTATCGCTATTCAATTAGTGGTGATAGTTGGGGGGAAATTACAGAAGTGCCAGCTCAGGTATACATTGGTGGCGCGGGACGCAGTAATTTGGATAATAAAATTTTTGTCATTCCCGGATCAGGTACTGACGCCTATCGTGATGCCATTTACAGCTATGTTTTGCCAACCGATCATTCTGGTTTCGTCGAAGAGGGTGAATATATTTCTCAAGTTCATGATTTGACTAGTGTTTATCGTTGGGCAGGTTTAAAGATTGAGTTTGAGGAACCAGCCAATACAAATTTAGAAATAGAAACTCGAAGTTCTCCTGACATTAATAATGATGAAAATTGGAGTGCTTGGACAGCAGTTGACAAAAGAAAAGATTATGCCAACAACGAATATCTTTATCGGATTACTTCTCCAGCAGCGAGATATTTGCAAATTAGATTTAAATTGAGTTCGGCTGATGGGGTAGCTTCGCCAACAATCAGTGGCTATACGATTAACTATTATCAAGATATTAATCCGCCAAGCAATCCAAGTATTTTACAAGCATTGAGTCAGGAAACTGAGGGAGAATTGTTAATTTCAGAGTCTTGGTACAATCACTCCCATCCTTATTTTTCATGGCCAGAAGCTGAAAGTACCAACGGAGCCAGTGATGGCACAAGTGGTTCTGGAGTGACAGGCTATTATGTTTATTTTGGTCCAGATCCAGAAGCTGATCCAGAAATTGATGGGGTTTGGCAAGTGAACAACTATTACACAGCTAGTAACTTAGAAGACGGTCAAAATTATTATTTAAGAATAAAAACTAGTGATGACGCTGGCAATGTAACTGCAGAGGCGTGGGCACCATTTATTTATCAATTTGACGGTCAGGTACCGACTGCTCCGGCAGATTTAACTGCAGATCCTTCAGGTTTTACTTCTGCAAATAGTTTTAATTTTTCTTGGTCTGCGGTTGAGAAAGATGGAGCTCTAATTAGTGAATATTGTTTCAAGACAGCTGCCACTGAGGGCGAATATGCTAGTGATCAATGTATTAGTGAAACTGCGATTAATTCTATTCCCGCTTATAGAGTTGGTTCGAACATTTTTTATGTTCGAGCTAAAGATTTAGCTGGTAATTACAGTGATTATGCGCAAATTTTCTATTATTATGCAGATATTTCAGCCGCTCCAGCACCGCCACGCAATCTAACTGTAGAGCCAGAAAGTAGTACTAGCAACTCGTTTAGTTTTACTTGGGACGCTCCGGCTGAAGGAACCTTTTTAGGTTCAGAATCTAATTTGTCTTATTACTACAGTGTCAATGCTTTACCAAGCCAATTTAGTACTTCTGCAACTAGTTTAAAATATTTACTTCCGGGAGCCTATGCCACTTTGCCTGGTGAAAATGTTTTTTACATTGTTACTAAAGATGAAGCTGGTAATATTAATTACAGTAATTATGCTCAAGTTTCTTTTTATGCTAATACTGTTGCTCCAGGCATTCCGATGGATGTGGAAATTGCCGATGTTTCTGTAAAAAGCACTTCTTCTTGGCGTTTAGCTATTTCTTGGGATGAACCAACAAATGTGGGTAGTGGAGTAGATAATTATCAGATATATCGTTCTTTTGATGGCGAAAACTTTACTTTTCATTCCTCTAGTGGAGGAACATCTTTTGTTGATACGAGATTGGAGCAAAAAACTCATTATTACCAAATTAAGGCCTGTGATAACACCAATAACTGTGGAGCATTTTCCAGTACTGTTAGTTTATATCCAGATGGACGCTATACCGAACCCGCTCCTTTAGTATCTGAGCCGACAGCCAGTAGTATTACCACCAAAAAAGCAATAATTAGTTGGGCAACGGCTCGTACTGCCGATTCTAGAGTGGCTTATGGTACCGATTCTGGTGATTATTTAACTGCTGAGGTCTCTAGTTCAGATCAGGTTTCTGATCATACATTAGAATTAAGTAATTTGACCCCAGGTACCACCTATTATTATGTCGCCCGTTGGGTAGATGAAGATGGTAATCGGGGAGAGTCTGAAGAAATGACTTTTAGTACTGAACCGCCACCATCAACTATGGAGCCAACTGCTAAAAATATTGGTTTAGAATCAGCAATTATTGAATTTACTTCGAAAAATGCCAGTAAAATTCGTATTTATTATGGAGAAACTTCTACTTTTGGCGGACTGAAAGAAATTTCCACTAGTGCTACAGAAACTACTCACACCGTGGAGTTAGAAGGCTTAACTGATGGCACAAAATATTTTTATAAAATTAATGCCGTTGATGTTGATGGTGAAGAATATGAAGGTGAAATTCATTCTTTTGAAACTTTGCCCAGACCAGAAGTTTCGAACATTAATATTACTCAAGTGTTAGGTACTGCTCAAACAACACTATTACTGCAGTGGGTAGCTAACACTGAAATCAGTTCCATTGTTACTTATTATCCAAGTAATCGCCCTGACTTGGCTAAAGATGAAGTGAATATTGCGCTCAAAAGCGGTGACCACCGCATGATTTTATATAATTTACAACCTCAAGAAAGTTACACCATTATTATCCGTGGAACCGATGTAGCTGGCAATGAAGCTATTAGTGAGCCACAAATTATCACCACAGCTGCTGATACCAGACCGCCACAAGTCTCTGATCTAAATGTTGAAGCGGAAATTCTTGGTGAAGGGGATGAAGCTAAAGCTCAATTAATTGTGACCTTTAAGACTGATGAAGCAGCTAGTTCTCAAATTGAATATGGAGAAGGAACCGGCACCAGTTATTCCCAACGTACTCAAGAAGATGGGGCATTAAAAACCAATCACCTAATTGTCATATCGGGATTAACACCGGCCAAAATTTATCACTTGCGAGCTGTGACCAAAGATGCAGCTGCCAATGTTGGGTTGTCCTTAGATAAAGTGGTGGTGACACCGAAGGCAACCGAAAATGCGCTGGATTTAGTACTCAATAATTTACAATTTACTTTTGGATTTTTGAATTTTAAATAAAATGAAAAAACACAAATTCACCTTAGCCAAAAAAATCTGGAAAATCAGTCTCGTTTTTGCCTTTATTTTTGGTTTAGTTTTAATTTGGTTTTTATATAATAAGCAAATGCGAGCTATTGAAAGAAATGTCGAAGTCACTTTTGTCAGCCCACATCAAGCGATAGTGTTTTGGAAAACAGCCAATCCATCTTTGGGTTATGTCAAATCCGGTCAAAAAAAATACTCACGAACAACCAGCACTTACCAAACCAGTAGTGAAGCCAGCAATATTCATACTGTTTTTCTTGAGGAAATACCAGCCACTGGTCTGTATCTCAGTCTACACAATGAAAATGATAGTCTTTTTTATATACCAGAAATTATGCACATTTCTTATGATCCATTAGATGCGGAGCTTGAGCCATGAACCAATTATTAAATCATCAAAAAACCAACGAGCAAGAGGTGATTTTGGAAATTAGTGAGGTTCGTAAATCCTTTACCATTGGCAATAATGAAATTGAAATCATTAAAGGAGTTAGTTTTCAGGTCAAAAAGGGTGATTTTATCATTATCTTTGGTCCCTCTGGATGTGGTAAAAGCACGATATTAAATATATTATTAGGATTGGAACCCCCTACTCAAGGTAAGGTAAATTTTTTAAAAAAGGATTTATATAAAATGTCTGATGATGAGCGTGCTCAGTTGCGCAAAAAAGAAATCGGCACCGTCTATCAGCAGTCAAACTGGGTGAAAGCACTAACGGTAGTGGAAAATGTAGCCTTTCCTTTGATGTTGCAGGGTATTGATGCGGATAAGCGACTGGAATTGTCTATAGAAGCGCTAAAATTGGTGGAAATGGCTCAGGCTCTTGATCAAGTTCCCACTGAGTTATCCGCTGGTCAACAACAGCGAGTATCTTTGGCTAGAGCACTGATTACTAAACCTAGTTTATTGGTGGCTGATGAGCCAACAGGCAATTTAGATTCGAAATCAAGTCAAGAAATCATGGATTTGTTCAGAGATTTTAATCAGCAAGGTCACACCGTGGTAATGGTTACTCATGATCTAGAGTATTTAAAGTATGCTTCACGCTCGATACAAATTGCTGATGGAGAATTGATGGCTGAACACCAGGCCAATGCTGAAAGTTTAAGAAAATTATCCATTTCAAAGAGGGGAAACATTGATTCTTCGGTCAAATTACATGAAATTCATAATTAGATAAAATGTTAAAAAAAATAAAGATTCAACCAGCTCAAATAGCCCAATTGATTAAGGGTTTTGCTGTTGAATTGTTCATTTTGCTAAAATTCTTCGTACTTTTAGCCATTTTGTCGGTTTTTTCTTTAATTGATTTACTGTTTAGCATTGTGTCAATTATCCCCGGATTGAAAAATTTAAAAAAGAAACGAAAAGGTTTTTTCAGAAAGAAAATCTTCGATGTCATTGATGTGGTTAAAGAGGGAGAAATGACGGGTCGGGATATCATTTTTTTGGCAACTAAGCATTTAAAAGATAAAAAAGCGAGAACTGCAATCACGGTGGGCGGGATGACCATTGGCTTTGGCGCAATTATTTTCTTGTTGTCACTAGGTTATGGTTTTGAAAGACTGGTTATTTCTCAAGTGACCAGCTTGGGAGAAATGAAGCAAGTTGATTTAAGCATTGGTCAAGCAAGTTCTTTGTCATTTAGTGATGAAACGATGCAAAAGATTTTGCAAGTGGAAGGGGTTGAAGAAGCTTTGCCAATTATTTCTTCTGTGGCCAGAGTAAGTTACCAAAACTCAGTCTCTGATGTTGTAGCTTATGGAGTAACCACACGCTTTTTAACTGAAGCAGCTATTCAGCCCAGCAAAGGTGACATTTTTGAAGACGAATCTTACTCAGCGGAAGAATTTATCAGAAAAAATCAAGAAGCTGATGCCGCTAAGGAACTGGAGAGCATGGTCGGTGAAGTGGCTGGAGCCAGCATAAAAGTTAATGCGGCTGCCAGTTTGGGTCAAGAAAATGCCACATTAAAATATTCAATTTTCCCTCAAGTATGGAAAGCTGTTTATGATAGTCCTTCAACGAAGGCAAAGATCATTGGTTATACTAAACGTCAAGCTGGTGAGCAACAGGCTAAGGAGGTTTGGGGGCAAGTTTACGAAGCAGATATAAACGTTGAGTTAGTCCAGGATCTTAATGGTAAAGAATATAGTTCCTGGATTTTTGATGATTTTCCTTTATGGGAAAAAACTAATTGTTCAATGCAGGAGGCAGATTGTATAGATGGACAGTATCAACTTTTGAAAAGTGGTGGTCGCCAGGTAATTGAAAATGCTTATATCACTGAAGATCAAGTTACTTTGGAAAGATTTAATATTGTTTCGGTTAATAATCCAGTCTTTATTGAAGGAGAAAATTTTGGCAAGGTGGAGGTAATTATCAATAATGATAATTGGTATCAACTTTATAGTCAGCCAAAAAAGTCTAGCGAACTACTTTTGCAGTTTACCAAGGCCATCCAATTGCCCACTACTGTTGAGGCAGAATTAGTGATTGGAGAAATGTATTATGGTGAATATGGGATGGTGGCAGAAAATAGTTCGGGGAGGAAATTAGGTTATTGGTTAAAAGCAGAGTGGCCAGTTTGGGGAAAAGTTGATTGCGGTGAGGGTTGTGAAGAATACTATTTGACCGAAAGAAACGACGATCAACAACAAAAAACAATTAGCGCTTTTATCAAAGCTGAGGATGTCGAATTAGTTAATTTACCAGCTAGGTTAACCAGAGGAAAGGTCTTGGGTGAAAGTGTTGTGGCTGGCGAGGAAGATACAGCAAATCAAACTGCTTCTATATCAAGCGTTCTCAACGCCAGTAGCTCGGCAGCGCTTAGTCAAATTGATGTTAATGGAAAAGCAGATATTGAGAGTTTATTGGCAGGATTTAGTGAAGATGAAGATTTAGATTTAGTGGAAATTATTTCCCAAATTGAAATGGTCAATCGTATTGAAAAAATTATTATGCCTTTTCAAAGCAATGCTAAAAAAAGTGTTTTAGTTAATAAATCGATGTTGAATTTGTTAGGTATTGATGAGAACGCAGCTTTGGGAGAAAGTTTTAATGCCACATTGGTATTTGATGGGAAATTATTTAATCAATCAGAATCGCTAGTTGAATCTGATGAAGTCATGATGATAATTGCTGGTGTTTTACCTGACGATAAAACTCCAGCTTTTTATCTACCCTTTAGTGATGTTAAGGGGACGGGCATTAGTAATTATTCTCAAGCCAAAATCATTATTGGAGATCAAGATAAACTAGCTCAAAGCAGACAAGAGATTGAGGCAATGGGCTTTCGTACTAGTTCAGTCGTTGATACGGTTGAGAGAATTAATAGTTTATTCAAGAATTTGAGATTAGGTTTATTGGTTTTTGGTTTGATTGCGCTCAGTGTGGCGGCTCTGGGAATGTTTAATACTTTGACCGTATCTTTATTGGAAAAAACCAGAGAAGTGGGTTTAATGAAAGCAATCGGTATGAAATCTCAAGAAGTGAAAATGCTGTTTTTAGCCGAATCAGTCATTATGGGTTCTTTAGGTGGTGTTTTTGGTTTAATATTTGGTTTTTTAACCGGTCAAGTTTTAAATATTGTGCTGACTAGTATTGCTGTAGCTAACGGTTTTGGTCCCATAGTAGCTACACATATTCCATTCAATTTAGCGCTCATTATTACAGTTGCTTCTTTTTTGATTGGGGTAGCAACTGGATTTTATCCTGCTCATCGGGCAACACGCATTTCCGCGCTTAATGCTTTACGATACGAATAAAACCATTTGATCAGATTTGTTTTTAGAATCTAACAGCAGCATTGTCATTGTATAAAAGTTTGATTTGTTCTTGGGTAAGAGCATAATTATAAATTCTTACATCATCAATTTGTCCATTGAAATTGTAATTGGTACCTTGATAAGTGCCAATTTTGGCAGTCACATTATTAACTGCTAAATTACCGGTGGCTGGAGTAGTGCCCACTAATTTTCCGTCTTTGTAAATTTTGATATTTGCTCCATCATAAGTACCCACAAAATGATACCAACGGTTGAGCTCATGTATTTGTGAATCAGTCGCATTTTTATCCGCACCACCTACAGTCACTCGAAAACGAATTTTACTTGAGTAATTTTCTAATAAAAAGGTCCATGGACTTCCTTTAACCGCGATCACTGAATAAGCTTGTCCACCACCACCATAAGCATTATATTTGGCCCAGGCTGAAACTGTAATCTGATCGGTAAAATCTCTAATACCGCTGTCATTTCCCAGATCGATGTAATCGTCTGTTCCATCAAAGCTCAGTGAGCTGCCAAATATGCCTTCACGACCGTTATACCAAGCTTCTGTGGCATTTCCTGAAGTGCAAGTACCGAGAGCGTTTTGACTGCCACTACTATTGATATTAATGACGCCGTGAAGATTGTTGCTAGAAGCATCATGAGCCACATTACCTTGACATTCATCAAGTCGCCAATGGGCAACTGCTGCTCCGCGGTTGTAGTCCCAAGCAATTTGAGCGGGGGATCGAGCATAGTTGTAGATTTTTACGTTATCAATTGCACCGCTATACCAATAACTGGTTCCTGTATTAGCTTTGCCAAACATAATAGCCGTCGCTTGAAGATCGGGAGTGTAAGTATCGGTGGTTTTAACCTTACCATCAACATATAAACGGGCAGTGCCATTAGTTCCTCCACTAAAAGTTAAGCTTACAAAATGCCAATCGTTGTCAGTGATACCAGAACCATAATTTCTTCCGTAAAATCCACCGCCGATCGAATTGGATGTCCCCAAGTTAGCTGAGCCACACCAACCAAGCCAAGCAGCTTGAGAAGTGTTAGCATTTCCTATAGAAACACCTAAACCAAAATTACTATGACTACCAGCCTTAAACCAACCTTGCAAGGTAAAGGCTGAAGAGCCAGTAATCATATTACTGCCCGCCTGAACATAATTATTACCATCAAAATGAAGAGCTGAACCGAAACTAGTTGGTCCCTTTATCCAATTACTATTAGTCATGTTAATTAAATTACCATGATGGTTATTACCTGAATTATCTGTTAACACTAAACCACTATTTTCATTAAAATTCCATTCAGCAACAGGAGAAGCGCAAGGACTAGTATCGCCAGGAACACAATATTCACTAGCTGCCGATCCGGTGGTTCCTGCGGGACTTTCTGGTGACTGACCCATAATAGTTGACATGCCTAAGTTATAATCTTGAAGCATTTCTTCTGGACTGAGGGTTGAGTGATAGAATTTAATTTCATCTAGAGAGCCTTCAAAGGAAAAAGTAGTGTTACCGGTCCAACTGCTAGGATATGGATATAAAGATCCAATACACAAACTAACATTGGAGTTGCCTGAAGTGGGGGTCCAGTCGCTGATATTATGTGTTGTTGTCTGAATTAGGTTTCCATTTTTATAGATTTTGACTTCTTTAGAGGTTTCGTTGAGGGTAATTCCTAAATGAGTCCATTCTTCTCTCGTCGAAAAATTATCAATTTGAGTACTCCAAAAGCTGGCACCTTGTAAATAGAAAAATAAACTATCTGTGGAACTTAGATAAATGCGATAATTATATTGTCCCCCTCCGTTCCAGGGTTTGGAAAGCAAATTACTTTGATCATCGCTATTTGCCCTTTTATACCAAAGCGAAATTGAATAATCTTCACCCCGGTATTCAAAAGGTGTTCGGGGAATATCCTGGATTCTAGCCGCTATCCCATCAAAGACAAGGGCTTTTCCTGATTTACCAGAGTTTGTCCAACTGGCGTTACTAATGATTGTGCCGTGATTGTCCTGACCAGAGATATCATTAACCGTAGTCCCGCTGCCCTCATTAAATTGCCAATGAGCAATCAATTTACTGGGTAATGAGGCAGCTGGCACTGCTCCGGCTCTTTCTCCAACAACTACTTTTGAGCCAATTTTTGAGGCACCAACAACATAGTCGGCATTGATTTGTTCGGCATTGCGGGCGTAGGGATAGATTTTAATCTCATCCATCAAACCATCTGTTTTCCAGCCATACATCGCGCCAATAGTCAGAGGTTGAGTATTATTAATACTATCTGTGATAGTTGAAATATCTAGTTCACTACTTTGTTTTTTACCATTGAGATACACCAATAGTTTGCCATGAGTTCGATCAAAAACAAAGCTATAGTGCACCCACTGATTAAGCAAATCAGCTGGTCTACTACCCAGATCATAGGTCAAAGTTGTTCTCAAATAGTTATTGGAATTATCATGAAGACAGACATCTATTCCAGTACTTTTATAACCATGGCCAAGATCAAAACCAGCATTTTGTACTCCATCACTGTAGCAAACATTAGATTTTTTAATCATCAAATTTGATTTGGGGTAGGTGTAATCGCGATGGAGTGCCCAAGCAGAGATGGTAAAATCTTTTGTGCCCAAATCTAAAGTTTGGCTATCTGCTACGCTTACGAAGCCATTCCCTGGAAAATTTAAGCATGGTCCACTAATACAAGATTCTGCGCCGCTCCAGCTCGTGGTATTGACCGTCCCGTGATTATCTTGGCCACTTGAGTCATAAGCAGTCAGGCCACTAGTTTCATCAAATTTCCAATAAGCAATGGGCGCAGGGGAGACTTCTTCTGTGCCAGAAAGAGCAATGGTTGGTTCGTTGGCAGCATAACTACGGACGAAAAAATTATCATAGTAAGCAGTACCAGAACCATGGCTCCAGATACCCAGATGAGAATAACTATTTGTGATGTCCCAATTATCAAACGCAGTTTGTCGAGTAGTATCAGCATATAACGATTCGAGCACCCCAGCATGCACTTGGGCTTTGTAAACATGCCAATTAGTATCTATAGATTGAGAACTGGTGAATGATCCAAACGAACCATTATGTGTTTCTACTAGTTGATTGCTGCCTGCTCTAAGATACACGCCGTAATAATCTGCCGTAGTGCCATGGCTAGCAAAAATAAATCCCGGGTGAGGCTGATTTGCAGTATCGCTAGCCGTTCTGATGGCAATTTCTACAATATAACTGTTGTCAAGGTTGGCAGCTTTAAATATTTCTCCTGGAGCATTATTGCCGTTGACTCTTAAAACTTGTCTTGAGCCATCAGTGCCAATGGTAAAATTATTAGTTTCACCGATCCAGCCTGAGTAATCTGCAAAATCTTCAAAAAATTGAAAAACATTGCGACCGTTTTCTATATTATTAACGTTACTATTGCCGTAATAAACAAAAATACTCGTGGCATTATTACCTCGATAAATGGTGGGAACTTTTACCCAAACTTTGGTATGGGTATTATTACATCCAAGGTTGCCCTCTTCAATCCAATGGGGTAGAAGATTTCCATCCCAATCAGTTATTCTCAAATCTCCACAATTGCTTTGCATTTTTCCATCAGCAATCAAAGTGGCTGTGTCTATGGTTAAACTGACTTGAAAATCTGTTAACTCTTCAGCATTACTATTGCTGATTTCGATAACTCGCCGATACAACCAAGTTTCATTCCACCACTGCGCTGCAGCTTCTTTCACTTGAGTTAAACTATAGAGAACTAATCCCAGTAAAAAAGGTAGCACAATTAATAAAATTGTTCGTATTCTTTTTTTTTGCTGACTAGGATGCTTTTTCTTAGCAAAAAGTTTGGTTATAAAATCATTCCAAGCCATAACTTAAGTTAAGTATAAAGAAAAAATCATATATCAGCTAGTATTGGGTGCCTCCACCAAGAATCGAACTTGGATTTAAGGTTTAGGAAACCTTTGTTCTATCCGTTGAACTATGGAGGCCAAATTTTCCCACAAGGCCAAATTTTCCCACAAGGCTATATTTTCTCACAAGGCCAAATTTCGCATTATAACCTCGGGGCTTATCCAAGTCGGAGATGGCGGACTCGAACCGCCGACCTCGGCGTCCCGAACGCCGCACTCTAGCCATCTGAGCTAATCTCCGATTTTATGCTAAGCTTTCTTTGCCGTAGCTTATTTTAAATTAATGGCATATAAGTTAAAGGGCGAATCTGGACTAAAATGAGTGTAAATGATAATTTGGCTACCATCTGGCCAGGGGTAAACAAATTCATCAATAAAAGGTCCAGAATAAATGACGGTGTTATTGTGGCCATCATATTCCATAATTTGGACCTTACCATCAGCCACATAAAGTAAGTGTCTGGAATCAGGAAACCATTGGAGACTATTTAAACTGACTCCTGAGTAATAATTACTAAAATTAATAGCCGTTGTTTCTTTATCATCAGCCGCATCTGCCTGCAAACGCAAGAAAGCCTCGGGAGAAGCTTCTAATTGTCGTGCTTCACTCGCAAATAAATCATCACTGAGGAGTTGCTTATTAAGAAAACCAAGCTCAACTTGCTGATTGTTGTTTTCTACACTCATTGTTTGATCAAGCTTTTGCGCATTTTCTTCATTGTCTAAATTGTCGCTCTCAGCTCCTAAGTTTCGTAAAGGAAAATTAGGGCGAACTGCTTCATTTAACACCAAAAAATTTTTATCTTCTTCTCGATCATAAACATAAATATTACCAATTGTTAAATCCCTTTCCTCAGCCTGGTTGTTGGTTGCAGGCAGGGGAGGAATCAGCTCATCTGGTAAAGTGACGTTAGCTGTGGCTGTGTACAATAATCTTTTCTTATCTGGAGAAATGTAAACATTTTTTGCTGATTGGGTAGCAACTTGCAAAATTTCTGGAGGAAATTTTTCCAAGAATAGTCGTTCTTTTTGGTAAATTTCTTCTTCCCAAGCTGATAGAGTTTTACTTCTTGAGAAAGAAATGTCAACTTGTTCGGCCAAAGCACTTTTTTTATCTATTGGAATCAAAAATTCTCTGCCAGCAAATTTTTCATCAACTAAAATCATAACTTCTTGACTATCTGGTGACCAAATGATGTGTGCTTTATCTAATTCTAAAGCTGGCAGATCGTCAGTAATTTGGCGCGGGCCACTTTGTAGAGATAAAAAGTTACTGGTTAGTTCTAAAAGATAGAAACCGTTGTTGGCTGGAGTATTAGCTTGACTAACGTGAAAAAGAATTTTTTGTCCATCTGGAGAAGGATGAATATTATTCACCCCGGTAAAAGTTAAAGGGGAGAGGCTAGGTGCGTTGGGAAAGAGAGTGGCGTTAGTTTGTGTCACTAATTCTTCTTGAACTAACAGATTTTTCTGCCAAATTGAATAACCTTCTTTAACAATTTTGACTTGATATTCACCTGGATCAATGTAAATGGTGTCATCGGTGGCAGTGACCAAACGATCATCAATGAACACTTGAGCACCAGTAGGGAACGAGTTAACGTTTAATAGCCCAGTGTTGGCCACTACACCCTTTTCGGTAAGACGCCAACTGCCACGGGCGTAGCGAATGGCAAAAATACTGCCGATCACGATCACCAATAAGGAAAAAATGCTGTAACCCAATCGAGTAGCAAAAATTGCCTTAAGAAATTTTTTAACTGGATCGATTACGGTCCGGAAGATGTTGTGGTTTTTTTTCTTTGCCATTAAATTAGAATCTGTTAATTAATATTTTGTGCCTTGTTCTTGTTGAGGTCTTTGACTATTATATCAATTAGATGCCTAAAAGTCTTGATTCTGCTAAGAAGAGTTATACCCCCTCATTGTGGCAGAGATTAGATTGGCGCCAGGCCCTAGCGATTGATTTAGGGAGCAATGAAATTCGCATTTTTCGGGCTAATCTTCGTCAAAAAAAACAAATGGAAGTCCTCAATATTGATCAGGCCTGCGTAGCCATCAAACGGCATCATTCCTCAAGTCAAGCAAAGGTTTTGGCTATTGGTCGGGATGCTTTGGAAATGAGAGAGAGATTGGGGGACGAGGTAGAGGTCATTTTTCCCATTATTGCTGGCAGAATTATTGATGAAAAACTAGCTAAGCTGTTACTGAAGGAATTACTCAAAAGAGCTTTGCGGGTCGATAGAATTTTGCCCTTTGTCATCAGTCCAGTGGTAGTGGTCACCGTCAAGGCGGGGACTAGTGAGTTTTCACGCCGTTGTTTAAGTCGTTTATTTTATGATTTAGGAGCCAGCGAGGTGCATTTATTACTGGAACCGTTAGCGGCCGCCATCGGTGTCGGTGTCCCGATTGCCGATGCCAGTGGGGTGATGTTAATGCAAATGGGGGCGGTGGGCGTGGAGGCGGCCGCTCTTTCTTTGGGTTCGGTAGTCAGTTTTCAAAG
>WOYI011131128.1_pt1 | contig 17335 bp, 15 predicted proteins | sample 6423411 | NCBI WGS metagenome assembly WOYI01 (sample SAMN13441803, study PRJNA592873) | oil field metagenome | biome: oil field; feature: oil-well bore; material: oil-contaminated soil; isolation source: oil-contaminated soil from oil-well borehole | place: Germany: Wietze | collected 2016-10-18 ...
TAGACTCACAGCTTGCACCAAATTCACGAAAATTGGCTAATGGATTATCTGGGTTCATGTCTTTTGCAATGCAGGTTGCAAATACGGCAGGATCGCCGCCGCCGCTTTTTGTGCGGTGTCCTGCCGCAGCAGGCGGTGCAGGCTGGCAAAAACCCGCAGGATGCCAGCTTGCGCCTGACGATCAACCAGCAAATTGCCGATGGCCTGGGCAAGGTTTTCTGGCGTCGCGTCGTCCTGCAAAAACTCGGGCACCACAAAGCGGCCGGCGAGGATGTTGGGCAGGCCGATCCACGGCTGATAGCCCATGCGCCGCATGATGCGCCAGGACCAGGGCGAAATTTTGTAGGTGATGACCATGGGCCGGCCGACCAGCGCGGTTTCCAGCGTGGCCGTGCCACTGGCGACCAGCGCCACATTACTGGCGGTTAGCGCATCGATGGCATGGCCGAACATCAGGGTGAGGGGCAACTCGCCGGCCTTCTGCCGCCACACTGCGGTTTCGAATTGCCGACGCGTCTCGGCGGAAGTCAGCGGCACCAGAAAGCGCATCGCGGGATTCCGCGCATGCAATAGTTTGGCGGTGGCGACAAAGGTGTCGGCCATGTAATGCAGCTCAGCCTGGCGGCTGCCCGGCAGCAAGGCGACGACTGGTTGATTGAGCGGGATGCCGAGGCGCTCGCGCATGGCTTTTTGGTCGGTTTGCAGCGGAATGACATCCGCCATCGGGTGCCCGACGTAGCTGCATTTGACCGACGTGCCTGCGTACAACGCGGGCTCGAACGGATACAGCGCGAGAATGTGCGTCATCGACTTGAGGATATTTTTCAGCCGGCTTTTGCGCCAGGCCCAGATGGTCGGGCTGACAAAATGCACGGTGGCAATGCCGGCGCGCTTGAGGCGTTTTTCCAGCCAGGCGTTGAAGTCGTAGCCATCGACGCCGATGAAAATATCCGGCCGGTCTTTAAGCAAACGCTTGAGCAGTTGACGACGGATAGCGGCGATTTCGCGGTAGTGGCGCAAGGCTTCGGCATAACCGCGCACGGCGAGCTTGTCAGCCGGCCACTGGGAATCAAACCCTTCGCGCTGCATTTTCGGCCCGCCGATGCCGTAAAAACTGGCGTCGGGAATCTGCGTTTTCAGGGCGGCGATCAAGTGGGCGGCCAACTGGTCGCTGGAGGCTTCCCCCGCCACCATCGCAATACGCGCCATCAGCGGATGATGCCGCGTCCTGGCTGCGCCAGAAAATCTGCGAGTATCGACAGCTCCGGCGTGTCTGCGGATTCCGCCGTAATGATCGTGCGTGCTTCATCCAGCGGGCGGCCTTGCCGGTACAGGGTTTTGAAGGCACGGCGGATGGCGGTAATCGACTCCGCCGAAAAACCGCGGCGCTTCAAGCCTTCGGCATTGATGCTGCGCGGCTGGGCCGGACTGCCGGAGGCCATGACATAGGGCGGCAAATCCTGCAATAACACGGAGCTGACGGCGGTCATGCTGTGCGCACCAACCCGCACAAACTGATGCACGCCGGTGAAGCCGGCGAGAATGGCCCAGTCGCCGATATGCACATGGCCCGCGAGTTGTGTGCTGTTGGCAAAGATGACATTGTTGCCGACCTGGCAATCATGCGCGATATGCACATAGGCCATGATCCAGTTGTCGCTGCCGACACGGGTCACGCCGGCGTCCTGAACCGTGCCGCAATTCAGCGTGCAGCTTTCGCGTATGGTGTTGCGGTCGCCGATTTCCAGCCGCGTCGGCTCGCCGGCATATTTCTTGTCCTGCGGTTCCTCGCCGATCGAGCAGAACTGGAAAATCCGGTTGTCACGGCCGATGGTGGTACGGCCGGTGATCACCACATGCGGGCCGATTGCGGTGTTATCGCCAATCTCGACATGCTCGCCGACCAGTGAATAGGCGCCGATGCTGACCCCCTCGCCCAGCTTCGCGCGCGCATGGACAATGGCAGTTGGATGGATGTGGGTCATGCGACTCCAGGCAATGCAGGGCCGCTGGGCTTGACCGAACAGATCAGATCGGCTTCGGCAACCACGACACCGGCGACCTTGGCCACGGCCGTATATTTCCAGATGCCACGCTTGTTGAGCGTCAGTTGGATATCCAGGATCAGTTGGTCACCCGCGCTCACCGGTTTCTTGAAACGCGCATTGTCGATGCCGACAAAATAATAAATGGCATCGTCATCCGGCAACTGGCCGAGCGTTTTGAATGAAAGAATCGCCGCCGCCTGTGCCATGGCTTCGATCACCAGCACGCCGGGCATCACTGGATGATGTGGATAATGGCCGGGGAAAAACGGCTCATTGATGCTGACGTTTTTCAGCGCGGTGATCCGTTCATCGGGAATGACTTCCAGCACGCGGTCAATCAGCAAGAACGGATAACGATGCGGCAAATAGTTCAGGACTTCATGGATGTCCATGCTTGAATCCGTGGGCGTGGCGGGGGTTGCTTCGCTCATGACTTTTTCTCCAGTGCTGCCAGGCGTTGTTCAAGGGCGCGGATTTTATCGGCCATCGCGTCCAGATGGCGCAGATGCGAAAAATTCTTCAGCCAGCCTGCATGTTCCAGGAAAGGTACCCCACCGCTGTAAACGCCAGCCCGCAGGATTGATTTAGCCACGAAGGTTGCCGCCGTTATCGTGACATCGTCAGCCAGCGTCAGATGGCCCTGGATCATCGCTGCGCCGCCGATGCTACAGCGTGCGCCGATGGTGGCACTGCCTGCGACGCCGACGCAACCGGCCAGCGCGGCGTGGTCGCCGATTTTCACGTTGTGGGCAATCTGTATCTGGTTATCCAGTTTCACACCATTGCCGATCACCGTGTCACCCAGCGCACCGCGGTCAATGGTGGTGTTGGCGCCGATTTCGACATCATCACCAATCAGCGCGCGACCGGTTTGGGGAATTTTGACCCATTCACCTGTCGTTTCACGGGCAAAACCGAATCCATCCGCGCCGATCACCACGCCGGAATGCACAATGCAACGCGCACCGATCCGGCAATCGGCATACACCGTGACCTGCGCGGCCAGCCGTGTCCCTGCGCCGATGACCACCCCCTCGCCGATACTGCAATTGGCGCCGATGATGACGTTTTCGCCAATCTGCGCACCTCTGCCTATCCACACCTGTGCGCCGATGCTGGCGGATTTTGCGATGGATGCGGCGTCAACCACGGCACTCGGATGAATGCCAGGTACGGCCTCGGGCGGCGGGTTCAGCCACTGGGCAACGCGGGCATAGTAAAGGTAAGGCTGCGGCGTCAAGATTGCCGGCGTCGTGCAGCCCTCGACGGGTTTTGCCATGATCACGGCAGCAGCCCTCGTATGCATCAGCTGCGCGCGGTATTTGGGGTTGGACAGGAAACTCAGGTCACCCGGCCCGGCGGTTTCCAGCGGCGCAACGCGCGCTATCGGCAGATTCGCCGTATCACCAGCGCCGACTATTTCACCGCCCAGGCGGGCGACGATGTCACCAAGCCGCAAGGTCACGGCCAAGATGGCTTACTTGCTGCCGTCGGCCAACGCCTTGATCACCTTGTCAGTGATGTCGATACGCTGGTTGAAGTAGACGGCTTCCTGGAAAATGATGTCGTATTTTTCAGCGTCGGCAACCTGCTTGATCGCCCTGTTGACGCGCTCGAAAATCGCCGCCATTTCCTCATTCTGGCGCTGGCTGAGATCCTCGCGGAACTCGCGCTGCTTGCGTTGCAAGTCACGCGTCAAATCAGCCAGTTCACGCTCTTTGGTACGGCGTTCGGCCTCTGCCATCGTGGCGCCATTCTTGTCCATGGCTTCCTGCAGCGCCTGTAGCTGCTTGACCATGCGTTGCAAATCCTGGTCACGCTTTTCGAAATCCTTTTCGATCTTCTTCTTCGCCTTGGCCGCCTGGGGCGCTTCGGCCAGGATGCGCTGGCTGTTGACGAAACCGATCTTGGTCTCGGCGTGGGCGATGCCACTCAGCATCAGCAAGGCAACAAGGGCGCTAAATACACTATTTTTCAGCATGTCTCTCTCGCTATGCAAAACTAAAAGATCGACCCAAACTGAAACTGGAGGGTTTGCGTCTTGTCATCCGGTTTGCTGTTGAGCGGCTTTGCAAATGATAGCTTAAGCGGTCCCATCGGCGAATTCCAGGAGACGGCCATGCCCGTGCTGTAGCGGAGGTCACCCAATGAGAATTTTTCGTCATATCCCCAAAGACCGCCCGCATCGGCAAATACACTCAAACGGAAGGAACGGTCACGCATGGCGCCTGGCAAGGGGAATAGCAACTCGGTGCTGCCCAGGAGTTTCTTGGTGCCGCCCAACGGGTCGTCGGTCAATGAATCGCGCGGTCCCAGGCCGTTTGACTGGAAGCCACGCACAGAGCCGATGCCACCCGCATAAAAGTTCTTGAAGAAGGGCACTTCCTTGCCCTTGTAAGCTTTGGCGATATCAAATTCACCATTCAGCATCAAGGTGAATGTATCGCTCAGCGGATTGAACTGCTGATGCTGGACAGTGCCCCGGATATAAGTCGTCGTGCTGCCTGGCATTGCAAGTTCCAGATTGACTCGCCGATAAATACCTTTGGTGGGTACCGTGGCGCTGTCTCGTCCGTCCTTCTGCCAACCCAGTGTGGTTAACCAGGTATTGCTGTTCGAACCATATTTATTGACATAGTCTTGGTAGCGTTGCGCTGAAAAACTGGTGGTTTTAAGCGAGGTATGATCTGCCGCGAGTCCAAGGAAAACATAATCATCCTCACCGACAGGAATACCATACCGCACACCACCACCGGTGGCATCTGCCGAAAAACTACTGACATATAGAGAACTGGTATCCGTCTTTCGGGTATATAGATCGAAGCCCTGGCTGACGCCATCAACCGTGAAATAGGGGTCTGTATGTGACAGGGATAACACGCGGTAAGACTTGCTGGCGCTGACTTCAATGCCAATATGTTTGCCGCTGCCAAACACGTTCTGTTGCTGTACCGCACCCGACAGCATGACTTTTTGGGAGCTTGAAAAACCGGCGCCGATAGAGATATTCCCGGTGGGTTTTTCCTTGACCTTGAAATTGACGTCTGCCTGATCCGTGGTACCGGCGACCGCTGGTGTTTCCATGGTCACTTCGTCAAAATACCCCAGACGGTCAATCCGGTCCCGCGATTTCTTGATCCGTTCGCCGTTATACCAGGCGGACTCCATCTGGCGGACTTCGCGGCGGATGACTTCATCCCGGGTCCGCGTATTGCCCTCAACGTTAATCCGCCGGACGTAAACGCGTCGCCCCGGATCAATCATCAAGGTAAAGGCCACTTGTCGTTTTTCCTTGTTCAGTTCGGGTGCCGCATTGACGTTGGCAAAGGCATAACCGTCATTACCCAGGCGCTCACTGATGGCTTTGGTAGTCTCCGTCATCGCTTCGCGGGAAAACACGTCACCGGGCTTGATTTTCACCAGCTTGAGTAATTCGGCTTCCGGCAACAGCAGGTTGCCAGCCAGCTTGACTGACGAGATAGTGTATTTCTCGCCCTCAGTGACATTGACCGTGATGTAAATGTCCTGCTTGTCGGCTGAAATGGAAACCTGGGTCGACTCAATGTTGAACTCGAGATAACCCTTGTTCATGTAGTAGGAACGCAGTGACTCCAGATCGCCCGACAACTTTTGCTTCGAGTACTGGTCGTTTTTTGTATACCACGACAACCAACCTGAGGTGCCCAAGGCCATCAGTCTCAGCAAATCCTTTTCCGGGAAAGCTTTGGCGCCCACAATATTGATCTGCTTGATCTTGGCGACTTCACCTTCGTCCACCATGAATTTGATGCCGACACGATTGCGCTCCAACGGGGTCACCACGACCTTGACGTCAACCGCATAACGGCCTTGTGACAGATATTGCCGTTTCAGTTCCTGCTCCGCGCGCTCAACCATGGCACGGTCAAAAATACGGGATTCGGCCAGGCCGATGTCACGCAACCCTTTCTTGAGGTCATCTGCCTTGAAAGACTTGAGTCCGGTGAAATCCAGTGAAGCAATCGCCGGGCGTTCTTCCAGGATCACCACCAGCACCTGGCCTTCAACTTCCAGCCGCACATCCTTGAAAAACCCCGTGGCAAACAAAGCCTTGATCGCATTGGCCGCCTTTTCGTCATCTATCGTGTCGCCAACCTTGACCGGCAGATAAGAGAACACCGTACCAGCCTCGGTGCGCTGAATGCCTTCAACCCGGATGTCCTTGATCTGGAAAGGCTCAAATGCCCAAACAGATTTGGCCAGCAAAGCGGAAACCAAAACAGCAAGTAATTTTTTGTTCATGGGGTGAAAGCTAACCGGACCTAACCGGACACAAGACGATTGATATCGTTATAAAAGGCAAAAGCCATGAGCAGCATCAGCAAGGCGAAACCAATCTGTTGACCGATTTCCAGCACCCGCTCCGGCACAGGGCCGCCCTTGATGAATTCGACAAGATAATACATCAAATGCCCACCATCCAGAACCGGCACAGGCAGCAGGTTAAGCACGCCAAGACTGATGCTGATGAGGGCGAGAAAGCTCAGGTAATAACTCAATCCGAGCCGTGCCGACTGCCCCGCATAGTCAGCGATGGTGACCGGGCCGGAGAGGTTTTTCCAGGACAGTTCGCCTGTCAGCATGCGGCCCATCATGCGCAAGCTAATAACTGCCGTATCCCAGGTTTTAACCACCGCCCGCGTTGCCGCCTCAAGCGGGCCGTAACGGACCACCGTGGTCATGGCAGCAAAGCTGTCGCGGCCATCGCCTTCCTTGACCATCAGGCCAAGCCGGCCCTGCTGCTGCGCGCCCTCCCCAACGGTTTGGGGGACTACCCGAACCTGCATCCGCTGGCCAGCACGCTGGAGGGTAAGCAAGAGTGTGCGTCCTGCCGAAGCACGCACAATCGCTGACATCTCTGCCCAGTCGCCGATGGCCTGGCCGTCGATTTCCAGTACATGATCACCAACACGCAAACCCGCTGTGGCAGCAGCTGATCCGGCAAGGACATCGCCAATAATGGCTGGCAGGTGTGGCCGGTAAAGCAGCAATCCCAGAGGCGTCAGTGGGTCTTTTTCCATTTCGGCAAGCGCCAGGCCAGACATGCTGATGCGGTAGTGCACCACGGCATCCTGCGCCGTGATGGCTTCCAGCTCCAGTGCAGTGGCATTCATGCTCTGGCGCAGCACTTCCCAGCGCAAATCCTGCCAGCTGGCGATCGCATGTCCATTCACGGCGCGCACCATATCGCCTGCGCCAATGCCAGCCGCCGCTGCGGGGCTATTCGCAGGCGGCACGCCAAGGCGTGGCTTGAGTTCGGTCATGCCCGCCATGAAAACCAGCCAATACAGAAAAATGGCCAGCAGCAGGTTGGCAATCGGTCCGGCAGCCACGACGAGCGCCCGCCTGCCGACCGGCTGGCGGTTGAATGCGCGGGGCAAATCCTCTACCGGCACTTCCCCTTCACGCTCATCGACCATTTTGACGTAGCCGCCCAGCGGAAACATGCCGATGGCCCATTCCGTCTGGTCCCGTCCTATGCGCCGTGACCAGAGAATGCGACCAAAGCCGACAGAGAAGCGCAACACCTTGACACCGCAGGCGCGCGCGACAAGGTAGTGCCCCATTTCGTGCACCACCACCAGCACGCCCAGTGCGAGCAAAAATGCACCCGCATAAATCAGGAAATTGTGCACACTCATCAGCTGTATTTGACCAGTTGGTTGTTAGCTGCCACCCGTCCTTGACGGTCCGCTTCCAGTACAGCCGCCATGTCCGCCATCGCATCCTGCGGCACGGCATCCAGCACTGCTGCGATGACATCGGCGATTTTAAGGAAGGGCAGACGGCGATCGAGAAAGGCCGCTACCGCGACTTCATTTGCGGCATTCAGAACAGCAGCTGCGTTGCCGCCCGCACGCAAAGCCTGATACGCCAGGTCCAGGCAGGGGAAACGCAGACGGTCCGGGCGCTCGAAGTCGAGTTGCGCGACGGCAAAGAGATCCAGCATCGCCACACCGGAATCAATGCGTTGCGGCCATGCCAGGGCATGGGCAATCGGCGTGCGCATATCGGGGTTGCCGAGTTGCGCCAGCACTGAGCCATCGGCATATTCAACCAGCGAATGAATCACGCTCTGTGGATGGATCACCACCTCGATCCTGTCGGCAGGGGCATTGAACAACCAGTGCGCCTCGATGACTTCCAGCCCCTTGTTCATCAGCGTCGCCGAATCGACGGAAATCTTTTTTCCCATGGCCCATTTCGGATGCGCGACAGCCTGTTCCGGCGTGATGGCTGACAATGCTTCTACCGGCGTTGCACGGAATGGGCCGCCGGATGCAGTGAGCAAAATGCGGCGCACGCCAGCCTGGGCAAAATCGCCCATATAGCCCGTTGGCATGGACTGGAACACGGCATTGTGCTCACTATCGATAGGCAGCAGGCATGCGCCCGCACGCTGAACCTCGGCCATGAAAATGCCGCCCGCCATGACCAGCGCTTCCTTGTTGGCCAGCAGCACGCGCTTGCCCGCGCTCACCGCAGCCAGGGTTGGCGCCAGTCCCGCCGCGCCGACAATCGCGGCCATCACGGTATCCACCTCGGGCAGGCTGGCAATCTGCACCAGCGCCAGCGGCCCGTGCAATACCTCGGTCTTGACGGATAGGGCGGACAACAGGTCAGCCAAGCGCCGGGCATCCGCAGCATTGCCGGTGACAGCATAGGTTGGCCGGAACTGCTGGCATTGCGCAGCCAACAACTCGACTCTCGTGTGGCCGCTCAAGGCCACAATCTGGAACCGTTCAGGATGGCGCGCCACCACGTCCAGCGTACTGGCGCCGATCGAACCGGTGGCGCCGAGGATGGCCAATTTCATCATCGGCTGAAATGCAGCATCAGCGCTGCCAGCGGCAAGGTGGCTGTCAGGCTGTCGATGCGATCCAGGATGCCGCCATGGCCAGGCAGCAAGCCGCTGCTGTCTTTCACCCCGGCCTGCCGCTTGAGCAGGGATTCAAACAAATCGCCGCAAATGCTGACCGCCGTCAGCAGCGGCAAAGCCAGAACCAGCCACAGCGCCGCAGGCCTGTCTGCGGATGGCAGGAAAAACCAGAGAATGCCGCCATACATCAGCACACCAAACAAGGCGCCGGCCACGCCTTCCCAGGTTTTGCCGGGGCTGATCGCCGGCGCCAGCTTGTGGCGACCCCAAGTGCGGCCAACGAAATAGGCTGCACTATCCGCAACCCACACCAGCGCCATCGCCGCCAGCAACAACCAGGGACTGGCTGCATGCAATAGCAGCATGGCCGCCCAGGTTGGCAGAATCACCAGCAAGCCAATCAGGTAGCCGAAAAAATCATTACCGGCAAGCGTCCACTTGCGCCACAGCCAACAAGGCACGACGAATAGCCAGAATATCACCGCAATGCTCAGCAACCCGGGCATCAGTTGCGGCACACCAATGCGCAACTGCCAACAGGACAGGAGCAGGACAAAGGCATACATCACGCGCGCCGCCATGCCCTGACGCATCAAACCCGCCCATTCCCATGCCGCCAGCGCGGCAACCACGGCAAAAGCCACTTCCGCTGCCCATCCCGGCAGTGAAAAAAGCACCACCCCAAGCCCGGTGACCAGCAACAATGCGGTGATGATCCGCAGGCTAAGATTTGACATCGGTTCCTGTGCGGTTGGATTTGGCCTGTGCATCAAAAGTCGGCGCTGGTGATACGCCGCGAGGCAAGTCCCCTGGTGGGACGGCGTGCAGCGCCGCATCAGGCTGAATTTGCTCGCTGGTACGCCCAAAGCGGCGTTCGCGCTGCTGGTATGAGGCAATCGCCATGTCCAAAGCCGCCTCATTGAAATCCGGCCATAACGTATCCGTAAAATAAAATTCGCTATACGCCAGTTGCCAGAGCAGAAAGTTGCTGATGCGTTGCTCGCCCCCCGTGCGGATGAACAAATCGGGTTCCGGCGCATAGGCCATGGCCAGATGCGGTGCCAGATCAGCCTCGCTGTAATGACCGGCCTTTTCCGGATGCGCCAGGGACAACTGGTTCATCGCCTGCAAGATATCCCAGCGCCCGCCATAGTTGGCAGCAATGGTCAGCGTCAAGTGGATATTGTTCGCGGTTAGCGCCTCACCTTCGCGGATCAACGCCAGCAAACGTGGCTCAAAGGCGCCCAGGTCACCAACCACGCGCAGGCGAACCCCATTGGCATGCAGCTTGCCAATTTCGCCTTGCAGGGCGGTGACAAACAGATTCATCAGGAAAGATACCTCCTCCGCAGGACGCCGCCAGTTTTCCGAAGAAAAGGCAAACAGCGTGAGGTATTCGATACGCCTTGCAATGCAGGCCTTGACCATTGCGCGTACGGTTTCGAGACCACGCTTGTGGCCCGCCACGCGGGGCAGGAACCGCTGTTTCGCCCAGCGGCCATTGCCATCCATGATGATGGCCAGATGCTGTGGCACAACATCCACATCAGGAATCGCTTGTGTCGAACTGGTGAACTTTCCCGCCATGCTTTCTCCTGCAGTTCGCGCTAAGTCAAGCTTTTTGCAATCAGACCGCCATCAGGTCTTTTTCTTTTTCCGCCAGCAGCTTGTCCACTTCAATCACGTAACGGTCAGTCAGTTTCTGGATATCGTCCTGTGCGCGACGCTCGTCGTCTTCAGAAATCAACTTTTTCTTCAGCGCATCCTTGAGATGGGTGTTCGCATCGCGGCGCAAATTACGCATGGCGATTTTGGCATTTTCCCCCTCATGCTTGACCACCTTGATCAAATCCCGGCGGCGCTCTTCAGTCAGCGCCGGCATCGGCACACGGATCACATCGCCTTGCGAAGCCGGGTTCAGCCCCAGATCGGAATCACGGATCGCCTTTTCGACCTTTGCCACCAGGGGCTTTTCCCAAGGCTGGACACCGATGGTGCGGGCATCGATCAGCGTGATGTTGGCCACCTGATTGATGGGCATCATCGAGCCGTAATAATCCACCTGCACATGATCAAGAATCCCCGTATGCGCACGGCCTGTGCGCACCTTGCCCAAGTCGGCTTTCAGCGACTCCAGGCTTTTCTGCATTTTTTGCTCTGTGGTCTTCTTCAGTTCGGGAATCACAACAGGAACTCCTGAAAATTGCTTAAACGTGAACCAATGTGCCTTCGTCCTCGCCCATCACCACGCGTTTCAATGCGCCCGGCTTGAAGATTGAGAATACGTTGATCGGCAACTTCTGGTCGCGGCACAAGGCAAACGCCGTGGCATCAAGCACAGCCAGGTTACGGCTGATGGCCTCATCAAAACTGATGTGGGTAAAGCGTGTCGCGGTTGGGTCTTGCTTTGGATCAGCGGTATAGATGCCGTCCACCTTGGTGGCCTTCAAGACAATCTCGGCGCCAATTTCGGAACCGCGCAATGCGGCAGCGGTATCGGTCGTAAAAAACGGATTGCCCGTGCCAGCCGCAAAAATCACCACCCGGCCTTCTTCGAGATAACGGATTGCCTTGCCACGGATGTAGGGCTCAACAACCTGTTCGATATTCAGGGCCGACTGCACGCGCGCATTCAGCCCGGCCTGGCGCATCGCATCAGATAACGCCATGCCATTCATCACCGTGGCCAGCATGCCCATGTAGTCTGCCGTGGCTCGGTCCATGCCGGTCGCCGTGCCGGCCACACCGCGAAAAATGTTTCCGCCACCGATGACGACGCCGATCTCGACACCGAGATCGGCAACCGCCTTGATTTCCTCGACAATACTGCCCAGCATCCGCGGGTTGATGCCATAGGCATCATCACCCATCAGCGCTTCGCCCGATAGCTTGAGCAGGATACGGCGGAATTTCGCGCTGGACATGCGGCTTATTTGTTGCTGGCTGCGGCTGCCTGGGCAGCTACTTCCGCCGCAAAGTCAGTCACTTTCTTTTCGATGCCCTCACCAACCACGTAGAGCGAAAAGCTGGCCACGGAGGCGCCCTTGGACTTGAGCAATTGTTCTATGGTCTGCTTGCCATCTTCGGCCTTGACGAAAACCTGGCTCAACAGCGTGACATCGCGCAGGTATTTCTGCACGGTGCCTTCGGCGATTTTTTCCAGCATGGCTTCCGGCTTGCCCGCTTCACGCGCCTTTTCGATGGCGATGCGGCGTTCGGTTTCCAGCAGATCAGCAGGTACGCCCGAGGCATCCAGCGACTTGGGCCTGGACGCGGCGATATGCATGGCGATGTCTTTCGCCAGGACTTCATCGCCGCCAACCACATCCACCAGCACGCCGATTTTTGCGCCACCGTGGATATAGGAAGTCAGCTTGCCTTTCGCCTCGACACGCACGAAGCGGCGCAAGCTCATGTTTTCGCCGATCTTGCCCACCAGTGCCGTGCGGGTGGACTCCACCGTACCGTCACCCAATGGCAGTGCGGACAAGGCCGCGACATCCGCGGGATTCTTTTCCGCAACCAGGCGGGCGCATCCAGCGGCCAATGCCAGAAATTCGTCATTCTTGGCCACGAAATCGGTTTCCGAATTGATTTCAAGCATGCTGCCCAGCTTGCCATCGCCGCTGATATACACGGCAACCACGCCTTCAGCGGCGACTCGGCCGGCCGCCTTGGAAGCCTTGTTACCCAGTTTGACGCGCAGGATTTCTTCCGCGCGGTCCATATCGCCGACGGCTTCCGTCAGCGCCTTCTTGCATTCCATCATTGGCGCGTCAGTCTTCTCGCGCAACTCCTTGACCATACCTGCGGTAATTTCCGCCATTGCTTGACTCCGATTCGATTCAAAACGGGTGACAAAAAATCGCTTGGGGGAGAAGGCTCAAGCATAACTACAAAACCAAGCTGATATTCCTGCCGCCCTCCCCGCAAACCGGCAACGAGATTTACTCTGCCGCCTCATCCTCGGCAACTTCGACAAACTCTTCATCACCGGCAAGTTGCTGCACAAGATCGCCCATTTCCTGGCTCTTGCCTTCCAGCACCGCATCGGCAACGCCGCGCGCATACAGGCGGATGGCGCGGGTCGAGTCATCGTTGCCCGGGATGATGTAGCTCACGCCTTCGGGTGAGTGGTTGGTATCCACAACGCCAACCACCGGGATGCCCAGTTTGCCGGCCTCGGTAACGGCTATCTTGTGATAGCCGACATCGATCACGAAAATCGCATCCGGCAAACCGGCCATATTCTTGATGCCGCCGATCGACTTGCGCAGTTTGTCCATTTCGCGCTGCAATGTCAGCGCTTCTTTTTTGGAGAGCTTTTCAAAGCCGCCATCGGTTTCCATCTGTTCCAGTTCATTCAGGCGCTTAACCGACAGTTTCAGCGTCTTGAAGTTGGTCATCATGCCGCCGAGCCAACGGTCGTCAACATACGGCATGCCGCAACGACGGGCTTCTTCAGCGATGATCTCGCGAGCTTGGCGCTTGGTACTGACGAACAGGATAGTGCCCTTCTTCGCGGCCAGCTTGCGCACGAAGCTCATCGCCTCGTTGTATTTGGCGAGGGTCTGCTCCAGGTTGACGATATGAATTTTGTTGCGATGGCCAAAAATATAAGGGGCCATCTTGGGATTCCAGAAACGGGTTTGATGGCCGAAGTGAACACCGGCCTCCAGCATTTGACGCATGGTAGTACTCATTTGATTATCTCCGATTGGGTTAAACCGCCGCCTGGCCGTGTTACGCCGCAGGTTTTAATTGCGGATGTCACCCTATCGGTGCCAGGCGTGTGGATTTCCGTCCAGGAACACCCCGGACAGGTGCGGCATTCTAGCTGGCCAGCCCCGGTTTATGCAAGTAGCACACGGGTCGGCGTACAGGGTCGGCTTGCGTGGTCGGCGTGTGGCATGTACGCCCGAACACCGAATTGGCCAAAAAGTCGGCGCTGGCGATACGGCGCCAAGGCCATACGCGGTTAAAATGCGACTCTTTCCTATTTTGTCAATTGCTCATGTCCTTTTCGCTAAAAACCCCTGACGACATTGTCCAGATGCGGGAGGTTTGCCGCCTGGCGGCTGAAGTCCTGGATTACATCGAGCCATTCGTCAAACCGGGTGTGACAACGCTAGAACTGGATCGCTTGTGCCATGAATACACAGTCAATGTGCAAAACTGCATTCCGGCACCCCTGAACTATGCCCCACCAGGCTATGAGCCCTTCCCGAAATCGATCTGCGCTTCGATCAATCACCAGGTCTGCCATGGCATCCCCAATGAGCGCCCTTTGAAAAGCGGCGACATCATCAACCTCGACATCACCAACATCAAGGACGGCTGGTATGGCGATACCAGCCGCACCTATCTTGTCGGCGAGGCATCCATTCTCGCCAAGCGCCTTGTCGCCGTCACCTTCGAATGCATGTGGCTCGGCATTGCCCAGGTCAAGCCCGGCGTGCGTCTGGGCGCCATTGGCGCAGCCATTCAGCAGCATGCCGAAGATGCCGGCTTTTCTGTCGTCCGCGAATTCTGCGGTCACGGCATCGGCCGCCATTTTCACGAACAGCCCCAGGTCTTGCACTATGGCAATCCGAACAGCGGCCCGGTCATGGAACCCGGCATGGTGTTTACCATTGAGCCGATGATCAACGCCGGCAAAGCCGCCATTTCCGAATTGTCGGATGGCTGGACGGTCGTCACCAAAGACCGCAGCCTGTCCGCCCAGTTTGAGCATACGGTGGCCGTCACCGAAACCGGCGTTGAAGTATTGACGGTTTCCGCAAGAACCCCGCCTTGCCCTGAAAACATCAAAATTCCTGCCTGACATGGGCGATCTGCTCAAGCTGCCCACCACCATGCGGCAAAGCTTGGCCCATAAACAAAACCGGCTTGTTGCGGCCTGGCGAAAAAACCACGACAGCCAAGCATTGCTTGCCGGCCGTGCCGCACTGGTGGATAGCCTGCTGCACAAATTATGGGAGTCGCTGGCCATGCCTGCCGACTGCACCCTGGCGGCAGTCGGCGGTTACGGACGTGGCGAGCTTTATCCTGCTTCAGATATTGACTTGCTGATTTTGCTACCTGATGCACCCGATGCACCCGAACCAACAGTTACTCAGCAACTTGAAACCAAGATCAGCGAATTCATCGGCCTGCTCTGGGATATCGGGCTCGATATTGGCCACAGCGTACGCACGGTCAAAGAATGCCTGACGGAAGCCGAGCGCGACATTACCGTGCAAACAGCCTTGCTGGAAGCACGCTACCTGATCGGATCGGTGGGCTTGTATAAGGCATTCGCTGAAAACTTTAATGCCGCCATCGACCCTGCGGCCTTTTGCAGGGCAAAACAGCTGGAACAGGCCGAACGTTACGCCCGCTTCAACGATACCCCTTACAGCCTTGAACCCAATTGCAAAGAGAGTCCTGGCGGCCTGCGTGATTTGCAAGTCATCCAGTGGGTCGCACGTGCGGCGCAACTTGGCGACACATGGAAGGACTTGGCGCAAAACGGCGTGATTACACCCATCGAAGCACGACAACTCAGCCGTAGCGAACGTCGACTGCGCGATTTACGCATTCATCTGCACTTGCTTTCCGGCCGCAATGAAGATCGTCTGCTCTTCGACTATCAGGAAAAACTGGCGGGTGACATGGGCATCGCCGCAATTGACGCCAAGCGGACTTCCGAAGTCTTGATGCAACACTACTACCAGAACGCCAAGCTGGTCACCCAACTCAACACCCTGGCCATGCAAGCCCTGGCCGATCGATTGTTACCATCCTGCACCGGCGCAAGCTTCATTATCAATAACCATTTCCAGAGCGTGCGGGAACAATTGGACATACGTGCCGAAGATACTTTTGAGCAAACCCCGGGCGCTATCCTCGAATGTTTCCTGCTGCAAATGCAGCGCAGCGAAATCAAGGGCATGACAGCACGTACCCTGCGCGCCCTGTGGCGTGCACGCCGCCTGATCAATGCCCGTTTCCGCGCCGACCCTGCCAATCGCGCGCTATTCCTCAGCCTGTTCCAGCAACCGCACCTGATCCATGCGCTGCGGCAGATGAACCAGTACGACATCCTGGGCCGTTATCTGCCCAACTTTGGCCGCATTGTCGGCCAGATGCAACATGATCTGTTCCACGTTTACACCGTTGACCAGCACATCCTGCAAGTCATCCGTAATTTGCGGCGCTTCACGATGCCCGAACTAGCCCACGAATACCCGTTTTGCTCACGGCTGATGGCGAGTTTTGAACGGCCCTGGCTGCTTTATCTTGGCGCCTTGTTCCACGACATTGCCAAAGGACGGGGTGGTGACCATTCCAGGCTGGGCATGGCGGATGCCGCAAAATTCGGCCATGAACATGGCCTTGATAACGACGACACCGAACTATTGACCTTTCTCGTCGCCGAACACCTCACGATGTCGCAAGTCGCGCAAAAACAGGATATTTCAGACCCCGATGTCATCAAGGCATTTGCGCATCGTGTAGGTGACATGCGTCGCCTGACAGCGCTGTATCTGCTGACTGTAGCTGATGTACGCGGCACCAGCCCGAAAGTATGGAATGTCTGGAAGGCCAAGCTGCTGGAAGATTTGTATCGCATGACTTCCAGTCTGCTGACTGGAGGCAATGTCCAGCTTGCCGGCGTCGCCGAGCGGCAGGAGGAGGCGCGCCGCATCCTGCGTTACCACGGCTTGCGGCCCGGCGTTGAAATCCCCCTGTGGGAACAACTCGACACTGGCTACTTCATGCGCCATGACGCCGAAGAAATCGCCTGGCACTCACGCCGGCTCTACCATTGGTCCGTCAGCCCGCAACCCATCGTGCATGCCCGCCTCAACCCGGCGGGTGAAGGCCTGCAGGTCATGGTCTATTGCCTCGACCAACCACAACTCTTCGCCCGTCTTTGCGGATTTTTCACCCGTCTGGGGTATAGCATCCTTGATGCGCGCATCCATACGACACAACACGGCTACGCACTGGATAGCTTCATCATTTTGTCCTCGACAGGCGATGAGGCATATCGCAACATGATCAGCCTGGTCGAACATGACCTGACACAACAATTGAGTGAACGCCCCCCGCTGCCGGACACATTGAACGGACGGCTATCACGGCAAGCGCGTTATTTCCCCATCACGCCAGAAATCGAAATTCGCGCCGACGAACGTGGTACCCATTCGCTAATGAACATCCGTGCAGCCGACCGGCCGGGGCTACTGTATGCGATCGCCCGCACTCTGGATAAGCATCACATCAGCGTGCACAACGCCAAGATAGACACATTGGGTGAACGTGTCGAAGACGTTTTTCTTATCAGTGGCGAAGCTCTCGCACATACGGCTACGCTGGTAAG
>WOYI010259856.1_pt1 | contig 17329 bp, 17 predicted proteins | sample 6423411 | NCBI WGS metagenome assembly WOYI01 (sample SAMN13441803, study PRJNA592873) | oil field metagenome | biome: oil field; feature: oil-well bore; material: oil-contaminated soil; isolation source: oil-contaminated soil from oil-well borehole | place: Germany: Wietze | collected 2016-10-18 ...
GTATCATCATTGATATGCACATCCCGGACACGCTCTCCCGATTTAGGTTCCAAAGCAGCCATTCCATGCCTTTTTTGGAAATCCCCGCTGATTCGTTCTGCAACAGTGGAACAGCAATGAAGTTAAAATGTTAACAGCGTCCCCATGTTTTCTATTTGTTGGTGCCCTAACTTCTGTTGCCAACACTAAACGCTAAATCCATGCTGGCTGCAAACTCAGGAAATCCACCATTTGCTGGATGCCTTACTCTAACCGGTTTGTGGTCGAGCTTTCGTAACGAATTATGAGCCGAGTTACCAACCGCCAATATGTTTTTTGGCTTAACGATTGATATTATAGCATCAAGTGCCGGAAAGAACTGGTGGAGCTCCAAGTCGGTTGGTGTGCGAACTGAGAGACGATCGTTCGTAAGATGAGGGTGAAGCGGGACAGCATCCCACACAAGAAACCGGGGATGATACTGCCTCATTACTTTCCAGAACATTGTGGACGATGCCGACACGAAGGGCGCCTTTCGAATTTTATTGAGCTTAGGAGCTGCACAACTTGAACGTTGGCCTGTAAACGGAAGAGAAGCCTGCACGAGTTGACGCTCACCGACAAACGCTATACCAGAAAATCGACATCCCCAGGGGAAAGATAAAGGGACGCTGTTAACTTATAAACTTCGTATCAATCACAATGCTTCTTATTTTCCACCTGCATTCTTAGAACTCGTAAAGCTTTGCTCCCGGCACGACTGTGAATTTGTGTTTCAAGAGCACCTCGATGGCCTTTTCCGGGACGTCGAAGCGGAAGATGATGACGGCGTTCTGGCCGCTTTTTTCCACAAAGGCGTAAAGGTATTCCACGTTGATGGCTTCTTTGTTCAAGGCGTCCATGATGCTGTGGAGGCCGCCCGGCTGATCGGGAACTTCCACGGCCACGACGACGGTTTTGCTGACGCGGAAACCGGCTTCTTTGAGAACCTTGTTGGTTTTTTCAACGTCATTGACGATCAGACGCAGGATACCGAAGTCGGATGTTTCCGCCAGTGACAGGGTGCGGATGTTAATGTTGTTTTCCTTCAGGATGCGTGTGGCGTGCTCCAGCGTGCCGGGTTTGTTTTCCAGAAAAACAGAGATTTGTTCTACCTTCATGTATGATTCCTCCACTTCCTTAAGTTTACTTTTGTAGGGAACGGTTTCAAACCGTTCCCTACGTAGCAAGTCGTTACGGCACTAGATAGTGCGATTGTCGATTACCTTCTTTCCGCTTTCTTTCAGCGTCTGCGGGGCCACCAGTTTGACGCGCGGCGAGATGCTCAGATAATCCTTCATGTCCTTGACGATTCGTTTCTCGATTTTTTGCAGTTCTTTGACGCCGCCCGATTCGCTGAAGAATTTTTCTCCGACTTCCACGCGCAACTCGACGGCGTCCAGCGCTCCGACCTTGTCAATAATCAGTTGGTAATCCGGCTCGACGCCCTCAATCTCCTTGAGAATCGCTTCCACCTGAACAGGGAAGATATTGATGCCGCGGATGGTCAGCATGTCGTCGCTTCTTTTCAACACGCGCTCCATGCGGATATGCGTGCGGCCGCAGCGGCAGGGTTCGGGTATCAGGCGCGAGATATCTCCGGAACGGTAACGGACCAGCGGAAACGCTTCCCGGGTCAGGCTGGTAAAGACCAGCTCGCCTTCTTCCCCCTCGGGCAAGGCTTCGCCTGTTTCAGGGTTGATGGTTTCCACGATAAAATGATCTTCAAAGATGTGCATGCCGCGGCGGCCTTCAAGACATTCCATGGCGATGCCCGGCCCCATCATTTCCGACAGGCCGAAGATGTTGAGCGCTTTGATGTTGAAGGCGTTTTCGATGGCGTCGCGGGTGGCGTCGCTCCAGATTTCCGCACCAAAGATCCCCACGCGCAGTTGCAGCGATTTCATATCCATGCCCATTGCCTTTCCCTCCTCGGCCAGATGCAGGGCATAGGACGGCGTGGCGCACAGAACGGTCGGGCCGAAATCCTGCAGGAGAAGGATTTGCCGCTTGGTGTTGCCGTCGGACATGGGAATGACGCTGGCGCCGATTTTTTCAATGCCGTAATGCAGGCCGAGTCCGCCCGGGAGCAGGCCGTAGCTCAAGGCGTTATGGACGATGTCGTTCTTGTTCAGTCCGGCGGCAACCAGCGATCGGGCGATCAGGTCCGTCCAGGTTTCGATGTCGCGCCGGGTATAGCTGAATACGGAAGAGCGGCCGGAGGTGCCGGAAGATGCGTGCAGGCGGACGATGTTGCTCATCGGGACGGCAAACAGGCCGAAAGGGTAATTGTTGCGCAGGTCGGCGCGGGTGATGAAGGGGAGCTTTTTCAAATCGTCCAGGGAACGGATATGCTCGGACGCGATTTTAGCGGCGTCCATCGACTTTTTGTAATATCCGACCGTGTGATACACGCGCTGCAGAACCTGCTGAAGCCTTTTGACTTGCAGGGCCTTCAAGGCTTCGCGCGGCAGGGTTTCAAACTCCTCATTGTAAATCATGGTGGCGTTTTCCTTTCTTCCGGTAATGAACGGCAGGCCGTTCGCAGGTTTGTTAAGATGGTGTAAGGTGCAGCCTGATTTTGAAAAGCAGTTTAACAAAACTTTACGTCTGTGGCAAGGAGCTTTCCGAATTTCCCCGGGACGGGAGAAATAGGGCCGAATTCATCAAAAAAACAAATTATTCTTTACTGAAACCCGTCGTTTGTGCTACTTCAAAAAAGAAACTATTTTGCCGGAAATTTCATTTTGCAACGGCAGCAGCCTGCACGGGTTTTTAGAAAAGATGAATCTCACGATCAGCCGCAAATTGTTGTTGGGTTATTTGTTCATGGCGCTTCTCACGGTGCTGGCCAGCGCCTATGCGCTGTTCAATCTTCAAAAGCTCAGCGGCCTGGCCTTCAATATCACGAATCAGCATTTTGTTTTGATGGAGCAATCCAAAAAACTCATGGATATTCTGCTGGCCCAGGAAAGCGCCGAGAAAAAATTTTTAATTTTGAAGGACCCTGAGCTGGAGCAGATTTTCTGGCAGCGAAGCGGTGAATTTAAAGAAGAGTTGGCCGCGACGCGCCGGTTAAAGCTGGACCGCAAAACACAAAACGCCGTTGCCGACATGGAGGCGTTGCAGGTTCGTTTGAAGGAATTGTTCTCGGAAGAAATATTGCTGGCGCAAAACGGTCAGTTGCAGCAGGCCCAGGCCATTTCCGATACGGCGGGCCGGGCGACCATTGATGAAATAGCGGTAAAGCTCCGGGAAATTCAAAAGAACATGGATCTGGCGATCAATGATGAAATGAACCAGATCGCCAAACAAGGCAGGGCGGCGGTTCGTATGACATTGGGCTTGGGTTTGTTAAGCTTGATTCTGGGCATTCCGCTGGCGCTGATTATTACCCACAACATTTCCAAGCCATTGAAACAACTGCAGAAAGCAACACAGTTGATTGCGGAAGGCAATCTTGATCACAAAATTGAAGCCAGGCGGAATGATGAAATCGGCGCGCTGGCGAAATCTTTTTCACATATGACAAAAAGACTCAAGGTGCTGGAGGCGCTGAGTCTCGATGCCAGCCCGCTGACCGGATTGCCGGGAAATCTGGCGATTGAAAACAGGATTGAACAATTGCTGACCAAAGGGGAACCCTTTTCTTTATGCCAGGTCGATCTTGATAATTTTAAACCTTTTGCCGATAAGTATGGATATGCATGGGGCAGTGAAGTCATTAAGGAAGTTGCCGATATCCTTCAGGGATATATCACCGAAGCAAAACTGGAGGGAATGCTTCTCGGCCACATCGGTGGTGACGATTATGTCCTTATCGGAAAGCCTGATCAGGTTGAGGACATCTGTAAAAAGCTGGTTGTTGATTTTGCCGGCCGTATCCTCAGCTTCTACGAACCACAAGACGCGCAAAACGGATATTTCGTCGGTAAAAACCGTCAGGGAATTGTTCAAAAGTTTCCATTAATTACAGTTACAGCGTCAATTGTTACGGATGACGGTTCACGCTTTAAGAATCCGTTGGACATGGCCAGGCTGGTGGCGGAATTAAAAGAATACGCCAAAATGATGCCCGGCAGTAATTATGTCACTGAAAAAGACGTGGAAGAAAGAAAATTATCACATCCGCAAAATCTGCAAACTACTCTGGAGTTGAGCAAGTGTTAATCAGAAATAAGATATTGATTTGTTTAATCATTATGGCTGTTATGCTGGCGGGCTGCGCCACAAAAGCGGTCAAAGGCAACAACGAACAAGCAAGGCCGGCGGAAAAATTAAGCAGCATTTTCAGCAAAGAACCGTCGGATAGGGAGCTGTTCGACGAGGCCCTGTCCTATTTAACGAATTACCCGAAAGAGCCGAATTATCATGAAGCAAAAGTCCGGCTGGAAAGGTTGGTGGCGCAATTTCCGGAAAGTAAGTGGGTGGCCGGTGCACAGGCATTAATTTCAACCCTGGACAGGATTTCCGTATTACAGGATGCCTTAACAAGCGAGAAGGTCAAGGCCCATGGCACACAGGTGAGACTTGCAAAAGAAATTGAAAGCCTGAGAAGCGGCGACAGGCAGATAGAAGGAAAATATTCGGCGGAAATCAACAGATTGCAGCAGGAAAACGAACAGTTAAAAAATGATATCAGACAGTTAAAGAATTTGGAGATTCGGCTGGAGAAAAGAGAAAAAATGCTGCGCTGATATTAAACGGCGCTACAAAGCGCGGCTCAATCATATCCAGAACAAGGGGTTGCAACCCCTTGTTCTAAAGGTAGAACGGCAAATGGTGTGAAGTTTCTTAGGAGAAGCTTGTCTGGCCGTTTAAGTAATTTTCAGCCAGCATGATGCCCAAAGCCGATTTAGCATCAACCATTTCGCCGTTTTTCATCAATTCAGCCGCCCGGGCGAAGCTGGTGGGAAGCACTTCAATAAATTCATCTTCATCGGGCGTCAGTGGTTCGTACACAAGATCCTGTGCCAGGAAAAAATACATAAACTCATTGCAGTAGCCGGGAAGCAGGTAGCCCGCGAAAAGCTGGACAAGCGATCCGGCCCGATAACCTGTTTCTTCGGCCAGTTCCCGTCCCGCGCACTTTTCAGGAGACTCTTTCCCGTGATCCATGGAACCGGCCGGAATTTCCAAAAGATTTTGTTTGGCCGGGATACGGAATTGTCGAATCAGCAGCAATTCGTTTTTATCATTAACGGGAATAACGGCCACCGTGGGTTTGTGTTCGATCCAGCTTTGTCTGGTTGTTTTGCCGTTTTGCAGTAAAACGTCTTCCTCCCAGACGGAAAAAATTTTACATGAGTAAGACAGTTTCTTGTTTTGCTCCATGACGGGACTTTCTCGTTTCAGTTTGTTTTAATGATGGCGAGCAGGTGTTTTTCAATTTCCTGTTTGGGCAAGGCGCCCACGAGGCGCTCGACAAGTCTGCCGTCCCGGAAGAACAGCAGGGTGGGAATGCTGCGAATACCATATTGGGATGCGATGCCCGGGTTTTCGTCCACATTCAGTTTGACGACTTTCACGCCATTGACGTAATCCGACGCCAGTTCGTCAATGACTGGCGCAAGGCTTCTGCAGGGGCCGCACCAGGGCGCCCAGCAATCGACCAGCACCGATGTTTCCGTGGTCAGCACTTCCCGGGCAAAGGAATCATCTGTCACGTCAACCGGTTTGATGTTCTGTTTGGCAATAATCAGCGGTTCGCCGCATTTGCCGCAAAGCGGTTTTGAGTTAAGGCGCTCTTCCGGCATGCGGTTTTTTGTGCCGCACTTCAGACAGCGGATAATCAGTTCGTCCAGAGGAGCATGGCAATTGCCGCACGTGGGACGACGCTGAAACTTTTGTTGCGGTATGCGATTTTTTGTGCCGCAATTGAGGCAGCGGATGATAATATTGTCCGGCATAATCGTTCCTTAGTCCTTGGAAGGCATTATCTCTTTTTTTTCATCAGAAGGCAAATTATATCGCAACGCTGACTTTGCCCGGTTTCAGGATGCGAACCAGTTCCGAAGGCGGCATTTTCGCCAGCAGGCCTCGGGCGCCGGCATTGATCAGAATTTCCGGAAGATCAGCGATGGTCTTCTCCATATAAACAGGCAATGCCTTTTTGGCGCCAAAAGGAGACGTTCCGCCAACCAGGTAGCCGGTATGCCTGTGAGCAACTTCCGGTTTGCAGGGTTTAATGGCCTTGACACCTAAATGTCTCGCCAGCGCCTTGGTGGAAACTTCCCTGTCCCCGTGCATCAGGATGATCAGAGGCTTGCCCGCATCATCCTCCATCACCAGCGTTTTAATCACACAGTGTTCGTCCACGCCCAGTTTTTGTGATGAAACTCGTGTGCCGCCATGCTCTTCGTAGGGATAAGTATGCAGCGTAAAATTCGCTGCTGCGGCTTTCAGTGACAGAACAGCTGGAGTGGTTGGAATCTTTTCCTTTGCCATGTTTATACCTTAAATTTTTTCAACCCCTTAAAATCCAGTGTGGCAAAGTAATCTTTTACCGTCTCGGCGCGGCGGATGGGAATAACGGAACCATCTTCTCTTAAGAGCAGCTCGGCCGAACGGAGCTTGCCGTTGTAATTGAAACCCATGGCATAACCGTGCGCGCCCGTGTCGTGAATCACCACAATATCACCCGGTTTGAGTCTGGGCAGCATGCGGTCAATGGCGAATTTATCGTTGTTTTCGCAAAGGGAACCGGTGACGTCATACATCACATCATGAGGACGCTTCTCTTTTCCCACAACCGTGATGTGATGGTAGGCGCCGTAAAGAGCGGGACGCATCAGATGAGCCATGCAGGCGTCCAGTCCCGCAAATTGCTTATAGGTATCTTTGATATGCAGAACGCGGGAAACCAGGTAACCGTAAGGACCGGTAATGTAGCGGCCGCTTTCCGTAAAAATTTTGAGAGGGGCAAAACCGTTGGCGACAATGATCTGTTCATATTTTTCCCGAATGCCGCGGGTCATGACCTGCAAGTCAAGGCCCTCCTGTTCCGGCCGGTAGGGAATGCCGAAGCCGCCACTGAGATTGGCGAATTCAAAACGGATGTTCAGGGCGTGGGACAGTTCGATGATCAGATGAAAAAGAATTTCCGCCGTTTCCACAAAGTAATAGGGGTCCAGCTCATTGGAGGCGACCATCGTATGGATGCCGAAGCGCCTGATGCCTTTGTCCCGGCAAATGCGATAGCCTTCAAACAACTGTTCGCGCGTGAATCCGTATTTGGACTCTTCCGGGTGGCCGATGATAACATTTCCTTTTTTCAAGGGGCCGGGATTGTATCGCAAACAAATCAATTCCGGCAAACCGGCGTGTTTTTCCAGAAATTTAATGTGCGTGATGTCGTCCAGGTTGATGATGGCGTTCAGTTTCCGGGCTTTGATAAACTCCTCGGCCGGCGTGTCGTTGGAAGAAAACATGATGTCTTCGCCGGTGATGCCCGTTTTTTGCGCCAGCATCAGTTCCGCCAGCGAACTGCAATCCGCTCCGAAACCTTCTTTTTTAAGGATTTTCATCAGATAAGGATTTGGCGCCGCTTTGACGGCGAAAAATTCCTTGAAGCCTTCATTCCAGGCAAATGCTTTTTTAAAAGCGCGGGCGTTTTCGCGAATGGCTTTCTCATCATACAGGTGAAAAGGCGTCGGGTATTGTTCAAGGATTTTTTCAAGCTGTTTTTTATTCAAGGGCAGCAGTTTTTCCGGCATGCAGACATCTCCTCTGTTTCTTTATCTTTATGAAAAGGATTTACGGTAAAATGATAAAATTATCAATGGTATTTTAAAAATCGACGAAGGGATTTGTTTATATAAAATAATTTACGGAAAAATAAATAACGGCGGATATAATGGCGGAAATGGGTATGGTTAAAAGCCAGGCCCAGATGATGTTTCCGGCGACTCCCCAGCGCACGGCGGAAAGTCTTTTGGTGGAGCCGACACCGACAATGGCGCCGGTGATGGTGTGCGTTGTGCTCACGGGAATACCGGCCACCGTTGCGCCGATGATGGAGCAGGCAGCGGCCGTCTCGGCGCTGAACCCGCCGATCGGCTGAAGTTTGGTAATTTTGGTGCCCATGGTTTTAACGATCCGCCAGCCGCCAAACATGGTTCCCAGAGAAATCATCGTATAGCAGGTGATCACAACCCAAATAGGAATATGAAAGGTATCTCCCAGCAGTCCTTTGCTGAAAAGCGCCATGGCGATAATGCCCATGGTTTTTTGCGCGTCGTTCATGCCGTGCCCCAGGGAATATACGGCGGCGGATAAGAGCTGAAGCTTGCGGAAGAGTTTATCGGATTTGGCCATGTTGGAATGGCGGCTCAGATTCATGGACAGAATCATAAAGATAAAGCCGAGGGCCATGCCGATGGCCGGTGAGATGAAAATAAAGGTGGAGGTTTTAATGATGCCTGACCACACCAGCGTTCCTGTTCCGGCTTTGGACACGGCCGCCCCGATTAACCCCCCGATCAGGGCATGGGAAGAACTGCTGGGGAGTCCGTAATACCAGGTCGTGATATTCCAGATAATCGCGCCGCCCAATGCAGACAGAATCACCAGATTATCGACAATATCCAGATGGATGATGCCTTTGCCGACGGTATGGGCTACCGCGGTGCCGACAAAAAACACGGCGGAAAAATTAAAAAAAGCCGCCCAGATGACAGCATATTTTGGTGACAGAACGCGCGTGGACACAACCGTGGAAATGGAATTGGCTGAATCATGAAAACCGTTGAGAAAATCAAAAATCAGCGCAATGGCCACCAGAACAAAAACGAATGCCATGGACTCAAGCATGTTTCAGGACGATCCCTTCCACGATGTTGGATACATCTTCACAAACATCAATCGCTTCTTCAATGCGCTCAAAGATTTCTTTCCATTTAATCAGCTCAATGGCGTCTTGTTCTTTGATAAAGAGATTGGTGATAATGGTTCTTAAAACGACATCGCCGGCATTTTCCAGGGTATTGATTTCAACACAACCGTCCAGAATCATCTGGGAGTCTTTCATGTCTCGCAGGCCATGAACGATTCCCTTGATTTTTTTGATGGCCTGAAAAAGAATTTCCGCCTGTTTGATGATTTCGTCATCCGGTTTCTTCACTTTATACATGTGGATGCGGATGGCGGTGGCTTCGATGACGTCCATAATGCTGTCCATCTTGTTGACCAAAGCGTAAATATCTTCGCGGTCGATGGGCGTCAGGAAGGTTTTGTGCATTCTTTCGTATGTTCTATGCGTAATGACATCCGCCTCATGCTCCAGCTCTTTAAGCCTTGCCACTTTGGCCTCGGTATAATCACGGTTTTTTGTCATTTCCAGGAAGAATTGACCGCCTTCTTCAATTTTATCGGCCAGTTCTTCAAAATATTCAAAGAAATTTTCTTCTTTAGGAAACAGGCGCATAAGCAAATCCTCCTTCTTTCCTTCGGCAGGCCATGCGTGATCTCAAAACCAGGTGTGCTCTAGCGAATTATCGGAAAAATTGCAAGGTTTTATAGCAATTATTTAGTGGCAGGATGGTCTTATTGCTTGTTATAAAAGGACTTTGGAGTAAATAATTTTACTGTCACCCGGCGAATAGAAATCCTTGAGAAGCGCCTCGGTGATGTAGCCGCATCGTTCATAAAAGCGCTGCGTCGGCAGGTATTGAGAACGGGAAGAGGTATCCGCGTAGATCTGTCTGCCGCCCGTGTTTCGGATGAGCGCTTCGGTTTTTTGCAGAAGTATTTTACCCAGGCCGCGGCCGCGCATGGTTTCCGCAACGGCGATCCAGTAAAGATCATAGCTGCCGGCGGTTGCCGGTATCAATCCATAACAGGTGTATCCGACCACCCGATCGCCATTTTCAGCAAACAGAAACTGATAGGAACTTTGCAGGCCGTGTTCAAGCCGGTCGGTGGCCAGTTCGCAGGCCAGCTCTATTTCGGCGTTGGAAAAAAAGCCGCTTCCTTGAACGATGTTCAAAATCGCGCCCAGATCCGACGGCTGAATTTCCTGCCGGTAGGAGATTGTTTGCAAATCCTCCTCCTTCATTTAAGGTTCTAACGCGTCCTGGAGGATAGCGTCTATGGCTTCGGAATACCCGATGCCTGCGAAATCGAGCGCGGCGGCAAAGCCGGCATCGGGCGACAGGCAGGGATTGGCGTTTATTTCCAATACCCAGGGGGTCCCCTGCCGGTCCACACGGAAATCCACCCGGGCATACCCGCGAAGACCGAACAGCTGACGGCATTGCAGGGCGATGTCCCGCAAACGGTTTACAAGGCCGCCATCCTGCGGCGGAATTTCCAGCGAGCGCATGGTATTATCATACTCAAAAGAATTTTCAACCCATTTGGCGCGGTAATCGAGGATCTTCAGTTTGTCCGGCGGGTAATCCACAAAAAGAATTTCCGAAGCCGGCAGAACCCGCATGCCCTGATCGGAAGCCAAAAGGGCTATGTTAAATTCGCGTCCATCGATATAAGCTTCGGCAAAACAGTCCATGCCGAGAGTTTTTTGGCGGTCCTTTAAGGCGTCCCGGAGGGTTTGGGGATTTTGCGTCTGCACGATGGTCCCGCTGTCGAGACCGACCGAGGCGTCTTCCCAGGAGGGCTTGAGCAGATATGTGCCGTCGGGCGCTGATCCCAGTTCGGCTCCGTCCGCCGTCATCCAGGGCGGTGTGGCAATGCCGTTTTGCTTCAGGATTTTTTTGGTCAGGGGCTTGTTGGAGGTAATAAACATGGCGTCGGTCCGGCAGCCCGTGTAAGGGAGATGCAGAAAATCCAGAAGCGCTGTTGCGAAGTAAATCAAATTGCCTTTTCCGGCGAGCGTTTCCACCAGATTGAAGACCATATCCGGTTGATGGTTGCGCAAATTGACGATATTGGCGTTTAAATCCATTCCGAAGGGAAGCATCAGCTGTTTGTGCCCCAGCTGCGTAATAGCTTCGCCGACGGCGCGGGCCTGGATCAGGCAATCGAGCTCGTCTTCGCCTGCGTCCGTCGCCACATCGCTGTGAAGAATCAAAATATTTTTCATGGAGCCTTTTCCATTCTCATGCCGTCAGGGGGGGGGTCGCTTTTTGTGTTCAAAGAAGTCCGGCGCGCTTCAAAGCGGAGTTCAGGATGTCTGTAATCAGTTGATCATAGGATAGGCCGACCAATCCGCACAAAATCGGCAGGTCGGAACGAACCGGATTCAGTCCCGCGAGCGAATTCACTTCAATGAAATGAGGAATGCCGGAAGCATCCGAACGCAGATCAACGCGCCCTCCGTCTTTCAAATCCAAACCGCGCCAGGCGGCCAGAGAGACCTCCATGGCCTTGCGTGCTTCCGCGTCATGGACGGCGGCATAGCGCACCAGGTTTTCATAATGTTCCTTGTTATCGTAAGAATAGGCATGCCGCTCGGCTTCAGGATTCAGAATAACCTCCATGGCGCCGACGGCGCGGGCGTCTTTGCCTGTGCCGATGATCCCCACGGTGAATTCCCGTCCGGGCAAATACGTTTCCACCAGCACGGGCTGACAGTAGGTTTTAAGAAGGTTCATGCAGACCTGACGCAGGTTTTCCTTGTTGTCAATTTTGGAACGGGCGGTAATCCCTTTGCCCGTTCCTTCCGCGACCGGTTTGGCAAAAAGGGGATAGGGTAAACTAACGCGCGCCAGATCCTCCGGGTCGGAAATAACGGCAAAGTCCGGCGTGGGGATGCCCAGATCGCGCACAATATGTTTGGTCATGCCTTTATGGAGGGTCAACGCATGTCCGAGCGCATCCGAGAAGGTGTAGGAAATGTTGTAGGCATCCAGCAGGGCGGGGACCTGCGCCTCCCGGCCGAAACCGTGCACCCCTTCGGCGATGTTGAAAACAAGATCCCAGCGGTCGCCTGCGGTCAGGCGACGGGCAAGCGCTTTTACGTGGCCGATGCGATCGGTTGCATGGCCGTTTTTCAAAATGACGTTTTCGATGGCGGCAATGGTGTCGGGTTTGTCAAATTCGGCGGTTTCTTCGAGGCTGTAACCTTCCAGGAGGTAATCTTCGCGCAAGTCGTAGGTCAGGCCGATGGTTTTTTTTCGATAATGAAAGGTTTCTTGACGGTCGGGATTACCGGACATAATTTATTTTCACGATCCTAATGGATATCCTTGGACTCAGCGTGATTGTCCGGGTAGCGGAAGATATTGCCTTCGTAATTGCGCATCATCAAATCGCCTTTATCCCAGCCGATGGCGTATTCGGGAAGCAGCGGAATTTTCCCGCCTCCGCCGGGGGCGTCAACCACAAAGGTCGGTACGGCATAGCCGGTGGTATGGCCGCGCAGGCCCTGGATGATTTCCAGGCCCTTGCTGATCGGCGTGCGGAAATGGGAAGAGCCGGGAATCGGATCGCATTGATACAGGTAGTAGGGGCGGACGCGAATCTGTAAAAGTCCGTGGACCAGCCGGGTCATCGTGAAAACGGAATCGTTGATACCGGAAAGCAAGACCGTCTGGCTGCCCAGCGGAATGCCGGCGTCGGCCAGGCGAATGCAGGCGGCGCTCATTTCGGGGGTCAGCTCGTCCGGATGGGTAATATGAATGCTCATCCAGAGGGGATGGTATTTTTTCAGCATGGAAACCAGAGCGGGCGTAATGCGCTGCGGCATCACCACGGGAGCTTTCGTGCCGATGCGGATCAGTTCAACATGCGGAATCTCCTTGAGCCTCGAAAGCAGCCATTCCAGTTTGTCGTCGGACAGGGTCAGGGGATCGCCGCCGGACAGGAGCACGTCGCGGACATTGGGATTGGATGCGATATAGTCCAGCGCCCTTTCCCATTTGGCGGTGTCGATAAAACATTGATGCTGCCGCCCGAAGATCCGGGACCGCGTGCAGTAGCGGCAATAGGTTGCGCAGATGTCCGTGACCAGAAACAAGACGCGATCGGGGTAGCGATGCACAATGCCGGGCACGGGAGAATCGGCGTCTTCGCCGAGAGGATCCTCTTCCTCCCCCTTGGTATGCAGGCATTCATCGACCACCGGAACGACCGAGCGGCGCAGCGGTGAGGAGGGGTCGTGCGGAGAAATCAGACTGGCGTAATAGGGGGTAATGGCGACGGGTAAGTCTCCCGACGGGTGCATCATGGCCTGACGTTCATTGTCGGAGAGATGAATGATGGAATCCAGCGCCTGTACATTGCGAATGGCGTTTTGAAACTGCCACCGCCAGTCAAACCATTCGATGCGGCTGATGTCGGGGTAATATTTTTTGCGGAAGGCGCGCGAACGGGGAGAATCTTTAAAAGGAAAATAAAGCCGCTCCGGCTTTGATTTTGCCAGGGAAGGGTGTTGAGCATTCGTGGTCAACGAAAAGAAATTCGTTGTTTTGTTCTGAACCACAACAAGACCGGTCGTGGGACCAGGAGGTTCCGCCTCCTCATTAAACAGGGTCTCGTTCTCCATTCATCCTCCTTCCGGAAGCGTTCTTCCGTTCAAAAAAATTAACCGGCAAAAAAACTTTTCTGATTTTTGAATTTACGCAAGCAAAAAAATTTGTCAACATTTATTTTGCATTTTGGATGAAAAAATGAAAAAAATTTCAAAAAAAATTGCGAAGAAATTTTTTCAACGCAGGAGGACGGATCATGCCGGAGCTACCGGAAGTTGAAACGTTGAGCCGACAGCTGCAGCACAGGATCGCCGGAGAGAAAATTCGGGCGACGAGAATCTATGATCACAAACTCGACGGGCTTGAAGATGTCCGGGGGCGCACGATCCTCGGCGTTTGCCGTTTGGGAAAGTCGATTCTGATCATGCTCGATGACGGAGGCGGCATCGTCATTCATCTGCGGATGACGGGGCGGTTATTCTGGCGGACGGACAAGAAAAGAGAACCGCACACGCGCTGGCGGATGGCACTGGCGGGCGGGAGCATCGATCTGGTTGATCCGCGCCGCTTTGCGACAGTGAAGGTCGTCAGGACCGAACCGGAGAAGCCGGCCAATGATCTGATGGGCCGTTTTAACTTAAAGCATTTTCTGGAGCGCCAGGCCGGACGCAGGGTTCCCGTCAAAATGCTGCTGATGGACCCGAAGGCCATCGCCGGCATCGGCAATATTTACGCCTGTGAGATTTTGCATGGCGCGGGCATCTCTCCCGTGCGGCAGGCGGCGATGCTTGGCGACTATGAGTGGAAAAAGATCTTTAGTCAGGCCCGGCGTGTTTTGAAAAAGGCCATTGCCAAACGCGGAACGTCCATTTCCGACTGGCGCGATCTTTACGGCTGCCCGGGCGAGAACCAAAACGAGCTGCAAGTCTATGGACGGGAAGGAACGACCTGCTGCGTTTGCAAAGAGGTCATTGTCCGGATCAAGCAGGGCGGACGCAGCACCTTTTATTGTCCGCGGTGTCAGAAGTAAATTCCACAAGCGTCTGTGATCCACCGGCGGATGAGACTTTTGGGCGGAATCTCGCCTACGGCTACCACCTTGTTGTTGATGACCAGCGCCGGCGCCCCCAGAATGCCGAAGTGCGATATTTCACGGATGTCGGTGACGTGCCGGATATCGGCGGCAATTTGCATCTCGGATAGAACATCCCGGACGTCCGATTGCAGTTGATCGCAACGCGCGCATCCCATGCCCAGCACAAGGATGGTTAGCCCGTTTTGGGTTTCCGGATCAACGGGCAGGTTCAGGGCTATTTTATATTCGCGAAGCAATGCTTTGCCGTAAGCCGCAGCGGCTGACGATGGAATATAGTTTTGATCGGAGACTGCGCCCAGAAGATAGCTGGAAATTTCAGATTCACTGCTTTTTGCGCAGACGGTCTTTGCTTTTTCAATGGCCGTCTCCAGGCCAACGATGCCGATCTGGCGATTGTCAATCATGACTTGCTTTACGGAATTTTTGGACATATGATCCTTCCAGGTTCGGCAGGAAGCGGGAGCGGCCGGTTCCTGCTGCAAATTCGGACTGAAGAGTATAATATATAAAGAATACGTCAAGAAAATATTATGGATAAGGAGTGAAAGAATGAACCCGACGGAAGTTATAGCAAAAAAGATCGCAGAAAAACGGACCGCATTGACCGAAGCCGAGGCAAAGGCTGTTTTAAAAAACTATAATATACCGGTGGTCGATGAAATAATATATAATGATATCAATGATTTGCATATTGCGGCCCCAAAAATAAGCTACCCGGTCGTTTTAAAGGGTCTGGGAAGCAAGCTGACACATAAAACTGAAAAAGGGTTGGTCAAACTCAATATTAAGACCCAGGAAGATCTTCTGGCGGCCGCTGTATATATAAAGGAAGCGGCAGGGGATGATTTGGAAGGATTTCTGCTTCAACCCATGCTGGAAGGCAAACGGGAATTGGTGGCCGGCCTTTTTTTTGACGCGCAGTTCGGTCCGGCGATCATGTTCGGGCTGGGGGGCGTCTTTACGGAGGCCATTGGTGATGTGGTTTTTCGTCTGGCGCCTCTCGATGCGGGAGAGGCACGAATAATGATTTCGGAATTGCATGCCCAAAAGCTTCTGGGGAACTTCCGCGGCGAGAAAGCGCCGGATAGGGATGCTCTGGTGAAGGTGCTGGTTGGCCTTTCTGAAATAGCCATGACCATACCGCAAATCAAGGAAATAGATATTAATCCCTTATTGGTATCGCCGGACGGCCGGGTGACGGCTGTGGATGCCTTGATTGTGCTGGGGGACCGCGAGCAGCAGAAGATAACCCATGTTCCCGTGGGACCTTTGGCGATAAGAGATCTGTTCTATCCCAAATCCATTGCCTTCGTCGGAGCTTCTGATGATCTCAGCAAGTGGGGGCAATTAATGTTTACCAATGTTATTGCGGGTAACTATGAGGGAAAGATTTATCTGGTTAATCCAAAAGGTGGAGAGATCGCCGGAAGACATGCCTTTAAATCCGTTATAGAAATTCCCGACCCCGTTGATCTGGCTGTGATGACTATTCCGGCCGGCAAAGTCCTTACGGTTATTGATGAATTGAAGCAGAAGGCGATTAAAAATGTATTGCTCATTTCATCCGGTTTCGGGGAAACTGGAGCCGAAGGCAAAGCCCTTGAGGAGGAACTGGTAAAAAAAGCACGCGAAGCAGGCATTTTAATTCTTGGCCCCAATACAATGGGTATATGCAATCCGCACATCTCTCTTTATTGCACCGGGACGCACGTTCGCCCGAAGGCTGGAGATACCGTTTTAGTTGCTCAATCCGGTAACCTGGGAACGCAATTACTGGCCTTTGCGGAAAAGGAAGGCATTGGAATTCGTGCCTTCAGTGGTTCCGGCAATGAGGCCATGATTACGATGGAGGACTATATGGAATGCTTTGAAGTGGACGACATGACCAAGACAGTGGTTATGTATATCGAAAGCATTAAAAACGGCCGGAGATTTTTCGAATCAGCCAGACGAGTAGGCCGGAAAAAACCTGTAATTGCTTTAAAAGGCGGGCGCACACAGGCGGGCGCGCATGCGGCGGCAAGCCATACGGGAGCTATGGCCTCCAATATCAAGGTATTCGAGGCGGCCTGCCAACAGGCGGGTGTCATTCAGGCGCAACAGTCAATGGATTTGCTGGATCTGTCCGCGGCCTTTTCCTCTCTGCCGCTACCCAAGGGGAATAGAGTGGCTATTCTGACATTGGGTGGAGGATGGGGGGTTGTCGCTTCTGATTTATGTACGGAAAATAGTTTGGTGGTTCAACCGTTATCAAAAGAAATAGTCGAAAAAATCAACCATTGGTTGCCTCCGTTCTGGAGCCATGCCAATCCGATAGACTTAGTGGCGGAAAAAAACGCGGATATTCATATGGCGATCATTGAAGAGTTGCTGCAGTGGGAAGAATGCGACGCGATCATCTACATGGGCATTATCGGCAGACGGGTGACGATCAAATCGGTTCTGGAATCAACCGTAAAGGTGGATCAGAAATATGATCCCAAAATGGTGGATGAAAATTTAGAGCTGCTGAAAGTTTATGAACACGAACTGGTCAATAAAACCGTGCGAATCATGGGGGAATACCATAAACCGGTGATCGGTGTCTATTTTCTCACCGATGAGATGACACGTACGGTTATCGAAATTGAAGATCAAAAATACAAAGGAATTGTTTATCCGAGTCCGGAAAGAGCCGTTAAAGCTTTGGCCAAGATGCATCAATATTCTGAATGGCTGAAAGAGTCGAAAAAGTAGCGAACGGTTTCAATAGCCCGGAGGTCGCGCAACGTTTGCCACGGGTTATAGGTTATTGGAATCAGGCGACAAAAATGGGATTGGAAAATATCCAGGGGCGAACTTTTCC
>WOYI010808359.1_pt1 | contig 17329 bp, 11 predicted proteins | sample 6423411 | NCBI WGS metagenome assembly WOYI01 (sample SAMN13441803, study PRJNA592873) | oil field metagenome | biome: oil field; feature: oil-well bore; material: oil-contaminated soil; isolation source: oil-contaminated soil from oil-well borehole | place: Germany: Wietze | collected 2016-10-18 ...
GCACTTGAGGACTGACCTCTCTGTGCCTCTCCAGGCGACAAGCATCCTTGAGGCGACTGGCGATGCCTGAGCTCGCGATCGGGCTTGAGCTCGTCTATGACGGCGACCGGTGCCAGATCGTCGAGATGCAGGGTGGCGCGGTCGTTCTCGTCGACTCACGCTCGCGCGCCCGTCGAGTTCGGCTTATCGACTTGCTTAAGCCAGAGGCTCAAGGCGGCCTTGCGCACCTTCCGCGCGACAAGAGGGACGACCCCGCCATCGACGAGAACGTCCTGTTCGGAGTGCAATGGACCAACGCCACTCCTGCCGCCCGCACGGAAGCCCATCGTCTCGCAGAGCACATCCGAGAGCTCGAGACCGGTTACCGATCGGGGTCTTCGGACATCACCCGGTCCGACGAACCCCGCCCGCAGTATGACATCCGGGTGACCACGATCGGGCAACGTGAGCGCGCCAAGGCCGAAGAGCTCGGGAAGCACGCCCGCACGATACAGAACTGGCGTCGCCTCTACCGAGACCTCGGTGAACCTGGCCTGCTGGATGGCCGAGCCGCTCGACACGGAACGCTTCTGCGGAACCTTGATTCCGACTGGCTCGAGACGTGCAACTCAGTGCTTGACGAGCTGACGCCGCTCGCGAAGCGACAGAAGAAGATCGTGAGCGGCTGGATCGAGGACCGTGTCCAGCAACGCGAGTCGCGGGGGGAGTTTGGAGGACGCGTGGTGCGTCGCCCAAGCGCAACGACCATCGACAAAGTCCTCACGGAGCTCGAGCGCGGTCGAGGACTCTTCACCGGGTCGACTTCGGGCAAGCGCTCGAAAGCGAGCGGTCCGGACGGCTCCTACAGGCGGAATCGTGCTGCGCGACCGGGTGAATACCTCCTGCTCGACACGACGAGGCTGAACCTCTTTGCGTTGGACCCGACGCGCGGCTCCTGGGATCCCGTCGAACTCACCAGCGCGCTCGATCTGGCCAACCGCACCATTCGCGGACTCCGTCTCACACCGCGGTCGTCCAAGTCCATCGATGTGTCATCGATCCTCTTCGAGGCGATGCAACCCTTCGACGTCCCCAGCGAGTGGAGTCTCGAGGCAGTCTGGCCGTACGGCGGCATCCCCGAGAACATCGTCGTGAACACCGATGCGATCAAGGTCGCGCGATTCTGGACAGCCGAGGATGAGAAGATCCGTCGCGACCAGATGGCGCATCAACGCGTTCAGGAGAGGCAGATCAAGGCCGGCGTATTCGGGGAAGGCCTGCTCCCGGAGACGGTCATTGTGGACCACGGCAAGGTGTACGTCTCTGAGCATCTCACGAACTTCTGCGCGAGGAACGGCATCTCGATTCAGCCTGCGCGGTTGGGAATGGGCTTGGACAAGGCGCAGAAGGAGCGCTGGTACGGAACGATTGAGTCGCTCCTTCAAGAGCTGCCCGGTTACAAGGGCAGGTCGGTCGCGGGCCGAGGATTTCGCCCTGAAGGTGAGGTTGTCTACACGATCCAGCAACTCGAGCAGATCATTCGTGAGTGGATCGCCACCGTCTATCACCACACGCCGCACGCTGAACTCTTCGACCCGCATCTGCCAGGGGTGTCTATGACGCCGCTGCAGGCGTACGAACGAGGCATGGCGATCTCCGGACGGCTGCGTGTGCCGTTCGACCGCAACCATCTGATCGAGATGCTTCCGATCAAGATGCGTCACTTCAACCACGACGGCGTTGAGATCGAGGGGCTCAAGTACACCGGCGAGATCGTGGCGAAGTACCGAAACCGCTCACGCGTTATTTCGTCTGGCAACCGCAACTGGCCTTTCCACTTCAATCCCGACGACCTCACTCGGATCTACTTTCAGGATCCTGACGACAAGCGGTGGCACACGCTGGTGTGGAATCGCGCCGCGGAACTGAACATGCCGTTTGGCCTTGACGCGCTGGAGTACGCGAAGTCAATAGCTGAAACGCGCAGCGGCAAGAAGGACGTCGACCGTGCGCTCGTCGACTTGCTCCGAAGGCTTGGTATTGCCCGTGGGGATAACCCGCGGGAGAAGCTCATCGCGGCGCGGGCGGTCGCCCAGGCGCAAGATCGCCGGCTGCCGCTGGATCAGCCGACGTCGCTCTCAACAGTCAGGCGTCTCATGGATCATCACAACTCGGTCAGTGACTTATCGCCCGCGGAGAGGACCGTCGCGCGGGACATCGAAGTGGGTTCTCCCACCGCGCCCGCCTCGTCGGCAGCCCCGAGAGACGATTTCTACGACGACGTCCTGGAGGATCTGTGAACCAGGAGCTGGAACGCAAGCAACGCCTGTCGAAGTACGAGGGGTGGTGCGACTTCGCTGAGAGTGACCCGGTGCCTGAGCCGGACGATCTCACCAAGAGGCAGATCGGCGCACTGAACGAAGACGCCCGCTTTGAGTACAACACGGCACGCGGCCGCTATCACGGGAGCATCCTGGTCCGCACACACCAGGTCGAGATCGCGATGGAGCATCTCGCCGATCAAGTCGAGAGTGCGATGCAAGGCCCGGACCGCGTCAAGGGCGCGTCGGCCATCGATGCCCCACCGTCGGTCGGGAAGAGCACGGTCCTCACCAGATTCGGGCGCGAGTTCCACCGAAGCCAGATCGCACGGTTCGGAAAGTACCTTGACGACGGCGACACCCTCCACATCCCGGTGTGCCACATCGGCTTCACGGGGAAGATGACGACGAAGGGCCTCAACGGCAAGATCTTTGACTTCTACAACCACCCGAGCGTGCATGACCGAAAGCGCCGGCCGACGACAGACGACTCCCTCGCCGCCGAGGCAGCTGACGCGGCGGTGCGCCACGGAACCCGCTTGTTCGTCGTAGACGACGTGCATTTTCTCAAGCCGCTCACAAAGGACGGCGGAGAAGTCTCGAACCAGCTGAAGTGGATCGCGAACGAGTACCCCGTGACGTTCGTCTACGCGGGAGTCAACCTGAATGACAAAGGGATTCTCGAGGAAGGGAGCATCCTCGAGACCGCACAGACCGCGCGCCGGTGGACCCTGATCCCCCTCCAGCCCTTCTCGATCTTCGACCCCGTTGCCGAGGCCGAGTGGGAACAGCTCGTCAAGTCGATTGAACGACGGGTCGTGCTGGCTGAGGCCTATCAGGGAATGCTCCTGAACATCTCCGATTACCTCTACGTGCGTAGCACCGGGTACATCGGTTCGCTCATGACTCTGATCACGCGCGGGATCACGAGGGCGATCCGGACCGGTCTGGAACGACTCGACCAGAACCTGCTCGACCGTGTCCTCGCCGACACCGCTGCGGAGCGACGGCGTGCCGAGACGGCTGCAGCTGTTGAGGTCTTCCGCACGACTGGGCGGCGCCCACCTTGGGTAGGCAATGGGTGACGAACCGCCGAGACCGCTGCGCAGACTGCCGTTCCGCCTCCGCCCTCTCCCCGATGAGCCAGTTGATTCCTGGCTTGAGGCTTACGCGCATGCCTACGGTGCATCGATCGCGGAGCTCGGTGCGTCCCTCGGGCTGATCGCCTCCGACGGCTCTTCACAGTCGAGTCCCGTGGTCGCGAGGACGTGGGCGACCACGCTCACCCCAACCCAGCTCGATGGACTTGAAGCGGCGACCGGTCTCCCTCGGCAGGCCTTCGTTGAGATGACGCGGATGAACTTTGCCGCCGCGGCTGTCCGGCTCACGAGCACGGGACGCATCAGTGCCACGTGTGTCGGCTCTGGGGTAGCTGGTCGCTTCTGCCCGGACTGCCTTCGTGACTCGGGTGGGCGCTGGCGACTCTCCTGGCAGTTTGCATTCGGGTTCGCGTGCCTACGGCATCGCGTGGTGCTCGTCGACGTGTGCCCACAGTGCGGCGAACATCCGCGCAGGGTGGGTCATCCCCTATGGCGGGTACCCGAGCCCGGGCGCTGCCACAACCCAATGCGAGCCGTCGCAGGCAGTCAAACCCGCTGTGGCGCTGATCTGACGATCAATCCAGAACCGATCGCGGCGCCCGCGGTCGTCACCGACGCGCAACGCACGATTCTGCACACGCTCTCTCACGGATCCGCGAGGTTCGGCATCTATGGTGAGGACCCGCAGCCGGCGCTGTTGGTCATGGAAGACTTCAGGCTTCTCAGCAGGCTCGTGCGAGCGAGGTACCGCATAGATGCCGCAGAACTCGCGCAAGCGGAACTTGGTGACGACCTGCCCCGCCGTTTTCTTGCGCTCCGCGCGGGCCGTGCCGAGAGGCGATCCGTGCACCCCGCCAACGCTGTGCTTGCCGCGGTGGGCAGCGCCGGAGCGTTTCGAGCCCTCTCCGATCCCTCGGCGCTGCCCGCGCTCCTTGCTGATCGCCTCCCCAGGTCGATCAGTACGAGCGGCTACTCGCGGCCGCTCGCACAGCTGATCGATGCGAGCTTGGGGCGCCGCCACCGGCCCTCCACGACGCTGCGCGCGGCCGCCGCGGCAGTGGGGATGCGTCCCGGAGATCGCGCCCAAAAAGTTCCGGCGCTTCTGTGGCCGTCGTGGACCGAGAAGCTGGCACCGAACCGGCTCGATCACGAAGTTGCCGCCAGCGCACTGGCAGCGGCCGTGATCCTCGTGGGGAGCGACCTCACCCACGGAGCCGCGCTCCGCCTCCTCGACCCCGATGCGCCTGGGCGCCGTGTCTCTCATCTGATGGCCAGCCTTGGCAGATCTCGCGCTGAGGAGAAGAGCATCGGTGCGATCATCGAGCTCGCCGACTACCTCGACCGCACTGATACGCCTATCGACTACTCCCGTCGGCGAGCTCTCGACTACTCGACGCTCCTCCCCGAGCAGGCCTGGCATGACCTGTGCGAGGAAGAGGGAGTTCGTGCCGGTTCGGGGCGCCGTTGGCTAGCCGCCCGCCATGCACTCTTCGCCTTGATCACGGGTAGTCGTGTAGATGCTGCTCCGTTCGCACAGCCGCTCACGGGCCAGGCTCGCGTGATAGCGCGAGACTTCCTCGTGAGCGCGCCGACCTCTGTCTGCCGGCGGCTTGACAGCGTCGCGATCGCGTTCCTTCGCACGAACGACATCGACGAACCGCTGACATGGACACCGCCACCGCCCGACACGGCGACGGTGGACGAGGCGCGCGTACCGGCATCGAAGAAGCCATGGTCGCGCGCACGACCGGTCGCGGACAGACTTGCAGAGAATCTTCCCGCAGTGCGGTTGACGGCCGCCTATCAAGCTGGTCGGTCGACTCGCGAGCTTGCTGTCGAGGGCAATGTAGCCCGCCAAACCGTGGCGCGCGCCCTTGAACGAGTCGGGACTCCGGCCCGAGCCTCAGGCAGGACATCGCGCATCGATATCGACAACGACTGGCTCCGACGCCGATATGTGCAGGAGCACGCCACAATTCCTGAGCTTGCGGGTGAAATCGGATGCTCCAACCAGTCGGTCAGCAGATTCCTCGAGCGTGCCGGTATCGCAGCCCGACGCCGCGGGAGCGCCAGCCGCGCGGAGTCGCTCCGGCCTCACCCGATTTCCCAAGACTCGGCGCTGCTCAAGCGCGCGCTCATCGGACAAGGTGCCCTTCAACGCGCCCAGCGCTTCGTTCTTGCATGCGATTACGCGACTCTCACCGCTGCGGCCCAGGCGCTCGAGATCAGCCCCGCGGCGCTCAGCACGCAGATGAAGCGTTTGGGCGCCGCGTCCGGCGGAGATCTCTTCATCTCGGCGCAGCGGGGACAGCCGATGCGGCTCACGGCTCTCGGACGGCGGCTTGAACGGGAGTTGCGTAGAGCGCAGAGCGCGCGCCCCGACTTGTGGGACGCTGCGGGTGTCTAGGCGAGACCCGGCGCGATGACGCTGTCGTGGCCCGGGACGTAGGAGATCGCGCCGAGGCGAGACCAATAGCTCACCATCCAGGCCTCAACCAACGTCCCTTGTTCGTGGCGATGCGCGAGTGGACGTCGTGGGTCTTGGATGACGGTTCCCCAGTCGAGGCTCGGGAAGACTTCATTCATGAGCTCGGCGCAAGTGGGCCCCGCGCCGTTGATGTCCCACCACCTGCGCACAGTCTCACCAGCGCGGCGGGCGGTCTCACTACCGTTGGGCTCCTCGATCGTCGCGATCAGCACCTCGAGGAACGGATCGACCTTCGCCAAAGTGAACGACTCAACCTCGTACTGCTCTTGCGGGCCCATACCGAGACCATGCCATACCGATTAGGCCATGCCAACCACGCAGACCGATTAGCGAGCGGTGAGATCCGGCGCCGTTGGTGGGAGCAAGTCCGTGAGCTCGACCCCGAGCACCTGAGCGATCGCCAGAAGGGTCTGCAGCCGAGGGTTGGCTGGGTCACCCGGGCGCGACTCGCCCTTCTCCAGCTTCTGATACGTGTACCTACTGAGCCGAGCTTCGTACGCAACGCGCTCCTGGCTGTAGCCGCGCTCGACCCGACGCCGCTGGAGGTTTCCGCCGATGTCCCGCGCGTACGACTCCCACGTCACGGAGGAGAGCTTGCTGTTGGGCACCTCCCAAGGCTGGCAATTAGGCCACCTTCACATGGCCTAATTGGTATGGCATTCTTCGATGAATGTCACGTTCAATGGTCGGGAAACCTGCCATCGCGGCTCTGACGGCCCTGGACCGTCGGCGGCATGGGCCAGGATGGGAGGGTTCGCGGCGCCGGCGCCGCTTGTTCGTTGCCTACAACAGGAGTGCCCACCTGTGGTAAATCACGTCGCCTTCATCTGGAACATCGCCGAGTCTCTTCGCGGCCCGTTCAAGCCTTCGGAGTACGGGTCGGTCGTTCTCCCGTTCACGGTGCTCCGCCGTCTCGACGCAGTCCTCGCCGACACCAAGCCGGCCGTGCTCGAGGCTACGAAGACCATCGCGACGCTGCCCGAGAAGCTTCAGGAGATCAAGCTCACCGAGGCGTCGGGCCATCAGTTCTACAACACGTCCCCGTTCGACTTCGCCAAACTCGTCGCCGACCCCGCAGACCTCCGTGCGAACATGTCCTCGTACCTCGCCGGGTTCTCGGCGAATGTGCGGGATATCTTCGAGCGGTTCGAGTTCGACAAGACGCTGAACAAGCTGGCGGAGAAGAACAAGCTGTTCGCGGTGACGGAGAAGTTCGCGCAGGCTGACTTCCACCCGCGTACTGTCAGCAACATCCAGATGGGCCTAGTGTTCGAGGAACTCATCCGGTTCGCGAACGAGAAAGCGAACGAGACCGCTGGTGACCACTACACCCCGCGCGAGGTCATCAAGCTCATGGTCGAACTGCTGTTCGCCCTCGACGATGACGCCCTGTCGAAGTCCGGTGTGGTGCGGTCTATCTACGACCCGACCGCCGGCACCGGCGGAATGCTCTCCGTCGCGGACGAGTATCTCCGCACCCTGAACCCGGGCATTCAGCTCAGCCTGTACGGGCAGGACTACAACGACCAGTCGTACGCGATCTGCAAGGCAGACATGGTCATCAAGGGTCAGGACGTCGACAACATCGCCCTCGGTGACACCCTCACTGAAGACCACTTCGATGACAAGAAGTTCGACTACGGCCTGTCCAACCCGCCGTTCGGGGTCGACTGGAAAGACCAGCGCACCTACGTCGACGACGAGCAGGCCAAGCTCGGGTTCAACGGCCGCTTCGGTCCCGGCACCCCCGCGGTCAGCGACGGTGCGATGCTGTTCCTGTTGCACCTGGTGTCGAAGATGCGCAAGCTCGAAGACGGCGGATCCCGCATGGCGATCGTCCTGAACGGGTCGCCACTGTTCTCAGGCGGCGCCGGCGGCGGCGAGTCGAACATCCGCAAGTGGCTGCTCGACAACGATCTCGTCGAGGCGATCATTGGGCTGCCGAAGGACATGTTCTACAACACCGGCATTTCCACGTACATCTGGGTTCTCACCAACCGTAAAGACGAGAACCGCAAGGGGCGGGTGCAGCTCATCGACGGCCGTGAGATGTTCACCAAGCTCCGCAAGGGCCTCGGCTCCAAGCGCAACGAACTCTCGCCGATGAACATCGAGATAATCGTCGGTCTGTACGCCGGATTCGAGGACGGCGCGCACTCGAAGATCTTCCGCAACGAGGACTTCCTCTACCGCACCATCACTGTCGAACGCCCCCTGAAACTCAACTGGCACGCCACCCCCGAACGCATCGACACCGTCTTCGAAGCAAAGGCCATCCAGAAGCTGAACGAGGCGGATGCCGCAGCCCTCCGCGCCGCCATCGACCGGCTCGGCCCAGACACGATCTGGAAGAACCGCGCCGAGTTCCAGAAGGTGCTGAAGGATGCCGCGAAAGCCGAAGGCCTCACCCTCCCCGCACCGCTGCTCAAGACAGTGACGATCGAGCTTGGCGAGCAGGACGACACCGCCGACACCTGCACCGATCCGAAGGGGAACCCTGAGGCGGATGCGTCGCTCCGCGACACCGAGAACGTCCCGTGGGATGAGGATGTCGACGCCTACGTCGCTCGCGAAGTCCTCCCGTACGCGTCCGACGCGTGGGTCGATCATGGCAAGACGAAGGAGGGGGCGGAGATCCCCTTCACCCGCCACTTCTACCAGTACGTTCCACCCCGACCGCTCGAGGAGATCGACCGCGACCTCGACGCCGTCATGGACGAACTCCGCGCAATGCTCGTCGAGGTCGAGAGGTGATGCAGGGGCCTTGGTCGGGCGACGTGCCCAATGGCTGGCAGATCCGTCCGCTATGGAGCGAGTTTCGGCGAGGCAAGACTCTGGGCGATGGATCGGAAGAGCTTCTCTCTGTCTATCGCGACTACGGCGTTATTCCCAAGTCCAGCCGCGAGGACAACTTCAACAAGCCCTCAGAGGACCTGACCAAGTACCAGCGGGTGTCAGTCGGCGATCTGGTCGTCAACAAGATGAAGGCCTGGCAGGGATCGCTGGGAATCTCGAACCACGACGGGATCGTCAGCCCTGCCTACTTCGTCTACAAGGCAACCGGAACCTTCGAGCAGCGATTCGCGCATTACCTGCTCCGCAGTAAAGATTACGCGGACCACATGGCCGCAATCTCGTCTGGAATCCGGCCGAACCAATGGGATCTCGACCCAGCGCAGTTCGCTGTTACCCCTCTACTCGTCCCACCGCCAGCGGAGCAGCGGGCGATTGCGGACTATCTGGATCGGGAGACGGCGCAGATCGACGCGTTCATCGGGAAGAACGAAGAACTCGTCACCTTCCTCACCGAACGCCGTTCCGCCGCGGTGAACGCGCCGTTCGCCGGGGAAAAGCCCAACGCGCGGCTATCACATGCATGCGAGGCAGTCGTCGACTGCCCACACACCACTCCCGAGGTCGACGACGAGGGCGCGTTCGAAGCTGTTCGGACCGCGTCGGTCCGGGATGGTGTCTATGTGCCGGGGCAGGGATTGAGCGTGAGTGAAGCGACCTGGCGAAGCCGAAATGGCGCGCTCGGACCCCGCCGAGGGGACGTGCTGTTCACACGGGAGGCGCCGGCTGGGGAAGCATGCATGGTTCCCTCAGCAGAGATCTGTCTGGGCCAGAGGATGGTGCTGTTACGAATCGATCCGGCCAGGGCAGTTGGTCAGTTTCTGCTCTGGCAGCTGTACTCGCGCGAAGTGCAGAGCTACTTCGAGCTAGCCGCCAACGGATCGACGGTGACTAACATTCGTCTGCCGTTGCTTCGGGCGGCGCCGATTTGGTTGCCGAGCCTCGATGAACAGCGGCGTGTCACTACTGTGATCGGAGCGCAGGTATCCGCGATCGACGATGCGATCGGGATCGCCCGCCGAGGCATCGAGTTGGCACGGGAGCGTCGTGCCGCGCTGATTTCGGCAGCGGTGACGGGGAAGGTAGATGTGGGGGTGGCGGTGTGAGTGGTGTAGCTGGGGCGCATCTGGAGTCGGTGCTGGAGAACGAGATCGCCGAGCATCTCGCCGCGAACGGCTGGCTCTACTCACCGACTGATGCCGGTTACGACCGTGAGCTCGCCTTGTTCCCCGAGGATGTGCTCGGGTGGTTGGAGGATTCGCAGCCGACAGAGTTCGTGAAGGTCGTCCGCCCCGGCGACACTGACGCGCAGCGCAAGGCTGCGGGTGCCAGCATCCTGACTCGTCTGGCGAAGTCTTTGGATCTGGATCCGTTGAAGAACGGGGGGACGATCCGGATTCTGCATGAAGGTTTCTCGATGGTGCCGCTACATGGTGGTGCGGTGAAGTTCCGGTTGGGGCAGTTCCGGCCAGCGACTACTCAGAACCCGGACACTCTCGAGGCGTACGCGAAGATGCGGGTGCGGGTGATGCGTCAGGTGCATTACTCGGCCAAGCATCCGAACAAGGCGTTGGATCTGGTGCTGTTCGTCAACGGTATCCCGGTCGCGACGGTCGAGTTGAAGACCGACTTCACACAGTCGATCGGAAACGCTGTGAACCAGTACCGGTTCGATCGTTCGCCGGCGGGTGAGCCGTTGCTCGCGTTCGCGAAGCGGTCGCTGGTGCATTTCGTGGTGTCGAACTCCGAGGTGCGGATGGCGACGAAGCTCGCCGGCACCGCGACGAGATTCTTGCCGTTCAACAAGGGTGCGGACGAGGGTGCGGGGAACCCGGTGAACCCGCACGGGTCGGCGTCCGCGTACTTCTGGGAAGAGATCTTGCAGCGCGATACGTGGTTGCAGCTACTGGGGTCGTTCGTGCACCTGCAGGTCGAGGTCGATGTCGACCCCGACACGGGCAAGAAGACGAAGACCGAGAAGGTGCTGTTCCCGCGGTACCACCAGTGGCGGGCAGTGACCCGGCTGGTCGACGCGGCTCGGGTGGAGGGGCCCGGGAACCGGTACTTGGTGCAGCATTCGGCGGGGTCGGGGAAGACGAACTCAATTTCATGGCTCGCGCACCGCCTCTCGCAACTCCACGACGACCAGAACGTGCGGGTGTTCGACACGGTCGTGGTCGTCACCGACCGGACGGTGCTGGACAAGCAGCTGCAGGATGCGATCGCGCAGTTCGAGAAGCAGGCCGGGGTGGTGCAGTCGATCACGAAGGATGCGGGCGAGTCGAAGTCGAAGCAGCTCAGCGCCGCGTTGACCGGTGGCAAGAACATCGTGATCGTGACGATCCAGTCGTTCGAGGCCCTGATCGAGTCAATCCAGACGCTGCCGGAGTTGCAGGGGCGACGGTTCGCAGTGATTGCGGATGAGGCGCACTCGTCGCAGACCGGGTCGACCGCCGGCGCGTTGACGAAGGTGCTGTCGCCGGACGAGCAGGCTGCGGTCGCAGAAGGTGCGCCCATTGATTCGGACGCGTACCTGCAGTGGGCGATGGAGGTTACCGCCTCTGCGCCCAACATCTCGTACTTCGCATTCACAGCAACCCCGAAGGCCAAGACCCTCGAACTGTTCGGGCGGGTGCCGGAGGGCGGCGAGTTGCCGGAACCGTTCGATCTGTACTCGATGCAGCAGGCGATCGAAGAGAAGTTCATCCTCGACGTGTTGCAGAACTACACCCCGTACAAGGCGGCGTGGAAGCTGCAGCATCCCGATTCCGACTACGACGGTGCCGGAGAGGTCGACGAGTCGACCGCGGTGAAGGCGCTGGTGCAGTACGTCAGATTGCATCCGACGAACATCAGCCAGAAGGCGAAGATCGTCGTCGATCACTTCCGCGCCTTCGTGCAACCGCTGCTGGACGGCAAAGCGAAAGCGATGGTCGTCACTGGGTCGCGCATCGAGGCGGTGCGGTGGAAGAAGTACCTCGACACCTACATCGCCGACGCCGGGGTGCTGGGCGTGCGGTCGCTGGTCGCATTTTCCGGCACGGTCGAGGATCCGGATGATGTCGGTGAGGGGCTTACGGAGCGGACCCAGAACCCGGGTGTGCCGTCGGATCTCGCGGAGGCATTCAAGCCGGCCACGTACAACGTGATGATCGTGGCGGAGAAGTTCCAGACCGGGTTCGACCAGCCCCGCCTGGTCGCGATGTACGTCGACAAGAAGCTCGGCGGCGTGCAGTCCGTGCAGACACTCTCCCGCCTGAACCGCACCCACCCGGGCAAGGACAAGACGTTCGTCCTCGACTTCGTCAACGACCCTGCCGAGGTACTGGATGCGTTCCTGCCGTACTACCGGAAGGCCACGCTGACCGCGACGACCGACCCGAATCTCATCTACGACCTCGTGGTGAAGCTCGACTCAGCCGGGATCTACGACATGGCAGAGGTCGAGCAAGCGTTCGATGCCGCCCTGATCGGCGGGGTGAACGCGAACTCGAAGGTGTCGGCGGCGACCGCGCCGGCGGTGGACCGGTTCCAGAAGCGGTGGGTCGCGGCGGTCTTGGATGACGACAAGTCTGAGCAGGACGAGCTGCGGCTGTTCAAGGCGGACGTGGGGAACTTCGTGAAGTTCTATGACTTCATCTCCCAGGCCCGCAACCTCGAAGACACCGACCTGCCGCGCCGGCACTACTTCTTCCGCCGCATACTCCCGCAGCTGTCGACTGCGACGATCCTGGAGCCGGTCGACATCTCGGACGTGACCCTCGTTGGGTACAAGATCAGCGCCGGCGAATCCGTGAAGCTGAACCTCGAGCAGGGCCCGGGCCTGGATCCGATAACCGCGATCGGGTCGGGCGCGATCCACGCGAAGCACCGCAGTGCGCTCGAGGAGATCATCCACAAGCTTAACGAACGCCTCGGCGACAAGTACGGCGTCGGCGTTATCGACCTGCAGATGAACCACATCGTCGGCAAGCTGGCGTTGGATGTGGAACTCGCGAACCAGGCGGCGGTAAACAGCCCGCAGCAGTTCGCCGAGTCACCCGCGCTGCCGAAGGCGTTCACAAAGGCGCTTCTCGGGGTGCGTGACGAGACTCCGGCGTTCATCGACGACCTGTTCAACGACAGCGGACTGTTTGCTGAGCTCGGGAAGGCGCTACCGGCCATGCTGTACGAGTACCTGAAAGACCAGGGGGCTACACGTGACTGACAGCCGGCCCGCCCACTTTAGAGAACCGAGATATGCACAATCGCAGCAAGTGCTACTCGACTGTCGGAGCGGGGGCTGACCACCGTGCCGGGTGAGTTCACCCCGCAATGGGCGATGATCGCCGACGCGCTGGAGACTCTCGTGAGCGGGCCGACAGACGCCCAACGGGAGTTGGCCGACGCGGTAGACATCGAACTTCCGCCCCACGCCCCGGCTCCAGTCGCGGCTGCGATACTCCGAGCCGGCGCTTCGGCCGCGCTGCTTGAGACGATGACTCCCGCGGGAGATATCCCCGAAGTGCTCTCCGAGATTGAGGATGAGCTCGGTCTCGAACCCACCACTCAACTCATTACGGGAACTAGAGCTGAGGTGTCGGCCTGGTTCGCTGCGCGGTACATGGTGAAGACGATTCGCGGACTTCGTAGCCTTCAGCCGGAGCCCGGCGACATCGTGACGAGTCCGGGATGGGCGGGCGGAGAACGCCGAGTCGTCAGCAGCATCCGAGGCGATGGCCGCGTGATGATGCGTCGCCATCCCGCCCGAAGTGCTTGGCCGAACCATCTCACCGCGGTCGCGCGCTTCGGGTCGGAAGGGTACGAAGCTCTGGAGCGCGCCGTCGACGCCCAGATCCGCAATGCGACGACTTCTAGATCAACCAACTTCGCGAACTACGCTCGCCTATCAGAGTATGAGTTGACAGCGCTGCAACCTCCGTCGGAGGGGATTCGGGCGCTCGAGGAGCTCTTGGAGTCGGGCGAGCATCGGGAGGAGCCCCTTCAGCGGGTACTGGCCCAATACCCTCAGCTCCTCGCGCGCACCGTGATCGGTGGGTGGAAGACTTACGTCGTCCCGAAGCCACGCCTCGGCGGGGAGTTGGTTCCGGACTTCCTCGTCCTCGGACTCAACAGCGTCGGGCCGCAGTGGGCCACAGTGGAGATTGAGGCTGCTCGGCATCGGATCCTAAACCAGGATGGTTCGCTATCGACCCCGACTCGGCACGCCGTCGGACAGATCAACGACTGGCGGGAATGGCTCACGACCAACGTCGCGTACGCGCAGACCGAGCTAGGACTATTCGGTCTCACCAATCGCGCACCAGGGCTTGTGATCATTGGACGAGACGATCCATCTGCGGAACGGGTGGCCTCGCGAGCCCTCTCAGATGAGAACTCCCGAATTGCCGTTCACTCATGGGACTGGCTACTTCGAGTCGCCCGGGACGCTGGCGCGGCCGCAATGCATGGCTCCGACTTCGCCCGCGAGAATCTCCGGCTCCTCGCACCGCCCTCGCCCTCGTTGGGATCGACCGAACCCCCCATCGGATTCGACGATCTGCTGACGGAGATCGATGAAATGGAGCTCCCCGACGAGGCGTCATGATTCCTCGTGGCCTGACCCATCTACTCCGTCTGCCGAACTTCAGGTTCCGTACGGGATGACGCGTTGATGACAAGCGTTCGACTGCTGAACACATGCCCTTCAGGAACCATCACATGCGACCCCTCCACCGGATCCCAGAAGTGATGCATCGCCCCCGGCAGATAGTCGGTAGGGAGCGGATGGAGAGCGTTCGGATTGTGGAAGACGTTCAATCCGTCGACCCACCGCTCCTCGTAGCCGTCGACGACTTCCGAGCGGAACTCAGCCCGGAGCTCGGGGTGACTCGAATCATGCCGGACGCCGATGTGGAACAACGTGACATCGTCCGCCCCGAAGCCCGCACCCACCCCCATGCGGTTGAACTTCGAGATGGTTCCACCGCTGTTGAAAAGTACAGCGCTCACGTGCTCGGCGTCGGGGAGGTCAAAGAACCCGCTCGGCACGACCTTCGTTCCCCATCGATGATCAGTCACGCGATGGTACGCGTCATCCTCTTCGTGGAACACCTGACCGTACAGATACTTGTGGAGTGAGCCGCTGCTGTAGGTCATGGCATCACCGTCATGAAAGTCCTGGATAGCGAAGACTAGGGGGATCCCGTGGCAATCTGGGTGCTCCCAGTAGCGCTTCCCGAGCTTCGCGACGAGCGGCCCAGCAAACTTGATCGGCAGGTAGTGGTCAAGATATGCGTCGACAACTGACGCATCCTCCGACGGTGATGGCCTCGGCGAGGGCGCTGGAAGTCCACCGATCACGGACTGGTTCGCTGTAGTTGCCTCTATGCAGAATGCGCCCGCTACTCCCGAGGCGAGAAAGTCGGGCGCAGGCTTCGGGAACGACACGGCGAAGCCCGCTTCTATCAGGGTCGCGAAGAGGTACAGCTCCCAGATGCGCGCGTCGAAGCCCGACGATTGGAACTGCTCGACGTAGTTCTTGTCGCTCGTGCTGTACCACCGCATGACATTCGACACCATCTGTCTGGCAGCCGCATGACCCGTGCTGGTCGCGAGACGGTTGAAGAGCGGGTGCGCCTTCTCAGTGGGAACAACGCGAGTAAAGAAGTCGACGGGTGCCGGTTCATCCCCCTGGTCGCGTGCTCGATCGAGGTCATTGGCAACACCGGTCATCGCGATCGCGATCGCTCCAACGGTAAGAGCGCGAGACGAGAAGTAGGCGGTTTGGTCGACCCATCTAAAGCGTTCAGCACGATCGCGGACGAGAATCACGCCGGTAAACAGGTTGTCGCGGTCGCGTACCAGCGTGGCGACCACGTCGCCCTTCTGGTCTTCGTACCACGACAGTTCATCAGCCAGGAGTCGCGGCGAAGGTAGTCGGGCGTAGCCGGCTAGCGCGTCGAAGCGTGCACGGGAGATAGCGCGCATCTCACCCTCGATTGCTCAGCGACAACATCAAACGGGCGGAATAGCGATTGTCGCGACGAGGAGTCGAACTTCGCGTCCGTCACGCAAATAGCGATTGACCTTCCATCCCGCAACTTCGGAATCTTCCTCTCCGATGAAGCCATCGACTGCGCGCAGTGGTGGCAGGTACTTCGCATACGCCTTCCGGCGATCCTTCTGACGGAACAAGAGCAGCAGTACGGCGGCAGTGTCGGCCGCGTTCAGGTAGCCAAAGAGCTGGGGGTCGAGTGCTTTGACCACGACGCTTTCGGACGTCACCCACTTGGTTTCGGTAATGAACACGATCGCTTCGCTGGAGCCGTCGTCGATTGCGTTGGCGAGAACTCGAATATCCGACTTGCCCCGTGTCGAGAACACTTCGCGATCGGCGCGCGGTAATGAAGCGTTCAGCGTTGCGGCGAGGAGGTCGCTGATTCGGTCCTCGGCGAGGAGGTTGAACGCGGCGGGGTACCGTTCCACAGCGTTCGCCCATACTCGGATCGAGCGTTGCAGATCCTCGAAGGTGGCCGTTGCCAGACGATCTCGCAAGACAATCCTCGAATCCCCATGGTCTGAAGTGGGCTGATCGTCGTCGACGTAGGGAGCGATCCTGGGACTCGGTAGCTTCCATTCCTCCGGAAATCTGATCGCGCTCCGCACGGTCTCGAATGCCTTCAGCTGGGCGCGTCTAGCCGCAATCGCTGCGCGGCCTCGACCAGGTAGGTCATGGTCAAAGTACTTCGTGGCCTCGGCGTTGATCGCCTCCAGGATCGGCAGCATTGCACTCTCACGCGCGTCATAGATTGCCTGAGGTGAGATGTCACCGCGACCCACCATTTCGACCTCGTCAATGGTGAGGTCAATGGGCGTATAGACCGCCCAAGGGCTGCCGCCCCCGTCGACTCGCCCAATCGTCCAGACAGGATCGCCGGGTCGGAGGTGAGCGTGCTTAAGGTCGCGATCGATCGGCTCAAGCTCTACCTCTCCGCTTGGCCACCATGAAAGGAGTCCAGCGGCACCAACGACCTCACGGCGAAACATGAAGCGATTGACGGCGGGGGCTGAGCCGTCCTTTCGGCTGGTGCCGAAATGATGAGCTTCCTCATACGAACCGGGCCCGCCAGCTCCTAGCTGGGGCAGTTGAGGGCGGATCGCCGCAATCTGATTGTCGAGGTCCGATTCCAGCGCGTCCAGTTCGTTGACTGACCGTGAGCGGAGAATCGGGGTGAGCACTAGCTGTCCGTACCGCGACAAGGCCTGATCTAGGGGTCGGTGCTCCATCACGAATCGGGTGAAAGGCGGATTGAGCGTCGCCTCTCCGAGAAGGTTGTCCGTAGTCCAATCGCTCGAGGTCACAGGTCCCAGTCTGTCGGAACCAGGGCCCGGCCGATGTCGCGCCGGGCAGGTGCCGAGCGTCGGAATCAGGTCGCCGCACCGGACGCCTCGCGTCGGAATCCGCAATCTCCAACCGCCGTGACGGAGATCACGCGACGAAAAGTACCGCGTTGTTGGAGGCTGTCTACGCAAACTCGACCGGGATCCGACAGCCGCCGCGTTGGAGACCACTCCGACCACTGCTCGGGCCCCATGCACCGCAGCCA
>WOYI010500649.1_pt1 | contig 17280 bp, 13 predicted proteins | sample 6423411 | NCBI WGS metagenome assembly WOYI01 (sample SAMN13441803, study PRJNA592873) | oil field metagenome | biome: oil field; feature: oil-well bore; material: oil-contaminated soil; isolation source: oil-contaminated soil from oil-well borehole | place: Germany: Wietze | collected 2016-10-18 ...
TATCTATTTACATCAGTTACAGAAAATCAAAGGGAAATTTTGGGGAAACTCCACACAATATTTATTGACTGCTTTTTCAATTGCAGTATAATTATTTATCGTAAAAATCCGGCAGATAACACCTGCAAAACAACATATCCACAGATTTATTAAAGATGTGGATAATCTGTTAATTCTGTATATTACCCGGCAATGAATATTAACCACGAGGATCCTTGGCCTAAAATAACCGCTTTCTTAAAAGAACGCGCAGGGGAGACGGCTTTCGAAACATGGATCAAACCGCTGCAGCATAGGTTTGAAGGCACAGATACCCTGATATTGAAAGCCCCCGATACCTTTTTCCGGGAATGGGTGGAAAAGAACTATGGGGGACACATACAAGAGGCGGCGAGGCTTTTTCTTTCCGCCGGCGCATCTATACAGATCGAGACCGGAAGCGAACCACAACATCAACAGCAACTTGAAAAACCGAAAGAAGTTTATCCCGGACATGCCGCTCCGTCCGACGGACTGGCACTGAATCCGCGCTACACCTTCGAGAATTTCGTAATAGGGCCGTCCAATCGACACTCTCACGCATATTCCCTCGCAGTGGCCCAATCTCCGGCAAAGATATACAATCCTTTGTTTATTTACGGAGGGGTGGGGCTGGGGAAAACGCACTTGATCCAGGCCATCTGCCAGCATATAAGAAATAAAGGCGACGCGCCGAAAAAAATATGTTATTTGTCTTCGGAAAAATTCACCAACGAACTCATCGACGCCATTCAGCACCATTCTACGCCGGCTTTCCGCCAGAAATACCGGAATGTGGATGTGTTGGTGATTGACGACATCCATTTTATCGCGGGTAAGGAATCGACGCAGGAAGAGTTTTTTCACACTTTCAACGCTCTTTATGATGCGCACAAACAGATTATTATCTCTTCGGACCGCCCGCCGAAGGAGATCAATAATCTGCAGGAACGTCTTGTATCTAGATTTAACTGGGGTTTGACCACGGATATACAGCCTCCGGATCTGGAAACAAGGGTGGCTATATTAAAGAAAAAAGTGGAAAGAGAACCGGTAATAGTTCCCGACGAGGTGATTTTTTTCATCGCCCAGCTTATAAAAACAAATATACGGGAATTGGAAGGCGCGCTGATACGCACGATCGCTTATTCTTTGCTGGAGGAAAAAGCGATTACCCTTGAATTGGCGAAAGAAATATTAAAAGATTTAATGAGAGAACCGCAAAAATTGATTACCGTCGATTTTATTCAGCGCTGCGTCTCGGAAGAATTCGGCATCACTTTAAGCGAATTAAGGACAAAAAAAAGAAACAAAAATATTGTTATACCAAGGCAGATCGCGATGTATTTAAGCAGGGAGTTAACGGATATGTCTTTACCTGAAATTGGAGCGTCTTTTGGAGGAAAAGATCATACTACGGTTTTGCATTCTTATAATAAAGTAAAAAATGATTTGATAAATAATCCTGATTTAAAAAATCAAGTAAGTAAAGTTATCCGCATCATTCAACAATAAAATCACTGGTTATTCAGAAGATGTTAAAGTTGTAATACTTTGAAACGACAATTGTTTTTGTTTCTGTTAACATATTTGTCGCGGTATTAGTACTTATACAATTTTCTCTTTTCAATAAAGAAAGTAGTAATAGTAAAAGGAGTCTAAAATGAAATTTTCTGTGGATAAGTCTGTTTTATTGGAAGGCATCCAGGCTGTACAGAATATCATTAGTTCTAAAGCGGCTTTACCTATATTATCCCATATTTTGCTTGAAACCGGAAACAATTCATTAAGATTGACCGCCACCGATCTCGATATTGGAATAAGCTGTGTAATTCCTGTGAATGTTTTGGAAACAGGCTCCGTTTCCGTTCCGGCTAAACGTTTCGGTGATATTATAAGAGAGCTGCCCGGGACCGCCATCACCACGATTAATACAAAAAAAAACAACCTTGTTTTGATTGAAACAGAAAACTGTCAATTTAAAATAATAGGATTGCCGAAAGAAGAGTTTCCCAAGCTGCCGGAGTTTAAAGATAAAGAAGCGGTAAAAATGGAGCAAGGGATATTAAAAGAGATGCTGGATTTAACCTCTTTCGCCGTATCTTTCGACGAAACGCGTTATATACTCAACGGCATACTATTTAAAATAGAGAACAATTCATTGACTCTTGTCGCCACCGACGGCAAGCGGCTCGCCGTAATAGAGCGAAAACTGAAACAATCGTTCAATAAAACGGTTAAAGTAATCATACCGATAAAAACCATCCACGAATTAAACCGTAATTTATCGAAGGGTAAAGAAGTTTCCCTAATACTGGGCAACAACCAGGTGCTTTTTGATCTCGATTCCGTGGTGGTGATATCCAGGTTGATAGAGGGGGAGTTCCCGGATTACCGGCAGGTAATACCTGCCCCGTCCGATACCAAAATGCAGATTTCCAGGGAACAGTTCCTGTTGGCCGTGCGCAGGGCTTCATTACTCTCCACCCCCGATTATCAAGCGGTGAAATTCGAGGTTTTTAAAAACAAGATGGTGGTGTCGAAATCCACTCCGGATATTGGAGAATCACGCGAAGAAGTCCCGGTGGATTACCAGGGCCGGGAAATAATGATAGGTTTTAACCCGAATTATCTTATGGACGTTTTAAAGAACCTGGAAGAGGAAAAGTTGAATTTTGAGTTGACCGACGGGGAAAAACCGGGCGTGATAAGGGTGGACGGATACATTTATATTGTTCTTCCGATGCGTCTGGGGTAAAATGGAAAAAATAAAGGAAACCCTCGGCGCGGTGCTCTGCGCGCTGGAGAAAAAAAAAGCGTCTCTGCCCTCGGAAAATCCCGAAGACATAATATCCAAGATACTGGAGCAGAAAGAACTCCCTCACGCCGAATGTCACGGATGCCGGGGAGGCGTGCTCTTTATAATCGTGGATTCCACCGGATGGATGTTTCAGTTGGGGATGAAGAAGAATGAATTGCTGGAGAAGGCGCGCAAGGTTTGTCCATCGGCGGGGATAAAAGACATCCGTTTCAAATTGTCGGTTAAAAAAGCGGCAACAAGAGGGAAGGGAAATGGCAAAAGCAGATAAAAAAGACAATAAGGAGAAAGAAGCGGTGGAAATGGAAACCCCCGGTTCCAATAAAAAATACGATTCTACCAAAATACAGGTGCTTGAAGGCCTGGAAGCGGTGAGACGCAGGCCGGCCATGTACATCGGCGACACATCGACGCGCGGGCTGCATCATCTGGTTTATGAAGTGGTGGATAATTCCATAGACGAGGCGCTGGCCGACGTCTGCGATAAGATAGAGGTCGTGATACACCCTGACAACAGCGTCAGCGTGAGCGATAACGGACGCGGCATCCCGGTGGATATGCACAAGACCGAGAAAAAACCGGCGGTCGAGGTCGTTCTAACCACCCTGCATGCGGGCGGCAAATTCGACCACGCGGCTTATAAAGTCTCAGGGGGGCTGCACGGCGTGGGAGTCAGCTGTGTCAACGCGCTGTCCGAATGGCTGGAAGTCGAGGTCAAGCGCGACGGGCAGATATATCATCAGCGGTATGAGAAAGGAAGAACGGTTTCTAAACTGACGGTTATAGGAAAGGCCAAATCCACCGGCACCAAGGTCACTTTCAAGGCGGACAAGGAGATATTCAAGAATATCGAGTATTCCTATGATATTCTTTCGCAGCGTTTAAGAGAATTGGCGTTTCTCAATAAAGGCCTGGAGATTCTCCTTAAAGACGAACGCCAGGAAAAAGAAACGATTTTCAAGTTTTCAGGCGGGATCGTGTCGTTTGTGGAATACCTCAACCAGAACAAAAACCCGCTGCACAACAAGGTGATTTACTTCGGCAAGGAAAAAGAAGGGATATATCTTGAGGCGGCCCTTCAATACAACGACGGTTATTCAGAAAACCTTTTTTCTTTCGCCAACAACATAAATACGATCGAAGGAGGAACGCATCTCTCCGGTTTTAAGTCGGCACTTACCAGGGCGTTGAATCAGTATGCCAAGAACAAGAATCTTCTAAAAAACGAGATTACCATTTCCGGCGAGGACACGCGCGAGGGGTTAACAGCGGTGATTTCCGTCAAGATACCCAATCCGCAATTCGAGGGACAAACCAAGACCAAGCTCGGCAATTCCGAGGCGGAAGGGCTCATATCGTCGTCTGTATTCGATTCCCTGAGCAGTTTTTTCGAGGAAAACCCGTCGGTGGCCAACAAGATTGTGGATAAGGTGATTCTGGCTTCGCGCGCGCGCGACGCGGCCAGGAAAGCCCGGGAGTTGACACGGCGCAAGAGCGCGCTGGAATCCGGCGGATTGCCGGGGAAGCTGGCCGACTGTTCCGAGCGGGACCCGGTTTTGTGCGAACTTTACATAGTTGAAGGCGACTCCGCCGGCGGTTCGGCAAAACAAGGACGCGACCGCCGCTTTCAGGCGATACTGCCGATAAAGGGCAAAATATTGAACGTGGAAAAAGCCCGCCTGGACAAGATACTTTCCAATGAAGAGATCCGCACTATTATTACCGCCCTGGGGACCGGCGTCGGGGAGGAGTTCGACGCCGCCAAGCTGCGTTATCATAAAATAGTGCTGATGGCCGATGCCGACGTGGACGGTTCGCATATACGTACCTTGCTCCTGACCCTCTTCTTCCGTCAGATACCCAAACTGCTGGAGGATGGATATATTTACATAGCCCAGCCGCCGCTTTACAAGATAAAACGGGGGCAGAGAGAGGAGTACATCCAGACGGAACAGCAGATGAACGATCTGCTTCTGGATCTCGGCCGCGAAGGGTGTCAGTTTATGAGGCTGAAAGACAAACAGACCTTTACCGACAATCAATTCAAGGAACTTCTCGCTTGTCTTGTGGAATTGGGACGATTCGAGAAAATGCTGGGAAAAAAGAACGTGAATTTTCGCCGTTATCTGAGTTGCCGCAATAAAAAGACCGGAAAACTGCCTGTTTACAGGCTCATCGCCGACGGCGAGGAGAAATTCCTTTATTCAGACGACGAGCTGGCTGAACTGACCGGCGGCGGGCAGGAAAAAGACGATGAAAACGACATGCTGGAGATATTCGAGGCGCAAGATATAGAACAGATCGCTTCCCGGCTGGACAAGCTCGGGCTGGACATAAATACATACGTCAAGGAGGAACGCAAGGAAGAAGAGAAAGAAGATACGGGGAAAGAAAAAAACTTATTTCGGATCTCCGCCGATTCGCAGCACAACGATTTTTCTTCCCTTAAAGCCCTGCTGGAGCACATTACTGCTCAGGCCACCAGGGGAATGCATATACAGCGGTATAAAGGTCTCGGCGAGATGAACCCCCAACAGCTTTGGGACACCACGATGGACCCGGAAAAGCGCACGATGCTTAAGGTTGCGCTCGAGGACGCGGTGGAAGCGGATAAGATCTTCACGGTGCTCATGGGAGACCAGGTTGATCCGCGTAGGAAGTTTATCGAGGATTACGCGCACCAGGTTAAAAACCTGGACGTTTAACCGGATTCAATATAGCAGGCCGGCCGCCGTTTCGTCGGTCAAAAGAGAGAAGGAAAGGACAAGCAGGTTATGTACGCGAGAAACGAAAAGGTCGTCCCTGTATACATTGAGGAAGAAGTAAAGGATGCTTACCTAAATTACGCTATGAGCGTTATCGTCGGACGCGCCCTTCCCGACGTGCGCGACGGGCTCAAACCGGTGCACCGGCGCATCCTTTTCGCCATGCAGGAGCTTAATCTCGAGCACAGCAAGCCTTACAAAAAATGCGCCCGTGTGGTCGGAGAGGTTCTCGGTAAATATCATCCTCACGGGGATGCGGCGGTATACGACTCCCTGGTAAGGATGGCGCAGGATTTTTCGCTGCGTTATCCTTTGGTGGACGGGCAGGGCAACTTTGGCTCCATAGACGGGGATTCTGCCGCGGCCATGCGCTACACCGAGGCGCGCCTTGCCGCGGTGTCCGACGAGATGCTCAACGATATAGAGAAGGAGACCGTGGATTTCGGCCCTAACTTTGATTCATCGTTGAAAGAACCGCTTTTACTGCCTGCGGCTCTGCCTAATCTTCTGGTGAACGGATCCAGCGGCATCGCGGTGGGGATGGCCACCAATATCCCCCCCCACAATCTTGGGGAAGTGGCGGACGCGGTAAACTATCTTTTAGAAAATCCGGACGCCGAGGTGAAGGAATTGATGAAATACATTCAGGGTCCGGATTTTCCCACCGGCGGCGTGATCTGCGGTAAAGAGGGCATCAAAGAAGCATATTCTACAGGCAGAGGGAAGTTGACCGTCCGCGCGCGCGCCGCTATCGAACGGCAGAAGAACGGTAAAGATCTCATCGTGATCACCGAGATTCCCTATCAGGTGCAAAAATCCGGCTTGATAGAGGACATTGCCGAACTGGTGGAGGATAAAAAAATAGAAGGGATTTCCGACATCCGGGATGAATCCGATAAAGACGGCCTGCGCGTTGTCGTGGAACTAAAAAGAGACGCGGAACCGCAGATAGTGCTTAATCAGCTTTTCAAGCACACCCAGATGGAAACGACGTTCGGGGTGATCATGCTGGCGCTTGTCGATAACAGGCCTCGGGTGCTTTCCCTGCGTCAGGTGCTCGACTGTTATATCCTGCACCGCAAGAATATCATCAGGCGCCGCACGCAGTTTGATCTGGACCGCGCACTGAAACGCGCCCATATCTTGGAAGGGCTGAAAATAGCCTTAAAGTTCATAGACCGTATTATCAAGGTGATAAAAACTTCCAAGAGCGTCCCGGCGGCAAAAGAGAACCTGATGAAAGAGTTCGGCCTCTCCGAAGCGCAGTCTCAGGCCATACTGGAAATGCAGTTGCAGCGGCTGACCGCCTTGGAACGGGACAAGATCGAAGCCGAATATATGGAACTGTTGAAAAAAATCGAAGAATGCAGGGCGATCCTGGCTTCCGAGAGAAAGATAGAGCATATAATAAAGACCGAGCTCGCCGATCTCAGAAAGAGATACGGTGATCCCAGACGAACGGAGATAGTGGGCGAAGTCCAGGACATAGAGATAGAGGATCTGATCGCGGAAGAAGATGTGGTGGTGACTATCAGCCACGGCGGATATATAAAACGCCTGCCGGTCAGTTCTTACCGTAAGCAGAAGCGAGGCGGGACCGGGGCCACCGGAGCCGACTTGAAAGAAGAGGATTTTAGCGAGCATCTTTTCGTCGCCTCCACCAAAGATTACCTGTTGGTTTTCACCGATAAAGGGCAGGTGCACTGGCTTAAGGTCTATGAGATCCCTCAGGCAGGCAAGGCCTCGAAGGGGAAGGCGATCGTCAATCTTATAGATATCAGTCAAGGCGAGAAGATAAGTTCCACCATCCCGGTGCGGGAGTTCGCCGACGATAAATACCTTGTGATGGCCACAAAACTCGGGCTGGTGAAAAAAACCCGGCTGGACGCCTATGGTAATCCACGCAAAGGCGGCATCTTAGGCATAACTATCGAGCCGAAAGACGAATTGATAGGGGTCGAACTTACCGACGGCAAGCAGCAGCTATTGATCGGGACACGCCAGGGCAAGGCTATATATTTCAACGAAAAAGACGTGCGGGAGATGGGTCGGGGGGCTAAAGGGGTCAAAGGTATCAACCTGACCAAGGGGGATGAGGTTATCTCAATGGTACAGGACGCTCAAGACGGGACCGTCCTGACGGTCACAGAGCTCGGTTTTGCCAAAAGGACGCCTTTAAAAGATTATCGCTTGACCAGAAGGGGCGGAAAAGGTATTATTAATATCACTGTGACCGCCAAGAACGGCCCTGCCGTGGCGTTAAAGACCGTCAGCGACAAGGATGGGTTGATGGTGATCACGCAGAACGGGATGTTCCTTCGTTGCGAAGTAAAAGACATCCGCACTACCGGTCGTTCCGCCCAAGGTGTCAGGCTTATCAAGCTGCAGGATAAAGATAAGGTTTCTTGTATCGCCAATGTGGTAGCCGAAGAAGAGTGAGAGATTCGAAGCCGCACGGGTTCACGTTCATGGATTGACACTTCAGTCCCCATCGTCTAGTCTGATCTAGGACAAGAGCTTTTTCCCGTTTTGCGGGATCCCGCAGCAACAAAATAATTTAGGAAGCGGGACAAGCTCTCTGGTAAGATGTATTACGTGTACGTGCTTGAGAATGAAGCAGGGCGGCATTATATAGGTAGTTGCGGGGACATAGAAAAACGGCTTAAGCGGCACAATCAAAATAACGTGCGTGCGACAAAAGCACGCGGTCCGTTTCGAGTCGTATACCGGAAAGGATTTTTCAGCAGAAGCGAAGCCCGGCGAAGAGAGAATGAGATTAAGAGTTACAAGGGAAACGATAGATTCAAGCGTTTATTGACACTTCAGTCCCCATCGTCTAGTCTGGTCTAGGACAAGAGCTTTTCAAGCTCTCGGCACCGGTTCAAATCCGGTTGGGGACGTTTAGATCGCGGCACAGAGTCTCCGGGCAGCGGGATCCGGTTCTCCCGTTCGTAACCGCTCGAAAAGTCCTTCCGGACTTTTCATCGTACTCGCGGGATCAATGCCGATAGAAAAATATGCGCTGCGAAAAGAAGACGCAGCGCAGGCATTGAAAATCCGGTTGGGGACGTTTAGATCGCGGCACAGAGTCCCCGGGCAGCGGGATGATATGTAGCGATAAAAGAATTGAGGATGCGGGGCAAAGAGGCTCCCGGTTGCGGCGCGATTTCCCCCCGATTCTTATTTCAGAATCTCGAAGACCGAAGATATACAGAAGTTCTTTTGCGACGGAAAGGTTACGTTGTTTTCGGATATCAAGATCCAGAAGAATGCCGGAAACGGCGTAACCTTTTTGTTTTTAGACAACGGGGAAGACAGATATGTGCGGAATAGTGGGATATACAGGCAGTAAACAGTCTCAGGAGATACTTCTTACCGGGTTGTGCCGGCTGGAGTACCGCGGTTATGATTCTTGCGGTATCTGCGTGCAGTCGGGAGCCAGTAATAGATTGTCTGTCCGCAAGATGCCGGGCAAGGTCAGGGAATTGATCAGATCGCTGGAAACGAAGCCGTTGTCCGGGACCTGCGGCATCGCGCATAACCGCTGGGCTACGCACGGAGAGCCCAACCGGGTCAATGCGCATCCTCATACGGACTGCAAAGGGAAGATAGCCCTTGTTCACAACGGCATAATCGAGAATTTTTCCGCACTTAAAGAAGAACTGATGGCATCGGGGCACAAGTTCGTCAGCCAGACCGATACCGAAGTGATCGTGCATTTGATAGAGGATGCTTACCGGGAATTGCCCCTGGAGGAAGCTGTTAGGTCGGCGTTGCTGCGTCTTAACGGTTCGTTCGCGGTAGCGGTTATTTCGGAGAAGGAACCGGGCAAGATGGTGGGGGCCAGGTCCGGCAGTCCGCTGGTAGCCGCGTCGTGCGCTATCGGTAGCCTGCTGGCTTCCGATCTTTCCGCTCTTCTGGAGCATACCCAGGACGTTATGTTTCTCGATGACAATGAAATGGCGGTTTGCCTGCCGGGCGGTATCAAGGTGGTCAGCCTCGCCTCCGGCAAAGAAGTGAAAAAGCCGGCCGCACATATCTCTTGGGACATCTCTTCCGCCCAGAAACAGGGGTGGCCTCATTTTATGCTCAAGGAAATAAACGAACAGCCTAAGGTGCTGACGGCCATGCTGGGACACCGCGTCTCCGGCAAAGGGAAAATACATTTTGAGGAGTTGAAGATCTCCAGGGAGAAACTCTCTGCCGTTGAAAACGTGGAGATTATCGCCTGCGGCACGGCGTATCACGCCGGGTTATCCGGCAAATACGCGCTGGAAAAGCTCTGCCGCCTGGGGGTTAACGCCGACGTCTCCAGCGAATTCCGCTACCGGGACCCCGTTATCAGGCCGAACACTCTGGCTATCGCGATAAGTCAGTCCGGGGAGACCGCCGATACTATTGCCGCGGTCAGGGAAGCCAGGGCTAAAGGCGCCCTGGTATTGTCCATCTGTAATGTTCTTGGGTCGACTTTGGTCAGGGAATCGGACGGGGTTATCTATACCCACGCCGGCCCCGAGGTCGGCGTGGCTTCTACGAAGGCATATACCGCGCAGGTAAGCATCATGTACCTTTTGGCGATGCACTTGGCATCTTTGAAGAGCACTCTGCCGCGGTCAAGGATAGAAGCCCTGCTCAGGGAATTCGGCAAATGCCCGGGTCTGCAGGAACGCGTTCTGTCGGAACAGAAAGCTATTAAGAAGCTGGCGGGAAGGCATTCCCACTTCGGCTCCTTTCTTTTTCTGGGCAGAAACATCAATTTTCCGCTCGCCATGGAGGGCGCGCTGAAATTGAAAGAGATATCCTATATTCCGGCGGAAGGATACGCGGCCGGAGAAATGAAGCACGGGCCGATCGCCCTGATCGACGAATACCGGGCGGTAGTCTGCATAACTCCCGAATCGGCCGTATATGAAAAGATGATATCGAATATCCAGGAGATCCGCAGCCGCCGTGGGAGAATAATCGTCATTGCCAGCGAAGGTGACGACAAAATAAAGGAGCTTACGCGGGAAGTGGTTTATATCCCGAAAACGGACGAATTCTTCTCTCCCATTATCGCGGCTCTTCCCTTACAGCTTCTTGCTTATTATATCGCCGTCAAAAGAGGTTGTGATGTCGATCAGCCGCGAAATCTGGCAAAATCGGTAACCGTAGAGTGACCTTATCCCGCAACCGGGAGCGAGGATCTGAGAGTAATGCTTTATATTGTAGGGACGCCGATAGGTAATCTAAAAGATATTTCTTTCCGGGCGGTGGAAGTTCTTAAACAGGCCGACCTGATCGCCTGTGAGGACACCAGGCATGCGCGCATACTGCTTGCGGAATACGGAATTCACGCTCCGCTGACCAGTTTCTTTCAGCACAACCGTCTGACTAAAGCCGAATTCCTTCTGGAAAAACTGCGTGCCGGGCTTTCCGTGGCCCTCATTTCGGACGCCGGGATGCCGGGGATTCTTGATCCCGGGTATAATATCATCAATCTTGCGATAGAGAACAACATTCCCTTGTCCGTTATTCCCGGGCCGACCGCTTTGGCTACCGCACTGGTGGCTTCCGGAAAACCGGCGCACAGATTTTTGTTCGAAGGTTTTCTTCCCAACCGCAGACAGGCGAGAAAGAAGAGGTTGGCGGAACTAAGGGGGTTCGATTTTACCGTGGTCTGTTACGAATCCTGCCACAGGATCAGGGAATCTCTGGATGACATCTCCGAGATATTCGGCGACCGCAGAATATCCTGCGCCAGAGAGCTTACTAAGAAATTCGAAGAAGTAAAACACGGAAGCGCCGCGGAGATCGCGGCGGCATTCTCGGCAGGCAGACCGAAGGGCGAATTTGTTTTGATCCTGTGAGCGGAATTACGCAAGTGCGTACTTAGCATACTTGTTTATCCGGTAACAGCACTTTGTTAAAAAACGGCTCAATTTAATGGTTTTATCTTCGAGAAGATACGTTGAATCAACATGAAATCAAAGATAATCAACGCATTGGAATACGCACAACGTTTCCAATGACAATATGTTACAATAAGACGGCTTTTGGAAAGTAAACACAAAGAAATAAATTTTAACAACGTACTGCTTTAAAACAAGGCTTGTTCATTTGTATTTACAGCTTGCGCTTATCGGAATTGTGCAAGTGTTTCATCCGCATGAAAGGAGCTTGGGAATGTTCGAATTGATAGTCAAAGGCGGGCCGATTATGATCCCCATTCTGGCCGGATCCGTTATCGGTTTGGCCATTATCCTGGAGAGGCTCTGGGCTTTTCGTAGAGCGGAAAATTTAGATAGTTACTCTTTTGTTCAACAGGTATATAAGCTGTTGAAAAACGGAGAGATGCAGGCGGCGGCCAATCTTTGCGCAGCACATGAGAACGACCCTCTTGCCGCGGTCTTCAAGGTCGGAATAGAAAGGCGGATGCTTCCCCATGATAGGCTAGAAAAGATACTTGAACAGGCCGGGAATAACCAGGTCGCCAAACTGGAGCGTTTTCTCGGCTTGCTTGCTTCGGTCGTTTCCATAGAGCCGCTCTTGGGTTTCTTGGGCACCATAACCGGTTTAATCACGGCTTTCATGTCCTGGGAAAAAGCGGGTGCCAACGTGACGGTAAACGCATTGGCGGGAGGCATGTATCAGGCGATGATCACCTCCGCCGCCGGCCTTATGGTGGCGATACCGGCGGCGCTGTTCTATAATTATTTTGTCGGCAGGGTAAAGCAGGTCTCTAACGATCTGACCAACCATGCAATACAGCTGGTCGATCTGCTTTCCGAAGTTCCTGCCTCGGCCAAAACGGAGCAGTCGAAATGAGAATCTCCGGAAAAAGTACGCATTTCGTCGGTCTCGAGTCCGTAGCGATGACGGACATCGTAATGAATATGTTTATTTTTTTCTTCATTTCTTTCAGCCTGCTGTATACCTTCAGGCCGCTGAACACGAAGAGGCTGGACGTGCAGCTTCCCCAGGCGCAAAATTCCTCCGGGCCAGAGGAGTTTAAACAGATAGAGATAACGATTACGGCAGAAGGTCCGGTTTACCTGGATGGGGAACTGGTCAGTTCTTCGGAACTGAAACAGAAGATAGCGGCCGGAACCGGCAAGGGAAGTCGTCCTTCCGTGATCCTGCGCGCGGATAAGCTCGTGCCTTTTCGCAGAGTCGTTTCGGTGCTCGATGTCTTGAGCGGGGCAGGAATAACCAGGATTAGCATAGCCGCCGCAGGCCGCGATTGATGGTTACGAAGGCATTTTTGCCTTGACAGGATGCGTTTCAGGGGGTAAACTTTAATGAACCTTTAAACCGGTTCTTGAGAAACCGGGAAGGACACTTTAAAATGAAAAACATACAAGAGATCGGCCGAACCGCCCCTTCTGTTTAAAAAGAGGCGGTTTTTTTATTGGAATCCCGGGAGAAAATGAAGGAAAAAGCCAGAATACTTGATCAGGAGGCGGTCAAACGCTGCGTAACCCGGATATCTCACGAGATCCTGGAAAAAAACAAAGGGGTGAAAGGGATATGTATCGTAGGTATCCGTACCCGGGGGGCGCATCTTGCCGGCCGGATAGCGGATTGTATCTCCGGGATAGAAAAGGAACCGGTGGATCTGGGAGTGTTGGACATAACTCTCTACAGGGATGATCTTACCTCTATTTCCCAGCAGCCTGTAGTGCATAAGACGGAGATAGGTTTTGATATAACCGGCAGGAACGTGGTGCTCGTGGATGATGTTCTGTATACCGGGAGAACGGTGCGCTGCGCCTTGGATGCGCTGGCCGATTTCGGCAGGCCGCGCACTATACAATTGGCGGTTTTGGTCGACAGAGGGCACAGGGAATTGCCCATACGGGCGGATTTCGTGGGCAAGAACGTTCCTACGTCTCGGGAAGAAACGGTGGAGGTTCGTTTGACGGAGAGCGACGGAAAGGATGAAGTCGTGTTGAAAGAGCGGGGAAACGAATGATTTGGACGCGCAAGGATCTGCTGGGGCTGGAAGAACTGAACAGGGAAGAAATAGAACTTATCCTAGGGACCGCGGATTCTTTCAAAGAAGTATCATCTCGTGAAATAAAGAAAGTCCCCGCTCTGCGGGGTAAGACCGTGGTCAATCTGTTTTACGAGCCTTCTACCCGCACCAGGGTTTCTTTCGAGATCGCCGCCAAGAGGCTTTCCGCCGACGTAATCAATATAGCCGCGGAGACATCCAGTGTGCGTAAAGGAGAAACGCTTCTAGACACCGGCAGGAACATTCAGGCGCTGAAAGCGGATGTTATCGTTCTCAGACACGGGTTTTCCGGCGCGGCTGTGCTGCTGGCGCGCAAGCTGGATATAAGCGTGGTGAACGCCGGGGACGGCTGGCATGAGCACCCCACGCAGGCGTTGCTGGATATTTTTACTCTCAAAGAGAAACTTGGCCGCATAGAGGGTTTGAGGGTCTGTATTGTGGGGGATATCGCTCATTCGCGCGTGGCGCGTTCCAATATCTGGGGTTTGACCAGGCTGGGGGCGAAAGTGACGGTATGCGCGCCGAAAATTCTCATACCACCCGGTATAGAACAGACGGATGTTGATGTCAATTGTGATATTGAGGAAGCGCTGTCGAAAGCCGACGCCGTGAACGTCCTGAGAATGCAGTTTGAAAGGGACGCCAGGGACGCCTTCCCCAGGGAGATCGATTATTTCCGCAAATTCGGCATTACCCGTGAAAGATTAAAGAAGACCGGCAGGGACATCGTCGTGATGCATCCCGGGCCGTTGAATCGCGGCATAGAGATCGCCAGCGACGTGGCAGACGGGAGCAGTTCAGTTATACTCGAACAGGTAACCAACGGTATCGCCGTACGCATGGCGGTGCTTTTTCTGGTTTCACAGGCGCATGATAAAAGAATCTCTGCTGATTAAGAACGGAAGAGTTGTAGATCCGGTTTCCCGCACGGATGCGGTGAAGGATGTCTTTGTCTCCAGCGGCAAGATTGCTGCGATTTCGGCCGGCATCGGGGAGAAAGCGTCGCAGGTCATCGATGCCGCCGGCTGTATCGTTATGCCGGGTCTGGTGGACATGCACGTGCATCTGCGCGAGCCCGGCAGGGAGGACAAGGAGAACGTAGCCAGCGGCACGGCGGCGGCGGCGAAAGGCGGAGTGACCAGCGTGTTGGCTATGCCGAACACCGATCCCCCTATAGACAGCGTGGAAAACGTTGCGCTGTTCAAACGAATAATACGCTGCGGCGCCAAGGTCAATGTCTTTATTTCCTCCGCTATAACCAAAGGCCGGCAGGGGAAAGAGCCTGTCGCTTTCGACCTTTTGAAAAAGAACGGGGTGATCGCTTTTTCCGATGACGGCGCCTCCGTGGATTCTCCGGAGATACTTCTAAAGGCCTTGGTGAAGTCACGGGAGAAGGGATTTCTGATTATTTGTCACAGCGAGGATCGTAATTTATCAGCCGGGGGAGCGGTGAACTTAGGGCTGGTATCTACCAGGTTGGGATTAAGGGGGATATCGGCGGAATCGGAATACCGCAGGGTTGAAAGGGATATCGCGTTGGCCGCCAGGGCAAAAGCGCGCGTGCATATCGCGCACGTCAGCTGCGCGGAGAGCGTGAAAGTAATAGCGGAGGCGAAGAAAAAAGGGATAAAGGTTACGGCGGAAACCGCGCCGCACTATTTTTCATTGACGGAGGAAGCGGTTTTGGGATATGATACTAATATGAAGATGAACCCTCCCTTGCGCCGCCGGGGGGACCTTGAGGCGGTGAAAAAAGGATTGAGGGACGGGACAATCGACGCCATCGCTTCCGACCACGCCCCACACACGGAGAACGAAAAAGAGGTAGAATTCAATCTCGCCGAGTTCGGAGTCACCGGTTTGGAAACGGAATTGTCGGTCGCCGTGACGGAATTGGTCTACGGAGGAGTCCTGGACTGGATGGGGCTGGCGGAAAAGATGTCTTTTGTACCGGCGACCATTCTGGGTATAAAGAAAGGGGGGCTCCTGGAAGGGAGAGATGCCGATATAGTGGTGTTCTCTCCGCACGAGGAATGGACGGTCAAAAAGGATGATTTTGCTTCCCGGTCCGCGAATTCTTGTTTCCTCGGAAGGAGGCTCAAAGGACGAGTGCGTTACACGATTTGTTCCGGGAAGACAATTTATGCAGCAGAATAAGGAATTTATAGCCGATTTTCACATCCATTCCAAATACAGCCGCGCGACGTCCAAGGATATGGATATCCGGCACATCGCGGAATGGGCGGGGTTAAAAGGGATCGACCTGATGGGAACCGGAGATTTTACCCATCATTTGTGGATGGAGGAACTGCGGGGTAATTTGGAAGAGGTCGGCAGCGGTCTGCTTGTTTACAAGGGAGGGGTTTCCGGCGAAAAAAAAATACATTTCATACTCACAGCCGAGGTCAGCAGTATCTATTCGAAGAACGGCAGGGGCTACCGCATCCACAACCTCCTTTTTAGCCCGTCTTTTGCCGCGGTCGAAAAGATAAATACCGCGTTGGCGCGGATAGGCAACCTGGCTTCCGACGGAAGGCCTATCCTTGGTCTCGACGCAGCCGAGCTGGCCCGAATAATTTTCGACATAGACGAAAGATGTATGCTGGTGCCGGGGCATATCTGGACTCCGTGGTTTAGTCTTTTCGGCTCCATGTCGGGATTCGACCGTATAGAAGACTGCTTCGAGAAATACACGGATAGAATATTCGCTCTGGAAACCGGATTGTCCAGCGATCCGGCCATGAACTGGAGACTGTCGGCGCTGGATCGTTTCAGTCTAATAAGCAATTCCGATTCCCACAGCCCGGCGAGGATCGGCAGGGAGGCCAACGTTTTCAAATGCGAACTGTCTTATGACGGGATCCGGGGCGCATTAAAAGAAAAAGACCCGGCCAGGTTCCTTTTTACCACGGAGTTTTTTCCCGAAGAAGGCAAATACCATTTCGACGGGCATCGTCTGTGCGGAGTGCGTTTTTCTCCGGAAGAGACCAGGGCACACGGCGGCAAGTGCCCCAAGTGCTCAAAACCGGTAACGGTCGGGGTAATGAACCGCGTCGAGGCGCTGGCTGACCGGGCCCCGGGGTTTAAACCGAAGAATGCCATTCCCTTTCGTAATCTCATTCCTTTGGATGAGATTATCGCCGACGCCAAAGGGCTTTCTCCTTCCGCCGGGGCGGTCCAGAAGGAGTATTCCGGTATCGTGTCGAGATTCGGCACGGAATTCGAAGTGCTCCTGAGAGCGCCTAAGGAAGACCTCCTGCGGGGCGTCCCCGTGAAGATAGCGGACGGCATAATCAGAATGAGAGAAGGGAAAGTCAGGATAGAAGCGGGGTTTGACGGAGAATACGGAAAGATCTCCCTGTTCGGCGAAGAGGAAAAAAAGAAAGAAGATGACCGTCAGTTAAACTTGTTCTGACCGGCATAGGTTTTGCGCCTGTGGCCCAAAGGATAGGGCACCAGCCTCCGGAGCTGGGTGTGCAGGTTCGATTCCCGCCAGGCGCACAAAGTATAAAATAGGGCAGCAGATCGGCGGGAGAGACAGCGCTGCATAGGCAATGAGAATCTCCGTCCTCCGCGTTCCGGAGAGGAGAACGATTCCCGCCAGGCGTACGGCCGGGCTTCTAATTCCTAACAGGACTTTGTTAATTTTCGATTCGCTCCTTGAATCGTTGGGATTTTATTTT
>WOYI010319825.1_pt1 | contig 17272 bp, 16 predicted proteins | sample 6423411 | NCBI WGS metagenome assembly WOYI01 (sample SAMN13441803, study PRJNA592873) | oil field metagenome | biome: oil field; feature: oil-well bore; material: oil-contaminated soil; isolation source: oil-contaminated soil from oil-well borehole | place: Germany: Wietze | collected 2016-10-18 ...
AAAGCAAGGTGAGATTCCAGGGCTTGCCCTGGGGTATTGATACCTTTCATTTCTCGATTCCCTTGGGTTTTTCCTCAGTTGTATGCTTTGCAGCATCAGAAAGAGCATCTTTGAGGCTAATCTTGCTGACATCTTCCTTGTTGTAGAGCCAACAGGCAACCTGATGCTTGTCGGTGATGTCAAACATAGGGGGGATGTGGCACGAACACCAGGGCATCTTCTTGGGGCAACGGTCATAGAAGTAACAGCCGACGCGTTCTGTGTCTGGAGAAGGCACATCGCCTGTGAGGATGATTCGCTTTCGCTCACGTTCAATCTTGGGATCAGGGATTGGCGCTGCAGAGAGAAGTGCAACAGTATATGGGTGCTTGGGAGTGTCATAGAGCTGGGCAGACTCAGAGACCTCAACAATCTTTCCCAGATACATGACTGCGATTCTAGTGCTGATATGCTGGATGACTGCGAGGTCGTGTGCAATGAAGAGATAGGTAAGACCAAACTCCTTCTGCAAATCTCCAAGCAGATTCAGTATCTGTGCCTGAATAGACACGTCCAAAGCCGATACTGGCTCATCAGCAAGAATGATTTTGGGATTGAGGGCAAGGGCACGGGCGATACCGATTCTCTGACGCTGTCCACCACTGAACTCGTGGGGATATCTGTTCTTGAATACCTTGTTCAGACCGACACGCTCCATGAGGTCCTCGACCCTGAGTTCCATTTCGTTTGAGGTCATCGGCTTTGGCAACAGTTTGCGGTTGTTGTAGATCACCATAGGCTCTGCGATGATGGAGCGTACAGTCATTCTAGGATCAAGGGAGGCATAGGGATCCTGGAAGATCAGCTGCATATCCTGCCTTGCCTTGAGCATTGAGCGGGTATCTGCCTTCACCATATCGATTCCGTTGAAAACCACACTCCCGCTGGTGGGTTTGTAAAGTTGGGCTATGGAGCGTACTGTTGTGGATTTTCCACAGCCTGACTCCCCTACGATTCCTAGGGTCTCACCCGGATATATATCAAAGGATATTCCATCAACAGCCCGAATTGCCCCGACCTTTCTGTTGAACAGGGAACCTGTCTTGATGGGGAAATGTTGTTTGAGATCCCTTACTTCCAAAAGGGGCTTTATAGTAGTAGTGTCCATTATGCCTTCTCCTGTTGTGTGGCATCCTGCAATGCCTGTCTTTTGGCCTCTTCATCACAGAAGAGCCAACAGGCTACCTCATGATGATTTCCCAAATCCTTCTGTGGCGGATAGGCATGCTCACAGACTTCCATAGCCTCGTGGCATCTTGGATGGAAGGGGCAGCAGGGTGGAAGGTCGATGACGTTCGGTGGTTGCCCTTCAATTGAGAATAGTCGCTTGTCTTTGTTTGCCGTATCCATTCGGGGAACACTCTTGATCAGTCCTTCCGTATACGGGTGGGAGGGCCTTGCATAGAGGTCATCGGTAAGGGCCGTCTCAACAATACGACCTGCATACATGACACAAACCTTGTCACACATACCTGCCACTACTCCCAAGTCATGGGTTACCAAGATGACAGCAGTACCCATCTCGCTGTTTATCTTTGCTATGAGCTCCAGTATCTGAGCCTGGATGGTGACATCCAAGGCTGTGGTAGGCTCGTCTGCAAGCAACACCTGAGCATCGCAAGAAAGGGCCTGCCCTATCATGACACGCTGGCGCATCCCACCAGAAAACTGGTGGGGGTAGCTGTTGATTCTCTTCTCAGGAGAAGGGATACCAACAAGCTTGAGCATTTCGATTGAGCGCTCAAGAGCCTCTTTCTTGCCCATCTTAGGGTTATGCAACCTGATGGTTTCAACCATCTGGGTGGATATCTTCAAAAACGGATTGAGGCTGGTCATGGGATCCTGAAAGATCATGGAGATCTTATCCCCACGGATGTCGCGCATCTCAGATTCGCTCATCTTGAGGATGTCCTCTCCCTCAAACAGGATCTGACCTCCAACAATCCTTCCTGGGGGGGAGGGGATGAGGCGCATGATGGAGAGGTTGGTAACGCTCTTGCCACTTCCCGACTCCCCTACAATTCCCAGGGTCTCCCCTTCATGGATGGTAAATGATACACCGTCGACAGCTTTTACAATGCCGGCGTCAGTCTTGAAATATGTTTGCAAGTCCTTAACTTCGAGGACTGCTTTTGCGTTAGCTTTCAAACTCATTTGTCGTCCTCCTACAGTTGGTTCTTGCTTTGCGGATCGAAAGCATCTCTGAGCCCATCACCGAAAAAGTTCATGGCAAAGAGGAATATGGTCATCGCGATGGCGGGGAATATCAACTTCCAAGGATAGAGGGTCATGCCGTTTACAGCATCCCCTACAAGAGAGCCCCAAGAGGCATACGGCGCCTGGACACCCAGACCAAGGAAGGAGAGGAATGACTCCTGCATGATGAAGGCGGGAACCCTCAACGTAGAGTAGACGATAATGACCGACAGGGAGTTGGGTACCATATGTCGGAAGATAATCCTTGCTGTAGAGGCTCCCATACTCCGGGCAGCCTCCACAAATTCACTGTTTTTCAGGCTCATAATCTGCCCTCGTACCATTCGTGCAATGGTAAGCCAGCTCACCATCGCAAGGGCGACAAAGAGGTTCATGATATTCCTGCCAAAAATGGCCATGAAGATGATGACGAGCAACATGTAGGGCAAGCCGTACATGATGTCTACCAAGCGCATGAGGAAAAAGTCTACCTTCCCTCCCATGTAGCCGGCAAGAGCCCCTACGATAATACCAATGAACACACTGGTGATCGTTCCTATCAGGCCGATCATGATGGAGACCTGTCCGCCATAGATAATGCGGCTCAGCATATCCCTTCCACTGTAGTCTGTTCCCAAGAGGTAGTGTCGCCCATGTTTCTTTGTTGCTTCGACATCTGCAGAGAGGTTCTCGCTGATGGAAACCTTCCTGTCGATGGGGAAGTCTACTGTCCCGTCCTTTATCTCTTGCTTGAGAGTCCTTTCATAACTTCTGGTGATAGTGGTCTTGATCTTACCCAGGAGGTTGATCTTGCCAGTCGAGGCGAGACCTTTCTCCCCAAGGCTCATGATTTCCATTTCTAGGGAGGATTGATATTCTTCCTCACTCAGGCCAGGGTTACTTCCTTTGATGGTGTTCATCACCTGGGCACGCATTTCCTGTAGAATCTGCTTTTCGATGGTGGGAATATCCACCTTGGTAATGGCCGCATAGACTATGAGAATCTCGTCATAGGACATCTTTGCAAGATTCTGGATCTTGCCTGTTTCGATATCCTTCCAGTAGATTTTTTCAACAGAGATGAGGAAATCAGTATCTATGCTTTTTTGTAATCGCTCGATGGTGCGGATATCCGCATCGCTGAAGGTGAAGGTCCCAGCCGCTTTCTGCCTCTCGCCCTCTGCATAGCAAAAATCCCAGACCTTGTTACTTTCGTTGTCTGCAATCCACTTCTTAATCTGTGCAGACTGTGCTTCAGTTACTATAAGGCTCCCACTTCTCCATGCCTTGAAATACAGGTCTTCCAGCTTGGTCTCCATCATCAGGTCCCCAGCAGTCTTGTTCCACGTTGGCCTGAGGTGCTGGTGATCGAGGATAATCTCGTCATATGCGTAGATGGGAAGGAACATGGCAAAGGCTGCAAGCAGAGAGTATACGATGACGATAATCATACCCAATACAGCCATCTTATTCTTTTTCAGTCGTTTCCAGGCATCCTTGGAAAGGCTGTTTCCAGCTACTACCTGATTGAATTCGTTGAGGGGTGCCTCTTTCTTTTTTCTTTTCGCTATCATGAGGCCACTCCTATTTGTAGGTGATTCGGGGGTCAAGCTGTGCATATACTACATCCACAATAAAATTCATTAGCACAAGGATCAGCGAATAGACAATGACAACACCGACTATCAGGGTATAGTCGCGGTTAAAGGAACTCTGTACGAAGAATTTACCCAACCCCGGGACACGGAAAATCTGTTCCACGACGATAGATCCTGTGATGATACCTGCAAATGCAGGTCCCAAATAGCTGACAATCGGCAACATGGCGCCTTTCATGGCGTGCTTGAAGATGATAGTGGAGCTTTTCATCCCTTTTGCCTTGGCTGTGCGGATGTAATCGCTACGAAGCGTCTCCAGCATGGAAGAACGGGTCAGACGGGCAATATTTGCAAAGTAAGCAAAGGAGAGCGATACTGCAGGAAGGACGATGGTCAGATATCCTTCACCTGTGGTGTACCAACCGCTGGTGGGTAGCCAGCTGAGTTTCATCGCGAATATCAGCTGGAGTACCGGTGCTATGACAAACAGCGGAACAGATATTCCTATTACCGCCACCCCCATACTAAAGTAGTCAATCCATGTGTTCTGCTTTACTGCGGCAATGATGCCGGCCGATATGCCAAACAACAAGGCCAGAGCCATTGCACAGAGGCCTAGGACTATGGATTTTGGTAGGCTGTTGAAAATGTAATAATTGACATCATAGTCCTTATATTTGTAGGAAGGTCCCAAGTCTCCACGCAGGATATCAAACATGTACCTGCCGTACTGTTGGATTAGGGGTTCATTCATATGGTACTTTTCTTCAATGTTACGCTTGACCACTTCTGGGAGGTTGCGTTCACTTGCGAACGGCCCTCCTGGGGCGACACGGACAATAAAGAAGCTGAGCGTGATGATGATCAATAGCGTAGGGATTATCCCTAAAAGTCGATTCACGATATATTTAGTCATTCGCTTCCTCTTGTAAGACTAGATTGCATGGAGAATTTGGGGATTACTCTTTATCATACAGCATTTCTGATACTATACCAACTTCCTTATTTATGCAAGAATGGGCATGCTAGTGCAAAATACGCAAACATCAGGCACTGCTAATATTATATAATAAATAAAGTTGTGATATATTTAAGGTATTTTATTTTTACAGTTTAGTGAGGGCTGTCAATATGCACAGACACCTATTGAAGTGTATGATTACCTGCCCAATCTATGGTAGTGTATAGCTCAGGCTGAATGCCGCAGGAGAAAGAACCAATGAAAAAACTATATCTGGAGAACCTTGGCTGTTCAAAGAATCAGGTTGATGCCGAGACCATGCTGAAAATTCTCGCAGAAGACAATTATATGCGAACTGACGACCCCACAGAAGCCGAGATCATACTGGTAAACACCTGTGGATTTATAGAAAGTGCTCGCGAACAGTCCGTCGAATCCTTCTTTTCGCTCCATCAGAGCAATCCTGAGGCAAAGATACTGTTCGCCGGCTGTATGGCTGAACGTTATGCTGATGAACTTTCTGGGGACTTGGCTGAAGCCTCGGCAATCTTTGGCAATCGCGACCTTTCAAAAATTCGTGATGTTGTCCAACGGGTTGAAAAAGGTGAGCGTGTGGTGGAAACGTATGCCTATCCACCGGTAAAGGAAGAGCTCTATGAGCGAAACGAGCTGCTCAACTTCCCTGGAAGCGCCTATCTGAAGATCAGCGAAGGGTGCAACCACCGTTGTGCCTACTGTGCCATACCCCTTATCCGCGGCGATTTACGCTCCCGTCCTATGGATATGATTATCAAGGATGCAGAGCACCTTATCAGTACAGGAATAAGGGAACTGAACTTGATTGCCCAGGACCTAGCTGCCTATGGAACGGACATAGGGGATGGCACAAGCAGATTTATGGACCTGCTTACAAGGCTTGTTGCCCTACAAGGGGATTTTAGATTGCGCCTGCTGTACATCCATCCTGATGCGTTTCCTTCTGACCTTCCCCGATTCATAGCAGATAATCCGAAAGTACTTCCCTATTTTGACATCCCTTTCCAGCATGCAGCCACCCCAATACTGAGGAGCATGGGAAGGACTGGGACAAAAGAGAGCTATCTCTCCCTGATCAATTCCATTCGTGCGACTGTCCCGGGTGCTGTGGTGCGTTCAACCATTCTGCTCGGCTATCCTGGCGAGGATGAGGGTGCTTATGTTGAGTTGCTTGATTTTATCGAGAGAGCTCAACTCGACTGGATGGGATCCTTCCTCTACAGTAGGGAAGAGGGGACAAAGGCCTATGACCTGAGAAACCAAAAGGAACATGCAAAGGCGCATAAAGCAGCTGCAATCTTTCAGAAAAAGCTTGAAAAGCTACAACAAGCCATCACAGAAGCCCGCCTTGAGCAGTTTGTGGGCAAGGAGTACGATGTTTTGATAGAAGAGAAGATAGAGCAAGAGGACCTGGCAATAGGAAGAATCTATTCTCAGGCCCCCGAGGTTGATGGTCTTACGGTAGTCATGGGGCACAACCTTGTCCCAGGCTCTGTAGTGAAATGTGGAATTCGAGCGGTGAAGGGCATTGACCTTGAAGCTGTCTTAGTGGAGCGATCTGATGGCTAATATTGATGCTTTGCTCTCAGAGTTGAATAAAGACCAGACGGAGGCGGTGCTGGAGAACAGCGCTCCTCTGCTAGTGCTTGCCGGTGCAGGTTCGGGAAAGACCCGGGTCATCACCACCAAAATTGCCTACTGTATTGAGAGGCTGGGAATCCCAGCCTATAAGATTCTTGCAGTTACCTTTACCAACAGGGCTGCTTCAGAGATGCGCCAACGGGTGACCGAGATGCTTGATGACCAACAGGTCTCAGGCGATGTCACCATACGCACCTTCCACTCCTTCGGGGCATGGTTTCTCAGGAGGTTTGGCTCGGAGATCGGCTTGGGGTCCAACTTCACCATCTACGATGATGATGATTCGCTCTCCTTGCTCGCTTCCTGTTACCCAAATTTCAAGAAAAAGGAGCTCGACCCTGTCATGCGCAAGATCTCCTATGCCAAGGATCGGGGCCTCACCTGTAAGGATAACCTTTCTTCCTTGAAGGCTGATGCCACCTTCCCCCGAATGTTCGAGGCGTATGAGGACAAGATGCGCAGGGTCGGGAATGTGGACTTTGCAGACCTTATCGGAAGGAGCATCGAACTGCTCGATGCCAAACCTGATGTCCAGGCCTGGATGCACAACCGATTCAAGGTCATCCTGGTCGATGAGTACCAGGATTCCAACATTGCACAATTTGAGCTGCTCAAGCGTCTGGTAGGGCCTTCCTGCTTCATTTGTGTTGTCGGGGATGATGACCAGAGCATCTACCGTTTTCGTGGGGCAGAGGTGCAGAACATCCTCTCTTTTCCTGAGGTTTTCTCAGGAGCGAAGACAGTCAAGCTCGAACAGAACTACCGTTCTACCCAGAGTATCCTGGACATAGCCAATACGGTTATACAGAACAACAAGGGCCGTCATGCCAAAAGGCTCTGGACAGCCAATACCAAGGGGTCAAAACCCAACCTGATGTATGTGCAGGATGAGCTGGATGAGGCACAACGTGTTGGTAGGATCATACAGCAGGATAAGAAGTATGATGGCAGTGCAGTCCTGTACAGGACCAATGCCCAATCCGTGGCCTTTGAGACAACCTTCAAGAGGTTGCGCATACCCTATAAGGTAGTGGGGGCTCTGCAGTTCTATGACCGCGAGGAAGTCAAGGATGCCTTGGCCTTGCTGTTTCTTCTAACGAACAGTAAGGATGAGGTAAACTTCAAGAGGATGATCAACAAACCTACACGGGGCATCGGCTCGGGCAGTCTTGATACCATCCTCTCTTATTCTCTCCAAGCAGAGGGAGACATTTTCCGTATGTTGGAAATGGCCATACAATCAGGGTCTCTATCAAATAAGGCAAAAAGCGGTGCGACCACATTCCTGGAACTCTACAAGCATGCAAACCGCATGATGGACAGCGAGGAGCTGGTGGACTGTGTCAACTTCATGATCAGGGAGTCTGGCTTGTTTGAGCTCTACCAGAAGATAGACAACCAGAACAGCACCGGCAAGGTCGATAACCTGGAGGCTCTGGTCAACGCCCTTGCCTCCTATGATTCCTCCCGTGACGGCCTGTTGCTTTTTCTTGAACAGCTCTGCCTCGACCCAACCACCTTGGGAAGGGAAGACCCCAGGGACAAGAAGGGAGTTACCCTTATCACCATGCATAACACCAAGGGTCTTGAATTTGACCGGGTGTTTGTCGCTGGCTTGGAGGAGGAACTCTTCCCCGGACGAGCCAAGGAGAGTGACGACGACATTGAGGAAGAGCGCAGAATTTTCTACGTTGCGGTAACCCGGGCTCGGAAGCAACTCTACCTCATGTGTGCAAAGGCAAGGAAGATATGGGGAAAAACCAGTTTCCAGCACCCAAGCAGATTTATTGATGAGATACCTACCCATCAGGTTGCAGTGGATGGGATTCGTCCAGGGACGTTGGATGTACTCCCAGAAGGTGGCCCCTATCGTGGGCTTGGCAGTCTAGGAGAGAAACGGGCCAAGGCTCATGGATCTTCTGAAGCCCTGAACAGCAATGGTTGGGGAGGTTCAGCGAGTGCCCTTATCCAGAAGGGTTTTGGCTCCAATGCAAAGACGTTCACCATGGAAGAGCGTCACGCAGAAGAGGAAGGGGTGAGTCTGTTTCCTCTTGGGCAAAAGGTCTATAGTGACAAGTATGGTGAAGGTGAAGTGGTGAACCTGAAGAAAAGTGGTGATCGTGAAGTCATCGATGTGACATTTGTAGGGGGGAGCAAGGCTACTTTCATCAGTAAATTTGCTCAACTTGAGAAAATAGGGGGCTAATGCTATGCTCTCACCTATGAAAGATACTAGACATGTTGCCACCGAACACTATACAATGCCTATCGTTGTCCGTGCACGGTCATTCTATCTGTATGACCGTTATGGGCTTCGATATGTTGATTTTTTTCAAAACCATGGCAGAGCCATCCTAGGTCATCGACCCGACATCCTGCAACGTTCCCTAAAGAGCACTGCAAGCCGGGGCTTGATAAGCGAATACCCTTCGGTATTCGAGGGAAGGCTCGAAAAGCTACTGGCTAGACTGTTTCCAGACTATGTGGATTTTAGGCTGTATGCCGATGACCATGTAGTCCGACAGGTGGCTATAAAGGTTTCGTCAGATCCGATCTACGACCCTGCATGTTCACCTCCAACAGATCATCATCCAGTGTCCTTTTGGCGTCCGTACCTAGAGGTCGGCGGGGCAGATTCCGAGTTGCTCTTCCCTATCCTACCTTTCCCAGGGAGTTTCATACCTCAGGTCGTATGCATTAAGGGGCAAGCACTGGCAGATGAAATGCCGCCTTCAGACCCTGTTTCACCGCTGTTACTTGATTTGCTCATCAAGACGGTAGCGACACTGATACAAAGCCTTGAGTCGGAAGAAGCAGTTGCCAAGCGCAAGACCAATCCTCTGTATGGGTTGTTTGAGACGCGGGGTCCGTACGGAATTACGCACCTCGATTCTTCGCGCTACAGGGAGTTCGCCCAAGAGGCTTTAAGCCTCAAGGTTGTCCTTCCCCCTTCAGCGGATATACCGCTTATCACCCCCGGAGAGTACTCCAAGGGCGATATTGCCTTATTTCTGAAGTTGGCAGAGCAGTATGCACTATAATGGATAGACAGATGGCGGTATGACATTTTCCATCGGCTGCTGGTTGGGCGTTGCTTGACAGGAGTCCTTGTGTATGGAAGTATGTTCTATTGACCATGAACCAAAACACTACAGCAAGGCAGGACCTTGCCGAACAGGATGAATAGATGAAAACTATTTTTGTAAAACCGCTGACAGTTCAGAAGAAATGGTATCTGATAGATGCGGAGGGAAAGGAACTCGGTAGAGTAGCTGTTGCCGCAGCACGTATCCTCCGTGGGAAGAATAAGCCCGAGTATGTCCCTCACCAGGATATGGGTGATTTCGTGATCATCATCAATGCTGAGAAAGCAGCCCTCACTGGCAACAAGTACGAAGACAAGATGTACTACCATCACTCCGGTTATCCTGGTGGTCTTCGCGAAACCAACTATGCTGATATGATCAAGCGCAAACCTGAGTTCCCCATGGAACATGCAGTCAGGGGAATGCTTCCCCGGGGTCCGCTCGGTCGCAAGTTGTTCACCCACATGAAAGTGTATGCTGGTGCAAAACACCCGCAGGAAGCTCAACAGCCCATAACGGTTGAAATCTAAGGTAGGAACGAAATATGGCAAAGAAAGAAGTTAAGAAAGTTGTAGATCTTGGTCATGGCGTGGGTCGTCGTAAGACAGCCATCGCTCGTGTCTATCTCCGAGAGGGTGATGGCAAGATTATTGTTAATGGTAGGGACGTTGATGCTTACTTCGGTAGTCCAATGCTGACCTACATCGTCAAACAGCCTCTTCAGGTTACTGATACTGTTACCAAGTTCGATATACTCGTAAACGTAGTTGGTGGCGGTCCTTCAGGTCAGGCAGGTGCTATCCGCCATGGTATTTCCAGATCTCTGGTTGCCCATGATGAAGCCTATCGCCCTGTGTTGCATACAAGCGGATTCATGACTCGTGACTCCCGCATGGTTGAGCGTAAGAAATACGGTCAGCCTGGTGCAAGAGCCAAGTTCCAGTTCTCCAAGCGCTAAACTGTGTTTGCGACAATCGAGCGGAAAGCCTCCGGTGAGGGATATTTTATCCTTCAGGAGGGGCTTTCCCCTTTTTTTATCTCAGCAAGACTTTTCCTCTCAAGAAGCCTGCCGCTAAGCCAACCGATCGCTGAAGAAATGGCAGACTCCCTAAGGGATGAGCAACTCCTGCTCAACTGTCGTGAACAGGCTTTGCAGTATCTCACCAGACGGGAACACACCTCCCTTGAGTTGAAGCAGAAACTACTCAAGAAAAACTACAGCCAAGCCCATATTACTCAAGTCCTAGAGACTCTTATCCACCAAGATCTTCTTAGTGAATATCGCTATGCCCAGTCTTTCATTCTTAGCAGGCAAAGGAAGAATCCTGAAGGGAAGAGCCTTCTTAGGCAGAGGCTGCTGGCAAAGGGTGTAAACAACGAGGATGCAGAACGTGCACTCGAGGAAGCCTTTTCTGAAGAACTCCTTGTAGAAGCCGTCAGCAAGGCCTATGCGGTAGCCATACGTAGATATGAGCCAGACCTTGCTCTGCAGAAACTGCTCAGTCGTGGTTTTTCCCGGTCAGACATACGCTTTGCCCTTGAGCGGGCGGACGATGAGAAAGAAGAAATCCTATAGGGCGAATAGTAAGCAGCAAGGGAACATTAGGTTCATTTTCTTCTTGAGAAAAGATACATTCCCTTATACACTTGCACTACAGAAAAGGGAGAAGATCACATGAAACATACCAGAAAGCTAGGGATTTTTCTCATAATTTTTATCGCTGTATCGTCCCCCCTACTGGCGATCAACTGGCTCGATGAACGGGCAATCTACCCCTATAACGAAAATCTCTCTCTAGCCAGTGATCTTACCTTGGGTCTGACCATGTCTGCCCCTGCTTCCTTCCTGTTTGCCTCTCCTGCTTCAGACTGGGTTGAGACAGGCCTTAGCTATGGGGTAACTTCGCTTGCTTCCTATTCTATGAGGACGGTTCTAAAAAACACCATATCAAGGCAAAGACCCTATCTGCTTCCCGACAATGATGCTACACAACCTGCAGACACTTCTGATTCCAATCAGTCATTCCCTTCTGGGCATACACTGATGGCCTTCAGCTCAGCGGCCTATACCCAGACAGTTTTCTCCCTCAACTATCCTGATTCTCCCTACAAGAGGGCAGTCACCGCTGCCACCTGGGCTCTAGCTGTAACCACAGCTGTCCTACGGGTAGCAAGTGGCAATCACTTTGTCACTGATGTGCTTGCAGGTGCTGCGATAGGAAGCGTCCTAGGCTTCGCAGGCCCTTACCTGACCCGCCTGGTCTTCAAGGACAAGGAAAATGCCCCAACGCTCATGATAGGGCCGACTGTGGGAATGCAGGTAAGTCTGTAGGTATCGAGAAAACAGCCTAGATATTGTAATAGTTCCATTAGTATATGTATTTTCACACTATTTAAGAATAGTGTGAAAATACATTGAGTTTTTCTGCTTATGAGATATACTTATTTCTAGAGAGGGTGATGCGATGTCCATAGAAAAGGAACTGCTAAACTATAAGGAAAATACAAGTATCTCTAGAGAATCTCTGGTTGAACGTATCAGAAGAGACAAACCTGACTATAAAGATTCATCAGTACGATGGGTCTTGTACAGGTTGGTTCATGATGGAGTAATCACAAAGGTAGATTCAGAGTTTTTTCGAATTGGCAGGGTAAAACCCTATGTACCCAAGCCAGGAGGTATAATCAAAAAGCAGATAGTTAAGGTTCTAAAATCAGAGCTCCCCGCTATTAAGGCTGTAGTTTATGAATCAACTATTCTTAACGAATGGGTGAATCATCTGATCGCTCGGAATGTATTGTTTGTTGAGGTTGAAAAAGACTATATGCATAGTGTGTTCTGGGAATTACAGGAGAAAATTCAAACCACAATTCTTTTGAAACCCGGTATAGATGATTACTATTTGTACGCTTCTGATGCAACCATCATAGTTTCTAACCTTATTTCACAAGCCCCACTTCACAAGGATTCGTATGATATTCGTATAGAGAAGCTCCTTGTGGACATATATGCAAATGAACTGCTCAAAGAGTTTATCAGCGATGATGAGATTGAAAATATTTTAAACGATATATTCTCTACATATGTTGTAAATGTTAAGACTGTTCTCGCTTATGCAAAAAGGAGAAAGCTGGAAGCTAAAATGCGGGTTGTGTTGGAGGGCATTTTCTCAGCAAAGGATGTCAGATGATAGATAAAAGATCTTACAAGAAAGAGCATACCGATAGCAGTCATGAGCACCGGCATAGCCGGTGGTCATGACTCCAACAAAATTGAGCTGTAACACTAGTCTGAGCTTCAAACTAGGTATACAGCCCCTTTTTTTGAGAATGATTATCTATTGCATTTCAGCCTACCTTATATTAATCCTTAGGCTGTTTTACTTCTTCCTAACCCTTGATATGGGAAAGGAACTCATCAAAGGCATTTTCCTCAGTTCCTGGCTCGTAATCAACCAGAGGATAGTTCTCCATGACATAGTCTATGTCCTTGTCTCCACGTCCTGAGAGGTTCACCAGTATCTTGCTATCCTTGGGCATGGTCTGCGCCAGCTTGATGGCGTAGGCAACAGCATGGGAGGACTCCAAGGCTGGGATGATGCCTTCCATACGACTCAAGCCGTAAAAAGCCTCGACTGCTTCCCTGTCTGTCGCGCTTTGGTAGTTTACCCTACCGATAGTCTTCAGGTAGCTGTGCTGAGGCCCTACACCAGGATAATCCAAGCCACTTGCGATCGAGTAGACAGGAAGGGCCTCTCCGCTCTCATCCTGGAGCAGGTAGCTCTTGAAGCCGTGGAGGATTCCTACTTTGCCCAGAGTGAGAGTTGCTGCATGGTCTGGAGTATCCAGACCCTTTCCAGCGGGTTCAACCCCATAGAGGTCAACATCCTTATCAAAGAGGAAGGCACTGAATATACCCATGGCATTCGAGCCACCGCCCACACAGGCTACAATGGCATCAGGGAGGTTACCAGTCATATCCTTGAATTGTTTCTTAGCTTCGACACCGACGATGGACTGGAAGTCACGGACCATCATGGGGAAGGGGTGAGGCCCTACAACAGACCCGATGCAGTATATCTGGGTGATCGGATCTTCCAAGTATGCCTCAAATGCAGCATCCACAGCATCCTTGAGCGTTTTGGTCCCACGGGTAACTTCAATGACCTTGGCACCGAGGACCTTCATCCTGCTTACGTTTGGAGACTCTTTCTTGATGTCTACAGCCCCCATGTAGATGTCACACTCAAGACCGAGCAGGGCAGCAGCTGTAGCAAGGGCAACACCATGTTGGCCAGCGCCTGTCTCTGCAATGACTTTCTTCTTGCCCATTTTCTTGGCAAGGAGGACTTCACCGATACAGTGGTTGATCTTATGGGCCCCGGTATGGTTCAGGTCCTCTCTCTTCAGATAGATCTGGGCTCCGCCTACACTCTCAGAAAGGCGCTTTGCATAATAGACAGGGGAGGGCCGCCCGACATAATGAATCTGCAAGTCGCTCAGTTCCTCCAGGAATGCGGGGTCGGTTACGATCTCCTCATATGCCGCTGTTACGTCACGCATCACTTGTTCAAGCTGAGGGGGAATGTATGCTCCTCCGAATTCTCCGAAGTTGCCATCCTTATCAGGAAGATTTGTAGTGTCGATTTCTTTGGTTATTGCGTTTTGCATGGGGAGCTCCTTATGGTTTCTCATGTTACTGTAGATAGAAACAAATTGTCAATATAAAAGCCAATCTTTTTTAATTGTTTCTTCTAATGGCATCTCTGATGTGTCTGCGATGCTGTTCCTATTTCAGACTATTATTGTTCAAGGAGGTATGATAAGACAAATAAGCCTGCAACGTACATTGCAGGCTATTTTGGGTACTGAATTTTAAGGGAAAACTTAGATGCCGAGGGCACGCTTCAAAGCGTTTGCATCGCGGACGCCGACAGCCTTGTCGATAACCTTACCGTCCTTGTAGAACAAGAGGGTTGGAATGGACTGGACCCCAAAGGTAGCAGCGAGCTGGCCCTCTTCGTCAACGTTGACCTTGCAGAACTTAGCCTGGTCGTCAGTTACTTCCTTGGCCAGATTCTCTATGATGGTTCCCTGCATCTTGCAAGGGCCACACCATGCTGCCCAAAAATCTACCACTACAGGAACAGAGCTTTTCAATACTTCTGCTTCATATGTCTTCTGTGTTACATGTTTAATCATTTTCATCTCCTATGCTATGTACAATACTAATTTTTATTCTTATCGCATAGGTAAGGTAATACTTTTATTTGGTAATGGCAACTACTTATAAGGAAAAATTCATGTACCCCTTTCTTGATCTCCATTGTGACACTCTCTATGCTTTAAGCAAGGATCCTCTGGCTGGAAATCTTCTTTCCACCACGTTGCAAGACACTGTTTCTTCCTTCCCTGGAAAACTATAGCCCAAGGATACGACAGGTGCGCACCTCTGAGGATGAGCTACTCCTTCTGCTCTGCTTACCTGTGAAGAAGCTCAGATCATAGGAGGTGATCTATCTCGTCTTGCTATCCTCAAGGACTGGGGGGGAGGAAGCCCCTCCTGGAACTATGAGAACGACCTGGGCTATTCCCACACCATCTCTGATAAGCCCCTCAAGGACCTAGGTATTGAAGCGGTATCGGAGATGGAGAGGTTGGGTATCGTTGTTGATGTGTCCTATCTCAGTGACGAGATGCTTCGTCCCCTTGGGGCCTTTGTAGGACTAAACTTTTTTTTATCCTCTCTCAGACAGGGAAGAAAACCATATTGCTGATATGGTCAGACATGTGAGGCATATGCGCAACAAGGGTGGTAATGGTATTCTGGCTATAGGGACAGACTTTGACGGTATTGGGGGAAAGCTGGCAATAGCGGATATCTCAGGGATGGAAAAGTTCTGGGATGCTTTCCTTGATGCTGGATTCTCACATTCTGAACTGGAAGGGATGTGGTAAAAGAACGCACTGAGGGTGCTCAGCGCATAGATCGAAGCAGAGCCTTGTCCTCATCGCTTACCCTATAGGATTCGATGCATTTCTGTATTGCCTTCTTTCGCACCACTTCATTGAGTACACCCTTTTCCAAGTAAGGAAAGGTCAAGTCTCTCTGTTTTGCAACAGCTGTGGCGAAGGTCCAGGCAAGACCCATGTTCACATAGTAGTGATCGCTGTGAATACCCTTGAGGAGCTGAAGCACAAAAGGGGCGTACTCATCTGTAAGATAGCTGTTCATCATGGCAATGGTGGCAAAGCGGATGTCCCAAGGATTAAGGGAAGCAAGATAGCCTCTGAGGAGTGCCCAGTATTCCTCTTGGTTTTTCTTGGGTGCGGTAAAGCTGGAACAGAGACAATCATTCGTTGCCCAGCTGTCATTGTATGCCAACAGCTGTTGTAGGTAGCTTGTGTTTGTCGTGAGATCGAACTTGAGAAACCCAAACACCTTATAGGCGAGGATTACCTCATCATGGCAGACAGACGGAAAAGTGAGAAAATCTTCAAGAAATGATTTCCCTTCTGTTTTTGCCAGTTCTTTTGCCAAGGCCGTCAGACGAGGTGCCCTGATACCTAAGATCGGTCTCTGCGAAATATTGAGCTTTTGTGAGAATTGGGCGTAGGAAGGCTCACTCATTTCTCTGAGCCTTCCAAGCAGTAGTTCTTGTCTCATAGTCCCATGCGTTTGACAAAACGCATCAGGTTATCAACTGTCTTTTCCATATCCTGATGAGCCCGTGTCTTGGCAATCTTGAAGTCAACGGCGAGGCGGTTTATGGAAAAGATACCGCTGACACCCTCGTCATAGGCGCCTTCGACATCATCGGAGATGTCACCAACCACAGCCACTACAGGAACATTGGCCTTCTTTGCCCTTCTTGCAACACCGATGACGACCTTACCCCTGAGGGACTGGCTATCAATCTTGCCTTCGCCTGTAAGCACCAGGTCGGCCTTTTCAAGAAGTTGGTCAAAGTTTACTGTATCGAGCACTGTCTCGATGCCCATCTGTAGATTTGACCCAAAGAATGCGGCCATACCGCCTCCCATGCCTCCAGCGGCACCGGAGCCTGGGATGGCCTGAACATCAAGGTCACAGTCTCTCTTGATGACCTTTGCCAGGCTTTCCAGGTTTGCATTGAGGATTTTGACCATCTCAGGGTCTGCACCCTTCTGTGGTCCAAAGATATGGGCAGCGCCTTTAGGCCCGTAGAAGGGGTTGTCGATGTCACACATCGTAGTGATGGATACCCCTTCCAAAGCTTTATCCAAGCTTGAACGATCGATCGAGGCTACCCTGTGGAGAGTCCCCCCGGTAGGGATGAACTCATTGAGCTCATCGTCCTTGAACAGGACACCACAGGCAGCGGCGGCTCCACAACCACCGTCATTGGTCGCACTTCCTCCCAGACCTACAATGATTTCCTTGCATCCGCTTTTTGCAGCTGCTAGGATAAGTTCCCCAACCCCATAGGTTGTCGTTCGGTCTGGAGAGAGATCCTCGCCTACGAGGGGAAGGCCAGAGCAGGCAGCCATTTCAATGATGGCGGTACCCTCTTTCACCACTCCATAGAAACCTTCCATGGGTTTGCCAAAAGGACCCTGCACTGTGAGAAATCGCTTCTCACCACCAAGGGCCTGTAAGAATGCATCAACACTTCCTTCTCCACCATCGGCAACGGGAATCTGCTTAACCTGTGCATCTGGATAGTGGTTCTTGA
>WOYI010802382.1_pt1 | contig 17258 bp, 9 predicted proteins | sample 6423411 | NCBI WGS metagenome assembly WOYI01 (sample SAMN13441803, study PRJNA592873) | oil field metagenome | biome: oil field; feature: oil-well bore; material: oil-contaminated soil; isolation source: oil-contaminated soil from oil-well borehole | place: Germany: Wietze | collected 2016-10-18 ...
GCGATACCCGGCATTTTCGACTTTCGCCCGAGCTCCGATGAGCGTATCCTTCGGCACCGACGGCCGTGACAGCGGGCGCACCCGCCGTGTAGAGCTTTGTCAGGACGTCGTCGTCGACCTTCTTCGCGAGTTTCACGGTATGCGAGATGACGACGGCCGGGACTGAGTCAGGAGTGGGCGCGGTGGGGCCGGATCCCCGGTCTCCCAATGTGGTATCGCCTGCCAGGCGATGCTGGTTCGCTCGAAGGTCTCGCGGATCTCTCGGTTGGCGAGTGCCAATCTTTCGGCAGTGAGATACATGGCATCGACCCCCTCGGTGTGACTTGAATCATCGCAGATCAACGGGTTTTTCGAGGGCAAGTTCGTAGGGCAAGTTCGTAGGGCAGGTAGTGTCCGCCGATCGAACTATTTCTGCAGCAAGGCCACTTCGCCCCCGGGCGGCAGCTCACCGCGTGCGGCCGCGTCGCAGTGCGCCACATGCAATGTCGCGACAGCGTCGTTGGGCAGCAAAGTCTGGCAGAACTCGAACGCCACTCGCGCCCGGTCGATATCACCGGCATCGAAAAGCGCGAATGCTTCGTCGAAGGCCGGCTGCGCAGCGCACTTCGCCTGGCGCAGCAACTCCGGATCCTCGTCGTACACCTCGTACACCGTCACCGGCCGGCGCCGGTTCACCACCATGACCCTTTCCATCCGGCGAATGTGGAACTGGTCGGGATCGACCAGAGCGGCGTAGGTGGAATCAGAGATCAGCAGGGCCGAGTCGTAGCGCTTGTTGGTTCCCTCGATGCGGGCGGCGAGGTTCACCGCATCGCCGATGATGCTGGGCACCATGCGATTGACCCCACTGACCAGGCCCACACCGACGGTCCCGAAGTTGATGCCGATCCCGATCCTCAGTTCCGCCGAGGCGTGCGCCAGCCGCTCCCGATTGTGCTCGCGCAGGGACCTGAGCATGCCGAGCCCCGCCCGCAGCGCGTTGTCGGGTTCCGATTCGAAGACTGCGAGTACCTCGTCGCCCCGCATGTCCTGAACCATCCCGTTGCAGGCGATGATCGGGAGTTCGACGGCCCGCAGGAAGCCCATGGCGAGATTGCTCGCCTCCGCCACATCCATCTCCTCGAGCAACGTTGTATATCCCCGGATGTCGGAGATGAGGACGGTCAACCGGCGCTCGACCCGGTAGCCACCTCGGACGCGGCGAACATCGTCGATATCGAGGATGCGCAGCAATTCACTCGGCACGAATCGCGACTGCACGTCGATCAGTGACTGCCGGTGCTCGTCGGCGGCCCGCAACCGCGCCTCGAGTTGGAAGTTCCACAGGGGTGCGGCGGCCTGTGCGCAGACGAAAGCAACCGCGTCTTCGTGATCAGGAGTGAAGCTCCGGTCAAGCCCGTCCTGTTCGGCGTACACGACTCCGATTACGGCGTCTTGCAGAATCATCGGTGCGGCCAGAACGGACGGTGTCCGGCGCACCGGATCTGCCATGACGATAACCGGGGCGCCTGTCTCTACGACCCGGTCGATGATGGTGCGGTCAAACGGCACCTCCGTCCACGGCCCGTCGACGGTCGAGGTATCGCCGCGCTCGTGGACCGCCCGGAGCTGCAGCTGGCCCGGTTGCCCGGTGAGTGCGATGACGCGGATCGCGCCCGTCATCTCGGCAACGGTGCCGAGCACCAGCCTGGCCAGTCCGTCCGGGGTCCGCGCTGCGGACAGTGCTCGCACCAAGTGGTGCGCGCCCGCCGGGTCGATCCCGGCTGAGTCGTCCTGGACGAGATCTCGGCTGAGCAGCCACGGATACGCGCGCGCCAACCGGTCCGTGCGTACCGTCATGCCGAGAGCCAGGAAGCGTTGGTATGCCGACCGCAGCATGTGCTGGCGCAGCCTGGTTCGACCCGTCTCGGCGTAGAGAGTTGCTGTCTCCGCGTACGCCGCCGCCGCGATCAGCGGCAACTGGTGTTCCTCGGCGAGCTCAATGGCCTGCTCGAGAAACTCCTCGGCTCTGCGGTGCTGTCCGCGTGCCCGTGCCCATGTTCCCTCGATCAGGGCACACGGTGCCGCGTAGTTGGCAGGTGCGTCCTTTGCCCACTTGCGGTGCAGGGCAATGGCCGTACGCACCGCGCGCCGGGTGGTGCGGTCCTTTGGAGCGGCATGGATCCTGCTCATTGCGCTCGTCAGATGGACGAGCTGCATCACGGGGTTACCGTTCATGCCGCTGATATGCTCGATCGCCTCATCGGCGACGGTCACCGCGCCGGCGTAGTCACCGCACCAGAAGTAGAGACCGAGCTTCATGGTGGCCGCCACACTCAACGCCACGACGTCACCTTCCAGGCGGGCTGCGGGAACCACGATTCGTTCGTCGTATCCGCTCTCGCCGGCCAGGAGGTACACATCCCCGCTGCGGCCCATCAGGTTCAGGCAAATCTGTTGTACGGCTTGACATAGCGTGGCCGGTGCGAGTTGGGACCGTATGCCGGGAATGATCGATTGAGCGAGAGCATCGATCTCAGCCATCGGCCGGCCCAACCAGAAGGACTGTGCGAGCAGCGCAGCGGCCAGGTACCCGGCGAACTCCTGGTCGCCCTGGTCCAGTGCATCGCCGATCGCATCGCGCAGCTGACTCAGATTCTGTCTGACAGGATAGCGCCAATGGCGAACGAAGTGCAGGTAGATGAAGAGCGTGTGTGGGTGCGCCTCACGAAATTCCGGCCGCTCGGCCAGGGTCAGCCCCACCTCGCCGAAACGTTGACTGCCGGCGCGATCCCCGGTGACCGCCAGCAGGATGGCGTAGTTGGCAAGCATCAGCGGTGAGGCGGGCGTGTGGCCGTGGGCCAGGGTGAGGTCGAGCTGTTTGCGTACCAACAATGGGAAGTAGTTCGGGTCGATGCTGTAGCAGATGTGGAAGAGCTCTCCGAGGATGCGCTGAATCGCGATGACCCGTTGGTCTTCGCAGTACGGCAATTCGAGTAGTTGCTCGTTGCTCCACCGCCGCATGGTCAGCTTCATGCTCAGCAACGCCAGGCCCATCCGTGGCTTATTTGGGTTACGTGGCAGCGGTTCACCCAACTCGTCCAATGCCGTCAGTCCGGTCTCCAGGGCGCCTTGGAGCCGATTCTGCGCAAGCCGTCCTTTGATCCGTAGATAGGCCAGTCGGGCGCGGTCGGCCGGCTCGGTCAGTACAGCGTCGGCCTCGTCGAGCAGGGTGTGCAGTGCGGGAATATCGCCGACGAGCAGCGCCGCTTCGGCGGCGTCGAGAAGCAATCCTCGGCTCAGCGACAGGTGCGTGTCCCAGCGTCGATCCCCAAGAATCGCCAGAGCCTTCCGGCAGTAGTCGAGCGCCAGCGGGAAGGATGCCTGCGCCCGAGCTTTGCGCGCGGCGCGCCCGAGCACGTCCACGTAGTGAATGCGTTCCCGTTCATCGGAGAGCCCCAAGCCCCCGATACCGACGTGGCGGGCGGCCTCGAAGAGCCGATCGTCGCCGAGAGTGACCAGGCGCCGACCGATCCGTAGATGCGTCTGCCGCTGCGCGTCCGCCGAAAGCCCTTCTGCCGCAACCTCAGCCACCCGATCATGACTAAACCGATACCGTGCGTCATGGCTGATCGCATTGGCAATCCGTCGGCCCTGGTGGTCCAACGACTCCAACAGACGTAATTCGAGCGCTACCCAGAGCGCTTGCGCCACAACGTCCGATGGCTGTGCCGCCGCGGCCGCCGCGTCATCGAGATCGAACTCGCCACCGATGCACGTGAGTGACCGCAACACCTCGCGATCGATCGGGCGCAGGTGCTCGAGGTAACGGCCGAGAGATTCTGCAGCCGTCGCGGTGAACTCGATGGCGGCCAGAACACGCAGGTCCCAACTCGGGGTTCTGCCGGGGCCGGCTACGGCGAGTGCGCCTTCCTGTTGTGCGCGATACAGCAACTGGCGCACCTGGAGCGGGTTGCCTTCGGTGCGATGATGGAACTCCGCGGCAACGTCGCCCAACTCCACGCCGTGGCCGCTTGCCGTCGCGAGCAACTCTTCGACGTCGCCACGGGAGAGCGGCTGGAGGTCGATCTGGCGCAGGCTCGTCGAGGTGAGACCGGCTGTGCCCGCGTCGAACTCACCGGCGCGATGCGCACCCAGCAAGAGGACATTGCGCGGCGAGACGGTCACAAGTTCGGACAACAGCAGCAGCGAGTCACGATCTGCCCGCTGAAGATCATCGATGGCGAGCACCACCGGGCGGTAGGTGGCAGTCTCGGATATCAGTCGGATGGCGGCGCGGTGCAGTCGTCGCCGAGCGTCGGCGGCATTGAGGCCGGCCACTCCGGGAGATGCGCCCAGCACTTCGGTGAGCTCGGGCACGAGGTCGCCGAGGACGCCGGCGAGCGTCGATGCCCCGCTGAGCAGACCTGCCCGCCAACGGTCGCGTTCGGCGGGTGCGATCGCCTCCATGGCGCGCACCAGTGAAACGAACGCATCCCTCAATGCCGAATACGGGGCCGGGGCGCCGTCGCGGCACCTCCCGTAGGCGAACACGCAGTTGCGTTCGGCAACCTCTGCGCCGAAGGCCTGCATCAACGTCGACTTGCCGACACCGGGGACCCCGCTGATCAGTACACAGGTTCCGTCGACACGGCTTGCCGCCTCCACCGCGGCCCGCAACTCGCCGAATTCGTGCTGGCGGCCGATGACGCGGCCGTCGAAGTCGAGCACCGGACTTGTCATCGCCGACAACTCCGAGCACTGCGATGGGTGGTCCGCGTCAGAGTGACGATCGTCCACGGCGGCCGATCGTTGATCCAGGGTGTCAGTATCGGGTCCATTGTCTGACAGGAACTCCTCACAACCTGCGTCGACGGGACTACTCATCGGCGTGGCCGAGATACTGCGGAAGCTTAACGGCTTTGACCGGGAGGCGGCCGATGTTGACCATGCTTCGACGGCACCGGGATTGGAGGTGATCGTGCTGGCTATGGTGAGGGTGCAGCGTGAACCCGCCCCGCACCGGGCATTCAGCGGCCAACGCAACAGTCCTATCGAAAGCAATTAAGTTGCTATCTATTGAATTTCCTATGGAAGCACGGATTGACGCTGTTTGCGACTAGCGAGGTTCAGCCTGGATTGTCTGGCCGTCACCGATCCGTTCGGTGCGAGACGCGTGACGTGATCCCTGCGTGCTGGCGAACAGCCGGGGGTGATGTGCAAAACGCTCGCCCTGACCCGAATTGATGCGCTGACCCACCTCGCCCGCCGGTTAGGGTCGAAATCGGAGGGCACATGGTTCGGCGTTCGGTGACACGACTTCAGGTAAGCGGCTACCGTTTCCAGACGCGCAGAATGGAATACGCGTTGGCGTGCCGGGATACCCGGATGCTCGACGACCCGATCCGCAGCCAGTCGACGGCGCTGACCGTGGGCCTGGTGCTGGCAGCGATCGTGGTCGCGGTATGCCTGGTGCTGGCGCTGCTGCGACCGCACGGAACCCTCGGGACCGACCCCATCGTCATGGTCCGCGAGTCCGGCGCGGTGTACGTGCGAGTCGGTGACACCGTGCACCCGGCGCTGAACCTGGCTTCGGCCCGGCTGATCGCCCGAACACCGGCGGTACCGCGACTGGTGAGTGCGGCGATGATCGCGAACGCCAAACACGGCCCATTGATGGGCATCCCGGGCGCACCGGGCGCCATCGCCGCTTCCCCGGAGACTGGGGAGCAGGCCTGGACGGTGTGCGATGACGCCGACGGCACGAAGACCACCCTGGTGATCGGTCCGCCCACCGAACAGTCGACCGCGCCGATCATGCTCGTCACCGCCAGGCAGGGCCACGCCCCGGGCACCTATCTGCTGCACGCCGGTCGGCGCGCAGCGGTCGACCTGCGTGACCGCGCCGTGATTCGGGCGTTGCGGTTGGACGGGATTGTCCCACTCAAGATCTCCGCCGCATTGCTGGACGCCCTGCCCGAGACCACGCCGGTCGGCGCGCCCCCGATACCCGGCGCCGGCGCACCGGGCCCCGCCACGCTGCATGACTTCCGGGTGGGGGAGGTGCTGCGGGTGCAACGAGCAACCGAGGCCGATCACTATGTGGTGCTCGCCGACGGGGTGCAGCGGGTGGGGGGCGTAGCCGCCGACCTGATCCGCTTCGCCGATTCGTACGGTGATCGATCGGTGCCCGAGGTACCGGCCGACCGGATCGCCGAGGTACCGGTGGTGGACTCACTGCAGGTCACCGATCTGGGCCAGGCCCGCCCGGTGGGGGCCGCGTTCGGCGGCGCGCTGTGTGCACGCTGGATGTGGCACGGAGCCGGGCAGGTGCCCGAGACCGCGGTGCTGGTACCGGGAACCGTTCCCGGACGCGAGAGCACCCTCGATCTCGTCCAGGCCGACGGCGCCGGACCGCGGATCGATGCCGTCTCGGTCCCCGCCGGGCGCAGCCTCTACATCCGGGCGGCCGGGGTCGCCGGCGACGGACTGGCGACCGGTCCGCGCTACCTGATCAACGACGCCGGCGTGGCATTCGGCATCGGTGACGCCGAAGCCGCCCAAGCGCTGGGCTTGCCGGCGATACCGGGCGGTGCTCCCTGGCCCGTCCTGGCCTTGCTACCGCGTGGACCCGAACTCAGCATCGCGCGAGCTTCCGTCGTGCGGGACACCCTCACCCGCGACGGCATCGGCGCGCCGGCGTGATCTGACTGTCGGTACGAGTACGGCGGACGCCGCCAGCACGACGCATACCGCGGTACCGATCAGAGCGAACCGCCCCGAGTCGTCGCGCGTGGCCGCGGCGGGTTGCTGCTCGAACGGTTGCGGTTCGGCGGCAGCGGCGGGACCGGTGATACCGTGCACGGCCGCGAGTACGTCCACCACCCCGTTGCCCACCAACGGGTTCCACCCGGATGCCGGGCCGCGCGCTGTGCTCTCGATGCGATGCATCACCTGCCGTGCGGTCAACTGCGGGGCGAGCGCGCGTACCAGCGCGGCGATACCCGAGACCACCGGCGCGGCGTAACTGGTACCGGAAATCTGCTGGGGCTCAGCCTGTCCGGGCACGGTGTCCACCAGGCCTTCGCCGATGGTGCTCAGCGATATCACGGCTTCGCCAGGAGCGGCCACGTCGACCCACGGGCCCGCCAGGGTGAAATCAGACGGGACGCCTTCGACATCCACCGAGCCCACGGTGAGGACGTAATCGTCGTACCAACTCGGACTTGCCACCACATCGATACGGTCCCAATCGGGTTGTCCCGATCCCGCCGGATCAGGAAGGGGATTCTGTTTCGGGCACGTCCCCTGCCCACCAACATTTCCGGCTGCAGCGACGACAACGGCATTGCGGACGTCCACCGCGTATGCCAGCGCGGCGCCCAGCGCCCGATCATCGAGGGCATCGTCGACGCCGAGGCAGGCCACCGAGGAGATGTTGATGATCGTCGCTCCCTGGTCGGCGGCCGACCGCACTGCCATGGCCAGTGAGTCGACATCGCCGACGCCGCCGCTCGCCGCATCGACCACACGGAACTTGGTGCTGGACTGACGAATTCCCAGGATGTTGACGTCTGGCGCGATACCGCTGAATCCGGTGGCGGCGTCGGGTGCTGCGCCGACGATCCCGGCCACGATGGTCCCATGGCCGTCGCAGTCGGTGCTGCCGTCGCCATCGGCGACGTAGTCACCGCCGGGCGCCAGGTGAGGCAGGAGTCGGTGCCGGGCCACGCCGGTGTCGATGACGGCGACGGTCTGACCCGCGCCCTGGGTGCGGATCCACGCCGACTGCAGGTCTGGTCTGGACTGCATGTCGGGTCGGACGTCAGGCTGGTGCGTCGCGGCAATCGTGTCCGTCACGCACGGCTCGGATTGCTCGGTAGGGAAGGAAGGGGCGGCCGGTGCGGGTTCGGGCAACAGCCTGCTGTCCACCGGAGGCGGACTCACCGCGAGTGCGGGCGCCGCAGTGGCGGCCGGGGCGGCGACCAGGACTGCCGACGTCAGCACCCGCGCGAGCGCACCCATCATCCGACACTCAGCGATCGCACCACGTCGTAGATCCCCGCGACGTCGTAGATCCCCGCGACCCAACACGCCAGCGGCACAACCGCGACCAGCAGAACATATTCGACAAGGTCGAGCGCCCGGGACCACACCGGTGTGGTCGTCTCCCCCTTGAAGCGGCACCACGCAGCCAGCGCGACGGTCAGCACCGCCACCGGACCTGCGTACCGCGGTGCTGAGACGGTCGCCAGCGCCGCCATCGCGGTGGCGCTGATCAGGCCACACCAGGCTGACGCGGCACGAGGGCACGGATCGACGTAGAACCGAGTCCGCAACACCAGCAACGCGGCGATCACCGCGCTGAGCGCGACACCTCTCGGCCACGCCGTCACGTCATCCAGGTGGCTCGCGGCGACCATCCCGACGGCCAGCGCGGCGGCGGCTGCGCTCCCGGTGACCAGACCGGCGAACACGTTGCGGCCCTTGATTGCAGTCTCTTCCGAGATCGATGGAATGGGTGTACCGCCCGACCGGCCGGGAAGCGACGGGCGCAGCCCCGTCAGCACCATCGCCGCGCGGCCTGAGGCGCTGAGCACGCCCAATGCGAGTACTGCGAGTGTCGCACCCAGCGCGGCGAGATCCACCGACAGAGCAATCGACGCCGCGGCCACCACGGTCAGCAGTCCGAAAGTGGTTGTGCTGGCAGTGAAGAACACCTCACCGTCGGATGCCGATCGTAGCAACCATATCGATGTGACACACCCTGCCGCCGCCGCGAGCACGACGCTGGGCAGCCCCGGACCCTCCGGCACTGCGAGAAAACCTGATACGCAGGAGAATCCGATGCAGACGGCTTGCAGTGTCAGTCTGATCGCCCTGTCGGCCAGCCGGTGCGCAATCACAAGGCAGGTGCCCGCGCTGCACAGGGCGGCGACGGCAGCGATGATCGGCGCACCGCCGACCATGCCCGAATAGCCGAGCGCGATCACCGCAACGGCACCGGCCCAGATGCCGGCGGGCAGCGCATTGCGCGGCGTCGGTAGCTGGCCGGTGGTCGATACGGTGCGGAACGGATCGTCGGGCAGCGGACCGGGCGCCGGCGCGCCGAATGCGGAGAGCACCATGACGTCACCGTCGGTGACCCCGCTCTCGTGCAGGGACATCGCCTCATCGCATCGCCCGCCGCGTACCCGGTCCAAGCGCCAGCCCCGAGGGGGCCCACTCGACGGTGGATCCTCCCCGCGAACAAGATCGACGATATCGGGCAACAACCGGCCCAGCTCGGCGTGCCGGGGCAGTGCAACGTCCACCACCCGTGGCTCATCGGCGCACTGAATCGTCACCCGACACAACAGATCATCCATCGCAAGATCATCCATCGCACACCCCCCGGGATTCACGGTAACCGCGCCACCGGCACCCGTCGCGCACCAGATTCGGGGGAACCGAACGGATGTCCGCTGCGTCGAAACAAGAATGGAGTTCCTGCGGGAGAAGCGCCTTCCTGCGCCGCCCCTGACCGCGGGAGAGGTTCAACTGCGGCGCCCGCCAGAGGTACCCGTCGCCGATCCGGCCAGCCCGCTGGCGCGACTGCTGCCGGTGCTCATGCTGGTAGCGGTTGGTGGCATGGTCGTGCTCTATCTGAGCTCCCCGACCGCAGCGGGCTCGGCCACACCGCGAAACCCGATGTACCTGATCTTCCCGGTGATGATGGTGGTGTCGGTGATCGGAACGCTGGCCCACACCACTCGCGGAAGGGCCGCCGAACTGGATGCCGGTCGCCGTGACTATCTGCGTTACCTGGACAGCATCGCGGTGAGCACCCGTGAAATCGCGTCGGATCAACATGTTTCGCAGCACTGGATCCATCCAGACCCGGCGATGCTGTGGACCCTGGCCGGCGGAAGGCGGATGTGGGAACGCCGCAACGGCGACCCGGACTTCTGCCGGGTCCGGGTGGGCCTGGGTCCCGGCCCGCTGGCCACCAGGCTCATCACGGCGCCGGTCGACGAGGTGTCTGAGCAAGATCCGGTGACCACCGGTGCGCTGGACGGGTTGCTCGCGTGCAGGTCGGTGGTGCCGGCCCTGCCCGTCACGATCGAGCTCACCGGCCATATCGGGTTCGGCGGCCACCCCGATGCGCGTGATCTGCTGCGCGCGATGGTCTGCCAGCTTGCTGTGTTGCACAGTCCGGCAGACGTCGGGATCACCGCCGTGGTGAGCGCCGTTGATTCGCAATGGGATTGGCTGAAGTGGCTACCCCACCATGTGCCGCGCCTCGGCGACGGCGGGCCGGGGCTCACCGTGGTGATCCGCGACGGCGGTGCGCCGGTGCCGGCCGGGCCGGCGGTCGTGGTACTCGATCTCGGTGGCGGCGGCACGGTCATCGACCGCGTCGGTATCAGCTGTGTGGATGGCCTGTCGGTGGCACAGGCGACGATGTGTGCCCGCCGGCTGGCCAGGTGGCGCGCCGGGGCGGACCTCACAGGCCCCGCCGACCGCAGGACCTGGGCGGAGCTGCTCGGCATCGGCCCGCTGGACCGTCTCGATCCGGCGGTGCTGTGGTGCCTGCGCACCGATCCGGAGCGGCTGCGGGTTCCCATCGGTATCGGTGATGGAGCGGACAATCAGGGCGTTGAGGTGTGCCTCGATATCAAGGAGGCGGCCGACGGCGGGATGGGGCCACACGGGCTGTGCGTGGGCGCCACCGGTTCCGGAAAATCCGAATTCCTGCGCACCCTGATCCTTGGGCTGGTGGCATCCCATTCACCCGACGAGCTGAACCTCGCACTCATCGATTTCAAGGGTGGCGCCACATTTCTCGGCTTCGAACGGCTGGCCCATGTGTCGGCGGTGATCACCAACCTCGCCGACGAGGCGTACCAGGTCAACCGGATGCATGACGCACTCTCCGGCGAGATGAACCGCAGGCAGCAGCTGCTACGGCGGGCCGGAAACCTCGGCAACATCGCCGAGTACCGGCGGGCACGCAACGCCGGAGCCGATCTCCCGGTATTGCCGGTGCTTTTCATCGTCATCGACGAGTTCTCCGAACTGCTGACCCAGCACCCCGATTTCGCCGAGCTGTTCGTGGCGATCGGGCGGCTGGGCCGCTCGCTGGGCATGCATCTGCTGCTGGCCAGTCAGCGGCTGGACGAGGGCAGGTTGCGGGGTCTGGAGACGCACCTGTCCTACCGGGTGTGTCTGAAGACATTCTCGGCCGGCGAATCGCGAGCTGTCCTCGGTGTGCCCGACGCCTACCAGCTGCCCGCGGCACCGGGGGCGGCCTATCTGAAGACCTCGGACGGGAAGTTGGTGCGGTTGCGCACCGCGTTCGTGTCCGGCCCGGACGTCGAACTGGCCGCGGCGGTGACCGACCTGCGCCCACGACGCTTCACCTCGTCGCCCGACCCCGCGAGGGCCCAGCTGGTATCCGGACGGGCCGACCATGCTGCGGCGACAATTGTGGACACCGTGCTGAATCGGTTGGCAGGGCACGGCAGGCCTGCGCACCGGCTGTGGCTGCCGCCGTTGCCGGCCGCTCCGGCGCTCGATGAGCTGCTCGATCGGCACGACGGCGCGCGGCTGACCGCGCCGATCGGACTGGTGGACAATGCCTTCGCGCAGCGCCGCGATCTGCTCACCGTGGATCTCAACGGTGCGGGCGGGCACGCGGCCGTGGTGGGTGCGACGCGCGCGGGCAAGTCCACCGCGCTGTGCACCTTGCTGCTGGCACTGGCCGCCACGCATAGCCCGGTTGACGTCCAGTTCTACTGTCTGGACTTCGGTGGCGGAAACCTGACTGCGCTACAAGCACTTCCGCACACCGGTGTCGTCGCGGGCCGCAACGACACCGAGCTGGTCCATCGTACCGTGGCGCAACTGCAGGCGGTGATCCGACGCCGAGAGTCCGGCGGCGGGCATTCGAACTGCGATGGCTACGGCGAGGTGGTCCTGGTGGTGGACGGTTGGGGTGCCCTCCGGCATGACGGAGACGGCCTGGAGGAAGCCATCACCGCGATCGCCGCCCACGGACTGGCCCACGGTGTGCACGTCATCGTCACAGCCTCCCGCTGGGCGGAGTTTCGGCCCGCGCTCAAGGACCAGCTGGGCACCCGCATCGAATTGCGGCTCGGTGAACCTGCGGAATCGGAGATGGACCGCAAGGCGGCACGCCACCTCATCGACGCTCCCCCCGGTGCCGGTATCACCAGGGACGGCCGGGTGTCGGCGATCGCGCAACCGCAGCTGCACGGATTGGATGCCGCCGCGGCCGCTCATGAACTGCGTGCGCGATATTCCGGACGTGCGGCGGTCCCGGTCCGGTTGTTGCCCACACTGGTGGACCGGAGTTCGCTGCCGGTCTCCGGTGCGAGCGCGAGCAACGTCACCATCGGTATCGGCGAATCCGAATTGAAGCCAGTGGCACTCGATTTCGCGTCGTCATCGCATCTGATCGTGCTGGGGGACAGCGGTTGTGGCAAGACCGCAACGCTACGGACGTTGTGCACGCAACTGGTCCAGACTTGCGACCCGCGGCAGGTGCAGTTGCATCTTGTCGATGTGCGGCGCACCCTGCTCGGCGTCGTGGACACCGCCCACCTCGGTGGCTACCTGATGTCGACCGGGATGTTGCACGAGCACCTCACCGGACTGACCGAAGAGCTCCGCGACCGGTTGCCCGGCGCATCGGTGACCCAGCAGCAGTTGCGGGACCGGTCGTGGTGGGCGGGCCCGGAAATCTATGTCGTCGTCGACGATTACGAGCTGATTGCCGGTGCGGGCTCGGACCCCCTGACGCCACTGTTGGAGTTCCTTGCGCATGCCCGCGATATCGGTCTGCACCTTGTCATCGCGCGGCGCGCGGGCGGTGCGGCCCGGGCGCTGTTCAATCCGGTGCCGGCGGCCATGCGCGAGCTGGGTGGCACCGGGCTGTTGATGAGCGCAGGACCCGATGAGGGTGTTCTGCTCGGCTCGGCCCGTCCGTCGCCGATGCCCGCCGGGCGGGCGACGCTGATCGTGCGGGGACGGCACGACGAGCGGGTTCAGGTCGCGTGGACGGCAGAGCCGTGACGACCGCGGTGCTCATCATCGGTCCGGGTTCGGTGCACGGCCCGTGCACGGTGTCCGACGAAAAAATCTGTGCCGCAATCGATGCCATCGATGATGACTACACGCTGCTCGACGAACGGCCGGTCGGTGTCGATGCGCTGTGGGCATCGATCATCACCGAAGCGGCCGGTGACTCCGCCCAGGGGCTGACCCTCGTGGTCCCCGGCTGGTGGAGCGACGCCCGGGTGGGCCGGATCCGGCGGGCAGCAGACGAACAACGCGGCGAGCAGGTCGTCGTGCGCCGGCACGACGCATACCGGACACAACCCGGCTGCATCCTCGAGATCGCCCCCGACTTCGTTCTGTGTCGCATCGCGGGTGGTCCGGTCTCGGTGACACCGCGGCTCGGGGACGTGGCCGAGGTGGCCGAGGTGGCCGCGCACTCCGTGACCGTGGGCGGGCCGGTGCTGATCGATGCGCCGGTGGGTGTTGCGGGGGCGGCGGACCTCGCTGCCGCCATCGCAGGCCACCTCGGGGGGTGCGGTCGCGATGTCCGGATCGTCGACGATCCCACGCTTGCTGCCGAAGTCGCGGCTCAGCAGGAGTCGGCGGTGTCGCCGCGCCGCCGCGGAGCAGTATGGGCGCTGCCGATGGGTGCGCTGCTGACCGTCGGTGTGGTGTTGGGCGCGGGGCGGACGGTCGCGCCGCCGGGCGAGTCCCCGACGACGCTGATCACCGAGGGCCGGGTCACGGTGCGGATCCCCGCAGACTGGCAGGTGCAGCGGATCACGTCCGGCGCGGGTTCCGCACGCATACAGGCGTTTCCGCAAGGTGGTGAGATACCGGCGATTCTACTTACTCAGTCACCGGCGGCGCCGGATCCGGCGACCACCGCCACCGTCCTCAAGGCCGCGCTCGAGATTCAGGACCCCGGGGTGTTCACCGACTTCCGGGAGGACGACGACCGTGCCGGGCGAACCGTGCTCAGCTACAACGAGATACGCGATGGCCGCGCGATCAGCTGGGCAGTGTTCGTCGACGGCCGGACACGCATCGCCATCGGATGCCAGCAGCCGCGGCCGGGTGCCGAGACCATCCGCGCGCACTGCGACGAGGCGATCCGATCGGCGCATGCCTCATCGTGAATCCAATTCGCCATAGATGGAACCGTTTCGGCGTCCGCTGCGTCCTATTCACAACAGCAGTTCACGACAACATTCGGGGGAGGACCACTATGTCCGCACTGAACACCGACCTGGAACTCATGCATTCGGTCTCCGGTCAAATCGATGCCCGCAACGAGGAGGTTCGAGCCATGCTCGGTACGTTCATCGGCCGCATGTGCAGTGTGCCTGCGTCGGTGTGGGGCGGTGCGGCGGCCGTTCGTTTCCGCGAAGTCGTCGACCGCTGGAACGCGGAGTCGATGGCACTGCACACCGCGTTGGAGCGCATCGCCGAGACCATCCGGCTCAACGAGCACACCCTGCGAGAGGCCGCCGACGGCCACTCGCACCAGATCGGCACCGTCAGCAACGAGCTGTAGAGATTGGAGTGGGGCGATGGACATGATGCTTACCTATAACTTCGACGAGATCGAGTACACGGTGCGGCAGGAAATCCACACCACCTCGGCCCGGTTCAACGCGGCGCTGGAGGAGCTCCGGGCCCAAATCGCGCCTCTTCAGCAGACCTGGACGGCCGAGGCCGCCCAGGCCTACAGCGCAGAGCAGGTGCGCTGGAACCAGTCGGCGGCCGCACTCAACGACATCCTGTTCCGGCTGGGTAACGCGGTACGAGACGGCGCCGATGACGTATCGGCGACCGATCGCCGCGCCGCGAGCGCCTGGGGCCGCTAGCCCCACCATGACGTCGCGCCCGGCGCCCCATGACGCTGCGCGGTCCCGCTTCGGGGGAGAGACCGGCGGGACCGCACAGTCATGAGCCTTACCCGGTGCCGCTCGCCTCGAGGTAGTCTCAGAATGCCAGCCCTACGGTGTTCCGGTGTGGGTCTGCGGTCCGCAGTTCCCGCTCTGGGAGCACAGCCAATTGGTGATCGACGTGGCGGCCGGCCGGGGTGCCGGGTTCAGCCTCGAAGGCCTCCGAAGGGATGCGTTTCGTGTCACGGGCTCGTGTCATTGCGCAGCCGACAAATCCTGTTCGGGTACAACCCGTTTCGACGTGAGGAGCAGCGTTGCCCAACTTCGTCGCAGCCATCGACCAGGGCACCACGAGTACCCGCGCGATGATCTTCGATCATGCCGGTGCCGAGGTGGGCCGCCAGCAGCTTGAGCATGAGCAGATCATGCCGCAGGCCGGTTGGGTGGAGCACAACCCGGTGGAGATCTGGGAGCGCACCGCCTCGGTGTTGACCTCGGTACTCAACAACACCAAACTGCAGCCCGAAGATATTGCCGCGCTGGGGATCACCAATCAGCGTGAGACGACGCTGGTGTGGAACCGTCGCACCGGCCGGCCGTACTACAACGCCATCGTCTGGCAGGACACCCGTACCGACCGGATCGCCTCGGCGCTCGACCGGGACGGCCGGGGGGACGTGATTCGGCGTAAGGCGGGTCTGCCACCGGCCACCTACTTCTCGGGCGGCAAGATCCAGTGGATCCTGGAGAACGTCGATGGTGTGCGCGAGGCGGCGGAGAACGGTGACGCCATCTTCGGCAACAGCGACAGCTGGTTGGCGTGGAATTTGACCGGCGGTCCACGTGGTGGAGTGCATGTCACCGATGTGACCAACGCCAGCCGCACCATGCTGATGGACCTGGAAACCCTGGATTGGGATGACGAACTGTTGTCCTTCTTCGGGATTCCGCGACAGATGCTGCCGCAGATCCGGCCCTCGTCGTCACCGGAGCCCTATGGGACGACCCTGGTTGCCGGGCCGATGGGTGGCGAGGTTCCGGTGACGGGCATCCTCGGCGATCAGCAGGCAGCGATGGTAGGGCAGGTGTGTCTGAAGGCAGGTGAGGCCAAGAACACCTACGGCACCGGAAACTTCCTGTTGCTCAACACCGGTGAGAGGATCGTGCGTTCCTCCAACGGCCTGCTGACCACGGTCTGCTATCAGTTCGGCGACGCCAAGCCGGTTTATGCTCTTGAGGGCTCGATCGCCGTCACCGGGTCGGCAGTTCAATGGCTGCGAGATCAGCTGGGTATCATCAGCGGTGCGTCACAGAGCGAATCGCTGGCCCGCCAGGTCGAGGACAACGGCGGAGTGTACTTCGTGCCGGCCTTCTCCGGATTGTTCGCGCCCTACTGGCGTTCGGATGCGCGCGGTGCGATCGTCGGGTTGAACCGATTCAACACCAACGCCCATCTGGCGCGGGCGACGCTGGAGGCGATCTGCTATCAGAGTCGCGATGTGGTGGACGCAATGGAAGCCGATTCCGGTGTGCACCTTGAAGTTCTGAAGGTCGACGGTGGTGTCACGGCCAACAGTCTGTGCATGCAGATCCAGGCCGACGTGCTGGCTGTGGACGTCGTCAAACCGGTCGTGGCGGAGACCACCGCGCTGGGTGCGGCGTATGCCGCCGGGCTCGCGGTCGGATTCTGGGACAACCCTGATGATCTGCGTGCCAACTGGCAGGAAGGTCAGCGCTGGAGCGCGGAGTGGTCAGAAGAGCAGCGCAGCCTCGGATATGCCGGCTGGCAGAAGGCCGTGCAGCGCACCCTGGACTGGGTGGACACCTCCTAGCAGTTAGTGACCAATGCCCTCGACCAGGGTGCCTTTCGCCCTTCCCGACGCCGAGCCGTCGGTGCAGCATCGACACGTGCACACCGAAAACAATGTCGAGGTTGCAATATACCGGGAGGCTGGCTGATGAAATCGCTGCTCATCTGTGTATCGGTCTCGAATGGCAACACCCGCCGGGTGGCCGACCGGATGGCTGAGGTGCTCGGCGCCGAGGTCGTCGAGCCCGAGGCGGTCGACGTCGAGACACTCGCTGACTACGACCTGGTCGGCTTCGGGTCGGGCATCTATTTCATGGCGGTGCATCCGAGATTGTGGCGGCTTGTGCGTCGGTTGCCGCGATGCAACGGCATCCGAGTGTTCACGTTTTTCACCAGCGGCGCCCGCGAACTCCCGCTGCTGGGCTACAGCCGACGGATCCGTCACCAGCTCGCCTCAAAGGGTTTCGCTGTGCTCGATTCGTTCTCGTGCCGCGGCCTGGACACGGTCGGGCCGCTGCGGCTGTTCGGCGGTGTCA
>WOYI011439726.1_pt1 | contig 17257 bp, 11 predicted proteins | sample 6423411 | NCBI WGS metagenome assembly WOYI01 (sample SAMN13441803, study PRJNA592873) | oil field metagenome | biome: oil field; feature: oil-well bore; material: oil-contaminated soil; isolation source: oil-contaminated soil from oil-well borehole | place: Germany: Wietze | collected 2016-10-18 ...
GTTATATGTTCATATGTCTGAACATATAACTGTATTAAAACTTTATTTATGAACCTAACCTCTACAGTTATGAAAAAATTGCTTCTTCTTCTTCCAGTAGTTGCCATTGTGGCAATAGGATCTGCCTTCCTGCTTCTCTCCTGCAAAGAGGATATACCTACTGAAATGTCTATCACTCCCTCGTCGACTCCCCAGTTGAATGTAGGAGATGAGGCAACAGCTACGGTTACAATTCAGGCGGACGGAGTAAAATCACTGAAGTATTACAAGGTTGTAGATACTCAGAGGGATGCCGGGACCGATGTGACATCACAGCTTGCTCAGTCAGAGAATACCTACACATATAATTTTACCTACACTGTACAGGAGTTTGATGACCTGCACACGCTGGGCTTTGAGTTTGAGCTTACTGACGATGAAAATGAGGTCAAAACTGTCGGGCTGGTAGTCAACATAAATATCTCAGTTCAGTCGATGTTTGTAAAATATGACTGGAAAGTAACTGCAAGCTCATGGCTTGGGATGGATGTCCTGACTCCGGCTGATGCTGCAATTATCTATCGGTTCAACGAGGATGGCACATATGAAGAGGATCTGGGTGTCGATTATGCTGATGACTTCCACCATTTCTGTTTCTGGGTTTACAAGGAGACACCCGGCAACGGAGACACAATCTCAGTTATCAGGCTTATCAGAAGGCTCAAGCAGGGTGAAGACATGGCCATTGACGAGTATTATGATTACATGATTACGGCGGCCAACGAATCAGAGATGACCATGGTCTGGGATTTAGCTGTATTTGGTCTGCTGGATATTCAGAACACTTTCAAGAGCCAGGCAAAGGGAGCTTTTGTACCTTACGGCACGGCTGCCATGGAAGCAATCGTAATGGCCAATACTTCTCTGAGCTGCAGCAACATTGATAATTCATTGCTGACAATACAGTAGGCTATTTCACTTCTTACAGTTCCGGGTTGTCGGTGAGGTGTGCCAGACAGAATATCTTCCTGACAACCCCGAATTGTAGTCATCAGACCACAAAACTACTGAAGACGTAGCGGAAAGAGCCTGCATGTTCTGATCACAGACACTCTGCCTTCTTTTTGCCAGTCAAACTACCATGATGCTTGCATGAGCCAGGGCTCACCAAGGAATTTCAAACTTTGATTTCATGCAAGTTCCGTTCTGCCAATAAAATAAGTGTATAATGTACGAATGAAATGAAGCATTTATTCCTCTTAATCCTGCCGTTTCTGTTTCTGCAGACAGCTTTTTCCCAGGAGATCACCATCCGGGGGAAGGTAACAGATGAAGACAAGGTGCCTATGCCGGGAGTAACGGTTGTTGTTGACGGGACGGCAACGGGAACGAGCACAAACGCTCACGGTGAGTTTACCCTGACGGTCGATAAAAGTACCGCAAGGTCACTCAGCTGTTCTTTCGTCGGTTATGGCCGTGCCACCCGGCAGTTAGCTGAGGGCATCACCTTCTATGAATTCATCATGACACCGGAAGTCACCGAGCTGGATGCGATAGTGGTTATCGGCTACGGCACACAGCGCAAGGGTGATGTCACGGTCTCCATGTCGTCTGTGGCCACCAAAGATCTGACTTCACCGGCGATCACCTCGCTTGATCAGTCTCTTCAGGGACAGGCTTCGGGTGTGGTAGTGAGCCAGACATCAGGAAAACCCGGAGCCCCGGTTTCAATCCGCATCAGGGGCACAACCTCCATCAACGGTACCAACGAACCGCTCTATGTTGTTGACGGGATACCAATAATTACGGCTTCGCAGGAGCTCACTTCAGGCACCATCCAGGGATCCGACATAAATCCGTTGATAAGTATCAATCCCCAGGATATAGAGTCGATGCAGGTGCTTAAGGATGCTTCCGCAACCGCTATCTACGGAGCCAGAGGTGCCAACGGCGTGATCCTCATAAACACCAGGCGAGGTACGAAAGGGGATCTGAAGGTCAACCTTAACCTGGCTTACGGGATGCAGAAGCTCTCGAAAAAGCTCGATCTGCTCAACGCGAGGGAGTTGGCTGACCTGGGTAATGACGCTGTGACGGAAGCAAGGAAGTACTATCCCGATATTGCGTACGGAAGTAATTTCGCAGTTCCCAGCCGGTTCGGAGAGGGGACCGACTGGCAGGAACAGATATTCCGTACGGCTCCACTTATGAACGGTCAGATCTCGCTTCAGGGAGGGAGCGACAATACTCAGTATTTCATGTCTGCCAATGTGGTAAGGCATATGGGGATCATTCATAATTCCGATTTCAACAAGGGCGCTGTCAGAATAAACCTTGACAGTGATCTCTCTCCGAAGGTCAGGACCGGCATTGGAATCAGCATGTCTCATGCTGTCAACAACGGCGTTACGACAGGTGTTCCCAACGTGGCATCAAGTGTCACTGCCATGGCCCTGCTGTTCAATCCGGGTCAGGAGGTGTATGACTCGACTCAGGCCGGGGGCTACACCTACGAGAGCAATACTATCAACAGGATCCCGAACCCTGTTGCCGAGATGAATGAAACAGACATTGTCATCACAACAGACAGGGTAATCGGCGACTTCTACACCACCTGGGATATCATAAAAGATTTGCAGTACAAATTCAAGATAGGCATTGATGCCTTCTTCAACAAGGAACAGCAGTATATTCCCAGTTTCATCAAGCGAGGTCAGGATAAGGGTAAGGGGTACAATGTGGATATCAAGGGTTACACCTGGCTGATGGAGAATACATTAACCTACAAACTTGTATTTGATAAGCATCATTTCAACCTGCTGGCCGGCCAGACTGCCCAGAAATATGTATCCGAGTCTGCTCAGATAGCCGTTGAACGCTTTGAGGATGAACGATTGGGATACTACAACCTCAGCATGGGGCTTGATAAAAGCGTTTATTCCGGCTACAGCTCATGGTCGATGTTGTCAGGACTGGCGAGGGTCATGTATGATTATGACAACAAGTATTATCTGACCTTCTCCGGGCGGCTTGATGGATCGTCAAAGTTTGGAACCTACAACAAGTACGGTTTCTTCCCTTCGGTCTCAGCTGCATGGCGCCTCACCAAAGAACCTTTCCTCGAAAATGCTGAAGCTATCAATGACCTTAAATTGAGGATAAGTGCCGGAAGTGTGGGCAACGAAGGCATACCTTCAGGAAGCACCCTGAGCCTTATGGGCGCGCGACAGTATTTTTACGGTGAGGGCAGTAGCGCAGAAGTTATAGGCACATATGTCTATTCACTTCAGAACAATGACCTTAAATGGGAGGTGACCAGGCAGTATGATATGGGGCTTGACCTCAGCCTCTTCAGATCGCGTGTCGAATTTACCGCAGAGACATACCTTAAGAACACCTCTGACCTGCTGCTTTACCTGCCGGTTAACAGATCCTCCGGATTTGAATATGTCTGGGCCAATGTCGGTGACCTGCAGAACCGTGGCATTGAGTTCTCGGTCAACAGTGTCAATTTCGTTGACAAATTCAAATGGAATACCCGATTAAATCTCTCATTCAACAGGAACGAGGTTACCAATCTTGACAAGTCTGAGAATATTTACGGCACCTCGGTATTCAATATCCTGGATTGGACAATGATAAGCGAGGGCAAACCCATCGGAATGATCTACGGATACAAGTCGGACGGGATAATCCAGCTGAATGAAGAGCTGTCGGGGATCCCGTTCTTTCCTGCCAAGATAGCACGTTACGGAGACCGCAAATATGTTGACAGAAACCTGGACGAGAAACTCACTGTGGATGATTACTATGAACTCGGCAATGCCAATCCTGATTTTTCATTCGGCCTCAAGAACACCTTTTCATATGGTAACTTCTCGCTCGATATTTATATTCAGGGCGATTACGGAAATGAGATCGTAAATTTCAACAGGTTCCAGCTTGAGAGTTTTGACGGTTACCAGAACAATTCTGCCGTTGCCATGGAAAGATGGACGGAAAGTAACCCTACCGACAAGTACCCCAGGGCTAATGCCTCACCCCATGGCATAATTATATCGGATGTTTATGTGGAGGATGGTTCCTATGCCAGGCTAAAGGAGGTGGTCTTTTCCTACGATCTTCCCCGGGAGCTGCTTGACAAAGTCAGAATAAGTAACCTTCGCCTTTCACTCAGTGGCACCAATCTTTATACTCTGACCCGCTACTCAGGTTATGACCCGGAGGTATCTATCTTCGGCGGAAGCGTTTTCGGCAAGGGTGCTGATTATGGAGCATACCCCATGGCCAGAACGCTGCTTTTCAGCATCAACGCCACCTTTTAACCGTTAAATTGCCTGCAATGAAGAAAATCACAATATTGATGACGGTCATGCTGCTCTTACTGACCAGCTGCAAAGACTTCCTTGAACAGGACCTGCGTTCTGAACTGAACTATAATAACTATTTCCGGACGGAAGATGATCTGATCTCCTTTGCCGACGGCATGTTTGCCGGGCTGATCACATGGACATGGACCGGCGGCGGATTGTTTTTCAATAATTACTGGGTTCTTCAGGACCTGGCCTCTGATAACTGCTATGAGACCGGTCCGTCGATTGATATGCAAGACCTGTCACAGTTCACTTTTGATGTCAATAACTCCACTCTTTATTATATATGGGTCGGCTGTTATGAGGTTATCCAGTCGGCCAATGTCCTCCTGGAAGAATCCGGGAACATCACTGATTATTCGGAACCGGAGGTAAAGGATCATCTTCAGGGTGAAGCCTATTTCATTCGGGGGATGCTCTATTTCGATCTGGTGAGATTGTTCGGGGATGTTCCTCTCCAGCTTTTCCCGACGAAGAGTGTAACCGAATCCCTGATCGAAAGAAGTCCTGTGGCTGATGTTTATGAAAGCATTATCAGCGATCTCCAGAAGGCTGAGCAGCTTCTTGCCGTCAACCCATTTTCCAGGAGAGTGGAAGGGATGCCCACAAGCCATGCGGCCTCCGCGTTGCTGGCCAAGGCCTATCTTACGAGGGGAGCACTGACCGGCAACGCCGCAGATTTCTCATCTGCAAAAACCTCTCTTGAGAAGGTTATTGGACATTATACACTTGAGCCGGAATTTGCAGATATTTTCAAGATCAGCAATGCCAATTCAGGGGAGATTTTATGGGCTATAAACTTCAGCGGCACGTTGGGTGAGGGCTGGACCACGAACCAGTTTATGGTAAGGCTTATGCCAACCACTGTTTCCCCCAACGGGGTGAGAAACGGCCAGGGCTGGGAAAGACCGCTTGATCATCTTTACAACAGTTACAGTGACACCGATGAGAGGAAGGAGGCAACCTTCATCACCGAATTTGAAGGAGAGGTGTTCAATGGGCCTTACATCAGAAAGTACTGGGATCAGGAGGCTGAAGGAGGGAGGCAGAACGGTGAATCCGATGCTGACTTCATCTACCTCCGTTATTCGGATGTGGTGCTGATGTACGCAGAAGCGCTGAACGAAATAAATAATGGTCCTGACCTCGGCGCATATAATGCCATAAATGACATCCGTAACAGGGCTGGCCTCGTTGACCTGCCGGAAGGACTGGACTATCAGTCGTTCAAGGATGCCATCTTACAGGAGAGGCAGTGGGAATTTGTGATGGAGGGGCATCGGTGGTATGACCTGGTGCGGATGGGAAAACTCATTGACCGTGTTCAGCCGGCCAAGCCAACTGCGAATATACAGTCTTATCACACACTGTTTCCCATACCCCAGAAGGAGAGATATCTAAATCCCAAGCTGACCCAGAATGAGGGATATAACTAGCGAGAAAGACAAACCTGATTCCAACTTCAATCAGGTACCCGTAGTTCACGTCAGTGAATTCAGCAACGGTTATTCAGGGGGATGGGACAGGATATTCGGGGAGCTTTTCAGTCAGCTTTACGACGGCAACCCTGGCAAAAAGGTGATTGTCATTGACTGCTACCAGGGGGTTATCTTTGAAGATCTGCTCGGAATTTTTACCGAAAGGCTGAAGCCTGATCTTGTTATTACCAGCAGGGATTATTTTCTCGCCCCTGAAGAGATTTCCAGGATAACCTGGCCTGACGTCACCGACGACCGTATCTTCGGATACCTTACCCGGTTGACTTTTAAGGATTTCATCAGTAATGAGAAGCTTGCGGCATGCATGAGCAGAATTGATTCCGTAACCCGTGGGACCGTCCTCGTGTTCGGGTACGGTGCGGCGCTGGTGGCACGCAGGCCCTCCCTGATCATCTATGCTGACATGCCTCGGTGGGAGATACAGCTCAGGATGAGGGCCAAAAGGGTGGACAATCTCGGCCTCAGCAACAGGGAGGAACTGTTTGAGCTGCAATACAAGCGAGGCTTCTTTGTCGACTGGCGTGTCTGTGACAGGCATAAGAAAAAGCTGAGAGGCAAGTGGGATTTTGTCCTTGACACCACCAATATGAATTCTCCTGCCATGGTTACCGCAGAAGCTTTCGATAAAGCGATGGCAAAGGGAATTACAACACCTTATAGTGTTGTCCCCCTCTTTGACCAGGGTATCTGGGGCGGGCAATGGATGAAGAGGAAACTGGGTCTTGATCCTGCTCCTGCCAACTATTCCTGGTGCTTTAATTGCATCGTTGAGGAGAACAGCCTGATGTTTGATTTCGGGGAGGGGTTGTTTGAGACACCCTCTGTGAACCTGGTGTTCTTTCATCCTGTTGAACTGCTGGGAGAAGCAGTGTATGGACGTTTCGGCGATGAGTTCCCGATAAGGTTCGACTACCTCGATACCATGGAGGGAGGAAACCTCAGCCTGCAGGTCCACCCGGTGACTGAATACATACAGGAGAAATTCGGCATGCACTATACACAGGACGAAAGTTACTACATAATGGATACCGGAGAAGATGCCTCAGTCTACCTGGGACTGAAAGAAGGCATCAGTCCGAAAGCGATGATTGACGATCTTTGCAAGGCACAGCATGAGGGATCCCGTTTCGATGATGTCAAATATGTCAACAGGTGGCCGGCAAAGAAACATGACCATTTTCTGATACCGGGAGGCACCGTTCACTGCTCAGGGAAGAACTGCCTGGTGCTGGAGATAAGCTCCACGACCTACAACTTCACTTTCAAGCTGTGGGACTGGGGACGTCTCGATCTGGACGGAAGGCCGAGGCCTATCAATATCGGGCACGGCAAAAACGTAATTCAGTGGGAGCGTACCACGGACTATGTTCGCAACAACCTCATAAACCAGGTCAGAAAAGTTGCTGAGGGTGACGGCTGGACCGAGGAGGCTACCGGATTGCATGTAAGGGAGTTCATCGAGACTCGCAGGCACTGGTTCACCAAAAAGGTTGTTCATAACACCCGCGGTGGCGTGAATGTTTTGAACCTGATCGAGGGCCGTGAGATCATCGTTGAAAGTCCTGGCGGACGGTTTGAGCCGTTCATTGTCCATTATGCCGAAACCTTCATTATCCCGGCCGCAGTCGGGGAGTATACCATTCGGCCCCACGGTGAATCCGAAGGGAGTGAATGCGCCACCATAAAAGCCTATGTTAGAACATAAAATACACAAACAATGAAAAGAGCGATATATCTCATGACCTTCCTGGTGCTGATCGGCGCGACAGGCTGCAATGACAACCGCACTGACAGCGGAAGCATCAGCGACAGTATTCCTTCGCTTGAAGAGCTGTCAGGCGTCTGGGTCTCATCCGACACTGTGGAGATGGAACCATCCATCAGGAATTTTCGCGGGCAGGCGCTGCTGAACAGGGATATGACTTCAATAAGCTGGTTTGTCTCAGCTCCTTTTTCCGGCGGGTATCATACCGGAACGCTGAGGGTCAACGGCAAGACACCGAAGGCAACAACATGGCGCTGGCAGCCCTGGCAGGGGCTCAGGAAAGGAAGCGTTGACGGATTGGATATACTGAGTTCAACAAGAATGCTTTTTGACAGGGATGCGATCATGTGGCAGGTTGATATAACCAACAGCGACACCCTGGCCAAAGATCTGAATCTCGAACTTGACCTGATAGGTTTCATCAGTAAATATGGCGGCGACTGGCAGTGGTGGTACCCCTACCCGAAGATGTCGGGCCAGGTAACCAAACGTGATGAGGAGGTGGAAAATATCAGGGATCACCTGGGAGAAGAGGTTTTCACCAGTGAAGGGTTTAGCTGGGAACTGATTGACGGGAAGCCTCAGCTTGTCAGGATAATGATGAAATGGCCAGGTGACATGGAGATACTGGGCAGTTCAAAATACCATGCGACAGCTGAGAAAAACAGGGTTCTCATACATGACACCGAGACGGATGCGGTCATCTCCTTCTCCCTCGTTACTCCTCCGGATACCATGACAGCATGGAACAGCGGGGCGACGGCTTCATGGAGCTGCACTATTGCCCCGGGAGAGACCAGGTCAATAAAATACCTCATGTCATACGGTGATGACGAAGAGGATGTAAAGGAAAATGTAACTGCCTGGTCATCAGATTTTGATACGCTTTTTGCAGGTATAAAAGATAGCTGGGAAGAAAAGTGGGAGATGATCTTCCGTCCGGGCAATGATCTTATCTCCGGATGTTTTCCCGTCCTGGAGACAGATGACTCCCTGGTCAGAAAGGTCTATTATACCAGTCCCCTGACAATGCTATACCTTACGAATACGAACCTGCCCGAACATGATAAGGTATTCCTTACGGGAGGACCGCGGTGGGGTGCATCCATCACCTTTTACTGGGATATCACTCTCTGGTCAACCCTGTGGGCTGCTGTCGATCCGGTGATGATGAAGGAGCATCTCTCCGCGTGGTTCGGGATCGATCCGGATAAATATTACGGGAAGGATAACTTCGGGGGCAAGGGTGTCGGCAACGGCTACTCGGCGAACTATTGGGCCAGGTTTCAGCTGATCCGCGATTATATCAACGTCACGGGCGACTATGAATATCTGGATGAGATAATCGAGGGCAAGAGCGTGCTTGAGCACCTGGAAGAGTATGCGCTTAACTGGCAAAAGATATCTATTTACGGGAGTGAGGGCGCTACTGACGATATCTACAGGCTGGCAGATTTCGGCGATGATGAGTGGAACCTGCTGGAATGTGTGCCAACCTACAAACATATTGTTCCCTCATTCAATATCGGTTATGCATGGATGATGCGCGAGACGGCAAAACTATACCGTCAGCACGGCGACCAGCCGAAAGCAGATACGCTTGACGCTCTCGCTTCCGATATGATAGGGCGTATCCTGAAACTGTATGCCGGAGACGGTGTCTGGAACAGCCTCTATCCCGGCAACAAGACCATAGAGGTACGTCACTGCCTCGATTTTGCATTCTTCGGCAAATACATCCCGGATGATATCCCCGGAGAGATTAAGGAAGAGATGATCGAATTTCTGTATGATGAGCTGATAACCGATCACTGGATGAGGGCACAGTCGCTTCTGGATATTGCCGCTGAAAATTCAGACCGTGCCGATCACGGTCCGTTTGGCGCTTTTGACGGATGGCCGGTTGACATCATAGACGCCCTCACGCAGATGGGCTACCCTGATAAGGCACTTGAGTTTTACCGTGCTGTAGAGCCGGTGACTTATGAGGGGATATGGGCACAGGCACATGAGCTGTGGGGTGAGAACAAGACCAACAAGAATGCCCTGGTAAGGATTGCGGAACGGGACTGGTGCAACAGGGAGTCGTCATCGGGGATAGCCTTCGCCCAGGTGGTACTGAAAAACTTTTTCGGTTTCTACCCGTCGCCAGATGGTGAGGTCCTGAAAGCGTCTGAAAATTTTCAGTTTGACGGTAAACTCCATCACGTGCTATACAAAAATGATTACTATACACTTGAGTATGAATCCGGAAAACCGGTAATGAAAAAGGAAAAGATCGGGAAAAGGTGACCCTCCTGTAGCCTACAGCCACAAAACTAATTGATGATCAGAGACATTACCATATTGTTCAGATATATTTTGTTGTTGACGCTGACGACGCAGCCACTCTTTATCGCTGAACTCCAGGCTCAGCATGTTATATCTGAGGCACCGGAGCACTTTGACAAATTCACCAGTGTGGCGGGAGGATGGTGTGCCGGTGATGCGACCATCTCCCTCCCTCTTCCGGACGGCAAGACACTCTGGCTTTTCGGTGACAGTTTCATAGGAACGAAAAGCGGTGAGTTCTCCATTATTCCTGCAGGTTCAGGGATGATAAACAATGCCGCTATTCTTGAAGATGGTACGGCGATGACAACCCTGCATGGCGGAACCGCCGAAAATCCCTCCTCATTCATCCCCGGGGAGGGAGCTGATTTTTTCTGGCCGGAGCATGCTGTCATTGAAGATGATACAGTGAAAGTCTTTGCGGTGAGGGTGAAGATAGTTGACAACGGGACTCCCGGATTTAATTTTCAGGTCGGCACAACCTACAGGGCCTCCTACGAATACCCGGCCATGAAACATATTTCGACCACCAAATTCGAATCGGTTACAGACAGCACCTTCCGCTTTGGTGCCTGCGTCGTCAGGAGCGGAGAGTTCACATACATCTTCGGAATCAGGGACACCACCTCCGGCGGTTTCACCTACCCTTTGCCCTACCTGGCAAGGGTATCCGGGAGCATAGATGAGCCGTGGCAGTTTTACGCGGGATCTGACACCTGGTCGGGCGACATCAGGGATGCCGTGCCGCTGGGAGACAGGCCCATGAGCGAGTCATTCTACGTGTATGAAAGGAACGGCAAGTTCTATTTGATCATGCATGAGATATGGCTCGTGGGAGAGCTCTTCATCCTTGAGGCCGACAAGATCACCGGCCCGTGGAACCGCAAGTCATCGGGAGGGATTGAAAACAAGTTTGCGGAAATCACGCCACACACGGGAAACATTACATATAACCTTTTCGCTCATCCGCATTTTCAGAAGGAGGGTGATATCCTGATCTCGTTCAATGTCAACACCACCAACTTCAACTCGATCTATCAGGATACCCGCAATTACAGGGCCCGTTTTTTCTGGCTGGATGTTGAGGGAGCGGTGACAGCTGCCATCCCTGACACCATCACACTCTTTGATAACCCTGTGGGAATTGCAGGGGTTGATTACGACACTCCTGGTAGCCACCTTGCATATGATCCGCTGACGCGATACCTCCAGGTAAGAAATATCTCCTCCTCCACCTCGGTGGAGATATTCAGTCTTGACGGCAGGCTCTGCCTCCGGTGTGAAGTGAGGGATGATACCGAAATAAACTGCAGTCATCTCCGCGGAGGGATGATGATAGTCCGCCTGCGCGGAAAATGGGGTACAGAGACAAAAAAGTTCATCTTCAGATAACTGATTTCAACCCGCCGCCAGGGAAAACGGCAGATAAGAATTTTTAAGTTCAATAACAGGCTCAAACCACACCCGGCCATGAAAAAATTTATCATTTCCTCCCTGCTGTGTCTTGCAGGTTTCTGTTTTACACTTACAGCCCAGCCCGGCGGAGCAGATCCTGTTGACCATGTTGATCCTCTGATGGGGACCTCCTCACCCCGCTGGACACTCTTCCCGGGTGTGACCATGCCTGCCGGAATGGTGAAGATCAGTCCTGATAACCAGATGAAGGGTTATAAAGCCGGTTATGATTATAACACTGAGAATATTGCCGGCTTCAGTCATATCCACTCCCGCACGATGGGAGGGCTGCTGGTAATGCCGGCAACAGGTGAACTGCAAATGGTCCCCGGTGCTCCTGACGACCCTGACGCAGGTTACCGTTCGCGCTTCAGCCATCAGAACGAGACTGCGAGGCCCGGTTATTATTCTGTCTTCCTTGATGATTACGGCATCAAAGCGGAGCTTACTACCACCGCAAGGGCAGCATTCCAGAGATATACCTTCCCGGAGTCAGATTCTTCCCGCATCCTGCTTGACCTGAAGATCCCCACCGACAACGGTTACGAACTTCTTGAGTCGTGCATTACGAAGGTGAGCGACAGGGAGATAGAGGGTTTCTCGAGACAACGAAGCCTGCTCGGTGCCCATCATAACCTCTACACACTTCACTTTGTGGTTCGCTTCAGTAAGCCGTTTGATACATTCAACGGATGGCTGGGCGGGGATATCATGCGAGATATTACGGAGATACGTTCACTGTATGACGACGGAAGCACAGGGCTCTTTCTGAACTTTAAGACCCGTGAGGGGGAAACGGTGATGGTGCAGTCAGGAGTGTCACTGGTGAGCATTGACCAGGCCAGGCTTAATCTTGATAGAGAGCTGGGTCCGTTTAATTGGGATTTTGACGCTGTCAGTGAGATGAACCGCAGGGCATGGAATGATTTGCTTACAGACATCAAAGTAGAAGGTGGCAGCGAAGCTGACCTCAGGATGTTCTACACCGCCATGTACCGTGCCTTTGCCGGGCTGACTGTCTGGAGTGATGTGAACGGAAAGTTTGTCGATATGTACGAAAAGGTGCAGGAGCCTGACGATCCGGCCCTCGTTCTTTTCGGAAGCACCCCTCCGGGGCCGGGCACCGTGGCCATAAATCAGCTGATGGCTCTCTGCCAGCCTGACCTTGTCAACAGTTATGTCAGGTCACTGCTCGCTCTGCACGCCCGCGGCGGCTGGTTCCCGGAGGGCTCTGAAGGCATTGAATATGCTGATCATCCCGTCAGTTCGCAGCTGATTCCCCTCATGGCATCTGCCTTGCAGAAGGGGATAAGGGATTATGACACTGTGATGCTCTACAGGGCCCTGATGCATGACCTGAGTAATGCAGGCAAGCCTCATGAAGGTGGCGGATTTGCCGGCAAGAGATATCTTGAGACCTACCTTGCCTCAGGTTATGTGCCTGAGGAGAAGGCTCCTGCATCTCTCACCTTTGAATATGCATATCACGACCGGGCTATGGCTGAGACAGCCCTTGCAGCGGGGAATGTGTCGGATTACAGGACTTTTGCAAAGAGAGCTTTCAGTTACAGGCATCTTGCCAAACCTGAGGCCGGGGTGATGCAGACTTTCGTTCCCCATGATGTCAGGGGACTGATTGATATTTACGGAAGAGAAGATTTTGTGACAAGGCTTGAGGGGGAGATCTCTGATTGTCTCTCACCCGACCGTAAAAAAGAGGACAGCGACGATGATATAAAAGAGAGGCTCTTCTCCGGCGGCTATAATTACCGGCAGTCACCACTGCAGGCTGCCTGGCTCTTCAATTACGCCGGTGCCCCCTGGCTTACGCAGAAATGGGTTCGGGAGATTCTCTCGGGTTATCAGAAGAATGATGCCCCAATGGGATCTGCCGCTGATGACCCTGCACAGTCAGCAGCCCTCTATGTTATGAGTGCCATTGGCCTCTTCCAAACCGACGGCGGCATATCCGCCACTCCCATTTATGAGATTGGAAGTCCAATTTTTGAGAAGGTGACTATCCGTCTCGATGAAAGATATTATCCCGGTGGTGAGTTTATCATTGAGGCCGGGAACAGTTTCCCCGGGAAGGACTTTATCAGGAAAGCGAAACTCAACGGTGAGGAGCTGGAGGGTCCCTGGTTCCCTCACTCAGATTTTGCCGCCGGCGGCAGGCTGGTGCTTAAGATGAGCTCAAAGCCGGAAAAGGAATGGGGCAGCAGCCCGGAGAAGGCGCCACCCTCAATGAGTTCCGGGATGACAGCAGAGCAGATTGGCGAGATTATAAAGTATGACAGGTATGCCGAAGAGCTGGAGATATGGAACAAAGCCCTGAGAGCCTATTATTACCATAAGAAGGAGCACTTTGAGAGCTTGCCCAACGGTGAGAATGAGATCATCTTCCTTGGCAACAGCATCACCGATAATGCCGAATGGTGGGAGCTTTTCAGTAACACAAGGATCAGGAACAGGGGCATCGGCGGTGATGACACTGACGGCATCCTGGAAAGGCTTGACGAAGTGACAGAATCGCAGCCCTCGAAGATCTTTATTATGATCGGCACCAATGATCTTTCGAACGGCAAGAGCGTCGATTATATCATTGAAAATTACAAAAAAATAATCCGGCTCATCACCGCTTCAACACCCGGAACAAGGATTTACATTCAGAGTGTCATCCCGACCGACGACGCCCTCCATTATACCCGCCGCAACAGTGACATCATAGCTATCAACGACCGGCTCAGGGAGATTGCGGCCGCCAACGGGATAACATATATCGACCTCTTTGAACTGTTCAGGCTCGAAAACAACAAGCTTAACCCGGAATACAGCAGCGACGGTTTGCACCTTAACGGGAAAGGGTATCTGGTTTGGAAAGAGGCGATCACAAAATATGTTGAGGAATAATCTAAATAGCAGATAATGAGAATGAAGGAGAATATTGCACCGCCGGTCACGAGAACAGGTAGGATATTTTCACTGCCGGTCATGAGAAAACGGGAGATTTTTGCCCAGCCAATCATGGGGGAAATGGGGTTCTTTTATCTGCTGGTCACAAGAACAAGGGAGCTGATTGCCCTGCTGATCTTGTTGATCACAAGTGGATGCGGAACTGAACCTGGTGCCAACAACGGCGAAAACATATCCCAACCCCTGAAGCCGCTCACCTTCACCGCTGAGCCGGCACCTGAATGGACCGCCCTTATGGAGCGCACCTCCGGATGGTTCGGCGCCGACGGTATTTTCTCCATTCCCCTTGATGGGATTGAAGAGCGTCAGGCAGAAGCGAAGAAGACGCTTTTCATCTTCAGTGACACATATATCGGAGAGGTGAAAGATGGTGTTCCGCAGCCTGGTAATGTAATGGTTAACAACTCAATAGCCCTGATGAGCGGCACTCTTCCCGTAAGGGATTCGGTGATATTTGAATATAACCGGGACCGGAACGGCAATCCGGTATCATATTTCGTGCCTGATAATGAGAACAGCAGGGAGGGAGAATACTTCTGGCTGGGTGACGGTTTCGTGAACCGGGCGAAACGGAATGCCCTTTACATCTTTGCCTACCATGTACACAAGACCGGTCCGAATGTCTTTGATTTCGAGGCCACCAACGTTGCCCTGATCAGGATAAGAAAACCATCATTGGAGAATATGTCACACTATGAGCAATTCCCCACTGCCCTGGGCTTTGTCCATCCTGAATATGGAAGGGTTTATTTTGGCAGCGGAATTCTGGTCAACACAAGAAGCGCCGGAGCCCCCTTTCCTGACGGATATGTTTACATCTACGGAATTGCTGAGGGGCGCAAATCCCTCTTAGCTGCAAGGACGAAGCCGGGCAGGATTGAAAAGATCGGGGCGTGGAGATTCTGGAACGGCGAGGATTGGGTTAAAGGGGTGGAGAATATTGCACCGATCACTGACGGTGTGTCCAACGAACTCAGTGTAACTCCCACGGATGACGGAAGGTTCCTGCTGACTTTTACGGTGATGGGCATCTCCGACAAGATCGGCATACGCGTGGGTGAAGGTCCTGCCGGGCCGTTCGGAGATATCCACGAGGTATATACATGTCCCGAATACGCTGAGAAAGGACTGCTCCCATACAATGCCAAGGCTCATTATCATCTCTCAGGCCCCGCCGAGCTGCTGGTGAGCTATAATACCATCACCCTTGATTTCTGGGAAGATATACAGAAGGATGCAACCATCTACCACCCCAGGTTTGTCAGGGTGAGATACAGTCAGCAGTAAGAGGTTAATTACGGAACCATGACCCCGGGATCAGAAAATCCGGATGCCATGAAAGAGAACAGAAACTTCAAAAAAAGAACTATCAGCAACAGAACAGCCAGTCTGAGAGCATCTCTGATGCTCTGTCTGTTTCTATTTCTCCTCATATCAGCCTGCAAGCCGGGACGAACGACAACAGGTCATGTCACCGCTGATGAGGATTTTCGCTCACTCTTCTACTCTGATTCCGGAGGCATCACAGGAGCTGACGGCCTCTTCTCCGTTCTGATGCCCGATGGATCGTCTCTCTTCATGCTGGGCGACTGTTTTCTTGGTGAGGTAGTGAACGGTACCAGGGACACGTTGACCACGATGTTGCGTAATGCTTTCGTGTTGATTGACAGTAGCAGGACCGTTGCGAGACCGATATACAGGGGTACCTGGGCGAAGCCGCAAACATTGATGGAGCCGGTTAATGAACCCGGCGATTCGACTTACCGCTGGTACTGGCCCGGCCACGGCTTTGTGATGAACGATACCGTTCATGTCTTTGCCCTCAGCCTTATAAATGTGCCTGACACAGCCGCTATGCAGGCTTTTTACGACAGTGAAAGCGACCGCCCGGCAGACACTGCGGTGAAGAACATATTTACCTTCGCCATCTCCCATATTGATCTCCTGTCTTTCACCTTCCCCGGTTTCAGTCATCTTGAGACCCACAGGGTTGAGATCAACTATCCTGTCAGCCTGATCGACTTCGGGAACTGTGTCATGGCAGACGGTGGCTACCTCTATATCTACGGCACGAGAAACAACCCCGGTCATTCAGAGGTTCATGTTGCCCGTGTTTCCCTGGAAAGTGCTGACTTTTACCGGGGTTGGGAATTTTTTACAGGGAAAGAGTGGGATAAGGATATCAGCAGGTCGGCACCGCTCGATATTGATATCTCCGTGTCGGAGCAGTTCAGTGTCTTCAGGTACAGGGACAAATACATACTGCTCACACAGGAGAGGGCAGGAGATGATATTTACACTTACACCTCAGATTTCCCTCACAGTGATTTTCATAATAAGAGGTTTATCTACCATGCCCCGGAGGCGGATGCTGATCCGGATAACCATATCATTACATACAATGCCCTTGCTCACGGTCAGTACATTGATGACGACCGGCTGCTGGTCACCTACTGTGTCAATTCTCTGGATGTGAGGGATATTTTTGAGGATGTTGAAGCATACAGGGCACAATTCCTGCGTGTGCCAATGGACCTGATAATGAAGTGAAAACAAAAAAACCGGCAGATCTCTCCGCCGGTTTTTTTCTCAGCCTTATATAATTGATTACTTGCGACCTGCGCCGGCACCCTTGACGGTGGCCGGACGGTTGGTCCTCATGCTTTTGGCAGCGCCTTTGTTCTTGGTGGCTTTCCTGGCCTGCTTCATTGATTTCTGGGCTTCACCCTTCATCTTGGCCTGTTCCCTGACCATCTCGCCAACACCGTCTTCGGTCTGTGTCCTGGCCTGCTTTGCAGTCTCGCTGACAGCCTCACCATGGTTCTGTGATCTGGTCTGTGTCTGTGTCATGATCGGGTCGCCGCTCTGGGCCTGCTCAGGAT
>WOYI011069307.1_pt1 | contig 17254 bp, 23 predicted proteins | sample 6423411 | NCBI WGS metagenome assembly WOYI01 (sample SAMN13441803, study PRJNA592873) | oil field metagenome | biome: oil field; feature: oil-well bore; material: oil-contaminated soil; isolation source: oil-contaminated soil from oil-well borehole | place: Germany: Wietze | collected 2016-10-18 ...
ACCTTTTGCCTTGAATTACCAAGCCCCGCAACGTGAGCTGCTCAGGCCAGCCTGCTCGCGCAGTGCCGATGACAGGTAGGGCCGATGGTCCTCAATATCGGTGGATTTTAGTATTACCGGCGAAGCACAGTATTATCGGTCGATGACGATTGATAGTGCGGGTTGTCTGGCCGGATCACCATCCGGGTCGGGTCTGGATGCGGCGGTGGCGTTGTTCCGTGGCCTCTCGGATGGCACCCGGTTGGCGATCGTGGGCCGGTTGGCTCGCGGCGAGGCCCGGGTGGCCGACCTGGTGACGGAGTTGGGGTTGGCCCAGTCGACGGTGTCGGCGCATGTGGGGTGTCTGCGCGAGTGCGGTCTGGTGGCGGGCCGTCCGCAGGGACGGCAGGTGTTCTACTCGTTGACCCGCCCGGAACTGCTCGATCTGTTGGCGGCGGCCGAAACACTGCTGGCGGCCGCCGGCAACGCGGTCGCGTTGTGCCCCAATTACGGCACCGCCGGCGCATCGGGGTCTGCCTGTGAGTGACACCTGCTGCGGCCACGACGATTCCGGTCCCGACCGCGATGAGCGCGAGCGGGGCCCGGAGAAACTGTGGCAGGTCAGCGAGATCCGGGCTGCCGCTCTGGCCGGGGTGCTGCTGCTGGCGGGGCTGATCGTGGGGTGGGCCGGCGGACCCGGGCCGGTGACGCTGGTGGCGGAGGCCGCGGCGCTGGTCATCGCCGGCGCCACCTTCGTCCCGTCCACTCTGAAGCGATTGGCGGCGGGCAAGATCGGTGTCGGCACGCTGATGACGATCGCCGCAGTCGGTGCGGTGGCCCTGGGTGAGGTCGGCGAGGCCGCGATGCTGGCGTTTTTGTTCGCGATCAGCGAGGGCCTCGAGGAGTATTCGATCACCCGTACCCGCCGAGGCTTGCGGGCGCTGCTGTCGCTGGTCCCCGCCGTCGCCACGGTGCGCCGCGGTGGGCGCGAATACCCTGTCTCCCCAACGGAACTCGCCGTGGGCGAGGTGATGGTGGTCAAACCCGGGGAGCGGATCGCCACCGACGGGGTCATCACCGCGGGGCGCAGCGCGCTGGACACCTCGGCGATCACTGGGGAGTCGGTGCCGATCGAAACAGGCCCCGGTGATGCGGTGTTCGCCGGCTCAATCAACGGCACCGGGGTGCTCGACGTGGAGATCACCGCAACCGCCACCGACAACTCGCTGGCTCGGATCGTTCAGATTGTGGAGGCCGAGCAGGCCCGCAAGGGTTCCAGCCAACGCCTGGCCGACCGGGTCGCCAGCCCGCTGGTGCCCGCGATCATGGTCGCCGCCGTAATCATCGCCGTGGTCGGCAGCCTGGTCGGGGATCCGCGGGTGTGGATCGAACGGGCGCTGGTGGTACTGGTCGCGGCCTCACCGTGCGCGCTGGCGATTGCGGTGCCAGTCACCGTGGTCGCCGCGATCGGCGCCGCCAGCAAGATGGGTGTCCTCATCAAAGGTGGTGCCGCGCTGGAGGCCCTGGGCCGCATCCGCACGATCGCCCTGGACAAGACCGGCACCCTGACCCGCAACCAGCCCGCCGTCATGACCGTAGTACCCGCCGACGGGGTTTCGCGCCCCGAAGTGATGGCGGTGGCCGCCGCGCTGGAGGCCCGCAGCGAACACCCCTTGGCCGCAGCCATCCTCGCCGCCGCCGATCAGGTCATCCCGGCGCACAATGTTAAATCGGCCACCGGCGCCGGACTCACCGGCTGGCTGGACGGAAGTCCGGTCCGGCTCGGGCGGCCCGGCTGGATCCAACCCGGCCCGCTGGCCGACGACATCGACCGAATGCAGCGCGCCGGGGCAACCGCGGTGCTCGTCGAACGCGACGGTGCCGTGTTGGGTGCGGTGGCGGTGCGCGACGAGCTGAGACCCGAAGCCGCCGAGGTGATCGGTGGGCTGCGCGCCCACGGCTACCAGGTGGCGATGCTGACCGGGGACAACGAGCGCACCGCCCGGGCGTTGGCCGCCGACGCCGGCATCGACGACGTGCACGCTGACCTGCGGCCCGAGGACAAAGCCCGCATCATCGAGGAACTGCGCTCCTGGCGGCCCACCGCGATGGTCGGTGACGGCGTCAACGACGCCCCCGCCCTGGCCACCGCCGACCTCGGCATCGCGATGGGCGCCATGGGCACTGACGTCGCCATCGAAACCGCCGACGTCGCCCTGATGGGCCAAGACCTGCGCCACCTGCCCCAAGTGCTGTCCCACGCCCGCCGATCCCGGCGCATCATGCTGCAAAACATCGGCCTATCGTTGGCGATCATCACCATCCTGCTGCCCCTGGCCCTGCTCGGAGTCCTCGGCCTGGCCGCCGTGGTGCTCGTGCACGAACTCGCCGAGATCGTCGTTATCGCCAACGGTGTCCGCGCCGGACGCGCCCAACCCCTAGCCAGGATCCCGCGACCAAACGGCCGCCGCGCGAGCACCCGCCGCGCGACAGCAGAGATCGGAAACGCCGCAAACCGCTGAGCAGGAAAGAGACAACGATGACCAAACTGGCACTATCAACCACACTGCACACCTCCTTCGACGACGCGGTCGCGCGTCGGTCATTCCGCCTGCACCGCCGACGAACTCCGCGCCGACCTTGACCGGTTCACCTTCCTGCTCGGAGGCAACGACGGCGAACCACTCTTCGGGCGCGAATAGCAAGAAGCACCTCGCCGACGCCCTGGCCAGGCTCCACCACCCTGTCGCAGCACCGCGGTGGGGGTTGTGCAGCCCAACTCGCGTGGCGGGAAGGGTGGCACGCGGCCCCGCCAAAGCCGGAACACATCTTCACCTTGGTTCACGCCGAACTGACCACAACCGACCTGCACGAACGAACCAGGCTGAAACGGCTACCGAGGCGGCGCGGTGGGCACGGCCGGAGTTGTCGTCGGCGATAGCTGCTGACCGGGGGCCATCATCCCAGGTCCCGACGATCCGGGCCCCATCATCCCGCCGGGGTAGTACATTCCGCGCCCGTCACGGTAACCGCTGCCGTACTGCCTTCCGACGAAGAACCCGGAGAAGAAGACCACCGCGACGATAAACACGACACCAGCAACGATGCCCACCCATGCCGCGCTCTGGGCGAGCCTATTGGGACGGTCGGACCCAGGTGACAGCTCCCCGCGCCCCTGCTCGGTGGCCACCGCTGTCGGTTCGGTCCGGGATTCAGGCGTTTCGGTCATGACGACTCGATCATGCCAACTCCACCCAGGCGATGAATCGAAACGCCTGCGCCGCGATCTGTACAACGGGTCGGTTTTGCGGCCCCGGTGCCCACAGGTGGTCGGTTGGACGCGGCGCCGGCACTCGTCGAGGGCGTTGCCGGCCAGCCGGACCACATGGAAGGGGTCCATCACCGCCGCTGCCTCGGGCAGTTCCTCGGCGCTGGCGGTCTTGAACCCGGAAAATCCGTCCATGGTCACGACTTCGACCCGATCACGCCACTGGTTGGGGCGGTCGGCCAGCCAGTCCTGGAAGGCTTGTTTGGAGCGTCCTTCGATCATGTCGAGCAACCGTGCCGGGCCGGAGCCGTCGCGGACCGGGGTCAGGTCGATGATCACGGTGACGTACTTGTCCCCGCGGCGGGCGTGACGCCACACGTGCTCGTCAACGCCGATCACCGCCACAGCGTCGAAGCGGGCCGGATCGGCCGATGAGTTCCCGCTGGCGTTCGGCGAGCACCGCGTTGTTGGCGGTGTTCCACGACACCGCCAGTGCGTCGGCGACTCTGGCCACGCTCAGGAGTCCTGTTGGTCGGTTCCAGACGGTGCCGCCCGGCACCTATGGGTGAGCATTCCCACATCACCGAGTGGCGCAAGGCCCGGACGCCGGTACTTTTGAGGGCCGTCGGCAACGCAGGCCACGACAGCACCTCATGTCGGGAGCGGCACCACCAGGACGGGAGTGTCGACCAGCTCGAGAACCTTGCGGGTGACCGTGCCGACGTACGGTCGGCCGGTTCCCCGCACATCGGATCGGCCGATGACGAGGAGGTCGGCGCCCCAATTGCTCGCCTCTGTCAGTAGAAGCGCGGCCGGATCGCCTTCGAGGTGTATCACCTCGGCTCGCACGCCCGCACGTTCGGCTTCTGCGCCGACGTGCTGCAGCAGTGATTCCGCAGCTCTGTTGCGTCTGGTTGCCAGCTCCCCATCGCGCCCCATACCGGCCAGCGCGTTGACGATTTCACCGTCGCTCGTCACGTGCACGAATCGAAGATGTGCGTCGGTGTGCACTGCGATCTCGATGGCGGCGCGCACCGCTGCCAGGGCCGCCGGTGAATCGTCGACGGCGACGAGGACTTTACCGAACATGGGAGCTGTCATGGCTCTCCTTTGCTGCCGCTGCCTGCTTCGGCGCCGGTGCGATTGCCGGCCGCCCAGCGCAATCGCACGGTGTCGTTATGCTCGTCTTCGTCGAGCTTGAACTGCAACTCAGCCAGCGCCTGCTGCAAGCGCGGAATCCACCGATCCTCGATGGCTCGCAGGCGGCGACGCGTCGCCGTCTCCTGCGCCTCGAGAACACGTACCGCCGTCTCGACGGCTGCCTGCGCGACGGCGGCCTGCACAGCGCGCCGATAGCAGCCGCGTGCTGTGATCAGCGCCGCATTGCCGGGGGACGGCGCGTCCGGCGAGGGGTCGGGCACGGTGCAGGTGGCCTCGGCCGGATAACGCACGCCCATCGACTGCTCCCAGAGGATGCGGACCTGCGCGGGCGCCGGTGCGGCGGCCAGCCGGACCGAGCGCTGTCCGCCGAGCAGAACTCCGCGCAACAGCCACAGGTCGCCCTCGCGGCTCGCGGACACCCACTTGGCGGCCATCCTGTCCTGTTGCAGGGCGAGTTGTTCGCGTTCGGTCCGCAGGATGCGCAACTTGTGGTCGAGCAGAGCCGCGCCGTGCTGCGCGGTGGTGAGCCGATGTTGCAGCCACAACCGACCGGCTCGTCCGGGGGGCATGTGCAGGAGCTTGACCATCGCGCTCACGACCCCGCTGACGGCTCGGCGTAGCGGGCGTCGAGCACAGCGTTGGGAAGCATCGTGAGCTCCCGGCGCGGAAGAACCCGCAGCGCCGCCCAGGCCCGGTCGAGTGTCTCGTCGAGTGTCCGCGCCTCGTCGCGGTGCTGGTTGAGCAGGCGCTGTTCCACCGCCTGTTCGAAGGACAGGTACGCGCGGTCAGTGGCGCTCAGTGCGTCCTCGCCCACCAACTCGGCCAGCTCGCGTGCCTGCCGGGCCCGCGCCAGCGATGCCAGGATCTGGGCGGCCACGTCGAGATGATCCTCCCGGGTGCGTCCGGGCCCCGCGCCTTTGCGCATGAGTCGCGACAAAGAGTTCAGTGGATCGACCGGTGGGTAGATTCCGGCGTCGCCCATGGCGGTAGAGAGCACGATCTGACCTTCGGTGATGTATCCGGTGAGGTCCGGAACCGGATGGGTGATGTCTCCGGCGGGCATCGTCAACACCGGAAGCACGGTGACCGACCCGGGCACGTTTCGGATGCGGCCGCACCGCTCGTAGAGCGAGGCGAGGTCGCTGAAGAGGTAGCCCGGATAGGCCCGGCGGCCGGGAATCTCACCTCGTGCCGCGGACACCTCACGCAGAGCCTCCGCGTAGGATGTCATGTCGGCCATCACGACAAGCACATGCCTACCCATCTCGAAGGCCAAGTACTCGGCCACCGTGAGCGCGAGCCGGGGCGTTAGAATCCGTTCCACCACCGGGTCGTCGGCCGTGTTGAGCAACAACACCAGTTCGCCGGCGGCCGAGCGCGCCTCGAGGGCGTCTCGCACCGCGGCCGTGTCGAGATGGGTCAGGCCCATGGCCGCGAAGACCACCGAAAACGGCGCATCACCCGCGGTGGCCTGTGCGGCCACCTGAGTGGCGAGCTCGAGATGCGGCAAACCGGCAATCGAGAACACCGGCAGCTTCTGCCCCCGCACCACGGTGGTCAGCGCATCGATGGCCGAGACCCCGGTGATGACCGGCTCGGCGGGCGGTTCGCGGTGCGTGGGGTTGAGCGGGAAACCCGAGACCGGAGCCCGCCGCACACCGAAGATCGGTGGGCCCCCGTCGACGGGTTCGCCCCGACCGTTGCAGACCCGTCCGAGCCAACCGGGTCCCACGGGGATGTGCAGGGTCTCCCCGGCGAAGCACACGCTGGTGTCGCCGGGTCGGATACCGTCGGTTCCCTCGAGCATCTGTACAACCGCGAGGTCGCGGTCGACCTCCAGGACGAGCCCGTTGCGCAGCTCCCCGGAACCCATCTCGATGCGCGCGGACTCGTCCCACCCGACTCCTGACACGCCGCGGACAACGAGCAGCGGCCCGCGCAGTTCGGCCACATCGGTGTACGCCAGCGCACCGAACGCGGCGGCCGACGCGAAGGAACCCCTACTCATGACAGCATCGCCAGCCGGGTCAGCATGGCGTCCAAATGTTCCTGGACTCCCTGGAAGTCCTCCGGGCCGGTTTCCTGCGCAGCCCGCAGGATGCTGCCGAAGTCCGTCTCCTCGATCGCCGAGGCGGGTACCCCCGCGTCGACGAGTTCGTCGCACCGGTCGATAACGGTGAGCACCGCCTCGAGCAGCGCGGCGCCCTTGGCCACGGAACAGAAGACGTCGTTGGGGCTCAACGCACTCTGTTGCAGCACCGTTTCGCGCAACAGCCTCCCGGCCAGCATGACCATGCGCTCGGCACCCGGCATCGATCCGATACCGACCAGATCTGCCAGGGCGCCGAGCCGATCGGCGTCCGAGAGCAATGCGCTGACCCGTTCTCGGCGATGCGCCCATGCCGGATCTCCCTGGCGTGCATGCCAGGCGCCCAGTGCGTCGGCGTCGCGGGAGAACGATCCCGACCACGCAACCGCCGGGTAATGCCGCGCGTAGGCCAGGTCCCGGTCGAGCATCCACACCGATCGGACGAACCGCTGGGTGTGCGCGGTCACCGGCTCGGTCATGTCCCCGCCCTGGGGCGAGACCGCACCGATGATGGTGACCGAGCCGCGGCGCCCGCCGAGAGTCACCACATGCCCGGCCCGTTCGTAGAAGGCCGCCATCGCCGAGGCAAGACTGGCCGGATACCCCTCCTCTGCCGGCAAGGCCCCGGTGCGAGAGGCGAACTCCCGCAGCGCTTCTGCCCAGCGCGACGTCGAGTCCGCAATGAGCACGACGTGATATCCCATGTCCCGGAAGTACTCGGCAACGGTCACACCGGTGTAGATGCTGGCCTCACGCGCCATCATGGGCATGTTCGAGGTGTTCGCGATGATCACCGTGCGGCGGCTGAGCCGGTCGCCGGTGCGAGGATCCTCGAGCGCGCTCAGTTCGGCGACCACATCGGCCATCTCGTTGCCGCGCTCGCCGCATCCGACGTAGACGATCACGTCGGCGTCGCACCATTTGGCGATCTGCTGCAACAGCATTGTCTTACCGGTACCGAATCCGCCCGGCACGGCAGCACTGCTGCCGCGGGCCACCGGGTACAGCAGGTCGAGGACGCGCTGCCCGGTGTGCAGGCCCTCGGCGGCGCTGAGGCGTTCGCGGTACGGCCGCGGACGCCGGACCGGCCACATGCTGGTGAGCCGAACGTCGATTCCGGCGACGGTCGCGGCCACCGCGTCCGCGGCATAGCTGCCTGCCGTCGCGATGCGCCCCACCACACCGGCCGTGCCGGCAGGGACCAGGATCCGCAGTGGCAACGCAGTGTCGCCGCCGATCGACCCCAGCTCGTCACCTTCGGCGACGATGGCGCCTTCGGCAACCGTGGGAGTGAATTGCCAGCGTCGGTCAGGGCCGGCTGCTCGGGCCCCGCTCGGAACCAGCCAGGTTCCGGCGTCCGACAACGGGCGCAGCAGGCCGTCGAACACCGAGCCCAGCAGCCCCGGGCCCAGCTCCGCCGACAGCGGTGCACCACGGGAAACAACCGCGGCGCCCGGGCCCAGGCCGCCGGTGTCCTCATATGCCTGCACCGTGATCCGGCGATCGGCGATGGCTACGACCTCTCCCGGCAACTGGTGCTCGCCGAGCAGCACGACATCATACATCGCCACTCCGGGGAGCCCCTCGATCTCGACCAGCGAGCCCGACACCCGGGACACCGTCGCACTCACGGCGACCATAGTCCTTCGATGTCCGTGCCCATCGCATCCATCACCTGGTCGGCGAGACCGACCAGGGTGTACTCCCCTCGCCGGCCGTTCGTCTCGGCGATCACCCCACCGTCGGGGGCTTCGCGCACCAGGGCGTCGGCTCCGAGCACCGCTCGGGCGCGCTCGGCCAAGCCATCGAGCCACGGTCGGTAACCGGGGTCGTCCCGCACGGTCGCCAACGCCTGCGCCACCCGGGAACGCAGCTGGTCGTAGGCCTTCCGTTGCGCCGCCAACACGACGGCCCGGGCCTGGCGTCGAACCCGCGCACGCTCGGCGGCGAGCACCGCTGCGGCGTCGGATTCCCCCTCGGCACGCGCCGCGCCGCGGATGTCGTCGGCTTCGCGCTGCGCCGCCGCCAGGGTCGCCTCGGCGTCGGCATCGGCGTGCGCGAGAAGGCGCTGGGCCTCCGCTCGGGCCCGAGCCAACAACTCCCGTCGGACGGGGGCCAGCGGATCGGCCGAATCGGGCTTGCGGGCGGTGGTTACGATGGCATGACCACCGTCAACGGGAGCAGCTTCGCCGTACGGGCATCACCCAGGGCGCGCGCCGCTGCAGAGGTCAAGATGACGACCGCAACGTCGTCGGGCAGGCTGCTCCAGGCGCCGTGGACGGCATCGTCACCCTCAGCCGGAACGACGAGGACGCCGGCCAGTGCGTAACCGGCGACGGCGGTTTCCTCGCCGATGACCGCGACGCGTCCCATATCACTCACCCTTTGCCGATCAGAATGATCGCGATGATGAGGCCGTAGATCGCAATGCCCTCAGCCAACCCGACGATGACCATGGCGCGGCCGAACAACTCGGGTCGCTCGCTCATCGCCGCCAGTGCGGCTGCGCCGGTATAGGCCACTGCGATCGCTGCGCCGAGGGAGGAGCCCGCCACGGCGATGGCAGCACCGAGCAGCGCTGCCGACGAGGAGGACCCGGACCCGGCCCCCTGGGCCACGGTCGTGGTCACATCGGCGGACCCGGGACCGGCGGTAGCGATCAGAGCCAACGCTGCAAGCGCGACGACGAACACGAAGGCGTTGAGGCCCACGAGGATTCGTACGGCCGTGCGTCCCTTGCGCTTCAGCAGCTGGCTGGTCGCGGCGAACGCGGCGACAAGGACGGGCAGTGCAAGAGCCCAGATCATCATGGTTTTCTCCCGATGGTGGCGCCGAATGCTGCTGTGCTGTTGGTGGATACGGGTTCACTGCTGCGATCGATGGGAATGTGCCAGGGGCGAAACGGTCGGCCCTCGCCGGCGAAGATCCGGGAGAACAGCTCGTAGTACTCCAGACGCAGAGCCTGTACTCCGGCGACGAGCGCCTCGAGACTGAAAGCGAGCACATTTCCGACGACGAAGACGATGACTGCGGCGGCCACCAGGATGCCGCCTGACCTCCACAGCCCGGCCGTGCCGTCCCACACGATCTTTCCCAGTGCTGCATGGGTCAGCCCGAATGCTGCCAGGCGGGTGAAGGAGACCAGGTTGGCGCCGACCCGCATCACGGCGTCGAAGACTTCGACGGAGGCTTGGGTGATGCCCGAACCGCCGCCACCGGCGGCGGCCAGAAATCCGATGTACGCCAGGGCGACACCGCCCGCCATGACCAGGGCGCCGGCCAATATCAGCCAGCTGAGATGGCCGTTCACGCCGAGCGCGATGAGGCCGAGGCCGCCGAGAAGGGCCGCGCCGGCGATTCCGGAGGGGGCGCTCAGTGCCAGCGGCCACCCTCCTTCGCGCCAGCGGTTGATCGTGCCGATGATCTGGGCAGCGGCCAGAAATACCGCGCCCGCCGCCAACGCGAAAGCCAGCAACGTGACGGGTTCATCAAGCGGGGCCAGCCACAGCACCGGAACGACTCCGGTGGGCCCGAAGAACTCCCCGTAGAGCAACCCGAACACGATCGCGGCCAGGCCGGACCCGACGATGAATGGCCAGACCTTGTGGAACCGGGCAAGCGCGCGGGGTCGTCCGGCACGCACCAGCAACCCCAAAACGGCGAGCAGGGCGCCGTGCCCGGCGTCGCCGAACATCATGCCGAACATCAGCATGTACGCGACCCCGGCCAGCACGCTGGGGTCGACGTCGGCGTATGGCACCGTCCCGTATGTCTCGACCAGCGGCGTGAACGACTGCCGCAAGCCGTTGCTGGGGTGCAGCAACGTCGGGGGGTCCACCCCGGGAGGTGACGGGATCGGTACGGCGCCGGCGCCGGTATCCGCCAGCCGGCTGGTCAGTGCGGGCAACTCCGTGGCCGGAACCCAGCCGGCCAGGGCGGCGATCTCGTCGCGAACCACGGCGTCGTCGGCGAACGATGTGAGTTCGGCCTCGCCTGCGAGCAGATCGTCCCGGCCGGCACGCTCGAGGTCACCGAGGTCGGGACTGGTGGGGCACAAACACGGATTCGTTGATCCGGCGCGGCTTGGTAGCCCATCGACGCTGGATCCCGAGGCCGTCGTGTGATCGATTTCGACGACGCCGGCATCGGCGACCCGCACGAGCATGTCGCGCAGCACCGCCCTGGGGCAGACAAGCGCCACCCGCTGCATGCGCACCGGCGTGGTGGCTTCACGCCACCCCATCGAAGGCCTCCAGCGTCGATCCTGCGCCACCACGCGCGGATGTTTCCAGGGCGGCCCGAACCCGCCATGCGTCCGCCGCCAGTACCGCGAGTGCACCGACCACGGGTTTCCGGTCGTAGCCTGAACCGCGCAGCAATCCGAACCCGTCGCGCTCGACCCGATGCCACCACGCGGCCTCACCGCGCCACAGGTCTTCGATCTGATCGATGTCGTCGAGCACCCACCTGGCGTCGGATGGCAGGTCGTTGCGCAGCCGCGCCAATTCGACCGGGCGGCCGGTCAGCGCACCGACGAACGCCGGTCCCAACACGTATGACGCACGCAGCGCCAGGGGCTCCGTCAGCCGTCGGTCCTCGAGGGCAACTTCCTTCAGCATGAGCAGCGTTGCGCCGGCCCGCGCCCACCCGGCGGCCTCCGGTACACCACCGACCACGGCATCGGCCCAGGCCAGCCGAAGTCCGAGTGCGAGCTCGCGCGGCGTTGTGCACCCACGCAACTGCCAGCGCGAGGTTTCGAGCACCCGCGCGACCTCGGTGAGTGCGGTCGTGGACGACAGCCGCGACCATGCGGTGTCGAGCATTCCGAGGGTGTACGGCGGGTCGCTGGGCACGCGCTGCGGGCTCGACAGGTGGTGCAGTGTGCAGAGGTGCTCATCGAGGTTGGCGACTTCGAAACCCGCAGCGAAGAGGCGCACGACGTCCACCCGCCCGCGCGGGAGCCACCCTGCCAGCACCCGCAAGTTCCACAGCAGCGACGCGCCGACAGTGTGCTGGGCGGCCGCCAGTCTCTGATCCGGACGCACATCACGTCCGTACGACGACGACGACAGCGCCGCGAGCGCCGCTCCGAGTCCCGGTGCCGTCGCCACCGCGCGCGCCCCGGCCGCCCCCAGACGCCGCCTGGCCAGGGCCTTGGCGCGCACCACACCCGCAACCCAGGGCGAGCTCACGAACCGGATTCCTGTGAGGTGGCCATTGCGGCCCTCGTCGCCGACACCACTCGATCGACGTAGGACGGCATCTTCTCCGCGGCCCGGCGGCGGACTTCCGCGGCATCGGACTCGACGGCGGCGAGGGTGCCCGCAGACTCCTTCTCGACGTTTCCGGCGAGGCGACGAGCGGCGTCGGCGCGTTCGGCCGACGCCTCCCGGTGGGCGGCGGCGACCAGAGCACTGGCACGCTCCACAGCGGCCTGCCGCCGTCGCTCGGCGTCACGCTGGGCATCGGCACGGATTCGCGACACTTCTTCCTGCACCGCCACCAGCTGTGCGAGCACCGGCTCAAGCTCGGCCGACAACTCGGCTACCCGGTCTGCCGGGACCCCGGGCGCCGTTGCCGCCCCAGGCGTCCCCGCGGACCGGAAGCGCTGCAGGATGTCCCGGGACCTCGGCACGTGTCCTCCCGTCATGCGCTCGCCCTCGGCCCATACTAAGCCTGAATCCGTGAATGGGCCGGTGATTTGATCGGCGTGTGAACAGCGAAAGTGCCTTTTGAACTGGGACAATACGAGTGCTGAAGTCGTTTTGTCCAACGTTCGGGAAGGCACCTTCGATGCACTCATCGTATACGTTCACACTCGGGTCGGCGGTGTTCGACGAACGGAATCTGGTATCGGCTGCGGGATTGGTGCCGGTGCTGGAACTGGCTGAGCAGGCCGGGCTTTCGGAGTTGATCGGCGAGCATGTGGACCTGCCGTCGACGCGGGTGCGCTCCGGGGCGGTCAACCCGGTCGGCAAGCTGACCTCGATCATCGCCGCGATGATGTGCGGGGCGGACAGCATCGACGATGCCAACGTGCTGCGCGCCGGCGGCACACCGCGGGTATTCAACGAGGTGTATGCACCCTCCACGTTGGGGATCTTCATGCGCGAGTTCACCTTCGGACATGCCAACCAGCTCGCCGCGGTGGCCCGCGCACATCTGGTGGCGCTCGCGGCCCGGGTGCCGCTGTTGCCCGGCAGCGACGAGCGCGTCTTCATCGACATCGACTCGCTGCTGCGCCCGGTCTACGGGCACCACAAGCAGGGCGCCTCGTTCGGGCACGCCAAAATCGCCAGCCGCGCGCTGCCGCGTCTGGGCCTGTCCCCGCAGATCACCACCCTCTCCACGGCGACGGCGCAGCCCGCGCCGGTCATCGCCGAGGCGCGACTGCGCAGCGGGCGGGCCGGCTCCAGGCGCGCGGCCGCCACCCAGGTCAAGCAGGCCATCACCACCGCCCGCGCCTGCGGGCCCTGCGCCACCATCATGGTGCGCGGCGACTCGGCGTTCGACACCAAGAAGGTGATCAGCGCCTGCCTGGCCGACGGTGTCGAGTTCTCCCTGTCGGTGAGCCGCACCAAGCGCATCAGCGCCGCGATTGTACGCCGGGCAACACACTAAACCACTAGCTCAGCAATACCGATCGACGGCCCCTGGATCGATCTGGAGATCGTGACGGTCGCCACTAACTAGTGGCAGATCCACGTTGATGAAGTTGATGAAGGAGTCCCGATTGCCCAGATCGCCGGCCGACTCGTCGCGGTGGTGGAGGCTGACGGGCACTTGGGCGCACAGCCGGTGCACCGCCGCCCCGCCATGGCGCAGCCAGCCGCACAGGCCGCCGGCCATCACCGCGAGCAGTGCGTCGTTCACCGTGGCGTGCTGCGGATGCGACGCGCCGATCGCCTTCAACTGCGCCAGCGGCACCACAGTGAAAGCGAGCTCACGGGCGGCGCCCACGGGACGGTCGAACGGCGAACGCGCCGCGGGCCGGCCGAGTTCACGCAACACCGCCTCCGGCATCCGGCGCGCCTCGGTGAGCCACGACGGGGCAGCGGGGCCCCGCACACCGGCGACACGCGCCTGCGAGTCGGGCCGACGCGGGTCGAACAGCACCGCGTCCAGGAACCGCACGCCCGCGATCCCGTCGGCCATCGCGTGGTGGATCCGGGCGGCGATCGCTTCCCGGCCGTCGGTCAACGGCCCGATCAGATCGAACGTCCACAGCGGGCGGCGATGGTCGAGGTGCTCGGCCATCAGCTCGCTGATGCTGCGCCACAGTACGTCTCGCGTCACGGGCCCTGACATGGCGCGCCGCCGGAAATGGGCGTCGATGTCGAACGTGGGGTCGGGCACCCACCGTGGCCCGTCCGCGTCGTGCACGACGCGTTCGGTCGCCCGCGGCTGCCCCTCGAGCCGACCGGCGACCTCGCTGCGCAGCCGGTCCAAGTCCAGCGGCCGATCTGCTGGTTCGAGCACCATCAGATTGAGGGTGTGAACCGTGATGGCCGGCGATTCCAGACCCAGGATGCGCGCGTCCGCATCGGACAGCGACTCACCGTCTCCGCCCACCACCGGCTCAGTATGGACCAAACCTGCCGGGGCGGTCAGCGGCGCGACCAGGCTCCTTCACGGTCGTCCTGCCGCATCTGCAACTGCACGGCCAGCTGCCGGATCTCGTCGCGGAGATCGTCGATCTGGGAAGCCGTGGCGGCGCGGTTGGCGGAGTCCTCTTCGGACACGCGTTCCACGATCCACGAGGCCACGGTCGCGGTGATGACACCGATGAGGCTGATGCCGCCGATCATCAGCAGCACGGCGATCACCCTGCCGGTGACCGTCACCGGATACATGTCGCCATAGCCGACGGTGGTGATGGTGGTGATCGACCACCAGACCGCGTTGCCGAAGTTGGTGATCGTCGCGTCGGGGACGGACCGCTCGGTCTCCAGCATTGCCAGCGAGGCGACGTAGACCAACAGAATCGCGCTGAACGCGGTGTAGACCGCCACCCGGCCGCGGATCGCGTCGCCGCCCGCCCGGTGCATCACCCTGACCAGCACCAACAACCGCAGCAACCGCAGGGGGCGCAGGAACGGCAGCGCGACGATAGCCAGGTCGAACAGGTGCCGGAAGAACCATGAGGCACGTTGCGGCGCCAATGTGAGCCGGACGACGTAGTCGACGACGAACGCGAGATACAGCACCGCCATGGTGACGTCGAAGAGGTTGCTCACCGGGCGGGAGGGAGTGGTGAGCACCTGCAGCGAGTACACGAGGAGAAACGTGACCGCCACTGCGGCCAGAATCCACTCGCTGCGGGACTCCCATTGCTGGAGCCGTTCGGCGGAACCCATCGATCGACACTCACCTTTCAGTAGCAGCGACGCTGCGACCCCCCGCAACCTGCGGTAAGAGTACTCAGGAGCACCGATCGTCAAACAATGGCGCAACTGCCTGCGTCGGATCAGGAATGCGCACTAGCATCGGTGAGTCATGGACGTGGTGCGTACCCCCCGACTCCCATTACACCAACCTGGCGGGTTATCCGTTCGACCCCCACTACGTCGACGTCACGGCCGCCGACACCCCGGCGCTGCGGATGCACTACCTCGACGAGGGTCCGCGCGACGGCGCACCCGTCGTCCTGCTGCGCGGTGAGCCGACGTGGAGCTACCTGTATCGCACGATGATCCCGCCCTTGGCTGAGGCCGGGCATCGGGTTCGGCCGCTCGGACAAGCCGACCGCGATCGGCGACTACACCTACCTGCGTCATGTGCAGTGGGTGACGTCGTGGTTCGGGATGCTGGATCTCACCGACGTCACCATCTTCGTGCATGACTGGGGCTCGTTGATCGGACTGGAGATCGTCGCCGAGCACGGTGCACGGTTCGCACGGGTGGTGGTCGCCAATGGCTTTCTGCCGACCGCCGATCGCGTGGTGCCGCCGGCATTCCGGATCTGGCGGGCCTTCGCGAAGTACACACCGTGGCTGAACGCCGGTCGGCTCGTCGGCGTCGGGACCGTCACCAAGGTGCCCCCGCGGTGCGGGCGGGCTACGACGCGCCGTTCCCCGACAAGCGATATCAGGCCGGCGCGCTTGCGTTTCCGCAATTGGTACCGACTTCGCCGGAGATAGAGCGTCATTCCTCCGTCACTGTGATCGAGTTCACAGCAGGCGTAGCCTGGAGGTATCTCTGCAGGAAGGAGATGCGATGAAAGGCGCGCACCACGATCCGGTGGACCATGCCCGCACGACTCAACCGCACGCCGGTGAATCCTTCATCGACACCCTCTGGCTGCCCGGACTGATCCTGATCAGTGTCGGCACCGTCCTGATCGCCGGGACGGTGGCGGCGACGGCCTACGGCAACAGCACCTTGTCGTTGATCCTCGCCCTGGTCGCCGGGGCGCTGGTGACGGCCGGTGCGCTGCTGATCACCCTGGAGCACCAAAGGGTCAAGCGGGTCGAACGGCAGTGGCTGTCCGAGCACGCGGATCGCTCACCCCACCTGCACGCCGGCTAGTTCGGGGATTTGGCCGCGGTGTGGTCGATGCTGCAGCGCCTCGGGGTGGCCGAGGTCATCGATACGGTCGTGCCGCGCCGCGCGGATGCCGCGGTGTCGGTGGGCACCTATATTGCGTTGGCCACCGCCAACCGGGTGGTGGCCCCATGCTCGAAGCTGGCGTTCGCCGACTGGTGGGCCACCACGGCCGGGCCGCGGTGGGTGAAGACACCGGCCGGGGCGTTGGATCACCGCCGGTTCTGGGACGCGATGGATCACCTGGACACCGAGGCGTTGCGCCGTATCGAGACCGAGCTGGGGCGGCGGATGGTCACCGAGTTCGGCCTGGACCTGTGCGGGCTGGTGCTGGACATGACCAATTTCGCCACCTACATCGACTCGGCCAACGACCGCACCCCGATCGCCCAGACCCTTGAGCCCCCCACCTCGACCGTGGCATTTATGTTACGCTGTCTACATCCGGCCACCGCCGAAAGAGGTGATCGCCATGAACGACGTGTTCAACACTTTGCTCGAACTTGAGGGTCGTGACCCCGAGTTCGCCCGCGCGTACGCCGCCGAGTCGGCACGGATCGAGGCGATCGATTCCATCATCAACGCGCTCGACGAGGCGCGGGGCACGGAGAAGCTGAGCAAGGCGGCGCTGGCCCGCGCGATCGGCTCCGACCCGAGCACCGTGCGGCGGCTCCTGTCGTCCGAGTCGGTGAACCCGACGCTCAGCACCATCGCCGAGGTCGCAGCGGCGCTGGGCATGAGGGTGACGCTCACGCCGATGTCGGAGGACGAGCGCACCCGGATCACCGAACCCATGCGGGCCTGCGCCTAACTCACTCTCATCGCGGCCCGGACATCTTCCTTGGTGGCGAGCGACCTCGGATTACGCCCGAGATACTCGTTGCCCAGTTCGCGGACCTCCGCGTAGCGGGAGTTGGGCAGGGTCGTCTGATACGGCTTTGCAGCGCCGTCGATCACCGTGAGGAGCGGCGAGGTCTTACTTGCCTCGTCGTAGTCGAGAAGGCAGAACAACCGATAGTGCCATTCCCATTTGGGGTCGACCACGAACTCCCACGGCTGCTCTAACCGATTACTGCGCATATGCACTCTGGTCCCAAAGCACGCGCCGGTGGAGAAGCCTGCGGAGAGACTCTCCGCAGGTCAACGCCTACTTTTCTAAGTCGGGCTGACAGGATTTGAACCTGCGACCACTTGACCACCAGGAAGTAGCGGTA
>WOYI011436433.1_pt1 | contig 17243 bp, 12 predicted proteins | sample 6423411 | NCBI WGS metagenome assembly WOYI01 (sample SAMN13441803, study PRJNA592873) | oil field metagenome | biome: oil field; feature: oil-well bore; material: oil-contaminated soil; isolation source: oil-contaminated soil from oil-well borehole | place: Germany: Wietze | collected 2016-10-18 ...
GCCGGACCCCGCCCACCGCCTCCGTGCACGATGGCGCCGGCTTCCCCGTGCCTGCCTGCACAACCGCGCCATGGACACTTCCTGACCAAGCCGCCTGCCGGATTCCCTTCCTGGACGCCCGGACCGGACAAAAAATAACCCACGCGCCGCTGGCCCACGCCCGCAACCCCATTTCAGCGGGGATTTTGCAAGAGGCTGGTGAGAGAGAGCAAAAGCGTGGCGTGGCGCCCGGACACGCCACGCTGAGTAGCGGGACACAGCAGCCTTTCTCTCACTCCTCGCCACTCACTCCCCGCTGCTCGTCTTCCAGCATCTCGAGCGTCGCCCGATACCCGGCCTCCACCGCCCGCCGCCAGTCCTTCCAGTCGAGCACGCCGACGTGGTCCAGCGATGGGGTGATCAGACGATCGGCCAGTGCGCGGCGTTCCAGCGCGGCGGCCTCGCCGCTGACCATGCCCGCCCGTACCAGGCTGGAGACCAGCCCCGGCCGACGAGCGCGCTCGAAGGCCAGGCGCCACAGCGGTGGTGTCATCGCCTCGTCGACGGTCGCGCGCAGGGTGATCTCGGCGCGGATGTCCAGCGCGGTGATGTGCGCCAGCCCGTCGGCGGCCATCACGTCGGTGGGCAGGTTGTTCACCAGCGCGCCATCCACCAGCACCTCGCCAGCGTGCAATACCGGCGGCAGTACGCCGGGAATCGCGCTGGATGCGCGCAGCGCCCGCCACAGCGGGCCATGCCGCTGCACGCGCTGGCCATCACCGGACAGGCTGGTGGCGATGCAGAAGAACGGCAGCGGCAGATCCTCGATCGCCAGCGCGCCGAAGGTCTCGCGCAGGGTCTGCGTGGCGCGCGCGCCACGGGTCAGCGCCACGATCGGCAGCGTCCAGTCCGACAGCAGCCGCCCGTGCAAAAAGGCGTTCACGCAGCGCGCCTGCCATGCCTCGATGGGCCAGCCTGCGGCCACGCCGGCGCCGACGATGGCGCCGATGCTGCTGCCGCCGACGGCGTCGAAGTGATGCCCGGCTTCGGCCAATGCACGCAGCGCACCCAGGTGCGCCAGCCCGCGCGCGCCGCCGCCGGCCAGCACCAGACCGCGGCCATGGCCGCTGACCAGCCGCGCCACGCGTGCCATGTCGGCCGTGCGGCAGACGTGGTGGTGCATCAGCGTGCCGCTGAACTGGCTGCGCCAGCGCTCGGCGAAGCCGAGCGCCACCTGGTGGCCGGGGTGTACCAGCAGCAGGTGCCGCGGCCGGTGCCGTGCCACCGCCGGGTGCGCGAGATCCGGCCACGCCCGCGCCGCATCGCCGGCGCGCGCCGCCGGCAGCAGCACGTCGGCCTGGCGCAGGCAGCGCTGGCGCCAGGCGTCGTCGCGGCCCTCGTCGAGGTAGATCACGAAGCGCACCTGCGCCTCGCGCTCGGCGAACCATTCCGCGCCACGTCCATGGCCCTGCTGCGCGTCGAGCACCAGGGCGCTGCCGTAAGGCTCCAGCGCGCGCGCCAGCTGCATCGCCAGTGTGCGCGCGGGCACCGACGGCTCGGCCGGCAGCAAGGCAAAGGTGCGTGGCGTGCCGGGCCGATCGTTCTCGCTGGCCCGTGGCTGCAGCCGGGCCACGGTGTCGCGCGCCAATCGCAGCAGCAGCTCCGGATGCCGGCGCAGCAGCGCCTCGAAGGCGGCGCGGTCCAGCCGCAGCAGCTCGCTGTCGCGCAGGGCGCGCACGGTGCGGTGGCGGCTGTCGCCGCCGAGCAGGCTGGTTTCGCCCACGCTCATGCCGGCGCCGATCTGCTGCACCAGCGTGGCCGGCCCGTCGAACACGCCGAGGCTGCCGCTGACCAGCAGGTACAACGCGTCGGCCGGCTCGCCGGCCTTGAACAGCGGCCGCCCACCGGGCAGGCCGAATGGCACCAGGTCCTCGGCCAACGCCTGGCGCGTGGCGGCGTCCAGGTGGGCGAACAGCGGATGGTTGAGCAGCAGGAGGAGGGCGGCGGCGCGAGCCATCGCGCCGATGCTAGGCGGGCGATGTGACAGAACCGTGCCGCCGCCTCCGGCGCCGCTTGATTTCGCCCCACGCGGTCGCCACGCTGGTTCACCACGTAGGAGATCCCATGGCTTTCGATACCGCCCCCACCGGCAACCCTCTGCTGTCCGACGCGCCGCTGCCGCCGTTCTCGGCGATCCGCCCCGAGCACGTGGGTCCGGCGATCGACACGCTGCTGGCCGACTACCGCGCCGCCATCGCCGCGATGACCGCGCCCGACGCGCCGCGCGATTTCGACACGGTGATGCTGGGCCAGGAGCGGCTGGAACAGCGCGTGGCGCGCGCGTGGGCGCCGGTCGGCCACCTGCATTCGGTGGCCGACACGCCGGCGCTGCGCGAGGCCTACGGCCCGGCCGAGGAAAAGCTCACCGACCACGCGCTGGAGCTGGGCCAGAACCGCGACCTCTATGCCGCCGTGCAGGCGCTGGCCGACGCGTCGGCCAGCGCCGCGCTGCCGCGCGCGGAGCGTTCGCTGGTCGAGCATGCGCTGCGCGACTTCCGCCTGTCCGGCGTGGCGCTGGAGGAGCCGGCGCGCAGCCGCTTCCGCGAGATCGGCGTGGCGCTGTCCAAGCTGTCCACCGAGTTCTCCAACGCCGTGCTCGACGCCACCGACGCCTGGCACGAGCACATCACCGACGAGCGCGACCTCGCCGGCATGCCCGAGTCCGGCCGCGCGGTGCTGCGCCAGTACGCCAGGGAGCAGGAGCTGGAGGGCTTCCTGGTCACGCTCAAGCAGCCCAGCGTGCAGGCGGTGCTCACCTACGCCGACAAGCGCGAGCTGCGCGAGCGGGTGTACTGGGCCTACCAGACCCGCGCCTCCGACCAGGGCCCGCACGCGGGCAAGTACGACAACGGCGCGCGCATCGAGCAGATCATGGCGCTGCGCCACGAGGCGGCGCAGCTGCTGGGCTTCGCCAGCGCCGCCGAGGAGTCGCTGGCCACCAAGATGGCCTCCTCGCCGGACGAGGTGCTCGCCTTCCTGCGCGACCTCGCCGCGCGCGCCAAGCCGGTGGCGAAGCAGGAGCTGGACACGCTGCGCACCTTCGCCAGCGAGCAGCTCAAGCTCGACAACCTCGAACCCTGGGACATCCCCTACGCCGCGGAAAAACTGCGCCAGCAGCAGTACGCGCTGGACGAGGAGCAGCTCAAGCCGTACTTCCCGCTGCCGGCGGTGATCGACGGCCTGTGGGCGATCACCCGCAAGCTCTACGGCATCGATCTGGCGCCGCGCGACGACGTCGACGTGTGGCATCCGGACGTGCGCTACTACGACGTGATCGACGCCGACGGTCGCGTATTCGCCGGCGCCTACGTCGACCTCTACGCGCGCAGCGGCAAGCGCGGCGGTGCGTGGATGGATGTGTGCCGCGCCCGCTTCGACGACGGCGACACCAAGCAGCTGCCGGTGGCCTTCCTCACCTGCAACTTCGCGCCGCCCACCGAGGGCAAGCCGGCGCTGCTCACCCACGACGACGTGCTCACGATGTTCCACGAGTTCGGCCACGGCCTGCATCACCTGCTGACCGAGGTGCGCCTGCCCTCGATCGGCGGCATCGACGGCGTGGAGTGGGACGCGGTGGAGCTGCCCAGCCAGTTCATGGAGAACTTCGGCTGGAACCGCGAGGCGCTAGACCTGTTCGCCCGCCACTGGCAGACCGGCGAGCGGCTGCCGGAAGAACTGTTCCAGCGCATGCTCGCCGCGCGGCACTTCCACGCCGGCCTGTTCCTGCTGCGCCAGCTCGAGTTCGCGCTGTTCGACTTCCTGCTGCACCGCGACTACGACCCGGCGCAGGGTGCCCGCCCGATGGCCGTGCTCGAGCAGGTACGCAAGGAAGTGGCGGTGCTGCACCCGCCGGCCTGGCAGCGCTTCCCGCACGCCTTCAGCCATATCTTTGCGGGCGGCTACGCGGCCGGCTACTACAGCTACCTGTGGGCGGAGCTGCTCAGCGCCGACGCCTTCGACGCGTTCGAGGAATCGGCGAAGCGCAGCGGCAGCGTGATCGATCCGGCCACCGGTGCGCGCTTCCGCCACGAGGTGCTTGCGGTCGGCGCCAGCCGCCCGGCGCTGGAAAGCTTCGTCGCCTTCCGCGGCCGCAAGCCCGAGCCGGAGGCGCTGCTGCGCAGCCACGGGTTGATCGCCTGAGAGGCATCAAGCCGTGGCGCACCCCAGGTGCGCCGACGGCTTTGCGGCTCATGACGCCGTGCGATGTTCCGGTCTGCCGCGCTGGATCACCACGTGATCGCGTTCGATGATGCGACGGAAGGCATCGTCCGTCGTCGCCCAATCCACTACGTCGACGCGCCACGGCAGATCCGATTGCTCGAACGCGTCGGCGAGCGCCGTGTGCCGCGCCAGATCCATGGGTCGATCGGTGATCAGCGCCAGGTCGAGATCCGAGTAGGGTTTGGCTTGCCCGCGCGCGCGCCGAATGGCCGTAGTGCAGCTCCACCGTCAGGTCGCCCTGGCTTGCCCGCACGATGCGCCGCTGCGCCGGACTCAGGTCCAGCATATCGATGCCGGGCCGCGGCTCAGGCATGCCGGACCGCAAGCGCCTGCAGCAGCGATTGGGCATCGCCCACGAAGGGTGCGAGTCCGTCCAGCACCAGGCGCGCCTTGGCCTGATCGTAGGTATGCGCCGTGATGTTGCGCAGACGCCGATAGCCGAACCACGCTTCTACATCCGCGACCAGGCCGCGCCCCCCGGCAAGACGCATCAGATCGCGGAAACTGGTCTCGTCCACCTCGGTGGGGCTGGCCGCTTCCAGTTCGAGCTGGCGCCGGATCATCTTCACGCTCAATTCGTAGACGAACTCGAAGTTCTGGATCAGGCCCGCCACCACGGTGTTCTTCATGCGCGGCGGTTGCCCCTCGAACCACGCCGCATCGTCGAGCAGTCCCTTGGCGTCCTGCAGCGAGGCCAGTGTCTGGCGCAGCGAGGTGAGGTCCAGCGTCGCGGTCATCCTCGTTACCTGCCTGCCGTTCGATGGCGTGCATCATCGCCGATTCGGCACTTCGCCGGGTCGCACCCGATGCGGGCGCCCCGGCCACCGACCGGCTGCACCGCATGGCATCCCCTACAATGCGCCGATGAAGATCGCCAGTTGGAACGTCAACTCGCTCAACGTGCGCCTGCCGCATCTCACCCAGTGGCTGGCCGATGCGCAGCCCGACGTGGTGGCGCTGCAGGAAACCAAGCTGGAGGACGCCAAGTTTCCGGTCGACGCGCTCGCCGCGGCCGGCTACCGCGCGGTGTATGCGGGGCAGAAGACCTACAACGGCGTCGCCCTGCTCGCCCGCGCAAAGACCCAGCCGGCGTTCGCCGATGTGGTCACCGACATCCCCGGGCTGGACGACCCGCAGCGACGCATCCTCGCCGCCACCGTCGGCGAGCTGCGCGTGGTCGACCTGTACGTGGTCAACGGCAAGGCGGTGGGCGACGAGAAGTACGCCTACAAGCTGGAGTGGATGGCCCGCGTGCGCGAATTCCTCGCCGCCGAGCTGCAGCGCCACCCGAACCTGGTGGTGCTGGGCGATTTCAACATCTGCCCGGACGATCGCGACGTCTACGATCCGGTTGCGTGGGGCGAGGACATCCTGTGCTCGCCGCCCGAGCGCGCCGCGCTCAGGGCGATCACCGATCTGGGCCTGCACGACAGCTTCCGGTTGTTCGAGCCCGACGCCGGCCACTTCAGCTGGTGGGACTACCGGCAGGCGGCATTCCGGCGCAACATGGGCCTGCGCATCGACCTGATCCTCATCGGCGAGGCGCTCGAGCCGCGTGCGCGCGCCGCCGCCATCGACCGCGAACCGCGCCGCTGGGAGCGACCCTCCGACCACACGCCGGTGACGCTGGACCTGGACATCTGACCCCCATGAACACCTCTTCCAACGATTGGCCCAGCTCGCTCGACGACAGCGAACTGGATGAACTGGACCGCTACCTGCGCGCGCACGCCGAGGACGACAGCCTGCTGCTCGACGGCGTGCACGGCCTGCTCTCGGCGCTGGCGGTCGGCCCGATGCTGGTGACGCCCGAAGAATGGCTGCCCGAGGTGCTGCACCAGCCTTTTGCCGACGAGGACGAAGGCAACCGCGTGCTCGCCCTGCTGGCCAAGCTCAACGACTCGATCGAGGCCGAGCTGGACGTGGACGCCTACGAGCCGATCCTCGGCGAGATCGACACCGACCTGGGCCCGGCGCTCAGCGCCGCCGGCTGGTGCGAAGGCTTCAGCCGCGGCATCGACCTGCGCGCCGGGTTGTGGGAAAAGCGCCTGGCCGAAGCCCCGGAGCTGATGGAGCTGCTCGGCCCGGTGATGGCGCTGGCGGTGGACGAGGGCATCCTCAACGCCGATGCCGAGTTCGAGAAGCTCAGTGACGAGGAATACGACGAATGCCTGTCGCAGGTGCCGGCGGTGCTCGGCGCGGTGAGCCAGTACTGGCAGGAGCACCCGGCCACCGAGGCCGAGCTCGACGCCCAGGTCCAGGCCCTCGCCGCCGCCAGCGAGGAAGCCGCCGCGCCGCCGCGGCAGCGCAGCGGGCACTGGGTGCACTGAGACTCGGCGGAGGCAATCGCCGGTGCGCGCCCCGCGCCGCCGCGGCACCTGCGCGATAGCGCAGCGACTGCCTGTTCGCCCCAGTCTGTTCCCGATCACTCGACCTCTTCCAAACCCCCTCACGTCATTCCCGCGCAAGCGGGAATCCACTTTGGCAGGGAGAGCACGATGGACGACCGGCATCCGTCGTTGAGAGGCGCCTCCTGCTTGCGCGGGAATGACGGCCATGAGGTTCCGGAGAGCCGCATGGGCTTGGGGGTGCGCGTTCGCTGCTTCCCGGGTGAAGCGCGTGGATGCCCCCGCCACTGCTCCGGCCAGCCGGCACGCATCGTCGCCCCGACGAAACGATCCGTTCCCGCCGCACCGCTTGGATAACGCGCGCCGCGCGATCATCGTGCGGGCTTACCTCACCGGAGCACTGTCATGACCGAGCGCCGCATCTTCCGCCGCATCCGCGGCATGGACACCGCCGACGGCGCGGGGGTGAAGCTCAAGCGCATCATCGGCCAGCCCGCGCTGGACATGCTCGATCCGTTCCTGCTGCTGGACGAGTTCCGCTCCGACCAGGCCGGCGACTACATCGCCGGTTTCCCCGAGCATCCGCACCGCGGCTTCGAGACGGTCACCTACATGCTGGCCGGCCACATGCAGCACGGCGACAACCACGGCAACCGCGGCGACCTCGGTCCCGGCAGCGTGCAGTGGATGACCGCCGGCCGCGGCATCCTGCACTCGGAAATGCCGCAGCAGGAGAACGGCCTGATGTGGGGTTTCCAGCTGTGGGTGAACCTGCCCGCGAAAGACAAGATGACCGCGCCGCGCTACCAGGACATCGCGCCGGAGAAGATCCCCGGGGTGCATCCGGCCGATGGCGTGGAAGTACGCGTCGTCGCCGGCGATTTCGGCGGCGCCAGCGGCCCGGTCAGCGGCGTCGCCACCGCGCCGATCTGTCTCGATCTCGCCGTGCAGCCGGGTGCCTCGGTCACCGTGCCGCTGCCGGAAGGGCACAGCGCGTTCGCCTACGTGTTTGAGGGCGAGTCGGCGCAGGTCGCGGGCGAGTCGCTGGCGCGCAGCGAGCTGGCCGTGCTGGGCAAGGGTGAGTCGGTGACGATCGCCGGCGGCGATACACCTGCCCGCGTGCTGCTGGTCGCCGGCCAGCCGCTGAAGGAGCCGGTCGCCCGCTACGGCCCGTTCGTGATGAATACCACCGAGCAGATCCAAGAGGCCATTGCGGATTTCCGCGCCGGCAAGTTCTGACGCCGCCCACACGGCACCCGGTAGGAGCCCGCTCGCGGGCGATGCCTTGGGTTTTGATGTCGATCCAAAACGAAGAGCATCGCCCGCGAGCGGGCTCCTGCCTTTTTGGCGAGGTCAGCCATCCGAGGACGCGTCGCAGGTTCTCCTCCAGCGGCACGGTGCCATCGACGATGCAGGCGGCTTCATCCTGGCCCGGGGGCTCCAGCGTGGCCAGCTGGCTGTGGAGCAGCGTCACCGGCATGAAATGCTGGCGCGAACGCATGCGTCGCTCCAGCGCCGCGCGAGGGACCTCCAGATACACGAAGCGCACCTCGCCGCCGGCCGCGCGCAGGCGATCGCGGTAATGCCGGCGCAGCGCCGAGCAGGCGACCACGCCGGGTTCGCCCTGTTCGCTGCCCGTCGTGTTCATCGCTTCACGCTGCCCAGCAGCAGGCCCTGCAGGTAGTAGCGCTGCAGCGCCAGGAACAGCGCCAGCACCGGCAGCACGGTGATCACCGCGCCGGCCATCATCAGTTCGGTGTCGCGCGCGTGCTCGCGCGCCAGCGAGGCCAGGCCGATCGGCAACGTGTAGTGCTCCTGCCCGGTCAGCATGATCAGCGGCCACATGAAGTCGTTCCACGCGGTGAGGAAGGTGACGATCGCCAGCGTCACCACGATCGGCTCGAGCAGCGGCAGCACGATCTGCACGAAGATGCGCGCCTCACCGGCGCCGTCGATGCGCGCGGCCTCCAGCAGCTCGCGCGGGATGCCGCGCGCGTACTCGCGCACCAGGAAGATGCCGAACACGCTGGCCAGCGCCGGCAGCACCACGCCGGCATAGCTGTTCACCAGCCCCAGGTATTTCAGCAGCAGGAACAGCGGCAGCATCGCCACCTGCGCCGGGATCACCAGCGCACCCAGCAACCCCTTGAACAAGGCCGCGCGGCCGCGGAAGCGCAGCTTGGCGAACGCATAGCCGGCCATCAGGTTGCACGCCAGCGACAGCAGCGTGATCGCGCTGGCCACCGCCAGGCTGTTGGCGAGATAGCGGCCCATGCCCGCACGCAGGAACAGCGTGCGGTAGTTCGCCAGCGTGGCGTGCGCCGGAAGCAGCGGCGGCGGCAGCGTGCCCGACTCGCCCGGGTGCATGAACGATACCGACACCATCCACGCCAGCGGAAACAGCGCCACCGCGGTGCCGGCGAGCAGCAGGCCGTTGACGATCACCCGGGCGATGCGCGGGCTCATGCCGGCTCGCCCTCGGACGCGTCGCCCCGCGCCAGCCGCAGCAGCAGCGCGGTCACTGCGAACATCACGATGAACAGCGCGAACGCCACCGCCGAGGCCGAGCCCAGGTTCCACCAGGTGAAGCCCTCGTCGTACATCAGGTAGAGCACGCTCACCGTGCTCTGCAGCGGGCCGCCTTCGGTGATCACGTAGGGTTCGGCGAACAGCTGGAAGTAGCCCGACACGGTGAGGATCGCCACCATCAGCGCCGTCGGGCGCAGCATCGGCCAGGTGATGTGGCGGAACTGCCGCCATGGCGAGGCGCCGTCGATGCGCGCCGCCTCGTACAGCGCCGAAGGGATCGCCTGCAGCCCGGCGAGGAAGATGATCATGTTGTAGCCGAAGTTCTTCCACACGGCGAAAAGGATGATGGTGGGCATCGCCCAGTGCGGATCGCCCAGCCAGTCCACCGGGTGCACGCCCAGCGCGTCGAGCAGCGCGTTCACTACGCCGTACCTGGTGTTGAACAGGTAGCGCCAGATGATCGCCACCGCCACCACCGTGGTCACCACCGGCGCGAACAGCGCGGTGCGGAACAATGCCTGCGCCCGCGCCAGCGGCGAATTCAGCAGCAATGCGCCGCCCAGCGACACCGCCATCGACAGCGGCACCGCCACCGCCACGAAGTACGCCGTGTGGCCCAGCGCCGCCCAGAACAGCGGGCGCTGCAGCAGCGCGAGGTAGTTGTGCAGGCCGACGAAGCGCACGTTGTGCGGATCGGCCAGCGCGTACAGGTCGTAGTCGGTGAAGCTCAGCACCAGCGCGCCGAGCACCGGCAGCGCGAAGAACACGCCGATCACCATCAGCGCAGGCGCCAGGAACAGCCAGGCGGTGCGCGGCGGATTCATCGCGCGCCCTTGCGGCGGGCCAGCACCCAGCGGCGCTTTTCCAGGATCGCGTCCACGCGACGATCCAGTTCCGCACAGGCCTGGTCGACGCTCAGCTCGCCGGCGATCACCCGCGCCGCCAGCAGCTGCATCTCGTTGGCGATGCGCTCCCACTCCGGTACCGGCGGCGTCGGCTTGACGTGCTCCAGCTGCTCGCGGAACGCGCGCGCCTGGGCATCGCCGCTCAGCTCGCCACCGTCCCAGGCGCTGCGCCGTGGCGGCATGTCGCCCACCAGCGCGTAGAAGCGCCGCTGCACCTGCGGCTGCGACAGGTACTCGATCAGCGCCCAGGCGGCGTCCTTGTGTGCCGAGTGGCGGAACACCACCAGGCTGGCGCCACCGGCCGCGCCGGCGCCGGGACCGTCCGGCCCGGGCAGGCGCGCGGTCGACCAGCGGTCCTGCTGGTCCGCCGGCAGCCGCGCGCGGAACTCGCCGATGTTCCACGGCCCGGAAAAATAGAACGCATACACGCCGCGGCCGAACTCCTCCCACGGATTGCCGGCCACCACGTTGCTGATCGCCGGCGCCTGCTGCGCGCGGAAGGTATCGACGTAGAAGCGCAATGCGCGCTTGAAACCCGCGCTCTCGAAGTTGCCGTAGCGGTTGCCGTCGCGCAGCAGCGGGTCGGGCTGCTCCAGCGCCAGCGACATCAGCTGCTCGTATTCGTTGGTGGGCAGCAGGATGCCGTAGCGGTGCGCGGCCGGATCGCTCAGTGCGGCGAGCATGCGGCGCCACTCGGCCCAGTCGCGCGGCGGGTGGTCGAAGCCGGCGCCCTTGAGCAGGTCGACGCGATAGAACAGCAGCCGCGTGTCCGCGTACCACGGCACGCCATAGAGCCGGCCATCGATCACGTTGGTGGCCCAGATGCTGTCGAAGTAATCGCCCGGCGCCACTCTGGTGGAGCGGCGCACGCGCGCGTCCAGCGGCGCCAGCGCATCCAGCGCCACCATCTCCGGCAGCCAGGTGTTGCCCAGCTGCATCATGTCCGGCATCGAGCCGCCGGCGTAGGCGGTGAGCAGCTTCTGGTGCGCGGCACTCAGCGGCAATTGCTGCACGCTCACGGTGATGTCCGGATGCGCCCGCTCGAACGCCGGCAGCAGTGCCTGCACCGCCTCGCCCTCGGGACCGAAGGTCCAGAAGCTGAGCGTCCGCGCAGACGCCTCGCGGCGATGGCAGCCGGCCAGCAGCCCAGCTGCGGCCATTGTCAGCAGCACGCCCAGGCCGAGCCGACGCAGCAGGGCCAGCGGGCGTGCCCGCGCGCTCACGGCGCGGCCGGCTCCGGTGCCGCCAACCAGCCGCCGCGGAAGCCCGCGCGCTGCAGGCCTCGGCGGATGTACGGATTCTTCTTCATCACATTCCATACGAAGCCGCTGCGCCAGTTCTCGATCATCAGCAGGATCGGGCCCTGGTCGATGCCCAGTTGCTCGGTGTCGACCCAGCCCAGCTCCGGCACCCGTTTTCCCGTACGCAGCTCGGTTTGCGCATGGAAGCTCGGGTTGAAGGCATCGACGAAGCCGTATTGGTCGTAGATGTACTTGCCGTAGCGCTGTTTCATCGTCTGCAGCGCGGGGATCACGATCTCCGGTGCGAACGCGATCGAGCCGCCGGCCGCGGTCGGCGCAATGGTGCCGTCGTCGGAGATGTAGTCCAGCCCGGCGCCGCGCGCGGTGTAGCCCTGAAACTTCTTCTCGCCCTGCGCGCTCTTCACCACGAAGCCGCCGGGGCCGTTGCTGGCGCTCAGGCCCCACACGTTCTTGCCGTAGCCGGTCCAGCCGCCGGGGTTGGCGATGGCGTAGTTGCGCTGGCTGTAGGTGGCGCGGCGGCCGTTCTCGAAGTAGTCGAGGTTGTGCTGGCGGTTCCAGTCGTCGCGGATGCCGCGGAAGTCCACCCACGATTCGGTGTACTGGTGGCCGAACAGCGGCGCGAAGTTGAGGAAGGTCTCGCCATAGAAGCGTCCCCAGGTGCGGTCGTAGGTGGAGCACCACGCGGTCCACGCCGCCGGATCGACCGGATGCGTGGGCGAACCCAGCGCCAGGATGTAGACCAGCTTGCCTTCGTTGTAGCCCTTCCAGTCGGCCGGGATGAACTTGCCGCCGGGCGTCCAGCCCATCGAGATCAGCGGCGGGCGCGCCTGCATCCACGGCCACTCCACCGCGCGGTAGATCGCGTCGGCCAGCGCGCGGATCTGCGCCTCCTCCGGCGTGGCGCGGTCGTAGTAGGACTGCGCGAACAGCACGCCGCCGAGCAACAGCGTGGTGTCCACGCTGGACAGCTCGGTCCAGCGGCCTTCGCGCTTGCCGGTCTGCATGTCGAGGAAGTGGTAGAAGAAGCCGTGGTAGCCGGCCGCGTCATCCTCGCTGGCGTTCTGCGGCGCGTCGTGGAAGAACTTCAGCGTGGCCAGCGTGCGCGCCACCGCCTGCTCGCGGGTGATGTAGCCGCGCTCCACGCCGATGCCGTAGGCGGTGAGCCCGAAGCCGACCGCGGCGATGCTGGAAAACGACTCGCCCGGGTAGTGATCCGGCACCAGGCCGGTGCTCGGGTCGGCGCTGTCCCAGAACCAGCGGAAGGTACGCTGTTCCAGGTCATTGACCAGCGCCTGCTGGGCGATGGTGGGTTGGTCGTTGACCGAAGCGCGTGCAGACGCGGAAGTCGTGTCGGCCCGCGTGGTGCCGGGCAGCGTGCCGACGAGCAGCAGCAAGGCCCAGAGCAACGGGGTGCAGAGATATTTCAGGACAGCAGGACGCATGCGGGGACAGGCTCGTGTGGCTGGCGGGGAGAGCGGGCCGATCGCACTGGCCCATGCGCCGCGGGGACGGCGCGGCGGCAGCGCCAAAGCACTCGCCGCGGGAACGGATCAGGCGGCCATCGGTGCACCGACCGGCGGCGCCTGGCAGTAGCGCGCGATGAAGGCCTCGTGCGCGGGCATGGCCTCCACGCAGTCAGCGATCACGCGCTGCACGTGCTGCATGAAGGCCTTGAGCTCGGCCGGCGCGAGCTGGTCGACCAGCGGGTGGTAGCCCTGCGGCACGATGCCCTGGCCGATCATCACCTGCACCCAGCTCACCAGCGCGAACATCTCCTCGCCCTCGCGGAAGAAGCGCCCGCTGTCGCGGAACAGCGCGATGTTCTCGCGCAGCGAGTCGGGAATCGCCATCTCACGGCATTGCTGCCAGAACGGGTCGCCTTCGCGCTGGTTGACGTGGTAATGCAAGATCAGGAAGTCGCGGATGCGCTCGCATTCGAAGCGCGTCTGCGCGTTGTAGCGGTCGATCAGCACCGGGCTGAAGTCCTGCCGGGGAAACAGGTTCAGCAGCCGCGAGATGCCCGACTGGATCAGGAAGATGCTGGTCGACTCCAGCGGCTCCATGAAGCCGCTGGCCAGGCCCAGCGCGACCACGTTGCGGTCCCACACCTTGCGCCGCAGGCCGGTGGTGAAGCGCAGCGGCCGCGGCTCGCCCAGCGCCTTGCCGTCGAGGTTGGCGAGCAGGGTGGCGGCCGCCTCGTCGTCGCTGAGGTGGGCGCTGGAATACACATAACCATTGCCGGTGCGGTGCTGCAGCGGGATGCGCCATTGCCAGCCGGCGGCGCGGGCGGTGGAGCGGGTGTACGAGGCGGGCGGGCCGACCTTTTCGCAGGCCACCGCCAGGGCGCGGTCGCACGGCAGCCAGTGCGTCCAGTCATCGTAGCCGGCGTGCAGCGTCTGCTCGATCAGCAGCCCGCGGAAGCCGGAGCAGTCGATGAACAACTCGCCCGCGATCGCCTCGCCGCTTTCCAGCACTACGGCCTGTACGTATCCGTCCTCGGCGCGCTGGCGCACCTGCGCGATCGTGCCCTCGGTGCGGCGCACGCCGCGGGCTTCGGCGTATTCGCGCAGCAGCTTCGCGTAGAGGCCGGAGTCGAAGTGGTACGCGTAGGCGATGTTCGCCAGTGGCGAGCTGGCCGGCACGTCGCTGGCCGAAGCCATGAATTTGCCGCGCGGCGCCGCCAACGTATTGAGTGAGTAATCGCCCAGGTCTGCCGCCAGGCCCAGCTGGGTGGCGCGGATCCAGTATGGGTGAAACGGCAGCAGGCCAAGCATGTGACCAAGCTCGCCGAAGCCGTGGATGTAGGAGTCGCCCGGCTGCCCCCAGTCGTTGAACTGGATGCCCAGCTTGAACGTACCCTGCACGCGACGGACGAACTCGATCTCGTCGATCCCGAGCAGGTTGTTGAACAGCTTCAGGTGCGGCACGGTGGCCTCACCCACGCCGACGGTGCCGATCTCCTCGGACTCCACCAGCCGGATCGCGTACGTCGATCCGAGCACCTTGGAGAATGCAGCGGCCGCCATCCAGCCGGCGGTACCGCCGCCGACGACCACGATGTTCTTGATGCATGAATCGCTCATGTGGCACCCGGACGAAAAGGTCGGCGCGGCGGCCGCCGCGCCGGGGAGCAGGCGCAGCACAACGCACAGGCGAAGTGCCGCGATCTGGCTTAGAACTTCATGCCCACTTCGAACTTGAAGGTGCGCGGCACGAAGGTGATGTTGCCGGTCGGGTTGTAGCGGGTGCTCAGCTGATATGGCTGCGAACCGGCGGTGTAGATCAGGTCTGAGTAGTTCCTGAAATTGAACACGTTGAGCACGTCGAAGCGCCCGTACAGCGTCAGCCCATGACCCAGGTCGAAGTTCTTGGTGGCCTGGAAGTCGACATCGCGGTAGCCGAACACCTTGCCGCCAATCAGGAACTTGCCATTGCCGCTCGGAGTGCCGGCGATGGGCGTGCAATTGCTGCCGGTGGGGAAGACATAGGGGTCGTAGCACTGCGAGGTGTTGCCTGGGATCGGCGTAGCCAGCGTCAACTTCGCCGACATCGTGATGCCCCACGGGCCATCGATCACGCCAGTCGCCACCAAACGATGGCGAGCAGCGGCGTTGGAGGTGATGAAGGGGTACTGCGCGAGCGTCGCCTCGTCGAACGAGTAGTGCTCGTTGATGTCGCGATTCTGCGTGGCGCGGGTAAACGTGTAGGCGAATGTTGCGCCCCACCCAGACTCCTTGTCATACGGCTTGTTGGCCGACAGCAGAACCTGGGTGCTACGCGTCTCGATCGCGTTGTTGCCGATGATCAGCGAGCCAAATCCGGGCACGCCATTGCCCCAGGGCTGGCTCTGGTTCTGGAAGAAGTCGCCATTCGGATAGCGGTTGCCCAGGGTGAAGGCGAAGCCGTCATGACTCATGACGCGGGTCACCGTGGCATCGGTGAGCCAGTCGCCCAGCTGGTTGGACATGCCGAGGCTCAGCTGGTCTGAATACGGCGCCTTGAGCTTGTTGTTCATGACGTCGACTTCGGTACCGGTATTGCTGGACTGGAGCAGCCCCTGCAAGTTCGACAGGCCGTTGAGGAAGTTCGGGTCCCAGTCGTAGCAGTTGTTGGCGCCAGAGCCGCGGTGACATTGGCCGCTCACCGGATCGCGGAAGTACACCGTGTACTGCGGCAGCGCCGCCTTGGTGGTTTCCAACTGCAGGTAGTCAAACAGATTGCGATCGTAGGCACGGCCGGCGCCGCCGTGGATCACGTGCTGCTCGTCGCCGTTGATGTCGTACGAGAAGCCCAGGCGCGGCTGCCATTCGCCCTTGAAATTCTTGCGGTTGTGGCCGTTGCTGATGTAGTCGGCGACGTTGACTCCGCCGTTGGCCAGCGACTGCGCGTAGCTCTGCCCTGCCGGCGCATTGGGATCCTGCGAGTACAGCGCGTCGACCACATTCTGCGGCGTGACGAAGCCGGTATAGGCCGGGTTCTTCTCGTAATCCCAGCGGACGCCGAGGTTCAGCGTGAGCTTGTCGTTGACCGCCCAGTCGTCCTGCACGTAGATGCCGAACTGCTTGGCCTTGGTCTCGACTTTGGGGCTCAGCCCCAAGCCGCCGACCGGCTTGGTAAAGAACGCTTTGTACGGAATGCCGCCAACGCCAGCGGAGGTGACGTCATAGTAAAACTGCGGATTGATGTCCGCCGCATCGGCTGCGTCCAGCGTGATGTCCTTGTACTTGAAGCCAGTCTTGATGACGTGGTCGCCATTCCACTGCAGGTCGTTGAAGGTGAGATCGTCCTGGATGGACGGGCCCTTCTGCCCCTTGTTCTGGGTCGCCAACGGGTTGGCCGCGCCGGTGGCGACGATAGTGGGGTCGGAATCCTGCAGCGGATAGGTGTAGATGACGCCGTTGCCGACGTTGTTGGCTACTGGCGCATTGAACGCGTCCTCGTGGGTGAACAGCAATTCGTTGAAGTACGCCTCGCCGCTGTGCTGCCAACGCAGCACATAGCGCTTGTCGTCGTTCTTGGTCTTGTAGGCAGCCGATGCCGCCGTGGAGCCGCCGATACCGCCGGTCTGATTCTCCTTGCGGATCTGCGCGCTCAGCTCGAAGCGGTCGCGGTCCGTCGGCTCCCAGTCAATCTTGCCGAAGTACAGGTTCTCCTGGAACGGCAGGTTCGACGGCCCGAGCTGGGCGGCGGCGACGGCGGGCAGGTAGGGCACGCCGGGCACCGCGTTGTCGTCGGGGACCACAGTAATGGGCGTATTGAAGCGCTTGCCTTCGTACGTGGCGAAGAAGTGCATCTTGTCCTTGATGATCGGGCCGCCGATGGCGAAGCCGTACTCCTTCTCCTCTGATTCGGTCTTGCGGTCGGCCGCTTTCTCCGCCGGCGTGCGCTCGCGGAACGCATCATTGGTGTAGCGACCGAACACCTCGCCGTGGAACTCATTGGTGCCCGACTTGGTCTGCGCAGTCACGGCGGCGGACGAGATCTGGTCGTACTCGGCCTTGTAGTTGGAGGTGATGACCTTGTATTCGCCGATCGCCAGCTGTGGGAATGGATTGCCCTGGCTGCCGATCTGGCCGCTGACGCCACCTTCCTTCACGTAGCTCTTCTGGCCCACGCCGTCGATGTAGACGTTGGTGGAGCTGGTGTTCTGCGCGCCGCCGCGCAGCGAGGTGTTGCCGTTGGCGTCGCGGGTAAACACCATGCCAGGCACGGTGTCGGCGAACTCCAGGAAGTTGCGCGAGACCTGCGGGATGGTGTCGATCTGGTGCAGCGAGATGGTGCCGCCCACTTCCGGCGTCTTCACCTCCTGCAGTGTGGTCGCCGACACGGTGACGCCGCCGAGATTGGTGGCATTGGCCGCCGACGGTGCCTCGCCGGCTGCGGCCAGGTTGAGCGTGGCGGTGGAAGCCACCGTCAGCGTCACGTTCTGCTGCGTGCCC
>WOYI010815851.1_pt1 | contig 17229 bp, 20 predicted proteins | sample 6423411 | NCBI WGS metagenome assembly WOYI01 (sample SAMN13441803, study PRJNA592873) | oil field metagenome | biome: oil field; feature: oil-well bore; material: oil-contaminated soil; isolation source: oil-contaminated soil from oil-well borehole | place: Germany: Wietze | collected 2016-10-18 ...
GTGCTGAGAATCTCATCACCAGCAAAGCTGGTCATAAGGTGGTTTAAGATGTTGATCTGCCACTGCTCTGATGGAAAAGATCCGTAGAGCTCCGGGAAAAGAGGGATATTCTCCCATATTGCTCTATAGATCGTTGGTATGCCAAAGGCTGAGATATTTTCTATCGTGTTGAGCTCATTTATGAAGTTATCAAGAGCTTCCAAAGCTCTGACATCAGTAATATTTCCCTTAACCAGCATCATGTTTGGCTGGGCGCTTGAGGACATGTTTTTTGAATATTCCATCATCGTATTTATAGAGGGTATGGTTTCAGGGACCATCTCCATATAGTTTGCGCTGGTGGATACTGTGGTGATGCAGAATAGAGATGCTATGGTAAAAATGAGTATCACAGAGACTATTGCTTTAGCGTGTTTGATGGGGTACTCACTGAGGCGTTGCCACAGGTGGGATGAACCATTCTTTTCATACTTCAGTATCAGTATCAGTGCAGGTACCAGTATGGCAGTTGATATGAAAACAAGGGATATCGCCATAACAAGCGCTATGCCCAGAACTCTAACGCTCGGAAGAATTCCAAACACTAATGAGACAAAGCCAACAATTGTTGTGAGCGCTGACAGAAAGATCGCAATGCCTGTAGTTCTTGCGGTCGTGTATAATCTTTCTTTAGCATCTGCGCTATTTGTTGATGAAAACCTTTCCATGAGGTATATTGCATAGTTAACCCCAAGCGCAAGAGACATAGGAGCTACAAGCAGGACTATTTCAGGGGTTAAAGTGACACGCGATAGAACTAAGAGCCCGTAGGTTTGAGCCATCGCTAGAAGACTTGGAATGAGACATATGAATATGCTCTTTATGGTTCTATGAAATGCATATATCACTGCAAATAGAATTATGACAACAAGCAAGATGATATACATCTGGTCATATGCCCATACCAGTACCTCTTCAGATATTATGGGTAAACCTGTCACAGAGATGTTTAGAGATGAGTCCTCCACAACTGCTCTGATGCGCTGTGTTAGAGCCGTTCTGTTTGCGAAGGGATAGACCCCAACGAGCATGGCTGTTTGCGTCATATCCTCGTTCACAAGCATCCCTGTTATCTCTGATGGGAGAAGAGAGATTATTGATTGCGCATTCACATCAAAAGGCATTATGGATAGAACAGAGGCTATTGACATCGTGTATACAACGCCATCCCTCAAACCCCCATCATTAACATCCGGATTAATCATGGATTCTACACGCTGCATCTCATCAAGCACTTCTTTATCAAGCACGCTGTCGGAGTTTATGAGCAGGATGTAATACTCTGTAGCCCAGTTGCTCGCAACTTCACTCAATGCCTGCACAACAGGAATATCGGATGGCAGATAGGCTGTCATGTCTGTTTCTATCCTCATCTGCGATATGGGAAGGGCAAGCGCTGCTGTAACCAGAAGCATCAGCAGAAGAGCACTTTTGGGATGTTCTATAAAGAAGAAACGCATAAACGCCAACGGATTTTCATTATATTAATATTATGTATCTATCTTTTCCTATCTTCCGTTTTTCATCTCTCTCTAACTCGATAAAAGAACAAATTTAAGAGAGAAGAACATTCTATTTATGGAGCTAAAAGAAAAAATCAGGGAGAGAATAAAAAAGGATGCCATAATAGTTGAGCCCAACATAATAAATGTTGCCGGATTCATAAATCACCTTGTGGATATGGAGATAATGAATGAGATAGGCATCGATTTCGCAGAAAAGTTTCCCTCAGCGACCAAGGTTTTAACGGTCGAAGCTAGCGGTATACCCCCAGCGTGCTTCACAGCTTTCCATCTAAAAGTGCCCATGCTCTACGCTAAGAAGAAGTTGCCAAAAACACTTGGCTCAGACGTTTATTTCAGAGAGGCATACTCTGTTACCAGAGGCGAAAAGATACCTCTCGCCATATCAAAAAGATATCTGAATGAGAATGATAGAGTGCTGATAGTGGATGACTTCTTAGCGAGCGGCTCGACATGCATAGCTCTGATAGATATGGTAAAAGAGGCAAAGGCAGAGCTCTGCGGATATTGCGCCATAATAGAAAAGTGCTTCGAAGGGGGCAGAGATCGCTTAAAAATTGAGCCCTATACACTTGTTAAAATAAAAAGCATAAAGGGGGGCATAACCTTTGTTTAAGGTTGTATGGTTTTCCAGAGCTGAAGAGAGCGCAGATTGCTATGTTGTTATAGATGTGTTCAGGGCTACAAGCTTTATAGTAACAGCTCTGGCTCTTGGAGCAAAAAAAATTATCCCTGCGCAGACGACAAAGGAGGCTTTTCAATTGAAAAAACAAACAAAAGAAAGGATATTGTTAGCTGGAGAGAGCAGAACGAAAAGCATAAGGGGCTTCGACATGAACAACTCCCCATCTGCGCTGGATAAAAGCATAAAAGGAAAAACAATAGTGCATCGCACAAGCGCTGGCACGAAGGTGATAAGAGCGCTTATGGGGAAAAACGTTTTGATAGGATCAGTCCTCAATGCAAGCGCTGTGAAGGAAAAAATGGAAAGAGAGGGCTATACAAAAGTATGTCTTGTTTGCTGCGGTTTAGAGGCAAAAGAATTTGCCCTTGAGGATCTCTATGGCGCAGGGTGCATAGCAGAGTCTCTTAAGCCATCGAACGACTTTGCTATTTTGGCGAAGAGAGTTAAGGAAGAGGATGTAAGGGTTTGTTCAGGAGCGAAGAGGCTAAAAGAGCATGGATTTGAGAAAGATATAGGCTTTTGCTTGCAGAAGGATGCTTTTGACGTTTGCCCTGTGCTAAAGAATGGAGCTATAGCTCTCTAGCCCTTCACTACGCCCAAAGGCACCATCCTTGCAACAATCTTTGAGATCCCTGCCTTCTCGCATACATCAACAACCTCATCAACCCTCTTGTAAGCCTCAGGCGCCTCTTCAACCGCAACCTTTTTGCTGGCGGCTCTCAGATATATGCCTTTGTCTCTCAACTCCGAGTTCACACCTTCATATGTTAGATCCCTCAGAGCCTGATGCCTGCTCAAAAGCCTCCCTGCTCCATGGCACGTTGAGCCGAAGGTTTCTTTCATAGCCTGCTCGGTTCCGACAAGGACATAGCTGGCAGTCCCCATATCCCCGGGTATGAGCACTGGCTGCCCCACAGCCCTGTAAACCTGTGGTATTTCGCTTCTGTCATAAAAGGCTCTGGTTGCTCCCTTTCTATGAACACAGCACCTGACGTTTTTACCATCAACATCGTGCTCTTCAAATTTAGCTATGTTGTGCGCAACGTCATAAAGCACTCTGAGCTCTCCATCAAAGCTCTCTCTAACCCAGTGCGTTATGATCTGTCTGTTTGCCCATGCATAGTTGGCTGCGCAGCACATAGCGCCATAGTAATTCTGCGCCTCGTTGCTCTCAATGGGAGCGCAGGCTAACTGCCTATCAGCAAGAGTTATGCCATAATCTTTAGATGCTTTTTCCATAACCTCAAGAAAATCAGTGCATACCTGGTGACCGAAGCCCCTTGAACCTGTGTGGATCATCACGGTTATCTGGCCTTCAAAGAGGCCAAAAGCCTTTGCTATTCTCTCATCATATATCTTTTCAACCTTCTGGATCTCAAGGAAATGGTTGCCCGCACCCAGAGTTCCTACCTCCGGGGCGCCCCGCTGGATCGCTCTCTTGCTTATTGCATCTGCATCAGCATTCTTCATGCACCCCTCTTCCTCTATGCATTTTATATCATCAGCGTAACCATAACCTTTATCCACAGCCCATGAGGCGCCATCTATCACAAGCTTTTTCAATTCTTCGGGGCTCAGCCTCAGCTTTCCCTTTGATCCTACACCACTTGGCACTTCTTTGAATATCCTGTCAACCAGAGCTCTGAGCTTTCCTTTGATGTCCTCATATGGAACATCAGAGACAAGGAGTCTGACGCCACAGTTTATGTCAAAACCTACGCCTCCGGGGCTTATAACACCGTTCTCAAGAGACATGGCAGCTACTCCACCTATAGGAAAGCCATAACCCCAGTGCATATCTGGCATTGCTAATGAATGCTTTAACACCCCGGGCAAGGTGGCAACATTAGCTACCTGCTCAACAGCCTCTGATACATTCTCTACCATGCTTTCATTTGCGAATATAAGCCCGGGAACCCTCATTCCGGCTTTGTAGTCCACCGGTATCTCATATCTGCATTCACCAATCTTTTTCAATTTCATCCTGTCACCTAAACGTCAAATATTACCTCTACTACATAAATATCTTTCTCTTTTTTTATCTCCAGGTTATGGTAGGTTACTGCCTTTATCAGGGTTGCATAACCATGCTTTTTTTCATCATACCTCTCAAAGGAGGCCTTTGCCTTTAGCTTTTTATTGATCTTAACCACAAAATCGGAAAATACTAAAGATTCTGTTTCAAAGTAGAAAAGAAGCTCGTTCAACCATTTCACTAAAAGAGACTCTAGGTTGTCGCTCTCGAGCTCAAAATCAAAAGATCTCTCTTTAGATTTAGGCACATCATAGTTTTCTAACATTATTGAGTGCATTCCATAAGCGCAGTTCTCAAAAAGCTCGTCTATTGTTGCACCATAAGCTCTTATTCCTGCATCTGCGGTGTGCTCTATCTCCTTATACCACAGAAATTCCCCAACTATAGGAAATTTATCAAGCATTTCCTTACCGTGCGGTGCGTTATTCAGCTCTCTGGTGAGATCTCTTCCAGCTTCATGCACTGCCTGATGTCCTCCATTGCGCCATAAAGGGCTCTCAGTGACGTCATAAACTTTGCCCTCAAATGCGATGTAAGCAGGCATACTATCTCTTCCATTGAACCTGGATAGGCTCTTTCTGGTAAATCGCACAGAGATAAGACATCTCTCTCTTTAATAGAGTTGCGCCATAGATAGCTTTATTATATGAGATGCAGCTAAAGAGCATGCACCCTGTTCTTCAGGCGCTCCTGGCAACATGCTTCACATGGGCTCTGACAGCGTTGGGTGCTGCTTTTGTTTTTTTATTAAGAGAGCCGAGCAAAAAGTTGCTGGACGCTATGCTTGGCTTTGCAGCCGGGGTGATGCTGGCCGCAAGTTACTGGTCGCTGCTTGCACCTGCGATAGAGCTATCTTCAGAGATTGGTGCTGCACCATGGTTGCCTGCGTTAGTAGGCTTTCTGCTAGGCGGCATTACGCTAAGAGTCTTGGATAGAGTGGTGCCACACCTGCACTTAGAAGCACCGCTCAGCGAAAGAGAGGGTGTGAAGACCTCATGGAACAAAACTACTCTTCTGGTGCTTGCGATAACCATGCACAACATACCTGAAGGCCTGGCGGTCGGCATTGCTTTCGGCGCTGCGGCTGCGGGCTTGGAAGGCTACACTACCCTTACAGCGATAGCTTTAGCTATTGGCATAGGCATACAGAACTTTCCTGAAGGTCTTGCGGTCTCTTTTCCTCTGCGTAGAGAGAACATGAGTGTAAAAAAGAGCTTTTTCTATGGGCAGCTATCAGCCATTGTTGAGCCTATCGCTGGTGTTACAGGTGCTGCAATAGCAATAAGTGCCAGAGCTATTTTGCCATATGCATTAGCTTTCGCCGCAGGAGCTATGATATTTGTGGTTATTGAAGAGGTGATACCGGAGGCAGAGAGGGAGAACCCGGACATAGCAACTATGGGGGCCTTCCTCGGCTTTGCGGTTATGATGTTGCTTGATGTAGCTCTGGGTTAGTCCTTCTCTATGTGTCTGAACTTCTTTGTGAAGGGGCTCTCTCCGGGATACCTTCTCCTGAAATGCCCGCTCTTGCCCATGTCTAATAGCTCTTCAAACCATGCTTCATGCTCAACCTCTTCGTGTAATATGGCTAAAGAGTAATCATAGGTCACTGGATCCTTGCCGAATGTGTAATCGCAGAGATCATGATATATCCTCTCAGCGCACCTCTCAGCATCGAGCAGAACCTTTAGCAGGGACTTTGTGTCCCTGTTCTCTGGTAAGTAAGGGCTCTTGCAGCCAGCATCTTCCTCAAGCTCTCTCAGTGTGTTGTAGAGCTCACCTCCTAACTCATAGATCCTCTGTACCAGGATCTCAAAGTGGCATCTGTCCTCAAGCCTTGCATCCTCCGCTATCTCCTTCGCCGCCTCAGCATCTGGCCCTGCGAGATTATAGCGTATCAGAGTATAGTAGTAATAGGTCAGAAGCTCCGAAGCTGCCGCCTTTCTCAACTTTTCCATCAGCACGTTCATGTCTATCCCGTGCTTTTCAAGAATCTCTCTTTCCACCCTGGACATTTTTCACCTCAAGATATATGATACCCCCTATTTAAATAGTTTGTGTTTAAAGAGCTTCTCAGCCTTCCGTATAAACAAAGATGTTGGATGCGCCTATCGAAAATCAAAAGATAAAAAAGATTAATAAACAAAGCGTCATTTAATCACATATGGAAATAAAAGCGATCCCGGTGGAAAAGCCAGAGGGCATGAACATAATAATTGGGCAGACGCACTTCATAAAGAGCATAGAGGATCTCTATGAAGCGATAAAAAACGCAATGCCTTCCTGCAGTTTCGGAATAGCATTCAATGAAGCTTCTGGTGATTGCCTTGTGAGATGGGAGGGGAATGATGGAGATCTCATAGACCGAGCGTGCAGGATAGCCTTAGACATAGGTGCAGGACACATATTTGTCATTCTCCTGGGCGAGGCTTTTCCCATAAATCTGCTGAACTGGCTGAAAAGCGTTCCTGAAGTATGCACGATACACTGCGCAACTGCCAATCCTTTAGAGGTTATAGTTTGCGAGACCACACAGGGGAGAGGAATTCTTGGTGTGATAGATGGGTATAAGCCTGAAGGAGTGGAGAATGAGGATAAGAAAAAAGAGAGAAAAGCTCTTTTGCGAAAGTTCGGTTATAAGCTATAGCTCTTCTTAACAAAGAGGATATCCCTGCCCTTCTTTCCAGCTCTGTAAAAACCACACATATCTAATATCCTTAAAGATGGTGCGTTATCCTCATCAACGCGAGCAAAGAGCTCTTTCAAACCAAATTCCTTAAATGCAGTATCGCACAACAAGCGTAAAGCCTCCTTCCCATAGCCTTTACCCTGTTTAGCTTTATCACCTATCAGTACGGATATCTCTGCCCTGCCATCTTTGATATCGTATAGAGAGCAGTAGCCTACAGGTTTTTCATCGAGCAGGATCATAAAATCCATAGCTCCCAATTTATCTTTTAAGTATTCTGCATCATAGCTCTCTCTTGTATCTTCCATGTATTCTGTGTTTGTTCTATCATTGAACCATCTGGCAAGGATCTCTGCATCTTTCGCTGTTGCACGCCTCAGGGAGATCATCCTGTTAGGATAATGCTTCATCCTGTTATAATAATTATTGAAACTGAATAAAAAGTCCCATAACAAAGGTTTTAAATATTTGTTATGCTATATACTATAATTGAAGTGAAGACAAAATGAAGGACCTTATAACCCGGGAGGAGTTAGTTAAAGCAATTGAGGGGAAACTCAAACTGGATGAAGATGATGCAGTTAAAGGTGCTGAAGCAGTGCTAAATTTGTTCGGATTTGAAGATAGGGTGATAGATAATATACTTGAGCCACAGGACAGACAACTATTCTATGCTTTAGAAAATGCAGGTTTTATAAGGCCCGGAATGGAGGTTGTCACTCTCTATGATAGCAGGGAGTGGAGAATACATTACTGGATCCTTGAGAGAGGATCTATAAAGAAAGCATCAATTTTCAGTGATAACAATGGAGAAAAAAAAGAGACAAACATATATGAAAAACTACCTGACAGGTGTTTTGCAAGGTAGAGGTGAGAGAAGATGAAATTTTCTTTTCTAGGAGGAGCTGAAGAGGTAGGTATGGCGGGCATACTGTTCGATTTGCCCGAGTACAGGTTTTTGCTGGACTATGGGTTTACACCGGGTAAACCGCCGTCTTTCCCTAAGGAGAGTCCGAACATAGATTTCTGCTTGCTGACCCACGCGCACGTAGACCACAGTGGTCTCATACCCTGGCTCTCTTCCGCGAGGGGACCAAGGATATTTGCCACCACAATGACGCAGAGCATAACAGAGATCCTTGCCAGAGATAATCTAAAGGTATCAAAGTTAGAGGGCTATAGCCTTCCATTCTCTGAGGGCGATGTAGCGAGCCTGCGCAACTACTTCGAGCCTATAGAGTATGGCGAGAAATTTGAGCTAGGGGAAATAGATGTAAGGGGATATTCCTCCGGACACATACCAGGGTCAACAATGTTTGAAATAAACAACGGTTCAAGGACTCTGATAACAGGGGATATGAACACGGTAGATTCCATGTTGGTAGATGGGGTAAAGCCGATAAGATGTGATAACCTTTTCATAGAATCAACATATGCAGGAAGAGAACACCCGAACAGAGAAGAGCTTGTAAAAGAGTTCAGAGATGACGTTAGCGATACCATAAAGAGGGGAGGCGTAGCTGTCATACCCGCGTTTGCTGTGGCAAGAAGCCAGGAAGTAGCCATGATGCTTGAGAGCCTTGGTGTAGATGTTTATCTGGATGGCATGAGCAAAAGGATCGCAACAACATTCTTGAGCGATGGAAAATTTTTGCGATCTGTAAGCAAGCTAAAAAAAGCGCTCAGTCAGGTAAAGTTTGTAAACAATGATTCACACAGAAAAAAGCTTTTGAAGAACGGTGGTGCGGTGATAACCACAAGCGGTATGCTCGACGGAGGACCGGCACTGTTCTATATAAAACACATAAAGGATGATGAAAAAAACAGCATATTTCTCACAGGATACCAGGTTGAGGGCACCAATGGAAGAAGACTGCTTGACACAGGGATGATAGAACTCGATGGGGATATAGGAAAACCAAAATGTAATGTAAAGTTCTTTGACTTCTCAGCGCATGCTGATCACAGAGCTCTTGTGAAATTTATAGATGAATGCAGTCCCAAAAATGTTGTGCTCTACCATGGAGATAAGAGAGAGCTGCTGGCGAAGGATCTGTCGAATTACAACGTTCTTCTGCCAAAAGATGGGGAAAACTACGAGATAGCCTAGGAGTATACAGCGTAAGCAGCGAAGCCGTCAGCTATGACCTTTATCCTGCTCCCTCTCTGCAGGCTCGCTTTTTCTAGAGGTATCTCTAAGGTTACGGTCTCATAAGGGAAAACCGTGCTATTTTCGTGCAGAACAACGGATCCATCGACCATCACGTATATATCGCTAACCTCTCTTTGCCCTTCATTTAGCACATCTATCCTCAAAACAGCATCCTTTGCTGAAACGCTGATCTCTGTTATACTTACCTTTACGTCTCTTGCTGAACTGCTTATTTCGTTTAGATTCTCATACCCCTCTATAAAGCGCTCCAGATTGAATGTTATGCTCTGTAATAAAATTCCACCTGCGACTATAAGGCCTACTACTAGAATTGATGTTACTGCCACAGAGCTTAGGCTCATGCGCCCTTTATTTTCTCTGCCTTTCTATCAATCTCTTCAAGCTCGCTCTTCCTTATTGGCTTCCCTCTTATCTCCTGGATGAACTGAAGCACCTTGAGGTTGTCAGCAGCGCTGAGCTTCCAGTCTGTGGAAGAACCCTCTCTGACAGAGACGCCTGATGCCATTTCAAGAAGCTGCTTCCTTGCGTCCTTGCCTATCCAGCCTATGGATTCATAATACTCTAATAGATCTGGGAGGTTTTTTCTGCCGATCTTTGATATAAGGAATTCGAGAAGTTTTATGGCAAATGCATTGCTGCTATAGGTATCGGGTATGCTGCTTAAAACTACTTTAGGTCCATAGCCAGGTCCATAACCCGGCTCAAGGTCAATGCCGAACTCCTCCTCTGTTATGGGCGCAAGCTCAGCAGATTCAGGCTCCTCTAAAGTCTCATAGCCTTCCTGCATCTCCACAACGCTTTCGCCCGGAGCTGCTACAAACTCTTCAGGGGCAACAGAGCGCAAAAGCTGCTCTATCTCTTTCTCTTCTTTACTCTCCTCTCTGGTTTGCGGTGGTGGGGCTGCGGATGTCTCTATAAATGGATTATACTGCGTCGATATTACTTCGTACAGGGCCATAAGCTGCTGTAACTTCTCGTCCATCGAGCTTATGTCCTTCTTAACCTCTTCGAGATCGCTTCTCAGGGGCACAATTGTATCGTTAATCGTTCCCTCTAAACCAGTTATCCTATTCCTAGCATCTTCAACCCAGCCTCTCAGGGCTGTTACAGAGGAATCAAGCATGTCAACCCTGCTCATCAGAATGTCCGGGGCGCCGCCTTCCTGCGATGGAGTAAACTCCTGCTGTGGAACAAAATTTTGCTCAAAAGTTTCAACAGAAGGCTCTTCTTTTTTCTTTCTTCTAAGGTTGAATCGCATAATTAAACTATGCACTTTTTGCTTTATACTATTTTCCTTATCTCTTTTGCGGGATTGCCAGCTACAACAGTCTTACTGTTAACGCTCTTTGTAACAACACTCCCTGCGCCGATCGCACAGCCCCTGCCCAGCGTAATGCCCGGCAATATCGTGGCATGCCCACCAATCCACACATCATTCTCTATAACAACAGGCACATCTCTTATATTACTCCTTTTATCTACCTCAAGTTGATGCTCAACACCATATATGTGCACCCCCGGACCGATCCACACTCTGTCTCCTATGTCTATTCTTCCTTCATCAAGGAACACACAATCATAGTTTATGAAGCAGTCACTGCCTATGAAGATGTTCTTTCCATAATCACAGAAAAATGGTGCTCTAACCACAGTTTTATCTCCTATACTACCAAAAAGTTGCTTCAGCGTTTCTTTGTATTCCTCGCTCCCACGCTTCAGTGTGAGAAGCTTCTGGCACAGCGTGTATGCTCCATCAAGTTTTTGCTGAAGCTCGTCATTAAAAGCGTAATACCAGCTCATCCAGTAAGGATATTGCTCAGCTCTTTTAAATCTATCTCTGCATGGCTTCTCCACCCTATATCAAAATAACCATCCTTCTCAACAAGGTATCCCTCTCTTATAGCCTTTGAGAGGTAGATCTCTATTGACCTTCTTGAGAACTTTTCCTTCAGCAGACCCTCAAGCTCCTCTCTCTTCACCTTCTCTTTTTTTGCATTTATGTACGCTACACAGGCTATTATAGCGGAGACCTCATCTATCCTTGGTATATTTGTTTTCTTTTTTACCTCTTTAAAGGTTATGAAATATCTCTTTTCTCCCTTTGTGTCCTCAACGCCCCTTATCTCTAAACCCAGAGGTTGCAGTGCTCCTTCCAGCTCTTTCAGTATATCAGCGTATCCTTTACCAAATTCTGAGATGAGCTCGCTCTCTGTTGCTCCCGGTATCCTGTGTCTCCTCAGCATGAGAAGTTCCAGAGCTCTCTCCTTTTCGTCAGCCATGATCACCACACCGGTATAGCAACGGAAGAACTTTTCTTTCCTTTTTTTCCAGCTCTTGCGATCTCTACCTTCTCATTTATTCTGTCCACATTTAACAGGGCAAAGCCCTCTGTTATCAGAAATGAGAGAACATAGGCTCTCTCAAACGTCTCCTGAAAGTTCTTTCCCTTCACAAAATCAAAATAATCCATGCTTTTTACACCGCTGAGCTCTCTTTTTAGCTCATCCATCTTCTTTTCAAACTCCTCTCTTGAGAGAATATCTAAGTTATAGAGCTCTTTTAGATATATGGGCTCTATCTCATATGCGCTCTCTTCACCAAAAGCCCATTTACCTTTCTCTTTCGTCCTCCAGTAACCAGCAGCCTCTTTTATCCTTGCGGTAGTAAAAGTCTCTATGGTAGCTATGGGATGGTAGCACCTGATAGCCAGAGCTCTAAGCGCTTCCCTGCTCATTCCTTTTATTCTGAATTCAACGAGCATGGGATCTATCAGCATTGAGCCCAGCCTCTTTTCCAGCCATCCTTCCTGTGCCTCAATGATCTCCGTTAGCGTCCATAGAGCTTCAGAGTCCATATCGAGATCATCAAAGCTGTCTTTCAACCCCTTAAGCCTCTCTAGAGCTTCTTTTACGTCCAGGTTGAAGGGATCCTTGCCTTCCTCAATTATCTTTTTGCACAGCTCAAGGAATTCCTCTATCTCCTCATAGACATTCATGCTTCCCTCTTCATAGCCAGCGCTTCTCCGCTTCTCTGCACGACAATGATACCCATCCTCTCATCTCTCACAGTTATCTGGTTGGGGGTTATTATCAGATACTGCTCATCCTCTTTGACGCTGTTTATTATAATGTTATATATCCTCTCCCTGTTGTGCAGATCCATATGCACATCAAACTCATCTATAGCCCTGAACTTTGATTTTATGTTCTGCTGTATCGCTAGAAGAAAAGCCATTGTGGCTGCAGCTCTTTCACCACCGCTGTGTGTCATGGGATCCAGAAGCCTTGGCTCATTACCCTTGAAACCCACATATATCTCCAGACCGCTCTCCTCTACACTCTGACCGACAACCTTTATGTATCCATCCCCATCCACTTCCCTCAGAATTGCTCTGAACCTGGGCTCAATGCTCTTTATCAGCTCCTCAACCTTCTCTCTCCACTTCTTTTCTCTCTCCTTTAACTCCCCCCCGACAGCCTCTCTGTTTCCTTCCAGCTCTTTGCGCTTCTCCTCTACTTTATAGAACTCATCAGCAAAGCTTCTGTAGACCTCTTCCGCATTCTCTGGGATGTCCCCTATCCTTACTATCTCTTCCTTTGTTTTTCCTATCTCCTCCTCTATCTCCTTTGTTGTTCTATTGCTCTCTATTCTCGCACCCTGGGGCATTGTGGATTCTAAGTACTGCGCAATCCTCTTTATCTCTTCATTCAAAGAGAGGATCTCTCCTTTTAAAAGCTCAATTTTGAAAGCATTGAGCGCAGCATCAACCCTCTTTTTTACATATGCCTCAAGCGACTTTTCGCTCATGCTGCGCAGGAGCTCTTCTCTCATTTTTTCCGCATCTGCGCTCCAGAGACCTATCTCATTCTCAAGTCTCTCTACCTCCTTTTTCTTCTTCTCCGCCTCCTTCTCCAGCTTCGCAAGATTCCTCTCTTCACGCAGGACCTTGGCCCAGGAGAGCTCAAGAGCTAAAGAGCCTAACTTTTCCTCAAGCTTTTTCTTCTGCAAAAACGCTTCATAAACTCTGCTCCAGTAAGCCATGGTCTCATTGACGTTCGCAGAGCTCTTTTCAACCTCTTCAAGCTCACCTCTCACAGATTGAAGCTTTTTTCTGGAATCTATGATCCTGCTTCTATAACTCCCGAAACCCACAGCATCCTCAAGCAACGAAAGCTTCTCCTCAGGCTTCAGAGCGCTGAATCGCTCAAGGGTGTTCTGGTGCATTATTATGAGCATATTGCTCGGATTTATGCCTATTCTTCTGAAAATGGATTGGACCTCATATAAGCTTGCTTCCCTGTAGTCTATCTCATACCAGTAGCTTCCATCACTCTTTATGTAGCGAGATATCATCACCGTGTCTGAATTTGAGAAACCAAATGTTCTCCTACCATTCTTTTTGGAGTTGTCTATCAACAAAGAGACCCTGGCAGCATCCCTGCCCCATTTGATGAGATCGCTCAGCTTTTTCGAGCGCTCTGTGTATATCTGCCCGAAGGCCAGAGAGATAGCTAAAAGGATTGAAGACTTCCCGCTACCATTAGGTCCTACGACGAGATTGACCCCGTCCTTCAGTGGGATTCTAGCATAATCATAGCTCATGAAGTTCTCAAGCCGTACTTCTTTTATCCATGCCATCTTCCTTAAATGGATAGAAGAAATATTAAACTTTACATCGCATTTATGCATATGGTTCTGGCATGCAAGATATTCAGGGTAAACGAAGAGGGGGAGATAGCAGGCAAACTCAAAACTGTGCACAGAGAAGTGGAGGAGGAAGGAATAAAACTTGTGCAGAGCATTGAAGATGTGAGAAAGGATGGAAAAGCGATAAGAGCGGTGTACAGAGAAGATTACCTTATACACATAAACCACAGAGGGCAGAGGATAGCGCAACCAGCAACAAGGGATGTGCCAATAATCTTTTACGGTTCTTTTCTCATAGTCTTTGAAAAGAAGAGCAGAGCAAACCAGATAGCAAACATGCTCAGCAAGGAGCTATTTATAAGTCTTGGCAAGATTGTTGAGGCAAGGGTAGGAGCTGAGGTGCTACAGAACCTTGCGGAAGAGAGCAACAGCAAGGTAATATTCTTTGACGATATAGATATACCTGACATAAAGAAGCTCTCGCTCTATGGGCAGAGCTTAAGGGATACTGAACTATACGCAGAATATCTCAAGCATGGAAAGCCATGGTATGTGGTCTTTTCATTAAACAACAGGGTTGTTGGGTTGACCAGGAATTGCGTTGTTACGATGTTCAGCAGGGCGGATTTTGATAGTTTTGTGGATTATGTGATCACAGAGATCATACCTCTCATATGATATAGGAGAAGAGGGTCCTCAGAGCTTATGGGAGTCAGTTGAGAGATCATTAGTGAGAGGGCAGGTTATGAATGAGAGTAGACCAGGCTATGCTGGCTTTTATTCCTTAAGCTCTTTGCTCAGCCATTCCAGATAATCTTTATTTCCTTTTATAACAGGTATGGCTAATATCTCTGGTATCTCATAATGATGGTTCTCCTTAATGGCTCTTTCAACTTCATTATAGAGGCTCTTTTCGCTCTTGATAGCGCATAACCACTCTTCTGTTCTTTCAATTCTGCCCTCCCACCAGTATGTGCTTTCTATTGGGCCCAATATCTGAACACAGCCAGCAAGGTGTTTCTCTACCAGAGCATTGGCTATTCTTTCAGCATCTCTTTTACTCTCTACAGTTGTGATCACCTGGATATATTCTTCCATTTTTCTCATTGAGACCTGTATACGCCTTTTTCTTTTTCCGCTTTCCGTATTCTTTTGTTATGCTGATTTTTCTAATCCCTATTGCTCATATCACATCCCTTCCTGCAATATGTGTCTTTTTGGCTTAAAATCTATAGTATGCTCAAAGTTATTAAATAGAAATAAAAGTAATATTATTTGGTGAGAAAAATGGGAAAACTTGATGGAAAAGTTGCTCTAATTACGGGAGCAGGATCTGGCATGGGGCGGGCTGCTGCAAAGCTGTTTGCAGAGGAAGGGGCTAAAGTTGCTGTGGTGGATTACGTTGAAGAGACAGCTAAAGAAACAGCAGAGATGATAAAGAAAGGGGGCGGAGAAGCAATAACAATAAAAGCAGACGTCTCCAGATGGGATGATGTAGATAGAGCGGTGAGCGAGACTGTTAAAGCCTTCGGGAAGCTGGATATTATGGTGAACAATGCAGGTGTATTCGACAACATGGTGCCATGCGCAGAGGTTGACGATAACCTGTGGGACAGGATCATAAACATAAATCTGAAAGGATGCTTCTACGGCTGCAAGAGATCAATACAGGAATTCCTTAAACAGGGAAAAGGTGGGGTTATAGTGAACACGGCCTCTGTTGCTGGGATAGGGGCTATGGCTGGAGGAACAGCCTACACTGTATCAAAGCACGGAGTTGTGGGGCTGACCAGACAGGTAGCATGCGAGTACGCAAAATCAGGGATAAGGGTAAATGCTGTCTGCCCCGGAGGCATCACAACAGGGATGACGCAGGATCTCTTCAAAGATTCACAGTTCGCACAGCTCATAATTGGTATGGTGCCCATGGGGGAGGTTGGCAAGCCAGAGGATATCGCAAAGGGAATGCTCTATCTGGCCAGCGAAGACTCAAGATACGTCACCGGGACGCTGCTGACAATAGATGGCGGCTGGAGAGCAAAATGACCTCTCTGCTCCTTTGATAAAATTTAACTCTACACCATGTAATCTCTTATGGTGTATGAAACAATAGTCCTCATTGCAGGCTCTTTCCTTATAGGGTTCATAATAACAGGTTTTGGTCTTGGTGTAGGATTGCTCATAGTTCCTGTCTTCGCCCTTTTCTTTGCTCCAGCAGAGGTAAATGGTCTTGTTGTGTCTATGGTGATTATAGCTGATCTTTTTACTCTCCACAGGTATTGGGGGAAACAGGACATGAGCAGCGTCATAACTATGCTTCCATTTCTGGTGATAGGCATATTTTTAGGCTCCTTCATACTCTCAGGCGGCTCCTCATATCTGAAGTTAATAATAGGTCTCCTCTGTCTCCTCTTCTCCATATTGGAGTTGCTCTCTATAAAGGGTGTGCTGAGTTTCAAAATACCGAAGAAGGTTTCTCCCATAGTAGGGGTGGGCGCTGGTGTAGTGTCAGCAATAGCCCAGGTAGGCTCTCTCCCGATAACCATATACTTTTCACAGGAAAATTTCACCAAAGAGACCTTTCTCTCAACGCTCACAATGCTATTTTTCTTTACCAATGTGGTCAAATTCTTTTCATACATCTCCTTTGATATAATTGAGCTCTCAACAATCTCAAAAGCCCTTCTATGCATTCCGCTCATTGCCCTGGGAAGCTATGCAGGTTTCAGGGCAAACAGGGGGTTGAAACAGGAGAGCTTTTTCACCATTCTGATGGTTATGGCTATAGTTCTCAGTTCCCTCGTGGTTGTGTTCTCTCTTTATGAATAAAGCTCTTTAACCTTTGATCTCCATGCTTCCAAAGGCTTCATTCCAGTAATTATTCCAATCCTCAAGCTTTTCTGATCTCCAGTGCTCAGCCTCAGAAGCATAGAAGTCCACCTCTGGCTTCTTGTCTTCAGGTATGAATGGAGCATACGGGTGCTCTTCCTGGAGTGTAGAGAATTCTTCTCTTATGGGAGCTAAAAGCTCTGGATTTGTGAGAAGATCCAGAGCGCTGAAGGCAAGCACCTTCGCCCCTGCTATCATGCCCTTATGCCCCATAGATGTGGGAGTTGCAGCAACTATGCTCCAGTGGTGCCCGGGGCTTCCTGGCACATATACGGGAATACTCAGGGTTGCTGTTGGAGCAACCAGTGATACGTCTCCAACATCCGTTGAGCCTCCTGTGGGGCTCGCCTCTTTTAGCTCTTCAGGCTCATCTTTGAGCCCTTTATCCTCTGCTCCTATCTCTTTCTGTATCCTCTCAGCGAATTGGATTTCATCCTCGCTCCATTCAGGCATGTCGACTAAAGCTATATTGTTCTGTATTATCTCTGCTAAACCTCTGTTGGCATACATCTGATGGTATGCCTTTATCACATTGACATCATATGTGCA
>WOYI011291128.1_pt3 | contig 17224 bp, 16 predicted proteins | sample 6423411 | NCBI WGS metagenome assembly WOYI01 (sample SAMN13441803, study PRJNA592873) | oil field metagenome | biome: oil field; feature: oil-well bore; material: oil-contaminated soil; isolation source: oil-contaminated soil from oil-well borehole | place: Germany: Wietze | collected 2016-10-18 ...
GGCACGCCGCAGAAGAAGCTGACATTTTCCCGCTACCATCAGCAGCCGGACCCCTGTAAACCTCACATATTCCTCTTGTCTATACACCGCAGCAACTGCGACTCGTATTATAATGCCGATCCACCGGACTATGGCGATGCTGACGGCTTCGCGCCCAAGCTCACCGTGGTCACGGCAGACGACTTCAGGAGCGTCGATTATGCCGGCGCCGACGGCCCGCGGAAGGCCGACGGCAGCCTCCCGCTTATCGAATATATGCACCTGGCACAGGGGAGCGACCTGATCGACGCCGGGGTGAACCTGGGCATGCCGTTCGCAGGCTCAGCCCCGATCTGGGCTGTTTTGAGACGGGACTGACAGCCGTGAGCCTCCTCAGTGCACCAGGTGCAGCAACCTTTTATCCCAATCCGGTTAGCACCACGGGATACATCCGTTTCGAGGCTGCAGAGGCGGGTCATTGCGTGGTGCACCTCCATGATGTCACCGGCAAATTCTTGAAGAGAGTTGCCGTAAGAGATGTCGAACCCGGTGAGAGCATCCTGACCGCGGACCTCTCAGGCCTGCATGACGGGGTTTACATATGCAGGGTCCTGCTGAACGGAAAACCGCTTTTCACCCTACGGATTCTGAAAACCGCTGCTGAGAGATAAGCCCCTGATGCTGAAAGGCCCGGCGATGAAGTCGCAGCCAGGTATAAAAACATAACAAAAACAGGCCTCTTTGGCTCATTTTTTGAAGCATTAATGCGTTTTAAACTGTCCCCTGACCAACCTGATTTCTATGGAATGAAAAAACTAACTCTCTTTTTATTGGTTCTCTTTCTGGCTGCTGTTACGGCCCTGCCACAGAATAGTGCCAGGAAGAGCGTCTTCGGCGTCAACACCGGCCTGTCAATGGCATCTGACGAGTTCGCAAAGAAAACTTTTACCTATGATGCAGGGTTTGCCACCATGGGCCCGAACATCGAGGCGGATTATCTCTATTACGGCAATTACTTCGGTTTCTCCTCCAGCATCGGCTATGCCAGTATCTTCTTCAATGAGAAAGCATACCAGTCTGAATATGACGGGACACTGAACGGCTATGGCACCAATGAGGTGTCAGCAGGGAATTACCAGGTTCTGAAGTTCCTCGTCGGCTTTACCCTGAAGCTCCCGGAATTCAACCATACCGAGGTGTTGTTTCTGACCCACCTTGGATACGCCTGCACAATACACCCTGACCTCATAGTGACAAACAGCGAGCTGGGAGTGTTAAACAGCATGGACAGAGACGCCGGAGGAGCTCCTGTTGCAAACATGGGAGTGAAAATCAACTACTGGCTGAATGAACGCTACGGGATGTCGCTGAATGGCAGCATGAACCTGACCGAGCCTTCATTCTACGATAGCACAGGTCCTGGCGGAAGCTTCACCATGCCAATAAAATATTACAATGTTAACATTGGCTTCGTCATGAAGCTTAAGTCCTCATCGCTATGAAAAAATCTGCTTATTTGTTCCTCATACCCCTCCTCCTCGTCTCTTGCTCGGGCAACAGGCTTAACTATGACAAAGGGATCATTCCACCGGTGCCGGTGAACTTCACTTCAGTAAATTCGACGTTTGACGATTATAATTCGGCACTCCGGATATCCTGGACCGAAATGTATTTCAGCCTTATTTTTTCAACGAACAGAAATTCAGCCGGGAACGACTTCGACTTCGTTTATTACAAGGGACATATTGTGTTTGAGCTTCTGGACGGAGTCTTCGAAATGAATACCTCTGCTGAGGAGAACAGCCTGCTGGAAACGGTAAACAGCAGTAACAATGAGCTTGGTCCATATTTTACAAGCGATTATCCGTATCCTTTTTACTGGAATAAAGCGGCCGGGGACGAGAGTCTCTTATTAAGCAGTAACCCGGACAAGCGTTTCTTTTACAGCAGCGATCCGGAAGGCAACCTCGATATCTTTTGTTGCAGTTATGAGTTCGGAGGAGATGTGTTTGATCTTGTGGGAGAACCGTTCGCACTGACTCCGTTAAACACGGAATTTAATGAAGGGTACCTTTCAATTCATGACGGTGCTGTGGCAAACAGGGAGACGGCCTGGTTCATGTCGGACCGCGATGGCTCATACGACATATACAGTGCCACCGGCGAGGAGGGTAAGCTGATCAGCGAGTCGGCCACAGTCACCGTTACCCGGTCATCTGTGCTGAGCAGCAGCGCCGACGACAAGTGCCCCTATATATGCGGAAATATGATGATCTTCACCTCCGACCGCGATGGCGGATTCGGCGGGTTTGATCTGTGGTACTCTGTCTTTGACGGCCAGGAATGGTCGGCACCCGTCAGCCTCGGCAGCGACATCAATACGGAATATGATGAATACAGGCCTGTGGTTGTTGCAACAGGAGAGTCTTATATAAATGACCTGATGGTATTCTCCTCCAACCGCCCCGGCGGCAAGGGTGGGTTTGACCTGTACTATGCAGGGGTACCGAAGAGGTAGGGGGTTTCAGTTGGCAGTTTGCAGTTTGCAGTTGGCAGTTGGCAGTTGGCAGTTTGCAGTTTGCAGTCGGCAGTTTGCAGTCGGCAGTCGGCAGTCGGCGGTTGGCAGTTTGCAGTCGGCAGTCGGCAGTCGGCAGTTTGCAGTCGGCAGTCGGCAGTTTGCAGTTTGCAGTTGGCAGTTTTCAATTGGCAGTTAGCAGTTGGCAGTCGGTAGTCGGTAGTCGGCAGTAGTTGTATTTTACTTATAACCAATATATTGGTCGTCATGATCTGTCGGCCGGGATCTCCGCTCTGCTCCGCCAGGACGGCCGCCAAAGGCGGCCAGACATTCAGACTTCAGCCTTTCCGACCTTTAGCTGACAAATAAACTTTTACTTGAGTACTCCGGATCGCAGGTCACATTCACATGCAGCTTGCGCAGTCCTGCCTCATCACCCGGGGTGGGTATGTGAGTCAGATGCACTTCGCAGTTACGCAACTGCTTGAGCTGCTCCAGGGCGGCCTCGGCGGCGGGATTGGTTAGCGCGCTGATGCCCAGGAGTATGAGGGTTTCCTCCACGTCGAGGCTCACCTCCTTGCCGTTGAGAATATCCTTTTTCAGGTAGGTGACAGAGTCAATGAGATTCTTCGGCATCAATAAAAGGCTGTCGGGCAGTCCCGCCAGCTGCTTCGTGGCATTGAGTACCAGGCTTGAAGCTGCATGCATCAGCGGGGAGTTTTTACCGGTGATGATGGTGCCGTCAGCCAGCTCCATCGCTGCACCGCAGAAGAACCCTGCATTGCCCTTGCCGCTCTTCTCCGCCTCCTTAGCCGCCTTCCTGGCTGGCAACACCACCCTGCGGTCCTCGGCCCGCGCCCTGACCTTATCCATGACATGCAGAGTCTGGTCCAGCGTCTCCTTGTCAACAAGCCCCAGGGCATACTCCACGGCACACCTGAAGTAGCGGCGGATGATCTCCTGATGAGCTGCCTCCTGTATGACAGCATCATCAACTATACCGGAGCTGGCACGGTTGACGCCCATATCGGTGGGCGACTGGTACATCGACTCCCCGCCGGTGATCTTCTCCAGTATCCTCTTGAGAAGGGGAAACACCTCAATGTCACGGTTGTAATTGACAACCTCCATGCCGTAGGCATTCATGTGGTATTCATCGGCGAGCACTTCATCCTTCAGGTCGACGGTGGCAGCCTCATAGGCGATGTTCACCTTGTGGTCAATGGGCAGGTCCCAAATCGGAAAAGTCTCGAACTTGGCATAGCCCGCCTTGACACCCCGGCGGTACTCGTGGTAGAGGTTGCAGAGACAGGTGGCCAGCTTGCCGCTGCCGGGACCGGGACCGGTGACGATCACAATGGGATGGGTGGTTTTGATATACTCGTTGGCACCGTACCCTTCATCGCTGACTATCAGGTCTATATCTGTGGGATAACCTTTGGTGGGATAATGCAGATATACCTTTATTCCCCTGTGCTCCAGCTTGTTTTTGAATGCCTTGGCGGGCGGCTGGTTCCTGTAGCGGGTGATCACCACGGCCGTCACCTCGATGCCCCACTCCCTGAAATCGTCAATAGTCTTCAGAGCATCAACATCATAGGTGATGCCGAAGTCGGCCCTCACCTTCTTCCTCTCAATGTCGCCGGCATGGATGCATAGGATCACATCGGTCTTCTCCCTGAGCATCTGCAGCAGTCGCATCTTCACATTCGGATCGAAACCCGGCAGCACCCTGGAGGCATGGTAGTCATACAATAGCTTGCCCCCGAACTCGAGGTACAGTTTGTTGTTGAAACGGTCAACCCTCTCAAGGATAGCAGCAGTCTGCTCCCTGAGGTATCTCTCATTGTCAAACCCCGTGCGCTTTGTATCTGTCATTTAAATCACCCTGGATAATTCCGCTAAGAACTACAATCAGCTTCCAATATTAAAGAAATTTTCAGCTCAGGAAAGTTGCCGCAGATAAATTAATTTCTTCATTGGAAAATTTTAAGGTAGCTTTGGTTTTGATAATCATTTAGTTGGATTGTTCAAATCTTAATGGTAAAATCCTGATAGCATGAACAGGAAGAGAACCTTGATACTGTTACAAATCCCGGTCTGGGTCATAGCCATGTTTATTGCATGGTTCTTCAGTTCTGACAGCTTCCCGGGAATGCGGTCATCATATGTAGTTTTATCTACCCTGGTATTGTCAATCTGGATGCTCGGCAGCTTCTACCTGTTTTACTCTTACCTGGTGCCAAAGTTCCTGACCGGGGCTAACAGGAGGCTTTTCTGGCTGTACGGGCTCATCTTCGTTCTGATAATCATGCCTGTTGTCGGGCTGATCCTTTTACTGTTAACAGGAACCAGCGCTCTGACCCTGTCGGAGACGCTCTCAGCGCAAGGGCTTTTACCATACACCGGAAGCGTTATTATCACCCTGGTATGCGGTGTCCTGGGCGCACTCTACCGGCTGCTGCTCAGGCGGTATCACTACGTGTGAACCTGGAGCATATATAACCTTACCTGGAAATTTTAGTTTTTTGAACCAGTTTTTCTTCAAGGCTGAGAGCCAGGTTCTCGATGTCCTTCCTTCTGGCAAGGACCTCCAGCCACTCCTCGGGGATGGAGTCATAGCCGTACAGCACTCCTGCCAGTCCTCCTGTCACTGCCGCCGTAGTGTCGGTATCCCGACCAAGGTTAACTGCCTTCAGGACAGCCCTCGCATAACTGCTGGTCCTCATGACGCACCACAGGGCAGCCTCAAGGGTATGAATCACATATCCGTCGCTGGCTATCTGTTCATGCGGCAGGTTGAAGATATTCCTCCTTAGTATTCTGTCGAAGTGGCTTATCTCGTCAGGGCTCACACCGAACGACTCCAGCATACATGGCATCTCATTTCGGAGAGATGAGTATGCTTCGGTTTTTTCCATGCCCGACATGATGTAACCTGCAAATTCAAGGCAGATGAAGCAGGCGATTACCGACCGCACATGCCTGTGTGTCAGTGCTGATACCTGCTGTGTGAGAAGGAACCGCTCCTCAGCAGGCTTGCCCGCCGTGATGAAGAGCAGCGGCATGATCCTCATCAGTGAGCCGTTGCCGTTCGACCAGTCGCCGTCGTCGCCCGCCATCTCCGGCGCCACGCCGTTGCCTATCCGTGACAGCGCCCGCCAGGTGATGCCCCCGATGTCGAAGATCTTGCCATGGGCGCTCCAAAAGCCTTTGCGGTGCCACCTGACAAAGTTCTGACCGATTGTGTTGAGGTCAAACCCCTCCGTCAGCGCTTCGGCGAGGCAGAAAGTGAGCGAGCTGTCGTCCGACCACGTCCCGGGAGGCTGCTGGTGTGTCCCGTAGCCTCGCATGCCGGTGACAGGCTCCTTCTGCAGCTCCTCCCTCGACCGAAACTCCACGGGCACCCCCAGCGCATCGCCGACGGCAACACCAAAAAGCACATCCCTGTAGATATTTCTGACGTTCATCAGTTCGAAACCATTATCTCCCCGGTGAGGTATAGTCCTCTAAAGATATTAAAATTCCGGCTGACAGGGTATTATTGATACATTACGATTACACTCATCTATCAGATTAGCCGATACCGCTCCTGGCCGCTCCGGATCCTGAACATTATTTATTATACCTTTGCATGACAGCACCAGTTGTCTCGTCAATGAAGAGCCTCACGGCAAAAGAGCTAAGCCAGGAATTAACGTATCGTACGCCCAAGGAGCTGCGCGATCTGTGCCTTCGTCTGGCAAGGTTCAAAAAGGAGAACAAGGAGCTCCTGACATACCTGCTGTTCGAATCATCCGACGAACTCTCGTTCATCAGGAATGTAAAGGAGGAGATGGATGAGGAGTTTGATCAGATAAACCGGACAAGCTATTATTTTATTCGGAAAAGTGTCAGAAAAATACTGAAGAACACCAGGAAGTACATCAGGTATTCGCAGAAGAAGCAGACGGAGGTCGAACTGTTGCTGCATTTCTGCACCAGGCTCAGGAACCTCTCCCCGCCGATACAGGGGAATGCCTCCCTCATGAATCTATTCAACAAACAGATAAACACTATCATCAGGAAGGTGTCTCTCCTGCACGAGGACCTGCAGCATGACTATGGCATCGAGCTGAGAGAACTGAAAAAATAGCTAAATAAATCAGGGAATTTCTTACCGCATTGCGGTAATACTTTACCGTTTCGCTGGTCCTTTCAACTTGTTTATATGCTCAGTGACCTGCTGGAGGATATCTTTTACACTTTCAGGGTCCATCCCGGTCTTCGCGGCAATGGACCTGTAGTCCGGCTCCTTCCCTGCATTGATATCCGGTATGGCCAGATTCAGGAGCATGTTGAGGTTATCCAGTTCTTGCTGCTTTTCAGCGGAGATGTCCTTTTGGAAAAGGTGGCTGTAATCAGGCAGATCGATCTCCCTGCCGAGAATGTCAGATGCAACCTTTAACATGGTCTGGTTTACCCGGACATCCGGTTCAGCGTCAAGCTCCAGGCCATATTCGGCAAGTACCTTTATCAGTTCGGCGAAACCCCTGTCGGTCATCGCCGTGAGCAGCAGCGTATTCTTGTTTTCGTCATACCAGGCTTCCGCAAAATGCGGATGCGTGCCCCACCTTTTGAGAGTCAGACGATAGACGCCATGGCTGTAAGCCGACTTAAACTGACCGGCGAGATTCCGCGTATCGAGGTTTGGAATGTCATATTCCGCCATAACACGTAGTATCCGGTAGTTTTTACTTATCAGTATCGGCAAGGTTGAGCCGGTTATGAGAAGCATGAACGGAACAGGATTGGCCTCCACCTCTGCAATGAGGTCGAGTTCGTTATCAATGTCAGCATTTACCTCCGTAGCGAAGAAGTAAATGTCATCGGGTTCAAATCCGTTGAAGGGGTTGACCGGACCGTAGGTCTGCCAGCAGGAGCCGTTGAACGACACCAGGGTGAGCCAGAGGGCTACCCTCTGTGTCTTCAGGGTCTCAGTAACAGCCGGAGAGTAAAGTAGGAAATCGTTTCCGCGAAAGACATCCTCCATCAGGTAAAAATCTCCGGCAGGATTCGCGGTGATTGTGCTGAAGCTGAATCTCCAGGGATTATCTGCCTGGAATTCCAGGAACTTCATTTCATCGCTGGTCAGCTTTTTCAGGGCACTATGGTACAGAAATTTCCTGATCAGACCGTCCTCCCTGAAGACCCTGTGGGCCAGGTACTGTGCTTTGGCCATGGAGTCCCAACTGGCCGGAAGCATGGCTGCGGCGCGACTGTAACGGGCAAAGTCGCGTTGCATAACCTTCTCCAGGTTATCATGTGCAGCAGCGTGGTAGATGAGAAATTTGTCGACCAGCTTTGCCGTCAGTTTGCTGTTCTCATCACATACTTTCTTAATCCTGTCATACTTATCCATACTTTGGTCTCAAGTTTTTATGAAATAAAAATAGGTCATTCAGATCAATCCGGTGCAAAGAAATATAAAGAAAAAAAACTGCAGTTATCGTACGACATTGTCTCACTCTTTTTTTGTCCGGCGCTGCCCGGAGATGACGCTTACCCGCAGAAATCAGCTCAATTTTCACTCAGGCATGATACAAGGCTCTTGAAAAGCTGAATATACGCTGATTATAGTCTTAGACGAGAATCAGGAAGAATTTTAATGTACTCAAACCCAACGGGAAGTTTACAGAAGCCTTTATTGTTGATCAAAATAAGATAATAAATTTGCGGTAATTACCGAAAAAAGGTATCATTAGCAAAAATTCACTCTCTTATGAAAGGAAAGAATGAATTGAGAATAATGGCATGGATTGAGCTTCTTCAATCAAAAGGATTTTACTCGTTTGCTTTTGATTCAGCCGGAAGTGAATTGCCGGCTTATACTAAAATTGCTCTTAAAAGGGCATTAAGTCGCCTATCCGAAAAAGGAAAAATAATTTCTGTTTACAGAGGCTATTACTTAATTCTGCCGCCACAATATTTTTCAAAAGGTATTTTGCCTCCAACTCTTTTTCTGGATGATTTCTTTCGTTTCCTTGGGAGGCCATATTATGTTTCTCTATTAAATGCAGCTGCATTTCATGGTGCCTCTCACCAGCAGCCGCAAGAATATTATGTAATGACTAATTTTCCCGTAATGCGTGCCACCCAAAAAAAAGGGTTAAAAATCAACTATGTAAGTATTGGGAAAATTCCTGATAAACTACTGCAGAAACGTAAAACCGAAGCCGGATATCTTACCATCTCCAACCCTGTTCTTACAGCAACCGACCTTGTTCAGTTTGAAAAACGAATTGGGGGCTTGAACCGTACCGCCAAAGTATTAAATGAATTAATGGCTGCTCTTGCTCCATCTGATTTTAACCAGGATATTCTGGATCATGCCACTGTTACCACCCTTCAACGGTTAGGCTACCTGCTGGAATCTGCTTGTTTGAATGCCAGACTTTCAGATGCATTATTTAAAACAATGGTGAATCAAAAATTCAGGTTTTTTCGGATACCTCTAAAAGCATCTGCACAGACTAAAGGATTCTCTTCCGACAACCGTTGGAAAGTGATAGTAAACACTGAAATAGACCTTGATTTATGATACCTCGGGCTTTTATACAGAGTGGAATCGGCAAGTGCCCTGGCAAACCATGGAACAGGTTGAGCAAGATATTGTTATCTGCCGTACGTTGGTTGAAATATTCCCTGATGAAGTATTATCCCAGAGCCTTGCCTTCAGAGGTGGAACTGCTCTGCATAAGTTATTTTTAAACCCGGAGCAGAGATTTTCTGAAGATATTGACCTTGTCCGGATTACAGCTGAACCGTTTGGTCCAATAGCGGACAGGATTAGGGAACGACTCGCATTTTTGGGAGAACCTAAGCGCAGCCCTGGAGCCCCTAATTTTACCATGCTATATGTTTTTGAATCTGAATTTCAACCAACAATGAACTTACACCGTTGTGTTTCAACATGGCAAGTCGGAACTGTTGGCTTCAACACACCGGAAGAAAGACAAGTTTGCAAAGCAGCACAATATCAGGCAAGTCCGCGGAAGCAGGATCCTTTGCCAGCTTCTTCTATCTGCCAGGAAGTGTGATATACTTTTCCGCAAACTTATCCCTCGAGGCCGACCGGTACTGCATGATAAACCGGGGATGCTCGAGGGCGACAATTTTTTCGAAGAAGCCATATTTCTCATTCAGTGTCCCCAGGAACTTCTCATTCTTGTCATTGCCGTGGCAATAGCAGACCTCGGTTGATAATCCCATCTCTATCTGCTCCCTGATGTTCCACACCATGAAATCCATGACTGCCGTGGTCAGATCCGGCCTATCTCTTGCATGATTGTTTCCCCGGAATATTCATTTAGCGTAATATGCTGATGAACAGCGCTATATTCAGAAGTGTCACGATAATCCCCAGTGTGTAAAGTACCGTTTTGTTTAAAGTAGAGTTCTTGTATTTCCCCATGACTTTTTCCGATGATGTCAGGTATACCTGCATGAAAATTGTAAATGGCAGCTGGATGCTCAGACACATCTGTGAAATAATCAGTCCGTTAAATGGATTGGAGATCAGAAAGATAATTGCCAGGGCAAGTATCACTGATATTAATATGCCCAGTCTTGAATGATTGTCTTTGACATCATACGGCTCCTTGAACATTCCAGCAAAAATTGATCCTGCAGCCATACCCGAAGTGATAGACGAAGAAATACCTGAAAAGAGAAGTGCAACAGCAAAGACCAGGGCAGCATGGTTGCCCAGGATGGGGCTCAACAGTGATTTTGCCTGCTGAAGCTCTGTGACCGGTGTGCCTGTCTTAAAGAAGACTGCAGCCGCGAGAATTATCATGGCACTGTTGATAGCCCAGCCTGTGATCATCGAGATCAGTGTATCAGAGTATTCGTACCGCAACTGTCTTTTTATTATTTTTTCATCCTCGCGGTTCCATTGCCTGCTCTGGATGATCTCCGAATGAAGAAAAAGGTTGTGAGGCATCACAACGGCACCCAGAACACTCATTATAAGGACCATGGAACCCGAGGGGAATGATGGTGTGACCCACGAGGTGATGGCTGAGTCCCAGTTAATATCTACCAGGGTAAGCTCATATAAAAAGGAGAGACCAATTACTGAAACAAAAGCTATGATCCATTTTTCAATCACCTTGTAGGAATTGGTAAAAAGCATGATAATAACAAAGATGGTCACCAGCACGGCTCCTGCCCTGACGGGTATCTGAAACAGCATGTTCAGGGCAATGGCCCCTCCCAGGATCTCTGCAAGAGAAGTAGACACTGATGCCAGCATGGCAGATGACAGCAACAGCCGGGAATATCTCTTTTTCACATAAATAGCAGTGGCCTCTGACAGGCACAGGCCGGTGGCTATCCCAAGGTGTGCCACGTTATGCTGTAATAATATCAGCATAACGGTGGAGAGAGTCACTATCCATAAAAGAGCATAGCCGAATTCAGCTCCGGCAGCAAGATTCGATGCCCAGTTGCCCGGATCAATAAATCCCACTGTAACCAGTAGCCCCGGACCAATGAACTTGAATATCTCCAGTCCGCCATACCTGGCTCTGTAGCCTTTCCGGTCAATATTCCTTAGAAATCCGAACATCTGTTTTTAATCCTTCACTATTCAAAACGGCCTTAGAAATATTAAAGCTCCATAATAAAAGTAAGCATTAGTCACTTCTGCCCGGTTTGAACCAGCACGATTTAAAGATATGTTTACAGACATAGCAGATAAATATTCAGTTATCCATTTTCTTTAAAATGAATAGCCTTCCTATTAATGCAATAAAGATAAAAACCAAAATGATAATTAACGTTATGGGGTTTTTCCGGAGTTGTACATGGGATAAAAGTAATATTGCTGTCAAACAGGCGACAGATCCGATAAGAGAAATATACTTATGTTTGATTTTTTGCCGGTAGCCAATATAATTGACAATGGCGAAAGTGATCAGGAAAATCAGGCTTGCGGCATCGACCAAAGTATTTTTCTGGATTAATGTAGCAGCGCTAACCAGTCGAATATCCTGGTGCCGAAAAGATACTTCTCTTTCCACCATGGGTCATTCATGGAGGTGATGGTCACGCCAAGGCTGGTAGAGGTATGGATGAATTTATTTTCACCGATATAGATTCCTGAATGGGTAATGAAACGATTGGTCCTGTATGTCCTGATAAAAAATACCAGATCCCCCTTCTTCAGTTTCCCCGTATCGGTTATTATCCTGCCATACCTTGCCTGCTCCTCAGAGCTGTGGGGCAGTTCTATGCCATGACTGGCGAACACCGTTACCAGCAGCCCGGAACAGTCAATGCATTTCATTGTTGTGCCGCCCATGCAATGCGGTACACCAAGGTATTTCCAGGCAGTTGCGATGATATTGTCAGGCGTGACACCGTGAGTATCAACAGCTTTCCCGGTTCCTCCATCCATAAAATCCCTCAGCTCCTTCTTCTCAGCCTTACTCCCGATGTTCGGTAACGAAGCTTCAGGATAAATCTTCCCGGAACATGAGGATATCAGTAAATGACACATTACCACTAACAGGATCAGGAGGATGTCTCGGGCTTTCACAGGCATTTTGATCATGTTTTTGCCCAGGACCTTTACGCTGCGAAGGAGGGCGATACGGGTTGACATTTCGTTTCTTGTTTCAACATGAAATTAGCGGGAATCTTTGATCGGTAATTAACTTTTATATTGTGGAAATTCAGGGGTGACGCAAAGAAACCGCCGCGAGGTTGATAAGTTATTTGCCTTACGGCCAGGCGTCATCACCCGATCTTTACCGAGGTCATCGTCATCGAGCCCGCGAGGGGTCTGTCATTGAACAGCTCCACCGGCTCATCGGATCCCTTCAGCGCTAGAGCATAGAGTAGCGGAAGAAAATGCTCGGGAGTGGGCACTGCAAGCCTGAAAGCCCTGCCCTGTGAGCTGTAATTTATCAGCGGACTGTGGTCGCCACTCATGATATGACTCTTCATTGCCTCCCCCGCCTCCATAGCCCAGTCGTATGCGTATCCCGGTGTGTTGAGATGCTCCCACGACACCAGGCCGAGGTTGTGCACCATATTGCCGCTTCCCATTATCAGGATCCCTTTCCTTCGCAGCGGGGCGAGCTCACGGGCCAGGTCGTAGTGCTGTTGTGGCGACAGCTGGTAGTCGAGGCTCAGCTCCACCACGGGCACGTCAGCATCGGGATACATTCGCCTGATGACGATCCAGGCACCGTGATCCAAACCCCAGCTCCTGTCAAGCTCAATGACTCTCTCCCGTACTGTCTCCTTTGTTGCTTTTGCAAGCTCAGGACTTCCCGGGGCAGGGTACTGCACCTCATACAGCTCACGTGGAAATCCTCCGAAGTCGTGTATGGTCTCCGGCTTTTGCATTGCTGTCACCTTCGTGCCCTTCGACTGCCAGTGAGCAGAGACGCACAATATGGCCGAGGGCCGTGGCAGGCTCCTTCCCATGTCACGCCATCCCGCGGCAAACTCATTCTCTTCTATTGCGTTCATAGGGCTGCCGTGCCCCACAAACAATACGGGCATCCTTTCTGACGGATCACCGTCATCCCGGGTGTTCAACCTCTCGTCTTGCATTTTTGAAAGCAGTTTCGCCATATTGCTGTTTTAAACTTCAACAATGAAAGATACGAAAAGTTGAACAGTGCTACCGAAAGCACACCTTGCAGAATAATGCCACATGGAATGGCTATAGGAACGGCTATTTCATAACGGCGCTGTTTGATCCGATGATGATCGGAATACGGGGTATTCTTCCGGCCTCGTAGGTACTCTGTGCGGTCCCGGTGACCAGCCTGCCATCGAGGATCGGTCCCGGATAAATCAACAGCCCTCCGGGGTCGTTACTCTCCTGTCCGCCATCTACTATCTTCTCAACAGGCAGTGCCCTCAGTTGTGCCAGTGCAGCTGAATCCGTCCCCTCAATGCCATGCTTTCGTGCAAAGTTTCTGCCGATCGTTTCTGCGGATACAGGGTAGAAGGGATCAGCATTCTCTTTCCGGATGGGTCTGCCGGTCAGCACACCGTCACGGCACCCGCCAGACTCGCTGAATGCCTTATGAAAAAGGCCTTTCGCCTTCGGGATGGTCAGTAGCTAATGCACCGATACCCCTCCGGCTGATTCGCCGAAGATTGTTACATTGTCCGGATCGCCACCGAATGAGGAAATGTTTTCCCGGATCCATCCCAGGACTGCAATCTGGTCCATATAGGCATAGTTGCCTTTGGGCTCCTTCGGATACTCTTCACTCAAAGCAGGGAATGCAAAATGGCCGAGCCGCCCCAGCCTGTAGTTAAAGGTGATCAGGATGAAGCCCTGCATCTTTCTGAGAAAGAGCGACAGGTGATCCTCGATTGCTTTAATAATATCGACTATGAGCTTCATCTTTCAGTTGACAAACACAGTAAAACTCTTATATCATATAATATAGAGTTGTTACTCAACTATTGCCTCCGTTTCTACGATCGTCAGTTTATTACCCGCAGCCAGGTCAATAAGGGTATCCTGGAAAAATTTGAACGGTTGCCTGACGACTATTTCCAATCGGGGATGCCCCGGACTCACGGATTGCCAACGGTAAAGTACTGTGCTGAAAATATTCATCTCTCTGCGAACTATCTTGGGGACCTGATAAAGAAGGAGACCGGGAAATCGGCCCGGGAGCACATTCAGCTGAAGCTGATGGATATCGCCAAGGAAAGGATATTTGACACGAGCAAGTCAATCAGTGAGATAGCCTATGAACTTGGTTTCAAGCATCCGCAACATTTCAGCCGTATGTTCAGGAACGAGACGGGCTATGCTCCCAACCAGTACAGATCTTTGAACTAAGTTCGGGTTTTTCCGGCTATTCTTTTACAAGCATTGGCTCCCGGCAAATCACCGGCAGCTTCAGACGGGATTATACCGCGGCATTGCCTTTCAGATGCCGGGAAGCCTTGCTCCATCCTGGCTGCTGAAAGGCTCCCCGGCACAAACCACAGCCGAGCTGCTTCAGCGTCACATCCAGACAAACTGAATGCAGCCTGCAGAGCCCAATGCGGCCCTACTTCAATACCACATCAAGGTAAACCGAGTGTCGGCCGTAGGTATCAAAGAAGGGCTTAAACAAAACGCCGTCTATGGTGAACTCCAGCTTCGAAGGGTCACCCGTGATCGACTTGCTGATGTCTTCGGCATCCAGCGTCACCTTGCGCCAATCGGTTCGGGGCTCGGGCTCCTGGGCTGCCAGCAGGACCGGTCCCCAAAACAAACTGGCAATGTTCTGCTGATCCATAACCGGCTCCAGGTAGAACTTGAACGGCATCCGCAGCTCAACGGTGTCGCCTTTCTTCCACCTGCGACTCAGAGTGAGATAACTTCCGGGCACCACATTAACTTTCTGTTCCCTGCCGTTGATCTTCACAAAAAAGCCTTTGGTCGCCCAGTGCGGCACGCGTACCTTGAGATCAAACCTGCCCTTGCCATTGATTGTCAGCACCGTCCGGTCCTCCTTCGGATAAGCCGTCGTCTGTGTCACTGTAAGGTTCCTCTCAGTCCATGTCAGCGTCGAGGGTACATAGAGATTCACATATAGTGCCTTGTTGTCTGCGCTCCTGAAGAAGATCGAGTTCTGGAGTTTCGTGCTGCTCTCCAGTGCCGTGCCGTTGCAACAGGTAAAGCCATTCATCTCAGGATTGTTAAACTGCTTCACCGACCCCGGCCTCAGGGGCACGTGATAGGTGTTGGCGGGGGTGTGCTCCGCCACTGAGGCGAGAATATGATTGTACAGCCCGCGCTCGTAATAATCCATGTACTCCGGACGCGGGTCAAAGAGAAACAGGTTTCTGGTCAGCTTAAGCATGTTGTAGGTGGCACAGGTCTCGTTCTGTCCGCCGGCCGAGAAGCCGTTCTCATAGAGTGTTGCGGGCTGGGCGGTAAAGCACTCCGGGTTGTTGGGATTACGAGCTCCTGCAACGCCGCCGATACTGTACATATAATCACCGGTGGCGATATGCCAGAAGTTGTCGGCTATGTGGAAATACTCCGGGGCATCGGTATCGCGGTAGATCTCAATCGCCCCGTTGATCTGGGGAATGTGCTGATTGGCATGCAGGCCGCGGAACAAATCCACGTTCCTGGCGAGCCCGTGCGAGTGATCGGCATCACCGTAGAAGAGCCTGATGTTGTCAAACAGCTGCGCAGCCTTCATGTAACGCGACTCACCGGTGATGCGGAATAGTCGTGCCAGTGCCTCGTTCATGCCGCCGTACTCCCCGGCGATGTACCTGTTCCACATGCTTATGAGCGTCTCCTGCGGCACCTGGCTCAGACGGGCATATACCCAGTCGGCCATGCCTTTGACTATCTCCAGCGCCTTACCATTGCCGCTGAGTTCATAGACATCCATCAGCCCGGCCATGATCTTGTGCAAGGTATAGTACGGCGCCCATACCTGGCCATCCGACCCGCCGTAGGTGGCTCCCTTCTCCAGCATGATGAACTGGTCGGGCGGATAGGCGCTGATGAACCCCTTGCCCCAGTTCCAGTAGTCGGTCCGGATGCCCTCCTCGCTCAGGTCGGAGTCGTAGCCCGCTCTACCTGCTGCGGGCGGCACGGCTGTCGGGTCCGACACACAATCCCCTCCGGCACTCACGGGCTGTCCCGACATCTGCGACAGCTCATAGAGAGTGTTCACCATATAATCCATCTTGTCGGCAAACTTCGACTGCAGCGCAGCATCATATCCGGTGCCTGCATAAGCCTGTGCCAGGGCGCTGAGGTAATGCCCCGTGGCGTGACCGCGTAGTTTTGTCTCCTGGCTGTCCCATACCCCCATGGGCTCTGCACCCACGGGCTGCTCCAACCCAAAGGCATTGCGAAACATGTAAAGAAAATTGTCCGGGTTGGTGGCGGCGAGACCTGTTATGAACTTGTCGCGGTTCTCAATGAATTTCGTTTCGCCACCGTAGATGTCAGGGTTCAGTTTAACCTCATCAAGGCCAAATGGCTCCAGGGTGCGAGGCGGTGCATCAGACACCGCGGCGGCCCTGACCGTGACAGTCGCCTTCGGTTGCAAGTCTGTCCCGGCAACCTTTCCTGTTACTGTATATGTGCCGGGGATAAGCACCTGGCTGTTATCTTTGGGTGCCGGCCAGATCACCCTCACATCGGGACCTTTGAAATCACTCCTGTAGATGCCTTTCACAAAGCGGGGCAATCGCGGGAGGTACCCTACCGTGGTCTCCGCCTGGATATCAGGAACGCTGACCAGGAAAGCATTATAAAGCTGCGGCGTTGTGTCGGGAAACACCGTGAGATCCTGTACAGACTGACCTCTTCTTCCGGAGGAGCTCTGATCCGCGCTCCCGGAATTGTTAAAAATCCTGGCGATTAATCCTTTTTCTCTGATTACAACAGCGCTATGGTCACCGTCCTTTGCAACCAGTTGGGAACCTCCCAACGCGAATATAATCAGTACAATCCCGACGAGCAGCCTGTTAATTTTCATAATCCATTTCGTTTTTTATGTCTTTTCATCAATGAATGAAGCAGTCTCTAAAAATCACATGGTCCAAAATACGAGATATTGTTAAAATACCATATCACGCGGAACCTATTGGAATGTTAAAAATAAATAAAAATGTGATTTTTACACTTATTAAAATGCCGGTTATACACCTGAATAATCTTTGCATATTGTAATTAAAGAATAATTT
>WOYI010365093.1_pt1 | contig 17217 bp, 19 predicted proteins | sample 6423411 | NCBI WGS metagenome assembly WOYI01 (sample SAMN13441803, study PRJNA592873) | oil field metagenome | biome: oil field; feature: oil-well bore; material: oil-contaminated soil; isolation source: oil-contaminated soil from oil-well borehole | place: Germany: Wietze | collected 2016-10-18 ...
TAAAGGTTGCAAGCCTGTTCAGTCAAATACTTGGTGAGATTTCGCGCATCGATTTTCAAAAAATGGTCGTCAAACACGGTGCAGGGAGTACGCATAGGGGTCAAACCTACACTTTTGACTAAATGGTAATTGGAGGCCTTCTGTTATCGCGAACTTGCCTTTTTCTTATTTTTGAAGGACAAAACAGGTTTCAAAAGGGTAGGGTGACAGCCTTGCGAAATGGCCGGATCGCCGGAAGGCTTGTAGAGCTCGGGCAGGATCTTTTCCAAGCCCCAAAACAGTTTGTAGAATTCACTAAGGTCCGTGAAGCGGATGTCTTGTTGAATGATATTGGGGGCCATCCTCATGCCTTTGTACTCGCCTGCGTAATGGACAGGCAGATCAAGGCTGAAAGGGCCTGGCTGATACCTTACAAAATATCGCTGAAGATAGGCAGCCCCTCCTTCGATGCTTTCAGCAGACTCTCCCAGGAAGAGATCAAGGATCACATGTCCCGCCCGGAGCCTCTTCACCGTTTCGTTGAGATAATGAGCAAGTATTTATTTCTGGCCATTGGACGAATCCAGGATCAATATCAGGGGGATGCCTCCAGGATCTGGGTGGGGAATCCATCAAGTGCGGAATTGGTCTACCGTTTCCTGGAATTTGAGGGGATAGGACCCAAGATTGCCACCATGGCGGCAAATATCCTTTCCCGTGAGTTCAAGATCCCTCTTTCCGATTATTTCTCCATCGATATCTCTGCCGATGTCCACGTGAGGAGGGTCTTTGCCCGGCTCGGTATCTGTTCGGCGGATGCCTCTGTCGAACAGGTTATCTACAAGGCCAGGTCCCTACACCCCGAGTTTCCCGGTCTGATGGATCTCCCCTGCTGGGAGATAGGGAGACAGTGGTGCAAGCCACATAACCCCGAGTGTGGAGCTTGTTACATGAGGGATATATGTGTGACGGCAAAAGAGGGCGCAACAGTTCCTGAGGAGTGAATCTGGAGGTGGTGTTTTGGAAGAAAAATCTTCAGTACTTGCAGAAGTTTGCAGAGTTCTTTCCGTTTCTGGATCAAATGCTGCAGCCCAAATCCTTTGCCGGGAATACCCCTTCCATCCAAGTACTGCAAAATCCCGAAATTATGGGCCTTGTGAATCCATCAAAATTTTTGTCCGGGATGGCTTTGTGGACCGATATGCTGGACACCGGCTGATTTTTCCACCAGTTCTACGCCTGCTCTCTTTAATGATGCCTGATGAATTCCCATATCAGCTCCTCTGGAAAACGGAAGTTACTCACCCAGCCTATTACGAACTCAGCGCAACCATCGATCATCTGGTTCCAGTTTCCCGAGGAGGGAGTAACGAGGAATCTAATCTGGTTACTACATCAATGATCAAAAATAGCGCAAAAGGCAACTGTACCCTTGAGGAGTTGGGATGGACGGTGCATCCTAAAGGAAATATTGGCGAATGGGACGGCTTGCTCAGTTGGTTTGTAGATTTCACAGAAACTCATCCAGATTTATGTGAAAAAAGTTGGATCAAGAGCTGGTTCCGAGCTGCAAAATCTTTCAGTTCCTAGCAAAGCCAGGTGCGGGCCGTTCCGGTTTTGAAGGCTGGAAACGCTAGTTTTTCTCGCTGGCCCTCGTTGGGGAGGTATCCTTTGTGAGAGATAAAGCGGGGAAGGATGTGGAGTACACGGAAACAGGAGGAGAATTCTACCCCCGTTTCGGAGGGTTCGGAGATCTTAAAGATAGATGGTCGAACCTACCAGAAAGAGATCGCCATCTTTGCGGAAAGGGAACCTTATAAGGGTCACACCTGCGCTTTTGACAACGATAGGAACCTTGCAAGGCACCATCCAGCTAAGGGAATTGGCCAGGGCCGGGTTGGTTTTTCTTGACAGAGGATCTTTCCTGTTGTACCTTTGTATAAACATTGTAACAACCACAGACCAGGGAGGCCATCATGATCAAGAACCTTACCAAACACGGAAACAGTCTGGCGCTGGTCATTGAGAAGCCCCTTCTGGAGCTGCTCGGAGCTGACGCGGAAACGTCCTTCGACGTTACCACCGACGGACAGGTCCTGATCCTTTCTCCGGTGAAGGAAGCCGGCCGCCGGGAGGAGTTCAGGACTGCCCTCGACAAGGTCAATGCCCGCTACCCCAGGGCGCTGAAGAAGCTTGCGGAGTAAGTAATGGAGCCGACGTTCCTCAGTCTGGCCGAAGTGCTGGAGATCCACCAGGATCAGGTGGCGCGTTATGGAGGTGCTTCCGGCATTCGGGATATAAATCTGCTGAAGTCTGCTCTCGCCATGCCGTCGGCCACTTACAGTGGAGAGTTCCTGCACACCGATGTTTATGAGATGGCGGCCGCCTATCTTTTCCATCTGGTCAGGAACCATCCCTTTCTCGATGGCAACAAACGGGTCGGAGCGGTGGCGGCGATGGTGTTCCTTGCCCTGAACGGCTACGACTTCGATACTCCTGAAGATGATCTCGCCGAGATGGTTCTTGCTGTCGCACGTGGCGAGGTAAACAAGGCCGAGGTTGCGGTGTTCATCCGGCGTTGGTGCAGGGAGCCGGGAACCACATAGGTTCAGCCCGTACGTTTTTTAAAAACCAAGATAAAACCTCGTAAATACTGGTTTTTTGGAGCAATCCATCCATCACTGGTGTAGTGAGGTGAGCGTTATTGCCGAGATCCAGGTGTAACTGACTGACTTTCCAACCCAGAGGATTTTTCATTTCCTCCGAAGAGAGCAACGCTTCACTCTCCGCTCCTTACTCTTTTTTATCTCGTCTGCATGAAAGGTGTCCTCCAGATCCTCCAGATGCGTCAATATTGCCTCCCCCCCCGTAAAAAATCCTTGTTCTGTCTGTCCTTTTCGCAAGTCCAGCAAGCTGTTCCTGGATATCTCCCGTCTGTGTTCTATTATCACTGTCCAGGCTCTTTGCCGGCAGTAAAATATACCAATTGACACAAAAAATAGTTTTAGTATAATCATTCTTGGGAAGGAGGTGTTCCCCAGTGGATTTTTTGGATGTTGCAAGAAATGTCCGGAGAAACAGGATCGCAAAGGGCTTCAGTCAACGGAAACTGGCTGGATCTGCGGGTATTTCCGAGCTTTCCGTAAAAAATATTGAATCGGCAAAGGTTGAAGCTCGTATTAAAACCTTGCAGTCTATTGCTAAGGCCCTTGGCGTGAAGCTAAACGAGCTTTTTATCCCAGTGAAAGAATTGCAAACCGTCCGTTTCCGTTCAACAAAAAATATGCGTAAACGTGAAAACATATTGGCTAAGGCCGCCAGATGGCTTGAAGATTTTAACTACCTTGAAGATGTTCTGGGCCGAAAGAACACCTTTCACCTGGAAGCCATTAGAGATTTTTGCTCCAGGGATGAGCCTGCTGAGGCAGCCCGTATTTGCCGTGAGAGGCTGAACCTCGACTCGAAGGAGCCCATTCACGATATTTGCGGCCTCCTTGAAAAAGCCGGAGTAAAGGTTCTTGCGCTTCCTTTGGCTTCAGATGGTTTTTTCGGACTCTCCATAGGTCAGGAGGACGGAGGCCCGGCTATCATTGTCAACGACGAGGATCGAATCACTCCGGAAAGGCGCATTTTCAGCGCTGCACATGAATTGGGGCACCTGATGCTTCACCCGGAGGCTTTCAACGTAAAAGAAACCCTTGAAGACAAGGAACAGGAACATCAGGCGGATTGTTTCGCCGGTTATTTCCTGATGTCTGACGTCGGTTTCATCAACGAATGGGACGAAGCTTCAGGCCTGCACTGGGTTGACAGGATTTTGAAGGTAAAAGGTATTTTTCGGGTCAGCTACAAAACTGTCCTGAAGAGGCTGATCGATCTTGGCAAAATCGATGACACGATATGGCCGAAATTTAACAGTGCCTATTGCAGCAGATACGGGAAAAGATTGCTATTCAGAGAGGAGCCGAATGGATTTGGAGATGGAAACGAACCGTTCAGACTTGCTCCTTTCGTTTTCTTCGAAGATCGTTTCAAACGTCTGGTAAGGGAAGCGGTTGAGAAAGACAAGATATCACTGAGTAGGGGAGCCGAAATGCTAGGCATGCCTATTTTAGAGATGCGGGAACTTATACAGAGTTGGGAGATCGTTGCGTGAAGGACAAAACTGGCGGGCAGAAGATATTGATCATGGATGCCTGCGTCCTGATCGATTTTCTCCATTCTGACAGGAGTGTTTTTAAACTGATCTCGAATCATTTAGGAGCGCTCTACGTGGCAAGCCCGGTACTTGAAGAAATAAAGGAAATTGAAAACGAGCAGGAACTGGCTAAAATTGGTTTGGAAGTGGTTGAACCCGAAACGGGGGATGCCATGGCCCCCGGTGGTAATGTCGGTCCTTTATCATTCCAGGACTGGATTTGCCTGCTAACGGCTAAAAGGAACGGTTTTGCATGTGTCACTAACGATAATAAGCTTATGCAAACTTGCAAAAAGGAAGACGTTGATACTATCAGGGGGTTAGCCCTTCTTGCGAAATTACACGAGGCCGGGGGAATCACCGCGGAGCATGCGCTTCTCATCGGCCGTGAAATCCATAGATCGAACCCTAAACATATTTCAGCCGTAATACTGGCTAAATTCGAGAAAATAATTGAAGGCCAGACAGGAGGTTGAGGCCGTGGAATTCGACAAGGACAAGGTAGATGAGATGACGCTGGCGCTGCTGTGGCTTGTTTTCCATGAGGATCGGGACGGGACGACCAGGGCGTGGAAAAGTTTTGACTGGGGGACTATGGACCGGCTTCATGAAAAGGGCTACATCAGTGACCCGAAAAGGAAGACAAAATCTGTAGCAGTAAGCCCGGAAGGTGCCAGCAAGTCCGAAAAACTTTTCAAAAAACACTTTGGGGTGTAAGGGAACCTTATAGGTATTCAGACCTACGCTTTTGACAAACCATGACAAAACCCCGTAAATACTGGTTTTTTGGAGCAAAAATTAGGCCCAGAGGGGTCTACCATTGAATTATTGCATTAGAGGGACCCCTTGGGTTGGATTATTATTGAGATGACGGAGGTGTGGCTCTTGGGGTCCGCAGGCCGGTAATCCGGCCTTACTTGGGTCTGAAATGCCGCCTCCGTCATTTTTTGTTGTCCGCTGGCGTAATCTGGAATGGTGCCGATCGAAACAGGACAGTGGCTTAAGTGCTAGACGGAAGAAGGAACTCAGGGTCCGACCTGCACAATTCACAAAAAGGATAAAAGCCTTAATTCTTGGGGAAAACCGATCCTTTTTTTTCTTGTCTTGTCCCTTTTTGTAATAATATCTTGCCTCTGATACCTCCCGATGCTGGATAGAGGCGCCATTTCCGGGGTTGCATGGAGTACAGAAGTACGGAAGCCCGGTGGAGTATTCGTCTGCATGGCCTTCCGGTTTGCAAGACCCTTTTTATTGCTGCTGTTTTTCTATCATTAAAATGATTTTGCCAATTGCCATGAATATCTACAGCCGGGCCACTTCCAACACTGCCAGAACCACGAGGATCGCCGCAGCCGCTATCAGCACCATCTTGCGTTCCCCGACCTTGAAGAGCTGCGGCAGTGTTACCTTTCCGTAGAAACCCCACTTAAGAACCCCTTCGTTCAGCCAGGGGTAAAGGGCAGCAAACAGCCCGGAACCTGCCATTATTCCCGCAACTCCCCCCACAAGGGCGTCCATGGAGCCGTTCCCTACGGCCCCGGCGATCGTACCCGGGCAGTAGCCCAGAATGGCAAACCCCACCCCGAATATCAGCCCGCCAATTACGTTCATTCCCAGAGAGCCGGATTTTGGGTAAAGTTCCACCCAGCCTAGCCCTTTCATTGTGTAGATCCCTGCCATACCGACAAGCACTGCCGAAAGCATTACCTTTATTACCGTAAAATCTCTTAGAAGAAGCTGTCCCGCAATGACATCGTACTTTGTGACTCCACCCTTCTGCAGCAGGAAACCAAAGACCAGACCGATCAATAATCCCTGTATAAGCTGGCTAATTCTGCTTTTCTCCTTTGCTGGCAGACTCTGCGCCGACATTACCGTCACCTCCCGGGACTAGAAGCGGAAAAGCAGTCTGGCCGTGACGATCCCGCCAACGAAGAAGCAGGTTGCCGAGATCCAGCTCGACAGGGCCAGCTGCATAGTCCCGCTTATACCGTGACCGCTGGTGCATCCGTCGGCCCACCTCGCCCCGAAACCAAGACAGATGCCCCCAAGCAGAGCGGCAAGTATCCTTTTCACCGCTCCTGTTCCGAACCTTGAGGCCCACAGGGCGGGCACCAGTTGCAAGTGGAAATCACCGGACAGAAGAGCTGAAAAAAGCGACCCGAAAACTATCCCCGTTACAAGCATCCACTGCCAGTCGATGACAAGTTTTACCTTCTGGTAATAGGGTTTGCTGTCAACCATGTCTCCGCGTATCATCTTCTCTATCATCCCGCTTGCCTTTGCGAAGGCCGTGGAACAGGCAATGGGCTTTCGGGATATCAGGAAACTGAGCCAGCTCAGCACGCCGATCCCGGCTCCTACCACGTAAGGCGACCAGCGGATCTCCTTCAGGTAATCCACTCCACCTTCCCCCCTTCTCTCAGGATATGTCCCTGTGTTCCCTCACTTTCGAAAATTCGGTGAAGAACCTCGAACCGTGGGGGTTCATACAGGCCCGGCACTCCTTGACGTAACCGGCGGCGCTGTAGCCGGACATGCCCCCGGCCAGGTTCGTGACGCGCCTGAACCCGTGCTGCTTGAGAATGCTAGCCCCAAGGCTCGAGCGGTTGCCGGAGCTGCACATGACAACGACGTGTTTTTCCATATCCAGTTCAGCGTGACGGGTACGGAGTTCAGAGACCTGGATGTTCACAGCACCTTCGATATGGCTGTCCTCAAACTCGAGGGGTGCCCTGACATCGAGAAGAATGAAGTTGGAATTTTCGACGATCATGTCGTGAAGGTCCCCCGCAGAGATAGCCTCGATATGGCTTGAGGGGAGTCCCTGGGAAGTCCAGTTTGCCATACCCCCGTCGAGATACCCGACGATCCTGTCCACGCCGACCCTTCGGGCCCAGGTGTTGGCCATCTGGGCACTTTTGAAGTCATCTGCCACCAGCAGAATATCTTTGTCCAGGGGCATTACCCAACCAGCGAAGGTGGGGAAGTTGCCGTTGAGATCCAGGTGCCATGTTCCTTCAAGGTGCTGACCTGCAAAGGCGAAATAACTCCTTGCATCAAGAAGGACCGTGCCCGGGTCTTTCATCTTCTCAAGGAAACTTTTCGGTTCCAGTTCCTCCATGACGGGAAGGGTTGAGATCAGGGCCGGCCCCTGACGATTTATATCGCTGCACCGGCTGAAATGGTCCGGAGCCGGGGGCATGTTCTCTGTCAGCGACCTGATGAAATCTGTTTTGTCCCCGATCTGCAGGGCCGGGTTGAATCTGCGTTCGTAGCCTATGGTACTGGTCCACTTGGCCCCCATTGCCCTTCCGCAGAGAGACCCCGCACCGTGGGCCGGGTAGACCTCCACGTAATCGGGCAGTTTCAGTAGCTTGTCGTGAAGGCTGTGATAGAGTTTTCCCGCAAGTTCCTTAGCGATATCGGGAAAAAGATCCGGCCTTCCCACATCCCCCACGAAAAGGGTATCCCCCACAAAGGCTCCTACGGGACTTTGGGACCTGGGCGTGTCGGTCACGACGTAGACAAGGTGCTCCGGGGTATGGCCAGGGGTCTCCAGAACTTCGAGGAGCATGTCCTCTATCTCCACCCTGTCTCCCTCGGAGAGAGGGACATGATCAAAAGTACACCCGGCCGACTTCGCCACATAGATCGTGGCTCCAGTCCTTTTTGCCAGGTCCATGTGACCGGAGATAAAGTCGGCGTGGAGATGAGTCTGAAGGATATGTGTTATTTCCACCCCCATCGAACGGGCTTCGCTGATGTAGATATCCACGTCCCTCTGCGGATCGATAACTGCACAGGCGTTCTTGCCCGCCAGGATGTAGGAACTGTGGGCTATCTTCCCTGTGAAGAAGTGTTTCAGAAGCATGATCTTTCCTCCTCCCGTATTTTTATAATGGCCGGAAAAGCATTCCGTGCCTGTCATTGCTATTTCTAAAGGAAAAAAACAAAAAAGGCAGGAACGACGACCACGATAAAAACCAGCGTCATCCCCGCTCCGGCCTTGATATAGTCAGCGTTGCTGTACCCCCCCGGCGACATAAGGAAGGCATTAACCTGGTGGGTTGGCAAAAGGAAGGAGTTTGCCGCGCAGACAGCTGCCAGAAGCGCCAGGGGGCGCGGGTCGATCCCGCCTATGACTCCCATGTTCATGACCAGCGGGGCCAGAACCATAACAGCCCCAACGTTTGACATCAGCAGGGAGAAAATAGTTGAAAGCAGAGCCACTGCAAGGACCAATATAACAGGGTGCCCCCCCTGTACAAGGTTCATCAGTTTCTCCGCCAGGAATTCGGCCGTACCTGTTTTCTGCATTGCTGTACCCAGGGGGATAAGCCCTCCCAAAAGAAAAATGACCTTCCACTCAATGGCATTGTAGGCTTCCTGGATCGATAGCACACCGGCCAGCACCATGGCAATGGCTCCGGAGAAAAAGGCCATCGATATCGGGGCTCCTGCCAACACCAGCGCTATTGACCCCAGGAAACAGGCGAGCGCCACCCCGATCCTGCTCCGGTCCCTTCTCTCTGCAACAAAGGGCGTGGCTACGACAAAACCTGCTTCTTCCCTGAGTGCTGTGATATTTTCCCAAAGGCCGTGCACAATGAGCGTATCGCCCGGATCGATCTTGTGGTCAGAAAAGTCTCCCATGATCTCCTCCCCCTTGCTGAAGAGCATTACGGGCTCAACCGCATAGCGTTTGCGCAGGGAGAACTGCCGGATCGTCTTTCCGATCATCTCAGACCTGGGGGGTATTATCACCTCGGCAAAACCTGCTCTTCCTGGATCGTCAAGACCTGCAAACCTTCGTGGTTTTTCCAGGGACCTTAGTCCGTGACCGGACGCAAAGGCCTTCACGCCATCCTCGCTTCCCAGCAGGGCCAGCTCCTGTCCGGCCCGGAAAACGGCATCCCGCCAGGGAGCATACTCGGTCTCCCTTCCTTCGGATATACCCAGGATATTGACGTTGTAGATCTCCCACGCTCCCGACTTCTCCGTGGAGATACCTGCAAGGGAACTTTCTTCGGGAATGCTATAGTGCCCGATATGATGAGGCAGATGAAATGCCTCGATGATCTTGTCCTGTACGGATAAAGGCACCTCCCCCGGCCCCTGGCCCGGAAGAACGTACCTACCGAAGATCATGAAGTAGCCTGTCCCCGCGATCAGAAGGATCACCCCAACAGGGGTTACGCTGAAGAAGGAATAGGGCTCCAGCCCGAAGTTGCGGATCAGGTCGTTGATCAGTATCAGGGGACCGGAACCTATCATTGTGAGGGTCCCGCCAAGGATCGCCGCGAAACCCACAGGCATTATCAGGGATGATGGAGGGATCTTTTTGCGGCGAGAAATATCGAGTATTCCCGGGAGAAAAAGGGCCGCAGCCCCTATGTTCTGAATAAAACCTGACAACACTCCGACCGAAAGGGACAAAAGGCCTACGATCCTTCTGCGGTCCGATCCCGCCCGCTTAATGACTGCCGAGGAGAAACGGCCCATGATACCCGTCCTCGCTACACCATGGCCCATTATCATGACGGCCATCATGGCTATCACCGCATTGCTTGAAAATCCGCTGAAGACCTCCGCCGGGGTCAGGGTTCCTGTCCATCCGAGGGCAAGCATGCATACGATAGCCACGATATCGATCCTGAACACATCGACAATCATGAAAAACACCGTAACCAGGAGTATCACCAGAACGACAAGCATGGAACTGTCCATCATATCCCGCTCCCCTGGATCACCCGGGCCGCTCCTTTTTCGGAAACCTTGGAAAACCTTATAGATGTCTACCATTGAATTATAGGATTAGACGGACGTCTTGGGTTGGCTTATTATGAAAAGCGGCTATGGAAGCTGAAGGTCAACTGGGAGAAAAGGTTGAAGAGATCCGGGGAATTCCGGATCTCTGGACTGTGCAGGTGCGGCCCCACTAAACAACTGAAAACAGGTGTGAGGGAGATGGTTTCATGGCAGGAAAGGATCTGCTGAAAAAGGCGGAGTTGGAGTTCGATGTGGTGGTGCTTATTGTTGCGGGAATTACAATGCTTATAACCGGCACGTTACTTTTTCCGGTTTCGGCAGGTGTTCTTCCCTACTATGAGAACGGTCTTTACGGGCTTCTTCTTTTCGTCTTTGCCCTCCAGATGGTCACCCTTGGCAGGACCCCCTTCGGTGATGCCCCCAGGTCGAAAGCCCTCCTGGCAACGGGGGGCGCAATAGCCGCGGTCGGTATAGTCACCTGCTTCATCCCTGATATTTTCAGCCGTGTTCCCCGGATCATCCTGTCCGTCTGTTTCGGCCCGGGGGGCGTTGCACTTCTGCTTCAGATGTTCTTTTCAAAGGACAAATTCCCGAAATGGCGGCAGTACGGGGGGATCTTCCGGCAGCTGATCGCGGCGTGCACGGCGGTCTATGCCCTGTCGGCTCTCATCGGGCTTCTTATATTCAGGCAGGACATGCTCTCCACACCGATGACCGCAGTTGTGGCAATTTTGTCCGGCATTTCATTGGTATACCTTGCGGTCACCCTTCAAAGGGTATATCTGACCTACCCGGAAGCGGTCCACGAACCCGAAGGGGACGTGGATCTTCCTATAGACAGAGCCATGATCCTTCTTACGGGGATTTTCATGGTCCTGCTCGGTATACTTCTCGTGCCGGTGAGCCTGGGAAGGCTCCCCTTTTCCGGAAGCGCCCAGCTCGGGCTCCTGATGGTAATACTGGCCCTCCAGATGCTTGCGACCGGGAATTCCCCCATCGGTCCTTTCCCCCGGACGTGGCTGATGATCATCATCGGGCTCGTTTTCGTCTCATTGGGGGTTGTGTCATGCATCATACCCGGGATCCTGGTCCCTCCGCTGACGGTCCTTATCGGCGTGCTGAACATTCTTGGAGGCGTGCTCATGCTGAAGAGGATCTTTACCCCCATCATCAAAGGTCACGGACGGGAATCCGGCCCTGTTCCGGAAATACTGGTCAGGCTCAACGTGGTCCAGGTGGCCATGAACGTCGTTTCGATCATGTTCGGTACTTCCATGCTGATCCATAACCTGATCCCCGGGATGGTGATAGGCGTTATCCTGGCCGCCAACGGGGGGCTTCTTCTCTACCTGATGCACATAATGTTCGTCATAGACGGAATGAAGAAAGAAGCTGTCCGTTCGTCAGCCTGATGGTTTCACGATAGAAAAGAAGCAGGGGCCCTGTAGGGCCCCTGCTTCTTTTCTGCATCAGTCATCATCGATCTTGTCTAATAATATGTCCCTTTGGTGCGGTAATTCTCCCTGCGCTCAGCTGCCATCTGGCGGGCGAACCTGTCGAATTCCTCCCTGTTCTCCCTGAAAAGGGCGTCGAACTCCTGCATAGATTCCGGAAGGATTATCACTACCTTCTTCTTCTCGATTTCCTGGAAGACATATTCTACCGCTTCATCCACACTGATCGAATCGGGTGGGGGCGTGAGAACACCGAAAAGACCCGTCCTGACATTACCGGGACAGAAAACGCTGAAATTGAGCCCTTCCGTCTCCAGTTCGTACTGCAGGCTCTCGGTCATCCTGATGACTGCCCCCTTGGATGCGGCATATACCGCCTGGTAAGGGACCGGGAGCAGTCCTGCAGCGGAGCCGGTGTTAACGATATGGCCGTATCCTTGCTCGCGCATTATTGGAATAGCCGTGTAGGTTCCGTAGATGACCCCCATGACATTCAGGTCGATGATGAATTTCCAGATATCGAAAGTGATCTGTTCCGTCGGGAGGGTCATGCCCATCCCGGCATTGTTGAATACGAAGTCGAGATGGCCTTCGAAGGAGCTTGCGGCCTCGATCAGTTGCTGGACCTGCTCAAGTTTTGTAACATCGGTAAGGACCGGATGGACCTTGCCGGGGTATTGCTCGTTCAGCCTTTCAGTTTCTTTCTTGAGGTTTTCTTCCTTGACATCACCCATGAAGACAGCCCTGGCGCCTTTTGCAAGAAGGTGTTCAGAGATGCCTAGTCCCAATCCCGATGCAGCACCCGTAACCACAGCGACCTTGTTCTCGAAATATCTTCCCATGTCAGACCTCCTCTGATATTTAAGGAAGGAGCCTTGAATCCCCAACATTCAGCCTGGACGATCCTTTCATCATTTTCGCGGGCAGGTACCTGATCACCGGCAGGTCCGCCAGGGTGCTGATGATCCTGAATTGCACCAGGTTCTGCTCAAGTGTTAAAGGGTACCACTTAATGCAGCCTTCTCCTATCCATACCTGTCTGGCGATAGCCTCCTGGGGGTAAAGGGTTGCATGGCTGAGCGAGGTGCCGCCTTTCCCCAGGTTGGGGATATAGCGCCAGCCGAAGAAGTTTATTCTGGAACTCTCGTTCAATCTGGCGACATCTTCTGTTCCCAGTTCCTCTTTTCTTTCGAGGTCGAGGTTGAGGAAGGTGTTGCACTCGTAACTTGCGCAGGTGAACCAGTGATCCCCGGAATGGCGCTCGACGGCGATATCGGCGAAGACCTTGGGCATCCCGTCTTCCTCTCGACCCCCGATAATGGGGCAGGCTTTGTTCTCCCAGATGACCAAGGGGTACTCCCCCTCCAGTCCCTCGGAGTTCCCGACATACCTGACAGGGGACGACAGTTGGATCAGCCGGTATTCCCCGCCCGACATCCAGTCAACCTCGCGGCAGTTCGCGAACTGGACATTCACCATGGGCTGCAGCAGTTCAAAGTCTTCAGGAATGATCTTCAGGAGGGCTTCCTGGTCCGTCTCGAATTTCAAGCAGATGGTGGTCATGTCCCCGTACACGGTGCGTACCGGGACAAAGGGCTCACCTCCAAAGTGCACCGGCATCTTGTAGACATATTCCTCCCGGATCCTGAACTTGCCTCTCAAAAAACCACCTCCTTTATTATCTCCTAACATTTAGCAAACTATTAAACGCCCCTTTATAATAATTACCTGACGCCGTTTTGTCCAGAAAAAGCAGTACCTTTTGATGGATAGATCTGGCTGATCAGATCTTGATCGCCGGCATTTCCGACCCAGCGGTGATATAATTTAATAAATGCAACCTCGCAACAGGCCTCCGGAACCTGCAGCGTGCCATTCCATTATCATCAACCTGGAGACACCTCTGACAGAACGGTTGAGCTTCAGGCCTGTCGCGAACATTTTGAAAGGAGATGCAGTGATGAAAAAACTGGTTCTTCTCTTTATGGCGGCAGCTCTGCTCACTATGCTTGCTGTACCCGGTTATGCTGCGGTGGAGATCAAGATAGGCCATGTCCTCAACCCGGATCACGCCTGGAACATCAACCTTGAAGGGTTTGCGGAAGCGGTAAAAGCGGAAACTGAAGGCAGAGTGGTGGTAAAGATATACCCGAGTGCCCAGCTGGGCAATGAGAAGGATGTGATCGAGGGTCTTACACTGCAGACCATAGACGGCGGTCTGATAGGTGGAGGTTCTTTTCAGTCCATCGAGCCCAAGTTCGGAATAGAAGCTCTGCCTTATGCCTGGAAAGACCACCAGGCGGCATACGATGCAATGGATGGCGAGATCGGGGATATGTTGCTCGAGATCCTGGATTCAAAGGGGATCAAGGGCCTTGCATGGTGGGAGAACGGTTTCAGGAATATAACCAACAGCAAGAAACCGATCGTCGTCCCAGCTGATATGGAAGGTATGAAGATCCGTGTAACGCCTGATAAAATGCGGCTCGACACATTCAATACCCTGGGCGCCTCCCCAATGCCGATCAATTTCGGCGAACTTTATACCGCCCTTCAGCAGGGTGTTGTGGATGCCCAGGAAAATCCCCTGGCCATCATCTACTCCAGTGCCTTCTACGAGGTCCAGAAGTACCTTTCAATGAGCGGACATATCTGGGGATCGGCTCTTCTTTGTGTGAACAGTTCGGTCTGGAACAGGATATCTGATACGGACAAGGCAATTGTGGAAAAGCTGGCCATGGAGTGGCGCGACAGGGAGCGGGAGCAGATCCAGGCCCAGGAGAAGGACTTCATGGAGAAACTCAAAGAGAAAGGCATGGAGATCAACCAGGTGGACAAGGCTGCATTCAAGGAAGCTGTCCAGCCGGTCTGGCAGGAGTATGAATCTGTCTTCGGCAAGGAAATGATGGACCTTTTGAGGAAATATGGCGAATAAGTCCCGGGATATTCTCTTCAGGGCGGTGGAAGTGTTCCTTTCCATCGCCCTTCTTGTCGTTTTCGCTGAAGTCGTGATAGAGGTGAGTGCCCGGTATGTATTCCATGTACCTTTACCATGGGGTGCTGAAGTGTCTCAGACCCTGCTGGTCTGGATCACTTTTCTCGGTTCGGCCGAGGCCGCCAGAAGAAGAGAGCATATGTCGGTCACGCTGGTTCTGGATGCCATCAGATCAAAGAAACTGCGCAGGGTATTGGAAATCGCGGCCAATCTGATAATTGCGGTTTTTCTCGTTATAGGGACATGGTCGGGGTGGCAGGTGGTCACTAAGACATGGTCCATGCGTACCACTTCACTCCAGATGCCGGCGGGTCTCCTTTATCTGGCTCTGCCAGTCGGCTTTGTGCTTATGATACTGGCAGTGGTCTTCCCTTCCATCCCCGGTGAACAGCGTGATCTTCCGGGGGCCGGGCATGCTCCTCCGGCCGGGGACTGGAGGTAACGGGAAATGCTTACATTGCTTGTGGCAATGGGGCTTTGTATCATCATAGGGGTCCCTATAGCCCTTGCGATAGCAGTTTCCGGTACCGCTTACCTGATATTCGAGTCTACTGTGCCTCTGCTGGTAGTTGCCCAGCGGATGGTGGTCGGCGTGGACTCATTCACCCTGCTTGCGATCCCGCTTTTCCTGCTGGCCGGAAGCCTTATGGCGGAAGGGGATATCACTCCAAGGATAATGAGATTTGCTTCAACACTGGTGGGGCACATCCATGGAGGCATGGCCATGGTAATGGTGGTTTCCTGTATGTTCTTCGGAGCAATATCAGGATCGGGGGTTGCGGACGTTGCCGCAATAGGATCCATCCTGCTTCCTGCAATGAAGGACCAGGGATACAAGCCGCCCTTCAGCGCTACTCTTCTTGGGTGCTCAGGAGCTCTGGCCACAGTTATTCCTCCAAGCATAGTCATGGTAATACTGGGAGTAACCATGGGTGTGTCGATCGGCAAGCTTTTCCTGGGAGGCATACTTCCCGGAGTTGCAACAGGTACTGCGCTAATGGCGATAGCCTACCTTTTTTCCGTAAAGGAGAAATATCCCCGTCTGCCGAAGGCAACATGGGGCGAAAGACTTTCAACATTCCAGAGCGCACTGCTTCCCCTTCTTGCTCCGGTCATCATTCTGGGAGGGATACTCAAAGGCATTTTTACTGCAACGGAAGCTGGAGGAGTGGCCGCCCTTTACGCCCTGGTACTATCGATGTTCGTATACCGCAAGGTAACAGTGAAAAGACTTTTCGGGATCAGCCTTGAAGTTGCGAGGGTAAGTGCAGTGGTCCTCTTCATCATAGCTGCGGCGAACCTGTTTGGATGGATACTGGCCTCAGAGGACATTCCCCAGAAAGTGGCGAACTTCATCCTGTCGATCTCCACAAACTATTGGATCGTCCTGCTTCTTTTCAATCTGCTGCTTCTCATCCTGGGAATGTTCATGGAGACCATAGCCATAATCATCATAGTTCTTCCAATTTTCTTCCCCATCATGTCCCAGCTTGGTATGGACCCGATACATCTTGGGGTAATGGTGTGTGTCAATCTTGCCATTGGAGCGAATACACCACCGCTGGGAGTGGACCTCATTGCTGCATGCAAGATAGCAAATGTCCGTTACGAGGATTCCTTCCGTTTCCTGGGTCCATTTCTCGGAGCCATGGCCCTGATCCTGGTGCTGATGGTAGCATTTCCTCCATTTGTCACCTGGATACCCGACCTGTTCATAAAATAGGAACCTCATAGGTATCAGCCCTCTCGCATTTGACAAAACCCAGGAGGTGCTCCATAGGTGTCTGCCATTGAATTATTGCATTAGACGGACACATTGGGTTGGATGATTATGAAAAGCGATGGAGGTGTGGCTCAAGGTGTACGCAGGTCGGTTTTTGCCGATCTTGCCTGGATCTGAAATGGCGCCTCCGTCATTTTTGTCGTCCACTGGCGTAATCTGGAATGGTGCCGGTCGAAACAGGACAGTGGCTTAAGTGGTAGACGAGACGCCGGGCGATAACCCAGTTACCCGGGGGGTGCTTTTTGTGACTGAAGGGCAAATAACAGTTGGGGTGGATGTTGGCAGCCACATGCACAGGGTGGCGATAGGGATCCCGGAGAAGAAGATAGCAGAGGAATTTGACCTGCCACACAACAAGGAAGGATTCGAGAATTTTTTCGCTCGCATATCTTATTACGAAAAGACATATCAGGTTCCCGTAGTAGTAGCCATGGAGGGCTTCAACGGATACGCAAGGCCCCTGGACAAGATGATACAGAAGAAAGGCTACCGGTTACTGAACGTTAACAACCTCAAACTATGCCGATTCAAAGAGATATTCCCATCACCCGCAAAGACGGACGCCATCGAAGCAAGAAAGATCCTCGAACTGGTAAGACTTCAACCGCTGCTGAGTTACCAGGAAGTGATCTGTCACCAACACCCATATTATGGGGCTAAATTTACATCCAGATTCCCGCACATGGATACATTCCTGAGGTGAAGTCTTGTAAACGGATGTGGTATTCCTGGTTCAGGAAGAATCTGGACGGGGGTGCCGGCCGTGGCGAAGCTAAAGGAGCATCACATCATGTGCGCGGAAGAACTCGCAAACCACAAAAGTGTCAGGGATATCGCGTCCACCTTTGGCGTGGACGAAAGCACCCTGAGATACAGGCTTGACAGACATAAAGATGGTTCAGTCGACGGGAGATCGCTCCAGGAGGAAGCATGCGCTCCCTACGAGCCGGTCATTTCGGACTGGATCCAGCAGCAGGAGGATAGACAACCGGGGGTCCGCCGGGAACCGATCCAGTTGTTATACGAAACCCTCCAG
>WOYI010506047.1_pt1 | contig 17214 bp, 12 predicted proteins | sample 6423411 | NCBI WGS metagenome assembly WOYI01 (sample SAMN13441803, study PRJNA592873) | oil field metagenome | biome: oil field; feature: oil-well bore; material: oil-contaminated soil; isolation source: oil-contaminated soil from oil-well borehole | place: Germany: Wietze | collected 2016-10-18 ...
GCGGGCGAGGCCTTCGACCTGACCGCGACGCACGAGGCGAAGGACAGCACCTATGCCGGGATCGTCCGGCTGGTGGAGGAGGCGCAGGCGTCCAAGGCGCCGATGTCGCGGCTGGCGGATCGCTGGTCGCTGGGCTTCCTCGCGGTCACGGTCGGCATCGCCTTCGCGGCCTGGTGGTTCACCGGCGATCCGATCCGGGCCGTCGCCGTGCTGGTCGTCGCCACGCCCTGTCCGTTGATCCTTGCGGTGCCGGTCGCACTTGTGGCCGGTCTCTCGCGCGCGGCGCATTTCGGCGTGCTGATCAAGGGCGCGGGACCGCTCGAGACGATGGCGCGCATCCGCACGCTGATCCTCGACAAGACCGGCACCCTGACGGACGGCCGCCCGCAGATCGTATCGATCGACAGTCACGACGGCATGGGCGAGGACGACATCCTGCGCTTCGCCGCCGCGCTCGATCAGGCCTCGAAGCATCCCGTGGCGCAGGCCATCGTCGCCACCGCGAAGGCGCGGGGCCTGACGCTGCCCGTGCCTTCCGAAGTCGCCGAGATCCCGGGCGAAGGGGTCGTGGGCCATGTCGAGGGCCGCCGCGTCATCGTCGGCGGCGACGGCTTCGTGGCATCCCGGGTCGGGCGGCCGGCGGGCGATCATCCCGCCATGGCCGCCGGATCGGTCCTCGTCGCCGTCGCGGTCGACGGTCACATGGCGGGGCACCTCGTCATGTCCGATCCGCTGCGAGAAGGCGCGGGCGCCATGCTGGACGGGCTGCGCCGTCAGGGGATCGGGCGCATCCTGCTCGCCACCGGCGACCGTGCGGACGTGGCGGAGCGGGTGACCGAGGGGCTCGGCCTCGACGGGCTGCGCGCCGGGCTGACACCGGACCAGAAGGTTCTGCTGGTCCTCTCCGAGCGCAAGCGCGGCCCCGTCATGATGGTGGGCGACGGGGTGAACGACGCGCCTGCGCTGGCGGCGGCCGACGTGGGCGTCGCGATGGGTGCGCGGGGCGCCGCGGCGTCGGCCGAGGCGGCCGACGTGGTGCTGCTGGTCGACCGGATCGACCGGCTGGGCCCGGGGATCGAGATCGCGCGCGCCTCGCGCCGGATTGCGGTCGAAAGTGTCGTCGCGGGAATCGGTCTGTCGGTCATGGGCATGATCGCCGCCGCCTATGGCTACCTCACGCCGGTGCAGGGCGCCCTGCTGCAGGAGGTGATCGACGTCGCCGTGATCCTGAACGCCCTGCGTGCCCTGCGCATCGCGCCGCAGGAGCCAGCGACACCGGAACCGCGGGCTGTCTCCTCAGGGCAGGCCGACATCGCGCAAGGAGCCACGCCATGAGCCGCCTCTCCCATTCCGAAATCCACATGGTCCACCGCATCGGCTGGCTGCGGGCCGCGGTTCTCGGTGCCAATGACGGTCTCGTCTCGACCGCGAGCCTCGTGGTCGGCGTGGCCGCGGCCGGATCGGGGCGTCCCGAGATTTTGATCGCGGGGCTGGCAGGGCTGATGGCCGGTGCGATGTCGATGGCGGCGGGCGAATATGTCTCGGTCAGCTCGCAAACCGACGCCGAACAGGCGGATCTTGCGCGCGAGGCCCGCGAACTCGAGGAAACGCCCGAGGCCGAGCTCGAGGAGCTGACCCGGATCTATGTCGAGCGGGGGCTGGACCGCGACCTGGCCGAAAAGGTGGCCTTCCAGCTGACCGAACGCGACGCGCTCGGATCCCATGCCCGCGACGAACTCGGCATCTCGGAAACCGTAACGGCCCGCCCGATCCAGGCGGCGCTGGTATCCGCGCTGACCTTCGCCGTTGGCGCGGTGCTTCCCCTGATCGTCGTGCTGCTTGCAGCCGAAGCGCAGATCGCGCTTTTCGTGGCAGCATCGACAATACTTGGCCTCTCGGTTCTTGGTGGACTGGGCGCTTCCGCCGGCGGCGCTGGCGTCGTTCGCGGGGCCGCGAGGGTCACGCTCTGGGGCGCTCTCGCAATGGCTGCGACAGCCGCAGTCGGGGCGTTGTTCGGTGTCAGCGTGGGGTAGCAATGCTTGGGTTTCCGGGTGGAGAACGTTGGAACCCGGTCCCGTTCCCTCCGCCAACGACAGTGTCCCACCGGATGGTATGGGAGCGCCGCCCAATGGCCGACTTTTGCTCCGCCGTTGACACCGACATTCGCTTCGCCCCGATCCAATGGCCGCTTTTGGGCTGATACACCAATCGGTGGTAGCGGCGCCCGGAAATGTCGACCGAGTCAGCCCTGACGCCGGGGCCAGCGGTTCAACGATGATGGGTGCGGACCACGCGATTGGGTTGGTCGGGATCGGGTCAGAGGCAAATCCCGAAACTGACGTTCGCGCCTGGAAGGGCGAGTTTTCGCCCTCCCCAAGTATCAGGCGCGCCTCGTGACGAAAGTCAAGGCATCCGCCAACTACGCATGAAAGTGTCGCGGTCGAGTCGGGGTCCACGCATCCCGAGACCGCAAGAAGAACATATGCGAAATACCGAATTGAACCAGATCAAGAAAGCAGCGCGGCGGCCATGCGATTGTATCGACATGGTCCCCAATCTCCGCCTCTTGATCGCGCTCCTGATATCGCTGGCGACCGGGCTGGCGGGCGGGCCGCGTATGCACGCGATGGGTGCGGACGGAAATCTCGTGGCGATGGTGATCTGTTCGCAGGACGGGGCGCAGACGATCTACGCGAACGCCGACGGCAGCCCGGCGCTGCCCGCTTCGGATTGCGCGACGTGCCCTCTGTGCATCGCGCTCTCCATCCCCGCCCTGGCTGCGCCCGAACAATCCGTGCCTGTTCGGACCGCGCGCCGGTATCGCGGGGTTCGTCCGGCGGCAACCATCGTGCGGACACGGCGCCACGTGCGCCCGCAATCGCGGGGGCCCCCGCCCGAGGCCCCCGAATGCATCGACCCGGCACGTGCCGTCATGGTGGGGACGCGCCCACCAGCGGCCGGAACCGGCTTCATCGACGTCGGTTCACCTGATCTCGGAACGTGCCGACGCTACGGGCGATACTTCAAGGACGCCCGCCAATGATCAAACTCCGAGTTCTCCTTTCCCTGATCGCTTTCTGCCTCGCCGCCCTTCCGGCGGCCGCGGAGACGGTGCTTTCCAAGGTCATGACCGAGGTCTCCGCCAGCACGCTTGTGCAGGGGGCCGACGCCTTCGGCACACCCCGCGACGATGTTGCGGTCGCCCCGGTGCTGAAAGGTGGCGAAACCATCGGCTGGGCCTTCGTGACCAGTGATTTCGTCGGCACGACGGGCTATTCCGGCAAGCCCATCCACACCATGGTCGCGGTCGACAAGGATGCGAGGATCATCGGCGTCCTGCTGGTGAAGCACTCCGAACCCATCGTCCTGATCGGCATACCGGATTCGAAGATGAAGGCGATGGTTGCCGGCTATGTCGGCCTTGATCTGGTGGATGAGGCGGAGTCGGGCGGCACCGCCCACGATGTGGACATCATCTCGGGCGCCACGGTCACGGTGATGGTGATCGACGATTCCATCGTGCGCTCGGGCCTCAAGGTGGCGCGCGCGCTTGGGCTCGGCGGGCTCAGGCCCGAGGAAAAGGCCAGCGGTCCCGCCTTCGAGATCGACCCCGAGGCCACCGCGCCGCAGGACTGGATGGCGATGGAGGGCGATGGCACGCTGCGCCGGCTGTCGCTGGATGCGGGGCAGGTGAACGGGGCTTTCGCCGCGCTCGAGGATCAGCGCGCCGCCGAACGCCCGCTCACCGTCCCGACCGAGACCACCTTCATCGAGATGCAGACCGCGCTGGTGTCGGTGCCCGCGATCGGCAAGGCGATCCTGGGAGAGGCGGAATACGCCAACCTGACCGGCTGGCTGCAACCGGGCGAACACGCCATCGTCATCGTCGGCCGTGGCCTTTACAGCTTCAAGGGCTCGGGCTACGTGCGTGGCGGCATCTTCGACCGGATCGTGCTGATCCAGGGCGACGTCTCGGTGCGGTTCCGCGACCGGATGCACAAGCGACTGATGGCCGTGGCGGCCGCCGGTGCGCCGGACTTCGCCGAGACCGACATTTTCAAGATCCCCGCCGATGTGGGCTTCGATCCGACGCAACCGTTCCGCATCCAGCTTCTGGTGCAGCGCGAGGTGGGGGCGATCGAAAAGCTCTTCACCACCTTCGACCTCGGGTACCAGCTGCCACAATCCTATCTGCGCCCGGTCGCGGTCGCTTCGGCGGCCGCGCCCTCGGCCGCCGAAGCGACCGCCGCGCAGGATGAAAGCGCTGCCCAGGCCGAGCTGTGGAAGAAGATCTGGCTGGGGTCGAAAACCGAGATCGCGATCCTGGCCGCGATGCTCTTCGTCCTCACGGCGGTGTTCTTCTTCCAGACCTGGGCGACGCGGAATGCGCGCGTGTTCTTCTGGTTCCGCATCGCCTACCTCTCGGTCACACTGGTCTTCCTCGGCTGGTACGCCAACGCGCAGTTGTCGGTGGTGAACCTGATGGCGCTGTTCGGGGCGCTGGTTTCGGGGTTCAGCTGGCAGGCCTTCCTGCTCGATCCCCTGACCTTCATCCTCTGGTTCTCTCTCGCCGCCGCGCTGCTCTTCTGGGGGCGGGGTGCCTATTGCGGCTGGCTCTGCCCCTTCGGCGCCTTGCAGGAGCTGCTGAACCGCGTCGCCAAGGCGCTGCACATCCCGCAATGGACACTGCCCTGGGGCCTGCACGAACGTCTCTGGCCAATCAAGTACATGATCTTCCTTGGCCTTTTCGGCGTCTCGCTGATGAGCATCGAACAGGCCGAACACCTCGCCGAAGTGGAGCCGTTCAAGACCGCCATCATCCTCAAATTCGTCCGCGCCTGGCCCTTCGTCGCCTATGTGGCGGCACTTCTGATCGCCGGGCTGTTCGTCGAGCGGTTCTACTGCCGCTATCTCTGCCCGCTGGGCGCGGCGCTCGCCATTCCGGCGCGGCTGCGGATGTTCGACTGGCTCAAGCGCTATCACGAATGCGGCCACCCCTGTCAGACCTGCGCCAACGAATGCCCGGTGCAGGCGATCCACCCGACCGGCGAGATCAATCCGAACGAATGCGTGAACTGCCTGCATTGCCAGGTGCTGTATCAGTCCGACGCGAAATGCCCCGTGGTCATCAGGAAAGTGAAGCGGCGCGAAACGGTTGCCGCGTCACCCCTCCGCGACCTCGGGCACCACCCCAACTCACCCAAACCCCAGACATCCAACTGAAAGGAGTCCAGACCATGTCAGAGCATCAGAGTTCAGGATTTAGCCGCCGGGCGCTGCTCGGCGCGACGGCAGGCGGAGCGGCCATCGCCGGAGGGCTTGGCGGACGCCTGGCGCTGACCGGCGGCGCCATCGGCGCGGCCAGCCTCGCCGGCACCACCGCCGCAACCGCGGCCGAGGCGGCAAATGTCGCGCCGGGCCAGCTCGACGAATATTACGGCTTCTGGTCCTCGGGCCAGACCGGCGAGATGCGCATCCTCGGCGTCCCGTCGATGCGCGAACTGATGCGGGTGCCGGTGTTCAACACCTGCTCGGCCACCGGCTGGGGGATCACCAACGAATCGAAGAAGATCCTGACCGAAGGTCTGACCGAGAAGACAAAGAAGCATCTCGCCGCCAACGGTCTCGAGTTCCCGCGCAATGGCGACCTGCACCACGTCCACATGTCCTTCACCGAAGGCCGCTATGACGGGCGTTTCCTTTTCATGAACGACAAGGCCAACACCCGTGTCGCCCGGGTCCGCTGCGACGTGATGAAATGCGACAAGATCATCGAGATTCCGAACGCCAAGGGCATCCACGGTCTGCGTCCGCAGAAATGGCCGCGCACCAACTATGTCTTCGCCAATGGCGAGGATGAGGTGCCGATGGTCAACGACGGCAAGATCCTCGACGATCCGTCGCAATACGTGAACTTCTACACCGCGATCAACGCCGACGAGATGACCGTCGCCTGGCAGGTGATGGTCACCGGCAACCTCGACAACACCGACGCGGATTACGACGGTAAATATGCCTTCTCGACGAGCTACAACTCGGAAATGGGGATGAACCTCGCCGACATGACGGCGTCGGAAATGGACCACGTTGTCGTCTTCAACCTCGCCGAGATCGAGAAGGGGATCGAGGCAGGCGACTTCGTCGAGCTGAACGGCGTCAAGGTCATCGACGGGCGCAAGGGCCAGAACAAGAACTACACCCGTTACATCCCGATCGCGAACAACCCGCATGGCTGCAACATGGCGCCCGACAAGATCCACCTCTGCATCAACGGCAAGCTGTCGCCGACGGTTTCGCTGATCGACGTGCGCAAGCTCGACGACGTGTTCTACAACGGCGCCGATCCGCGTTCGGTCGTGGTTGCCGAACCGGAACTGGGTCTCGGGCCCCTTCACACCTGCTTCGACGGGCAGGGGCGCGCCTATACGACGCTGTTCCTCGACAGCCAGGTCGTGGTCTGGGACATCGAAAAGGCGGTGAAGGGTGAAGACCCGATCATCACCAAGGCCGACGTCCACTATCAGCCCGGCCACAACTCGACGGCCGAGGGCGAGACGCTTGATGCCTCGCCGAAGTTCTACATCTCGATGAACAAGTTCTCCAAGGACCGATTCCTCAACGTCGGCCCGTTGAAGCCGGAGAACGAGCAGGTGTTCCTGATCGAGGGTGACAAGCTGACGCTGGTGCATGACGGCCCGACCTTTGCCGAGCCGCACGATTCGATCATCGTGCATGCCTCCAAGGTGAACCCGCTGAACGTCTGGAACCGCCAGGATCCGATGTGGGCCGAGACCCGCAAGCGGGCCGAAGCCGACGGCGTCGACCTCGACGACTATCAGGACACGGTGATCCGCGACGGCAACAAGGTCCGGGTCTACATGTCGAGCCAGGCGCCGCAGTTCGCCATCGAAAGCTTCACGGTCATGGAAGGCGACGAGGTCACGGTGACGGTCACCAACCTCGACGATATCGACGACCTGACCCACGGCTTCACCATGGGCAACCACGGCGTCGCGATGGAGATCGGGCCGCAGGCGACAAGCTCGGTCACATTCATCGCCGGACAGCCGGGCGGTTACTGGTACTATTGCCAGTGGTTCTGCCACGCGCTGCACATGGAGATGCGCGGCCGGATGTTCGTGGAACCGAAAGCGACCTGACCATGTTGAACCGCCTTCTTCCGGTCCTGCTGCTGCTCGCCGCGCCCCTCTGGGCGGCGGAGGTGCAGATCATGCCCGGGGACGGCACGTTGAGAAACGCCATCGCCGGGGCATCCCCCGGCGATGTGCTCGTGCTTGCCGGCGGCGTCTACGCCGGCCCCGTCACCATCGACCGGCCACTCACTTTGACAAGCTCCGCCGAGGCGGTTCTCGACGGCGAGGGGAAGGGCACGGTGATCACCATCACCGCCGACGACGTCGCGGTCCGCGGCATCACGGTCAGGAATTCGGGCCGCGAGAACGCAAACATCGATTCCGGCATCAAGATCGTGAAAGGCGCCGACCGGGCGCTTGTCGAAGGCAACTTGCTCGACGGCAACCTGCACGGTGTCGATGTGCACGGAGGCCACGACGCCGTGGTGCGCGGCAACACGATAGTCGGGCTTCGACTGGACCGGATGAACGACCGCGGAAACGGCGTCTATGTCTGGAACGCGCCCGGTGCCGTGATCGAGGACAACGACATCCGCTATGGGCGCGACGGCATCTTCTCGAACACCTCGACCCGGGACATCTTCCGCAACAACCGCTTCCGCGATCTGCGCTTCGCCATCCACTACATGTATACCCACGACAGCGAGGTGTCCGGCAACGTCTCGGTCGCCAACCATCTCGGCTACGCGATCATGTATTCGAACAATGTCCGGGTGACGGAAAACCTGTCCCTCGGCGACCGCGAACATGGCATCATGCTGAATTACGCGAACAACGCGGATGTGAGCGGCAATCTGGTCCGGGGCGGCACCAGAAAGTGCCTGTTCATCTACAACGCCCACAAGAACCTGATCTACGACAACCGCTTCGAAGGCTGTGGGATCGGCATCCATTTCACCGCCGGCTCCGAACGCAACGTGCTGACCGGAAACGCCTTCGTCGGCAACCGGGAGCAGGTGAAATATGTCGGCACCAGGCACGTTGAGTGGAGCTTCGAGGGACGCGGCAACCACTGGTCGGACCACCCGGCCTTCGACCTGGACGGCGACGGCACCGCCGATACCGTCTTTCGCCCGAACGACCTGATGGACCATATCCTGTGGTCCCAGCCTGCCGCGGCGCTTCTCACGGGCTCTCCGGCCGTGCAACTCGTGCGATGGAGCCAGAAGAGCTTCCCCGCCACGCTGCCCGGCGGCGTGCTCGATTCTCACCCCCTGATGACCGCAACGGTCATTCCCGTCCCGCCCGCGATCGAGGCCATGGAAGCCGAGGTCGCCGGCCGCTGGGCGGAAGGAAAAAATGATGACATCGACGCTGAAAATCTCGGAACTCACTAAGACCTTCGCGGGGATCAGGGCGCTCGATGCCGTCTCGCTGACGGTCGAGCCGGGAAGCCGCGTCGCGCTTCTCGGTCACAATGGCGCGGGCAAGTCGACGATGATGAAGATCATCCTCGGGCTTCTGCCCTTCGATGCCGGCACGGTCGAGGTCTGCGGCGCCGCGCCCGGTTCCGCGCAGGCGCGCAAGCAGGTGGCCTACCTGCCGGAAAACACCGCCTTCCACCCCGCGCTGACCGGCGAGGAGCAGATCGGCCAATACCTGGCGCTGCGCGGCGAAGATCCGGCAAAGGCGCGCGACCTTCTCGACCGTGTCGGCCTGCATGACGCGGCCCGCCGGCGGATCGGCACCTATTCGAAAGGGATGCGCCAGCGCGTCGGTCTTGCGCAGGCGCTGATCGGCAAGCCGAAGCTTCTGGTGCTGGACGAACCGACCTCGGGCCTCGACCCGGTGTCGCGGCGAGACTTCTACGCGCTCCTCGACGGCCTTGCGGCGCAGGGCGCGGCGATCCTGCTCTCCTCACATGCCCTGACCGAGGTCGAGGCCCGGACCGACCGCATCGTGATCCTTTCCAACGGCCGCATGGTCGCGACCGGCACGCTTGCCGACCTGCGCCGCACCGCCGCGCTGCCGGTGACGATGCATGTCACGGCGAAGAACGGCTATGCGTCCGAGATCGCCGACGCTCTGCCCGGCGCGATCCGCGTCGGCGCGGATCTGCGTCTGTCTTGCGGACAGGAGGAAAAGCTCGGGATGCTGGCGCGGGTCGCGGGACTTCGCGACAAGCTCGCCGACATCGAGGTGGTGCCGCCCAGTCTTGAAGACATCTACAGCCATTTCAGCCGGAGGGACGGGCAATGAACCGCATCCTCGCGACCGCCAGGACGGAATTCCGCATCGCGCTGCGCAACCGATGGGTCGCGATCGCCATCGGCCTCATGGCCCTCTTCGCGCTGGTTCTCTCCGCCGCGGGCTCCGCGCCCACCGGCGGGCTCGGCGTTGACCGCCTGTCGGTCACTGTCGCCTCGCTCACCTCGCTGGCGGTCTATCTCGTGCCGCTCGTCGCGCTTCTGATGTCCTTCGACGCCATCGCCGGCGAGGTCGAACGCGGCACGCTGCCGCTTCTGCTGACCTATCCCGGCGGGCGGGTGGAAATCCTGATCGGAAAGCTCGTTGCCCATCTCGCCGTTCTCACCCTTGCCGTTGTCGCGGGCTACGGCCTTGCCGGTGTGGCGGCGCTCCGGGCCGATCCCGCCGCGGCTGCGGGCCTGCCGGCCCTCTTCCGCCTGACCTGGACCTCGGTTCTGCTCGGGGCGACCTTCCTTGGCGTGGGTTATGCGCTGTCGTCACTGGCCCGCCGCCCGTCCGGGGCGGCGGGGCTGGCGATGGGGTTCTGGCTTGGCGCCGTGGTCCTCTATGATCTCGGCCTGCTCGCCGCCGTCGTCGCCGATGACGGCGGCTGGTTCACCACCGATCTCTTCCCTCTCGCGCTTCTGGCAAACCCCGCAGACGCGTTCCGGCTGTTCAACCTTGCCGCATCCGAGGCCTCCGCCGCCGCCGCTGGCGTCGCCGGGGCGGCCAGCTCGGTACCGCTCTGGCAGTCGGCGCTGTCGGTGTTCGTCTGGCCACTGCTCGCACTGGCGGCGGCAACCGCTGCCTTGCGAAAGGTGACCCCATGAAACCTGTGCTGATCCTCGCCTTTCTCCTTGCCGCGTGCCGCGAAGAGGCCCAGGACATCTCGCCCGTCACCCTGACCGAAACTGCGGTCGGCCATTACTGCCAGATGGATATTCTGGAACATGCCGGCCCGAAGGCGCAGGTGCATCTCGAAGGCTACCCCGGCAAACCGCTCTTCTTCAGCCAGGTGCGCGACGCGGTGGCCTATTACCGCCTGCCCGAACAGGACGGCGTGATCCTCGCGATCTATGTCAACGACATGGGGGCTGCCGGCGCGACATGGCAGGAGCCCGGCAGAACCAACTGGATCGATGCCGCCACGGCCTACTTCGTCGTCGGCTCCGCAGTCGAGGGCGGCATGGGGGCGCCGGAACTCGTCCCCTTCGCCGATCCCGACAAGGCCGACGCCTTCGCGACGGCGCGCGGCGGCACCGTCCACTCCCTGTCGGACGTGCCGGACGGCGCCGTCATCGCCCCGGCCGACCTCGTCAGCGAGACCGGCGGCAATGATGATGCCGATTTCAATGCGCGCCTCAAGGCGCTTGGCGAAAGGATCGAGGGATGACCCCATGTTGAACCGCCGCCGTTTCCTGTCCATCTCTGCCGCGGCACTGGCGTTTTCGCCCGAGGCCCGCGCCGGCGGGGTGCCGATGCATCTCTGGTCCGGCATCGCGCTCGGCGCCCGGGCGACGATCCGCCTCTCCCATCCCGATGCAGCGGCCATCACCAGGCGCGCCGCCGCCGAGATCGAGCGGCTGGAGAACGTGTTCAGCCTCTATCGGTCCGACAGCGCCCTGATGCGCCTGAACGCGACCGGCCGGCTGGACGCGCCCCCGCCGGAACTTCTGGAATGCCTGACGCTTGCCGGCGCCGTGCATGGTGCCACGGGCGGACTCTTTGATCCGACCGTGCAACCGCTCTGGGCGATCTGGGCCGAACGCGCGACGGCGGGCACGCGGCCCGCCCCCGCCGAACTTGCAAGGCTGCGCGCGCGCGGCGGCTGGCCCGATCTGCGCTACTCCGCATCGGCCGTGTCGCTTGCTCCGGGCGGCGCGCTGACGCTGAACGGGATTGCGCAAGGCTACATCGCCGACCGCATCGCCACGCTGCTTGAGGCCGAGGGTCTGACCGATATCCTGATCGATACCGGGGAACACCGCGCCCTCGGCGGCCATCCCGATGGCGGCGCCTGGCCCGTCAAGCTCGCTCAGGGGGGCGCGGTGGGTCTGCGCTCCCGCGCCCTGGCCACGTCCGCGCCGCTTGGCACAGTCTTCGACAAAGCCGGCAAGCAGGGCCATATCCTGCACCCGGCAACCGGCGAGCCTGCGGCAACGCCTTGGCGCGCCATTTCGATCTCGGCCCCCTCGGCCGCCGTGGCAGACGCACTTTCGACCGCCGCCTGCCTTGCCGGAAGCCGCGCCGAGATCGACGCATTCGCCGATGCCTTCGCCGGCGCCCGGTGTGAATCCGCCATCCCAACCTGAGGACCGGCCCTTGCGGCGTGCAATCTCGACCCCCTGAGGCTGGGAATTCTGGCCCCCCTGATGTTCTGCAAGACCGTTGGTTGCGAGGCAGCGAACGGAGCGAGGGATGAAGCGGGTGCACGCCCGCCTCGGGCCGGGAGAAGGGTCAAGTCGAGAATCAGCTCGGGCTGGCGCGAGAGCGGTTCATCACGCCGCGCCTGCGGGTCAAAAGTCTGGACGAGCTAAACGCCTGCGCGCGCTACGACAGCCTCGGACCGAACCCGGCCCTTTCCACTCCTTCAAGACATCGCCGGAGATCATCCGCCTGGCCGTCATGATGTACATCCGCTTCCCGCTGTCGCCCTGAAACGTGGAAGATCTGCCGCATGAGCGGCAGCCATCCTGTCCTTGCCGAGACGGGTCCGCATTCGGCTGGCAGCACCCTTCACGGTCTCGGCGCCTTCACTGCCGATCTCGTGCGGGACCCGCCGGTCGAGATTCCGATCGCTCGCGGGGCCAAGTCCGAACGATTGCAGCCACACGCGCTACCCGATAGAACCGAAGGTCAAGGGCCAGCCAGAAAGCCAGCCAAAGCCGGATTGCGTTGCGGATATCGTTGCGCAAGCCATGTGAAGACACCGCCGTGAACGGACAGGGAGCGTTTGTGACCGTGAACGACTTTTCGCTCATCACCATCGCGCTGCTCCCGTTCATCGGGGCGCTGTTCCCGGGGCTCATGATCCGCGCGGGGCGGAATACATCTGCGATCTTCACCGCACTTCCGACGGCGCTTTCCCTGATCATGCTGCTGCTGCTCGCCCCGTCGGTGATGGACGGGCAGGTGATCACCGTGGAGCTTCCCTGGCTGCCGCAACTCGGCCTCTCGGTCGCGTTCTTCCTCGACGGGCTTGGCCTTCTGTTCGCGGCGATGATCCTCGGCGTCGGGCTGCTGATCACGCTTTATGCGCGGTTCTATCTTTCGGGCGATGACCCGATGGGCCAGTTCTACACGTTCCTGCTGCTGTTCCAGGGGGCGATGCTCGGTATCGTGCTTTCCGACAACATTCTGCTTTTGCTGATTTTCTGGGAGCTCACGAGCCTTTCGTCATTCCTTCTGATCGGCTACTGGAAGCACCTGCCCGAAGCGCGTCAGGGCGCGCGGATGGCGCTTGCGGTGACCGGATCCGGCGGGCTCGCGATGATCGCCGGGATGCTGATCCTCGGCGAGATCGCGGGAAGCTACAAGCTGACCGACATCCTCGCCGCGGGCGAGGCGATCCGGGCTTCTGACTGGTACCTGCCGGCGCTGATCCTGATCCTGCTGGGCGCTTTCACCAAGTCGGCCCAGTTCCCGTTCCACTTCTGGCTGCCACACGCGATGGCCGCGCCGACGCCGGTATCGGCCTATCTGCATTCGGCGACCATGGTGAAGGCGGGCGTCTTCCTGATGGCGCGGATGTGGCCGGCGCTGGCCGGCACGGAGGCATGGTTCTACATCGTTACGACCACCGGGCTGGTCACCATGGTCCTCGGGGCGCTGATCGCGCTTTTCAAGGACGATCTCAAGGCGCTGCTGGCCTTTTCAACGGTCAGCCATCTTGGCCTGCTGACGATGCTGCTGGGGTTCGGAACGCCGATGGCGGCTGTCGCGGCGGTCTTTCACATCATCAATCACCTGACATTCAAGGCCGCGCTCTTCATGACCGCGGGCATCGTCGATCACGAGACCCATACCCGCGACATCAAGCGGCTTGGCGGGCTGAGAACGCTCATGCCGGTGACGTTCGCCATCGGGTCGCTCGCGGCGCTGTCGATGGCGGGGATGCCGCTGCTGAACGGCTTTCTCTCCAAGGAAATGATGCTGGAGGAGGCCGCGCATACCGACTGGGCGGGCAGCCCCCATGCGGTGCCCGTGCTCGCCACGCTGGGCGCGCTCCTGTCGGTAGCCTATTCCTTCCGCTTCGTCGGCCATGTCTTCCTCGGCCCGGTGCGCGGGGACTACCCGCACGAACCCCACGATCCGCCGTTCGGCCTTTGGGTCGCGCCAGCCCTGCTGGTCGGCCTTGTCGTCGCGATCGGCCTCCTGCCGCATATCGCCGAACCCCTCGTCCGCGTGGCCGCGGGCGCGGTGACCGGGGGCACGTTGCCGGAGTTTCATCTGAAGATCTGGCACGGGATCACCCCCGCGCTCTTCATGTCGGTCATCGCGGTTCTGGGCGGCGGTGCCCTGCTGGCGATCCATCGCCCCCTGGATCGTGCCTGGATCGCCGCGCCCCGGCCCGAGGCCAAGGCGATCTTCGACCGCCTGGTCGGCGGAGCGGTCGGCCTGTCGCGGCGCATCACGCAAATGACCCATGACGGCGCGATGTCCCGTTACCTCGCGATCTTCGTCGCCTCGACCACCGTGCTCGGCTACCTCGCCTGGCGCGGCGGCGGGTTGCCGGCGGCCACGCGCGACCTTTTGCCGGTCCCGCCGCTGGTTCTGGTGGGCTGGATCCTTCTGCTGGTGGCGACCGGATCGGTCGTGCTGATGCATCGCGACCGGTTCCGGGCCCTCATCGTGATCGGCATCATCGGCCTGACGGTTTCGGTGGGCTTCGTCTACCTTTCGGCCCCGGACCTGGCGCTGACGCAGATATCGGTCGAGACGGTGACCATCATACTGCTGCTGCTGGCGCTGCACTACATGCCCAAGGCCTCGCCGGTCGAAAGCTCTGCCGGGCGGAGGATCAGGGACGGCGTGATCGCCGTCGCAGCCGGGGGCGGCGTGGGCGCGCTCGCCTACATGTTCCTGCTGCGCGATACCCCGTCGATCTCGGACTATCACCTCGCGAATTCCTACGAGGGCGGTGGCGGCACCAATGTCGTGAACGTCATCCTCGTCGATTTCCGCGGCTACGATACCTATGGCGAGATCATCGTCCTCGGGATCGCGGGTCTCGTCATCTATGCGGTGATGGAGGCGCTCCTGAACGGTCCGGCGGGGCGCAAGCTGCGCAGTACCGACTATTCCCGGGACGGGTCCCGGGACAGGCATCCCCTGATGATGGTCATCGCCACCCGTGTCATGATGCCGATTTCCATCCTTGTGGGGGTCTACATCTTCCTGCGCGGGCACAACCAGCCGGGCGGAGGTTTCGTCGCCGGTCTGGTCGTGTCGATCGCGCTGCTCATGCAATACATGGCGTCGGGCTTTGCCTGGACCCAGAGCCGCCAGCGGATCGAGTATCACTCGATGATCGGTTGGGGCGTGGTGATCGCCGGCCTGACCGGCGCCGGCGCCTGGCTTGGCGGAAAACCGTTCCTGACCAGCGGCTACGACTATTTCCACGTCCCGCCGATCGAGGAATTCGAACTTGCCACCGCGATGCTGTTCGATTTCGGCGTGTTTCTGGCGGTTCTGGGGGCGGTGATGCTGATGCTCTACAGCCTGTCGCGCATCGCGCGCCACGCGGGCGAGACGGTCAATCCGGAACCCATGGATTACGACCCGTCGGCGCGGACACGCATCGCCAGGGAGGAGGAATAGCGTGGAGTTCATCGTGGCCAGTTCCGTCGGGGCCCTGACCGCCGCGGGGATCTACCTGATCCTCCGCCTGAGAGCGTTTTCGACGATCCTCGGGCTTGCGCTCCTGTCCTATGCCGTGAACGTCTTTCTGTTCGCGTCGGGACGGCTTGCGATCGACCTGCCGCCGATCCTGTCACCCTATGGCGAGGCAAGCTACACCGACCCGCTGCCCCAGGCGCTTGTCCTGACGGCCATCGTCATCTCCTTCGGCATGACCGCCGTGCTGGTGATGGTCGCGCTTGGGGCCTATCTGGAATCCGACGACGACCGGATCGACCTGCCGGACGCGGCGGAAGACGAGGAATCCGCCGGAGGAGCCGCGCAATGAACCACTGGATCATCGCGCCCGTCATCCTGCCGGCGCTGCTGGCCCCGGTCATCGGCTTTGTCATGCGTCATGACATGCCACTGGCGCGGACCGCTTCGATTGCCGGAACCATCGTGCTGGTGGTCCTGGCCATCGGGCTTTTCGTGACGGCTGCCGGCGAACCGCAGGTCTATCATCTGGGCGACTGGCCGGCCCCGTTCGGCATCGTCCTCGTGCTCGACCGGCTTTCGGCCCTGATGGTTCTGGTCACCACCGTGCTGGCGTTGCTGGTGCTCATCCATGCCGTCGCGACGGGGTGGGACGCGCGCGGCCGGCATTTCCACGCGCTTTTCCAGTTCCAGCTGATGGGGATCGTCGGCGCGTTCCTGACCGGCGACATCTTCAACCTCTTCGTGTTCTTCGAGATCCTGCTGATCGCCTCCTACGGGCTGATGGTCCATTCCGGCGGGCGCGAGAGGATGCGCGCCGGGCTGCAATACGTGGTCATCAACCTGGCCGGCTCGACGCTGTTTCTCTTTGCGCTCGGGGTGCTCTATTCGGCCACCGGCACGTTGAACATGGCCGATCTCGCGCTGCGCCTGCAGGCCATACCTGTGGATGAGGCCGCGCTGATCCGGGTGGCCGCCATGCTTCTGATGGTCGTCTTCGCGCTGAAGGCTGCGCTCTTTCCGGTGCAGTTCTGGCTGCCGGGCACCTATGCCAACGCCCCGGCGCCCGTCGCAGCACTTTTCGCGATCATGACCAAGGTGGGGGCCTATGCGATCTTGCGCATCCACACGCTCGTCTTCGGCCCCGGGATCGCGGCGACGGACGGGATGGCCGAGACATGGCTCTTTCCCGCCGCCATCGTCACGATCGCGGTCGGCGCGATCGGCGTTCTCGGCGCGCGGCATCTGATGCCGCTGATCGCCTTCTCGGTGCTGGGATCCATGGGCACGCTGATGGTGGCCATCTCCGACTTTTCGCCCGCCGCGACAACGGCCGCGCTTTACTATCTCGTTCATTCGACATTCGTGGCAGCTGCCCTGTTTCTTCTGGCCGATCTGGTGATCGCGCGTCGCGAGGTCGATGACCTCGGCGCCCGTCCGGCAACCTTGCAGAACGGGTTGTTCGCGAGCCTCTTTTTCGCTGCGGCGGTCGGCATGGCCGGAATGCCGCCGCTGAGCGGATTCATCGGAAAGCTGATGGTTCTGGACGCCCTGCGCGCGCCGGGCACCATCGCCTGGGCCTGGAGCGCGGTGCTGATCGGCTCGCTCGTGACCATCGTCGGGTTCGCCCGGGCCGGGAGCACGCTGTTCTGGAAATCCACCGCCATACTGCCGGCTGCGTCAGGGGAACCCGATGCGCAGGCGGAGCCAACCGGCACCGGCCGACCTGCCGGTGTTGCGGAACTCGCCCCTGTCATGACGGCGATCGCGTTGCTGGCCCTGCTGACCGCTTTCGCCGGGCCGCTCGTCGGATATCTCGACGGCACGACGGCGCAGATCTTCGACAGGGACGGGTACGTGACTTCGGTCCTTGGAACGGAGGGGGAGACCTGACATGATCGGCCGCCTCATCCCGCATCCGCTTCTGAGCATCATGCTGGTCGTCGTCTGGCTGGGCCTCGCCAACACCGTGACGCTGGGCAACCTGTTGCTGGGCGCTTTCCTGATCCAGCTTTTCGCCAAGACGCCGGTGATGGAC
>WOYI010146029.1_pt1 | contig 17204 bp, 14 predicted proteins | sample 6423411 | NCBI WGS metagenome assembly WOYI01 (sample SAMN13441803, study PRJNA592873) | oil field metagenome | biome: oil field; feature: oil-well bore; material: oil-contaminated soil; isolation source: oil-contaminated soil from oil-well borehole | place: Germany: Wietze | collected 2016-10-18 ...
TCACCGGTTATTTCTTCAGTGACCGAACGGGTATCGTTAATGCATCCCTTTATTTCTTTGCTATCGCTGTTATTATTTTATCGGCATTCGTGATGAAAAAAGTAATATTCAAAGGTAAGATTTCCAATTTTATCATGGAACTTCCTGAATATAAAATTCCAAATGTCAAATATGTAATTAAAGATGTCTATTTCAAAATTAAAGCATTTATTACGCAAGCAGGTTCGATTATTTTAATAGCATCAATTCTGATATGGTTTCTCATCAGTTTCTCATTTAATATGACATATGGTATTTCACCCGATCAAAGCATTTTGTCATATATTGGACGTGTGTTCAGCTGGATTTTCTACCCATTTTTAGGAGAGTTATCATGGGCTGCTTCCGTTTCAGCGATTCAAGGATTAGTCGCTAAGGAACAAGTCGTTTCTTCAATGGCAATCATCGCGAATTTTTCAAATGAAGTTAATACGGGAACATTGATATTCAATAGTCAAATTTTCCAATTTTTCACACCTGCATCTGCGTATGCCTTTATGGTGTTTAATCTCTTTTCAGCACCGTGTTTCGGAGCAATCGGCGCGATGAGAAGAGAACTGGGATTAACATCGCTCTTGTGGAAAGCAGTTTTATTTCAAACGGGCATCGCTTGGGTATTAGCAACACTTGTATATCAAATCAGTACATTGATAGGAGCATGGTTATGACTTTTGCAGATATCATCATTTTATGCATACTGATGACAATCGTTAGTAGCATCATGTATGTAAAGTTTAAAAATCGGAAACAATCATCTTGTTCGGTTTGTGCGTATGCACCTAAAAACCGAAAAAATTAAGAAAGAGATGAGCATATACAACTCACTAGAGCGAGATAAAAGTCTTTGGATATAAGCTGATCCGAAGATCTAAAAAAAGGCGAATTTCAATTTGTTATTTTTTAGGACAAACAAAGTCGTAAAACAGTGGTTTATAAACAATAAAATGTCTATTTTGATTAAAGCTAAAAATATAGGAAATGCGATTGCATTTCCTATATTTTCTTTGTGTTGTTACTTTTTTATAGGTTTTTTAGCCGTTGAATTCGTTTTCTTTTTTACAACCTGAGCCGTTTTTTCGGCTGCTAATTTTTCTGGCGTTGTTGTCTTTTGAAGTGCTGGATTATTAACGGTTTGAGATTTTGAAGTGTTTGTTAAGGGGGTTGTTTGTTTCTTTTGTTTAGGCTTTGCCTCGTGAACGACGATTTGTGGGAAAGGAATTTCGATGTTGTGTTTATCTAGGGTTGCTTTGATGAAGGCGCGAAGTTGTCTTTCAATATTGAAATGTTGATTCATTTGTGTACGCGCAATCACTCTAATATTAACACTGCTGCCAGCCAGTTCAACAACACCTAATATTTCTGGGTCTTCAATAATTTCCGGATAACTTTTACTGAACTTAGGAAGTTCTTTCTTTAATAACGCTATTGTTTTTTCAACATCTTCAGCATACGCAATACTGAAGTCAACAATGGCAAGTGACGGATTTCTAGAATAATTGATTGTATCTGAAATTGAACCATTAGAAAGGATTTTCACTTCACCCTTCCAGTTTTTGATTCTTGTCGTTTTTAGACCGATGTCGATGACCTCTCCTTTAAAACCGTTGGTTTCAATAATGTCGCCAACATCATAGTGTTGTTCGAAAATGATAAACAAACCGCTGATGAGGTCATTGATGAATTTTTGAGCACCAAGACCAATAACTAACCCTAAGATTCCAAGACCTGCTAGTGCAGGGCCAATGTTGATACCCCAAATGGCTAATACGATGAGTAAGGCTATAATCCAACCAAGATATCGTGAGACGCTCAATGTTAGGTTTGCAAGTGTCCGTCTTCTACGATAGGTGAAACCAGGCTTTTTGCCAATGTTTTCGATGGTGATCTTTGTGATTTTCAATACCAAAAATGTTAAAAAGAATACGAGTATTGTAGATATGATTTTTACAAGACTATCTTTTAATATAGTAGCGATGCTATCTGATAAAGACACAAGATAGGTATTATAATCAAATTTCCACACCCAAAACAAAAACAGCGTGGCACCGACAAATAAGACGAAGTAAAAGAAATAGGCAACCACATAAAGCCATTTTTTCAAACGATCGCCGCGACGTTTAGTAATTGTTTTAAATAAGAGATAAATGAGAAACAAAAATAAAATGGTACCAATCGTAAAGAGTATATTGATACTCGTTGAAAAATCAGACATCGAAATCACTCCTTTTTCTGCCTATATTTATCATATCATAATCTTTCAAAAATGTATGAATTGCACGAAAAAAGTGGTAGAATAGTCTCGGTTGAAAAGGAGGTTAGCAATGGACAAAGATCAACAAAAAACACCATTTTTGACAAAACTTATTGAATACGCAAACAGCGATATCGTTTCACATGATGTTCCAGGTCATAAATTAGGGCGCATCGGTAATGATCTTGAGGATTATGTTGGCGAAAAGACATTCAGATTAGATGCTAACGCACCACGAGGGTTGGATAATTTAAATAGACCGACTGGCGTGATTAAAGAAGCGTCTGAATTGATGGCTGATGCGTTTGATGCTGAACAGGCATATTTTTTAACGGGCGGCACAACATTAGGTATCCTTGCAATGATTATGTCCACCGTAAGAGCCAAAGAAAAGATCATTATGCCTCGTAATGTTCATAAATCCGCAATCAACGCATTAATCTTTAGTGGTGCAGTGCCGATTTTTGTACAACCACATATTGATCCAGAATTAGGAATCGCCAATCATTTAGAGGTTAGTGAAGTCAAAAAAGCGATTGAAGCCCATCCAGATGCGAAGTGTGTATTTGCCATTAACCCAACCTATTTCGGTGCGATTTCTGATTTAAAAACAATCGTTGAGTTAGCACATGAAAACAATATGATTGTCATGTGTGATGAAGCGCATGGATCTCATTTGGGGTTTTCTGATAGATTACCGTTGTCGGCTATGCAAGCGGGGGCTGATCTATCGTCTTGCTCACTACATAAGACGTTAGGATCTTTGACACAAAGTTCCATTTTGCTTGTCAACAGTGAAAATGTTGATCATCTGCGATTAAGATCGACTATCAACATGCTGCAATCGACATCGCCATCAAGTCTTTTGATGGCAAGTTTGGATGCGAGTCGTAAAACGTTTTGTATGGAAGGCGAAGAACGGTTATCGAAATTGATAGATATGGCCAATGATACAAGAAAGAGAATCAATAAAATTCCGCATCTAAAAGCATTGGATAAAGACTATTTTAAAATGCTAGGTTCATTTGGCTATGATGAGACAAAACTCATCATTAAAGTATCGAACCTTGGTATCAATGGATTCGAGGCATATAGAGAACTTGCCGATATTCATCATGTACAAATGGAATTAGCCGAAACGCACTTAATTTTGGCGGTATTAAGCATAGGGACTAGACAAGAAGATTTGGATGCACTCGTTGATGCTCTTCAGATTATCAGTGACAAATATAGCGGTCAAAAATTAATGCCGATTAAACCAAAGGTTCGCTATACATTCCCAGAAGTTTTCACAAGACCTCGTGAAGCTTATCACGCACCGAAAAAATATATGCCTTTGACGGATGCTGCTGGCGAAATTGCTGGCGAATCAGTCATGATTTATCCACCTGGTATTCCAATTGTAATACCTGGAGAAATCATTTCTGAAGATATCATCAACGAACTCGATTTCTATAAAAAAAATGGATCAACCATTTTATCGGATACTGAATCCGGATTTATAAAAGTAATTGATAAAACCGAATGGATTAAATGGGAGAAAATATATGAAGATGAATAAGGTTGACTTATCTTTTCAAAGTTGTAAAGCTGATTATGATGAATCAGATGTTGTTATTTATAGTGTGCCCATGGATGCGACAACGTCGTTTCGACCAGGAACTCGATTTGCAGGTAATGCGATTCGCGTGGATTCTTTTGGTGTTGAATGGTATTCTCCATATCGTGAAGCAGATCTAAACGATTATAAGACATGTGATATTGGTGATTTGGACCTGCCGATTGGTGCAGTCGAAGATGCTTTGTCCATCGTTAAAGAAACAACTAGGCAAATACTTGAAGATGGTAAAACACCAATGATGGTTGGTGGCGAGCATTTGGTAAGCTTACCCGTCATTGAAGCAATTTATGAAAAATACCCCAATTTACATATCATTCATTTAGATGCGCATACGGATCTAAGAGAACATTTCTTTGGCAGAGCATTATCACATGCAACATTTATGAGGCATGTCCATGGTTTTGTTGGAGACGGTAAAATATACCAATTTGGTATTAGAAGTGGTGAAAAACCTGAATTTGATTGGGCGAAAGCAGGACATGTTCATCAGCGCAAATTTGATTTCACAGGACTAGATAAAGTTGTTGAAATGATTAAAGACAAACCCGTTTATGTCACCATTGATCTCGATGTGTTGGATCCTTCTGTTTTTCCTGGCACCGGTACACCGGAACCAGGTGGCATGCAATACAAAGATTTACTATGGGCGTTCGATCAATTTGAAGTGTTGAATCATCTAGTTGGTGCAGATATTGTTGAACTCTCACCGATGCTTGATCCAAGCGGAGCATCAACGGCGGTTGCAGCGAAGTCTTTACGTGAATTGGTTTTACTTCTTCATAAAAACAGGAAAAAGAATCACACAGAATAGCCTAAACTGTACCCTATAAAATGGACGCTTTGAAAAAAGACCCGGGCTATAGGGTACACATTACATTAGCCATACTCAGGTATGGTTTTTTTATTTAGAAATTTCTTTTTTTTAACTAAATAGTGATAAAAATCATTTATTTATAAACCTTATGTTATATATTGCGATATAAGCATAACTTTTGAATAAAACACATCTATTAAGTATAATGAATATGCAATGAAGGAGGTCATGATGACACTATTTGAAGCATATGATCCGCTTAAGAAAAAACAATTAAAAATTCTTGATCCCAAAGGTAAAATTATTAAACCGGATCTTGAGCCATCTATTGATAACGAAATATTATTAAAACTTTATGAAACCATGGTTTTAGGAAGAATCGCTGATATCAAAGCACTTCAATATCAGCGGCAAGGTCGTATGCTCACATACGCACCTAATCGTGGACAGGAAGCTGCTCAACTTGGTGCAGTGGCTGCTATGGAACCACAGGACTGGTTAGCACCCGCATTTCGTGAACTAAACGCGATGATTTATCGCGGTGTGCCACTAGAAAAAATATATCTTTATTGGTACGGTAACGAATGGGGTTCACATTATGCAGATGATGTTCGCGTCTTGCCCATCGATATCATCATTGGTTCCCAAATCAATCATGCCGCAGGTATTGCATATGCGAGTAAGATTTTAAAGAAAAATGAGGTTGCTTTGGCATTCATCGGTGATGGTGGCACATCTCATGGTGAATTCTATGAAGGGCTAAATTTTGGTGCCAGTTTCGACGTACCGATGGTTATTGTTGTCCAAAACAATCAATATGCCATATCAACACCAAGATCTAAGGCAACGAAAGCAGAAACACTGGCACAAAAAGCAATTGCTGTAGGTATCGAAGGCATTCAAGTCGATGGTAACGATATATTAGCAATGTATGTTGCTACAAAGTATGCTATCGATCATGCAAGAGCAGGCAAAGGACCGGTTCTCATTGAGGCAGTGACATATCGCTTAGGGCCACATACGACCTCTGATGATCCAAGCATTTATCGACAAGATGACGAAGTTGCTGAGTGGGAGAAAAAGGATCCGATGATTAGATTCAAACAGTATCTTATCGATAAGAAACTATGGACAGAAGCAAAAGATAAGAAATTGAATGAAGAAAAAGCTGAATTTGTGACTGAAACATTTAAGAAAGTCGAAACGAGTGGGCCAGAAGAATTGCTGGATATTTTCCAATACACATACGCAGAAATGACGCCACAATTAATAGAACAATATGAAAAACACAAGAAATTTCTAGAAGAAGGGGGCAAGTAATCATGGCTGTAATCAATCTTTTAAAAGCAATCAATGAAGCGCTTGACCTCAAATTAGCTGACGATCCGACGGTTGTCGTTTACGGTGAAGATACTGGTTTTGAAGGCGGTGTGTTTCGTGTGACTGCTGGTCTTCAAAAGAAATATGGTGAAGATCGAGTATTTGATACACCAATTGCTGAGGCGGCGATTACGGGTAGTGCTATCGGTATGGCCATCAATGGCCTTCGCCCGATTGCAGAAATCCAATTTGATGGATTTGTATTTACTGGTTATACGGAAATTGTCACACACATGGCACGCTATAGGAATCGTTCACGCGGTCGTTTTGGATTACCAATCGTTGTGAGAATTCCAGTTGGTGGTGGTATTCGTGCACTTGAGCATCACTCCGAATCAATTGAAACATTAATGGGACATATTCCTGGACTAAAAGTCGTTTTCCCATCGACACCATATGATGCAAAAGGGTTGCTGATCTCAGCAATTGAAGATCCTGATCCAGTCATCTTTATGGAGCCTAAACGTATTTATCGTTCAGGTAAACAAGAAGTTCCTGAAGGTCTATATCGGATTCCTATCGGTAAAGCAAAAGTTGCTCAGAAAGGCACAGATATTACCGTTGTTGCCTGGGGTGCAATGATGCGTGAAACTGAAAAGGCTATTAAGTTATTAGAAAAAGATAATATCAGTGTTGAGTTAATTGACTTACGTACGATTAACCCGATTGATGAAGAAACGATTATAGAATCAGTTAAAAAGACCGGACGTTTTCTAGTTGTTCAAGAAGCGGTTAAGACATATGGACCAGGTGCGGAACTGATTGCACTTGTGAATGAGAAGGCGTTTTTGTATCTTGAAGCAGCACCGACACGCGTGACCGGATTTGACATTATTGTCCCGCTTGCACGTGGTGAAATGTACCATTTTATACAACCAGAAAGAATTGCGGCTGAAATCAAAAAAGTCGTAAACTTTTAGGAGGTGATTTTATGTATGAATTTAAATTCGCCGATATCGGTGAAGGTATTCACGAAGGCAATATTTTAGAGTGGAAATTTAATGAAGGTGACGCAGTGAATGAAGGTGACACATTGGTCATCGTCGAAACAGATAAGGTTAATGCTGAATTGCCATCACCAGTTACCGGAAAAGTTCAGCAAATCAATTTTAAAGTTGGCGAGACGGTTAACGTCGGTGAGGTACTCGTCGTCTTAGACGATGGTACTGATGCACCAGCACCAAAAAAGGAACCTAAAAAAGAAGAACCGAAAGCAGCATCAACACCTGTTGCTAGTGGCTATGAATTTAAATTTGCAGACATCGGTGAAGGTATTCATGAGGGCAATATTTTAGAATGGAAATTCAATGAAGGTGATACCGTCAAAGAAGGTGAAACACTCGTCATCGTTGAAACAGATAAAGTCAATGCTGAACTACCTTCTCCTGTTGATGGCAAGATCACTAAAATTAATTTCAAAGTTGGAGAAACCGTAGAGGTTGGCCAAGTATTGGTCGTTATTGGTGGAGCATCATCCAAGGAAACGGCACCATTAAACGAAGAAAAAGAACCTCAAGGCGTTATTGGTGAAATTGAAGTATCGCATGATGTGATGGCTTCAAGCGATGAGCATGAAGGAGAACAATCAGCATCGAAAGTCATGGGAAAAGTGCTTGCAACACCAGTAGCAAGACAACTTGCAAAAGACTTGGGCGTTGACATTCAGTCCGTCACAGGTTCCGGTGCGAATGGTCGTGTCATGAAAGACGACATCAAAAAAGCAGCAGAGCAATCATCCGTAGCTACGCCACATACGGCTATACCAAAAGTTAGTGTGTCAACACAAGGCGATGTTGAACTCGTCAAGATCACGAACTTGAGAAAAGCGATTGTCAAAGCAATGACGATATCGAAACAAGTCATTCCACATACGGTTTTACTTGATGAGATTAATGTTAATAAACTCGTTGACTTAAGAAATCGAGTTAAGGTACAAGCAGCTGCACAAGACATTAAATTAACATATATGGCGTTCATTATGAAAGCTGTCGTCTTGGCATTGCAAAAATTTCCCTGGTTTAATGCAAGTTTCGATCAGGAAAACGAACAAATGGTACTAAAGAAATTTTATAACATTGGCATGGCTGTAGATACACCCGATGGCTTGATTGTTCCTAATATCAAAGATGCAAACAAAAAGAGTATTTTAGAATTAGCTTCTGACATACAAATTATAGGCGACTTGACGAAATCGCGAAAGATTCAATTAGATGCATTAAAAAATGCAACATTCAGCATTACAAATTTCGGTACTGCTGGTATTGCTGCGGGTACACCAATCATCAACCATCCTGAAGTTGGGATATTGGGTGTTGGCAAGATTGAGCAAAAACCCATCGTCGTTGATGATAAAATCACAATTGCTTATATATTACCACTATCGTTAGCGGTCGATCATCGCGTGATTGATGGTGCAGATGCGGGCAGATTCTTGAATTATTTGAAGATGCTATTAAGTGATCCAATCATGATATTATTAAATTGAGGTGATCACGATGTCAATATATGATGTATTAGTATTAGGTGGCGGTCCTGGTGGTTATGTTGCAGCAATCAAAGCCGCACAAAACGGGTTGAAAACAGCACTTGTTGAAAAAGAGGTGGTTGGCGGTATATGCCTAAATCACGGATGTATTCCAACAAAAGCACTACTAAAAAGTGCAAAATTATATAAACAATTCCAACACGCTGCTGATTATGGTATCCAGTTGAATGGTGAAATTGATTATGATTGGACAAGCATGCTCAAGCGCAAAGATAGTGTTGTCAAAAAACTGACAACCGGCGTTGCGGGCTTACTAAAGAAAAATGGCGTAGCTGTTTTTCAAGGCTATGGTGAAGTGTTATCAGCATCTAAAGTCAAGGTCAACGATGAAACATTAGAAACCAAGAACTTAATATTAGCGACTGGTGCGTCACCTGTTGTGCCACCAATTCCAGGATTACAGGAAGCCTATGATAAAGGGATTGCTGTTACCTCAAGAGAATTGTTGCAAATTGAGAAAGCACCAAAATCGCTTGTAATTATCGGTGGCGGTGTTATCGGTGTTGAATTTGCTACAATATTCAGTTCTTTAGGTTCCAAAGTCACAATCATCGAAATGCTTCCAGGGATATTACCGCCAATGGATGATGCGATTCGCACACAATATACCAAATTATTGAAACGCGATGGTGTAGACATCTTAACGAGTGCAGAGGTGAAATCTGTTCACAGCAACAAAGTTAACTATCAACATGCTGGTAAAGATCATGAAATCACTGCTGACACCATATTAGTGGCTGTTGGTATGCGTGCAAATTCAAAAGGGTTAGAAAAACTAAAACTTAAAATGAATCGTGCAGCGGTTGATACAAACGATCAATTACAAACAAGTGTGCCACATGTTTATGCAATCGGTGATCTAAATGGTAAGTACATGCTTGCCCATGTTGCTTCACATGAAGGCATCGTGGCAGTTGAAAACATTCTTGGTCATGAAAAGAAGATGAACTATGATCGTGTGCCGAGTGCGGTGTATGGTTCCCCAGAAATCGCGATGATTGGAAAAACCGAACAAGAATTAAAGGGTAATAATATTGCCTACAAGGCATCGACGTTCCCCATTCTCGCTAATGGTAAATCACTTACTGACGGACAAACAGATGGATTTATTAAACTGCTTGTTGGTGAGAAATATAAAGAAATCTTAGGCGTCCATATCTTAGCATACAACGCATCTGATCTTATTGCTGAGTTGGGTGTAACGATGACATTAGAAGGGACAGCATATGAACTTGCTGATACCATTCATCCGCATCCGACACTGTCTGAAATTATTATGGAAGCGGCCGAAGGAGCCATTGGTAAACCAATCCACATTTAAATTCATAGAAGTTCTAGATGCACTGGAACTTCAGACTGTAGATAAAAGGATATATTCAAAGCGATTTTTTGTGAGGATACGTCCTTTTTTATGTGGTGAAGTGCGGCTAACTTTTTCAAGTAGTACATACTAAAAAATCACAAGGCTTCAGTCTTTCTTCCTTTTTAGATCGCTATAAAAGGTAAACCATAAACAGTACTTCATTTTTGAAATACCAAACGCTATTACAACCCATGTATTTCTTTTTGGATAAATGGGTTTTTCGAATACAAACGGTCTAATTTTTTGCTATTTACTGTCGCCTTCATATAAATGTCTCATGATGGTTCTTTTTTGATTGAAGTTGTTAAGCGCTTGTTTTTCTCAATGCTTAACTCATTGATTTTTTCGAGGGGTCATCTCATGGAAAGAATATTAAATAGATACTAAAAGGATAATTTTAAATAACATTACATAATCTATCTTTTGGATTTGGACGATGCTCACTTTTTTCATAATCAAACCTATAAGAACCAACAAGGATCTTCACACCTCTACTTTATGATAATCATTAGAAATGTACCCTGACAAACGATATGATATTTTATCTATAATTTGTAATGTGATAAAAATAGTTTTAACGCATTTATATGTTTTTGTGGCTATGACTCACAATAATGGGTATATTTTATTTTGATATGATGTTATAATTGTATTACCAAAGATGACAAAGGGAGGAAATATATGAAGGCAACAGAAAAGCAAATACTGCTTGCCGCTACGAAACTATTTTCCGAATCTGGTTATGCAAGCGTATCAACCAAAAAAATTTCAGAACAAGCAGGCGTTAGCGAATTAACATTATTTAGAATATTCAAGAGTAAGAGCAATCTATTACAAGCAGTTATCAGACATTTCGCATATGAAGGAAACATCGTAGAAAAAGTTTCAAAAGATCTGACGGGGGATATCAAAAAAGATATACAGATTTTTACCAACACTTACTACTTGTTTTTGGAACACAACATCAAAATGTATTTAATTCAAATAAGAGAAATAGATGAAGAAGGCTTGAGATTTACCAACTCTATTGATTATACTAATTTTATGAAAGATTATTTTGCTAAAAAAGTTGAAGAAGGTCAATTTTTGGGAGATCCGAACTTGGTAGCCACAAGCATTGTCTCCATGATGATGGGTATATTCACGTTTAAAGTGCATGCCGAGTCAATCTATGAAAATGTTGATTATAAAACACTTATCGATGCGTTTGTTAATGATTTAATTAAACTATATGTAGTATCATAGAATCGCGCTGAGCGATTCTTTTTTTGCTTTTTTTTGAAAGCGCTTGTATTTTTAATTTAAAGTAATATAATGTAAGTAAGTACTTACACACATTTTTAGAAAGGAGTAGTTGAATGAAGAACAAACTGATCTCGAAAAAAGATTTTGTTGCTATGATTCCAAATGGCGCAAGTATCATGATTGGTGGGTTCATGAACGTCGGTACACCAGAAGAGATTATTGATGAAATGCTAAATACCGATGTTTCTGATTTGACGATTATCTGTAATGATGCGGGTTATCCAGGTGTTGGTGTGGGTAAACTCATTGATGCGGGTAAAGTCAAAAAACTGATCGCATCCCATATTGGTCTAAACCCGGTTGCTGGAGAAAAGATGACCAATAAAACGATGGCAGTAGAACTTATCCCACAAGGAACCTTAGCAGAACGCATTCGTGCAGGCGGTGCGGGTTTAGGTGGTATCTTAACACCCACTGGTATTGGAACTATCGTAGAAGAAGGCAAACAAATCATTACAGTGGATGATAAAAAATTTATTCTTGAAAAACCACTTAAAGCTGATTTCGCTTTTTTATTGGGACACGTCGTAGATAAAAAAGGAAACATTATCTATCATGAAACAATAAGAAACTTCAACCCATTAATGGCGACCGCTGCAGAACATGTTGCTGTGTTGGCAAGAAAGATTGTGGAAATTGGTGATATTGATAAGGATAGTATTATCACACCATACATTTTTGTTGACTACATCATAGAAGGAGGAAAACAATGAATCCAAAAGAGCTCATAGCGAGACGTGTATCAAAAGAATTGAAAGATGGAGACGTTGTCAATTTAGGTATTGGTCTTCCTACGATGGTCGCAAATTATGTTGATCCCAATCTAGATATTACCTTTCAATCAGAAAATGGCATGTTGGGATTAGGACCAGCACCCGATGCTGAGCATGAAGACTGGGATTTGACAAATGCCGGAGGGAAACCCGTAACGATTGCAACAGGAGGAGTGTTCTTTGATAGTGCGACATCATTTTCCATTATTCGCGGAGGACACGTGGATGTTACGGTTTTAGGATCACTTCAAGTCGATGAGGAAGGGAATATCGCAAACTGGATTATTCCAGGTAAGATGGTTCCAGGTATGGGTGGTGCGATGGATTTACTCGTCGGAGCGAAGAAAGTCATCGTCGCCATGACACACACCTCAAAAGATCAACCTAAAATATTAAAAAAATGTACATTACCATTCACCGCTGTAAAAGAAGTGGATATGATTGTAACCGACCTTGGTGTGATGGAAGTTACCAAAGAAGGTATTGTTTTAACAGAACTAGCACCAGGTGTTACAGTCGAAGAAATTCAAAGAAAAACCGAGGCTAAACTGATCATTAGTGATCATTTAAAAGAAATGTAAAAAAAAACAAAGGAGAAGAATAATGAAAAAGTTTTTTGACAAAATGACGCAAGGATCTGTCAAACTTGTAGAAAAGTATTTACCAGATCCATATATTTTTGCGATCATCTTAACGTTTGTTGTATTCATCATTTCAATGATTACGACAAAATCTGGACCATTGACGATTGTTGATGCATGGTACGGTGGCTTTTGGAGCTTGTTGGCATTTGCTATGCAAATGGCTTTGATTCTTGTCACGGGGACGATTTTAGCTACAGCGCCTTTATTTAAAAAGGGGCTAGGAAAATTAGCATCACTTCCAAAAAACAAGATTCAAGCTGTTGTCATAGTTTCAGTCGTCGGCTTAGTTGCATCCTTTATTAACTGGGGATTTGGTCTTGTCATCGGTGCGATTTTTGCTAAAGAAGTTGCTAAACGCGTCAAGGGTGTCGATTATCCATTGTTAATCGCTGCTGCTTATTCAGGATTTTTGATTTGGCATGCCGGTATGTCAGGGTCAATTCCATTGACGCTTGCAACAGGTGGGGCTAGTTTAGTTACTCAAACAGCTGGGGCACTTACCGAAGCCGGTATTCCTACAAGTCAAACCATTTTCTCATCATATAACTTGATTATTGTTGCTATCATTTTAGTAACACTACCTATTTTATTAGCTTTAATGCATCCTAAAGGTGATAAAGTGAAGGCAGTTGATCCAGTTGTATTTGAAGAAGAACCAGAAGTACCAATGAAACCTAGAAGCGAAATGACACCTGCTGAAAAACTCGAAAATAGTAAAATTATTAATTATGTCTTAGCAGCTATGGGATTCTTGGGTATCATTATGTATTTCGTTAATGGTGGCACTCTGAATCTAAATATCGTTATTTTCATATTCTTATTCTTAGCCATCGCATTGCATGGTACACCGATTAACACTGTAAAAGCTGTTAGTAGTGCGGCTAAAGGTACTGGTGGTATCTTATTGCAGTTTCCATTCTATGCAGGCATTATGGGTATGATGACTTATAAAGGTGCCGTCAATGGTCTATCATTAGCAGGCGCAATCTCTGATTTCTTTGTCAATATTTCTAATGGCACAACATTCCCATTATTTACATTCTTATCTGCAGGTATCGTTAATATATTTGTACCTTCTGGAGGTGGACAATGGGCAGTTCAAGCGCCAATTATGATGCCAGCTTCAATTACACTTGGTGTAGATACAGCTAAAACTGCGATGTCAATCGCTTGGGGCGATGCTTGGACAAATATGATTCAACCATTTTGGGCTTTACCGGCTTTAGGTATTGCTAAACTTGGTGCTAAAAATATTATGGGTTACTGTTTGATGGTTTTATTATATTCAGGTATTGTTATTGGCTTAGGTTTAATGCTTCTTTAGTGGAGGATTATTATCATGCCAAAAGTATATGTGGTAGCCGCTAAACGCACAGCGGTGGGGAGTTTTTTGGGATCTTTATCCAATGTAGCTCCTTCGGATTTTGGCGCAAAAGTAGTTAAAAAAATATTGGAAGATACAAAAATTAATCCGAAAGACATTGATGAAGTGATTTCTGGGAATATTTTACCGGCTGGTCAAGGCCAGGGTATAGGGAGACAGGTTTCAATCAAAGCAGGTATTCCTTTTGAAGTTCCTGGTTATGCGGTCAATATGGTCTGTGGTTCAGGTATGAAAGCGATGATGGATGGCTTTTTGAAAATTAAAGCAGGATGGGAAAACCTAGTCATCGCAGGTGGTATTGAGTCAATGAGCCAAGCACCTCATTTGATTCCTTATAAAGGCAGAAGTGGCTATAAGATGGGTAATTTAGAAGTCATTGATCATATGATTTATGATGCATTAACAGACGTGTATAATGGTATTCATATGGGTGTCACTGCTGAAAATATCGCTGAAAAATATCAAATCACAAGGGAAGAACAAGACCGTTTTGCCTTTGCGTCACAACAAAAAGCCATTAAAGCAATTGATAAAGGTCGTTTTGATGATGAAGTCGTTGGACTCGATGTTAAAATTGGAAAAGAGATTTTTCATTTTGACAAAGACGAATATCCAAACAGAAAAACATCTTTAGAAAAACTAGCAACACTGAGACCAGCATTTAAAAAAGATGGCACTGTCACAGCAGGTAATTCATCGGGTATTAATGATGGAGCAGCATATGTGATGCTCGCAAGCGAAGAGGCTGTTAAGAAATTTCATTTGACGCCACTCGTTGAAATCGTTGAAGTAGACCAAGCAGGTGTAGATCCTAAAGTGATGGGGTTAGGTCCTATTGGTGCAATAGAAAAGGTATTGAAACGGGCTAATTTAAAACTAGACCAAATTGGATTATTGGAACTCAATGAGGCGTTTGCTGCACAAAGCATTGGCGTTATGAAAAGTTTATGTGAAGATTTGAAAGTCGATTATGACGAATTGTTGGAAAGAACAAATGTCAACGGTGGTGCGATTGCTATCGGTCACCCTGTTGGCGCTAGCGGTGCTAGAATTGTTGTAACATTGATTCATGAAATGAAAAAGCGCCAAGAACCATTAGGACTAGCGTCCTTATGTATCGGTGGCGGTATGGGTACAGCAATCATTTTAAAAAATGTTTAATAAAATGATTTGATTATGATTGAAATAGGGATGATGTATATCGATACATCATCTCTTTTCATTTGTCGCTTGTCGTGCTAAAATAGATTAAAGGTGGTGTGCAATTTGAAGTATTTATTATTGTATAATCCTGTGAGTGGCAGACAGTCATTTAAAAAACATATTGCGTTAGTCAAAAATATGTTTGCTAAAACAGAACACGAATTGGACATTTACGAGTCAAAAAAAGGAAATGACTTAAAAGAACAAGCAACAAAACAGGCATCAATGTATGATGTTTTTTTGGTTGCTGGTGGTGATGGCACGATTAATGAAGTTGTTAATGGCTTGATGCAAGTTGAAAAAAAACCGGTTATAGCTGTAATCCCTGGGGGGACAGCCAATGATACGGCTGCGATGTTGGGTATCCCGAGAAATTTAAAAAAAGCAATTAAGCTCATTTTGGAAGAAGATCCAGCCATGATTGATATCAATCGGATGAATCATCGCTATTTTATTTATGCTGCAGCAAGTGGCGTCTTATCTAAAATTAGTTATGATGTGTCCAGAAGACATATTCATAAATATGGATATTTAGCATATGTGTTTGCAGCAATGAAAGATTTGGGGAAAGATTATAAATATAACCTAACCATTGAGTGCAATGAACAAAAATTGAATTTGGAATGTATGATGGTTTTAGGGTTGGCTTCAAAAAGAGTCGGTGGCATGTGGCTATCGAATTTCGCTAATTCAAAATTGAATGATGGACTTTTCGAATTTAGAATTTTTAAACGCCACCACGCCTTTAGAGTGTTTAGGCTGGTATCATTTTTCTTAAGAGGTGGTAGACAATTAAAAGCTGATTATCATTTTGTCTCAAATAAGTTTAAAATCACAGCAAACAATGACGTGAATTGGAATGTCGATGGTGAATTCGCGATGAGTGGTTCTATAGACATCGAGGTTTATCAAAAAGCGTTACCGATTATAGTATCGAAACGCGTGAAGAAACGTTCATTTTAGTTAACACCTAGCATATCAAGTTGGGACATGTTACTATAATCTAGTGTTTTAGAAGGCATCGTTAAGGGGTTAAGTTAAAAATATTTGATATGATGAAGAAAGACAGGTATGATTGATGGATATAATCATAAAGAAAATTGAACTAAATGAAACGATTAGGGATCAGCTGATTAAACTTTCCAAAACATGGGCTAATGAAAATATATGTCATGGCATAGTTGCGAATACCACAGAAGATCTACAGGATAAAACGATTTATTTAGCGTATCAAAATCATGAAATTATTGGATATTTATTCGGCCATATATACAATTATGATAAGAACTTCTCGGTGATAGAAAAAGACGCGAAAGTCTTTGAGGTGGATGAACTATATATCAATCAAGCATTCAGGTCACGCGGTGTTGGTAAAAAACTGTTTTTCTTTGTTGAAAAAGATTTGGAAAACGATGTTGATTATTTCACATTGTCAACGACTAATAAAGATCGAAAAAGGATCTTTCATTTCTACTTAGATGAACTTAGCATGGATTTTTGGTCAGCTAGATTCTTCAAGAAAATATCATGATTATTCATATTACTAAATACGAACAACATATGCTATAATATCAATGCGTGCCGAAATAGCTCAGGTGGTAGAGCAGCTGTCTCGTAATCAGCAGGTCGTAGGTTCGAGTCCTATTTTCGGCACCATTACTATCTGAAATGACTCCAAAAAGTTGGAGAGAAGGTATCATAATAATACCTAATCTTAAACTAAGAAGTCTTTCGTATACTAAGGGACTGAAAGAAACGCTATTTCCTTGTTAAAAAACTAAAAATATAGTTTTAATAAGCAAAAAAGCATCAAAAATATATGTAAAAAATCCGCAACTTCCTTTCTTATAAACTTGGTAATGAGAACGTTATAAAGATTCAT